>Ga0228536_1000835_pt1 | contig 43406 bp, 53 predicted proteins | sample SJ1Smetagenome_FD_168611 | JGI IMG/M metagenome (GOLD analysis project Ga0228536, IMG submission 168611) | Enriched culture of PCE-dechlorinating microbial communities from Ithaca, New York, USA - SJ1.S | ecosystem: Engineered > Modeled > Simulated communities (microbial... > Unclassified...
ACCAATCGTTCCTGTGCGCATAGATGAAGCGAACATCCCAGTCGCTGTCGCGCGAGGCGAATCCCCAGGCGCGACTCCCGGATTCGCAAGCATAAAGAATCCTAACATCTTCTTTCGCTTCGATTTCTGTGCACTGCCACTTAGTTCTAGCGGGAAGAGAATCGGGACAAAGCGGGATGATCCGGGACGATGCGGGACGAAAAGCCTGAATCCACGACAAGATATGGGCAGGCGTTCGGTTTGGTCTGACGGACAGAACTTGCCTGCCGGACGACGTTTAATTTTAACGCGCCTCGCCGTGACGGCGTTTAATCTTGTTACTTTTCCTCGGTGACGGAGACGGCAAGATAATTCAGGGTCGGATAGACCACGCTGTTAGACAAACCGAGTTCCGCGCGAAGCATGGCGTGAAACTTCTCCGCCGGTATCCCACGACCAGTTGCTCGGTCTCGCTGCTCGGCCTGCAAGAGACGTATTTGCTCGGGCCCTGGGTTGGCTTCCGAAACGAGTACGTCCCAGCCCGGCTTGAAGTACATGCCGAACCGCGCCACAGCCAAGGCCGAAGATCCCAAGGACGCGGGCACGTCCGCAGCGCACGTGATCCAAACCTCGGCCGCAGTGTATTTGTTTTCGCCCATCAGTACCCGCGCGGCCTTGACGACCGTGTGGGCCTTTTGCTCCGGGCTCGGGTTCAATTCATTCAAGGCTATGGTAAACGAGCCTCGATTTCCATCGAGACGCTCCGCGTGGACCACCTTGTAGGGCAGCGCGGCGGGGAATTCCTTCGCTTCGTCCCGCGAACAGCCCGCCAAAGCGAACAACGCCAGAGTCGCAACCAAGTACGCAGCGCGTTTCATCCAGCTTCCCGGCACCACCAGACCACGCGGCCTATGATCCGGCATGACGCGCCCAGGTCGCCGCGCAGATCGATTTCCGCAGGCGGATAGCTGGGGTTGAAACTTTTCAGAACGATCTTTCCCGGCAGAACGTCGAGCTGCTTGACCACGATGGCGTCATCGATGCCCACGGCGTAGATGCCGCCGGGGATCACTTCGATCTGCGACTGGTCGATGAGCACGGTGTCGCCATTGCGGATTTCCGGCTCCATGCTGTCCCCGGTGATTGTCATGAGCACCATCTTGTCCGGGTACCCCTTGCTCCGCGCCCATTCCTCCCGGAATGCGTAGCGTCCGGCCACGTCGCCGTTGGTTTCCAGACTGCCCGTCCCGGCCGAGAGCCGTGCCTTGACCTTGGGAATGAGCAGGAAACTCTCAACCCCGGTCGTCTCGGCGGCGGGTGTTTCCCGCGCCTTCACATCATCCGCTGATGCCGGACGAGTGAGACGACCGGGACGTTGAGTCAAATCCACGGGTGTTGAGCGCACAACAGCGTCGAAACACCGATCCACAGCGCCAGCCGTAAGCAACATGTCCAGACTGACCTCGTACTTCTGCGCCAAACGGTAAGCCCACTCCAAAGGAAACGAGCCGCGCTGCTTCGCGCCCGTGACGCTCGGCGTCTTGATTCCCAGCGCTTCGGCAAGCTCCGATTGCGACCGAAGCCCTGTGACGCGGCGGATGCGCTCCCACACCTCGTTGAACGAGGGAAGCCCGGTTGCGGCTTTCTCTTCGGAAGAAGCAATCAAAGGTGCTACTCCTACTCTAATTTTATTTCGTATTAAATTAATTAGTTAGCTTAATATAAATAAATAATAACATGCAACTAAAAATTAGCTTGACACGAAAATAGTGTGAGCCTAATTCTAATTCCACGGGCCACAATTAAGCCCGCCTTACATGTGACTACCCGGAGCGGCCCGCGAGGTCAACGTCCGAGCGGGCGGACAGGTTGGACGGCATGACGGATCGACAAGCGAATCTTCTCACTTACTGCGGTGCTCCGGTGAACGTGGATGCCGCCGTGAAGGCATCCATGAGCCGAGCCGCCCGGATCTGCCCTCTTTCCCGGGAACAGATTTGCGACGCCATGAACGAAATCGCCGAGAGCTCGGGCGCCCGCCTGGGCGGCGGCAACAGCCCCCGCCTGACCCTGCCGGTTCTGGAGAAATGGCTCAACCCGATGGACCGTGAACACCTCCCATCACTCAAGGCCCTGGCCGCATTCTGCCGGGCTGTGGATTCGGCCGAACCGCTCCGGGCCATCGCCGCCCCACTCGGGCTGTCGGTCATCGACCGCCGCCAAGCCAAGCTTTTGGAGCGCGCCGAATTGGAAGCCCAGATCAAGGATCTGCAACGCAGGAAAAAAGCGATCGAGGCACAGCTATGAACCGCAGACCGCGCGAGATCCGCGCCTTTCTCGTACGCCGGGGCATCAAGATCGTGGAACTCGCCGCCGAAATCGGCATTCACTATTCCCTCGTGGTCCACACCATCCGGGGTGCCCGCAACAATCGCCGGGTGTTGTCCGCCCTGCGCGACCTGGGGTGTCCGGCCGAATACCTAGCCCTTCCCGACGACCTTCGTCGGCCCGGAAAGGCGGCCTGACATGGCCGAGGCCTACACGCTGCGCGAAATCGCCCGAGCCATGGGCGTAAGCCGTCAGGCGGCGAACAAACGCGCAGGCCGCGAGGCCTGGCCCCACGTGAAGCGCCCGGGGCGAGGAGGCGGCAGGCTCTTTCCGGCGGCGACCCTGCCCGGCGACGTCCGCCTGGCCTTGGCGCGGGGCGAAACCGCACACGAGGCCGCCGCCCTTCGACTGCGCGAAGACATGAATTCCCGCGCAACGGAGACGGCCCGGCAATCCGGTCTCGCGGAGTTCGCCGCCCTGCCCGCTCCCCGGCGCGAACGTGCCGAGGCCCGCGCCCTGTTGGCCCGGCTCTGGCGCGAATTCACGGCCGCCTCGGGTTTGCCGCGCGGGCGGGCTGCGGAGGCGTTCGCTTCGGACTACAATTTCGGCCGCCTGGAAGTCCCTGCCTGGGTTCGCGAACACGTAACGTCAGTCTGCCCGGGCAGCCTGCGCAACTGGACCCGAGCCCTGGAACGCGAAGGCTTGGCCCGCCTGGCCGGACGGTACGGCCTCCACCGGCGCGGCACGGGCGTTCTCGATTCCGATCCCGACCTTTCGGCCTTCTGCCTGGCCATGCTCAAGGAATATCCGCACGCCCACGCCACGGGCCTGTTCGAAGCCTTGCGCGCCCGCTTTGGTGCGGAACGCCTGCCCAGCCTGCGGGCCGTGCAGCGCTGGCTCTCCGGCTGGCGCGGCCGCAATCCCCAACTCGCCCTGGCCCTGTCCAATCCCGACGCCTGGCGAAGTCGCTACCAGAGTGCGACGGGCACTACCTCCGCCGGGATCGTCCGACTGAACCAAGTCTGGGAACTGGATTCCACCCCGGGAGACATCCTCCTCTCCGACGGGACCCGGCATACGATCATCGGTTGCATCGACGTCTACAGCCGCCGCCTCGTCCTGCACGTCTCCCGCACGAGTTCCTCGGCGGCCGTGGCCTCCTGCCTGCGGAGGGCGCTGTTGGCCTGGGGCGTGCCCGAGACCGCGCGCACGGACAATGGAACGGATTACGTGAGCCGTCACGTCCAGGGCCTCTTTCTTGGCCTGGGCATCCGGCAGCAAATCTGCACGCCGTTCACACCGGAGGAAAAGCCGCACATCGAACGAGCCTTCCGCACTTTTTCTCATGATCTGCTGGAATTCCTTTCCGGCTATGTCGGCCACAACGTGGCCGAACGAAAGGACATCGAAGCTCGACGTTCCTTCGCCCAGAGGATCATGAAACAAGGCCGGACGCTGGAATTGCGTCTGAGCCCCCGGGACCTTCAAAACTTCTGCGACCGCTGGTGCGCGGACGTATACGCCCGCCGCCCCCACTCCGGTCTGAACGGCCGCTCGCCCTGGCAGGCGGCCACCGAGTGGAGCGAGCCCTTGCGCCGCATCGAAGACGAGCGGGCCCTGGACGTGCTGCTCCTGCCTGCGCCCGGGGGCGACGGCCTGCGCCGCGTGGGCAAAAAAGGCCTTCGTATCGACGGCGGCCTCTACGACCATCCGGCCCTGGGCGGCCGCGAAGGTTCGGACGTGCTCGTCCGGCTCGATGAGGGCGACGTCGGCGCGGCCTACGTCTTCGACCTGGACGGCGTCTTCCTCTGCCGGGCCGTCTGCCCCGAAATCGCGGGCGTCTCCCGCCGGGAATTGGCCGTGGCCCGCAAGGCCCGCCAGCGGGCCGTTCTGGCCGAACAGAAACAGGCCCTGCGCGAGGCCGCCCGGCGCATGAAAACCGGCGACATCGCCGCCGAAATTCTTGCCGCCCGCTCGGCCGAGGCCGCCCGGCTCTCCTCTCTGCCACGTCCGGCCGAGGTTTACGAAACCCCGGCCCTGGTCCAGGCGGGACGCGCCGCCAGGGCCGAAGACACCCGTCCTCCCGCTCCGGTCGATGAAGGGGAGCAGCGGCGCTTGGAGGCCCTGGCCGAGGAGATACGCGCCCCACGCCCGGCGCCGGACATGCCGGAAACCCGCTTCGCCCGGGCCCTCCATCTGGAGAAACGCCAAGCCGCCGGAGAACACGTGCCCGAGGCCGAGGAACGTTGGCTCCGGGGATACCGGCTCACGGCGGAATACCGAGGCTTCCGCACCGTCTACGACGATTTCGGAGATTCCATGCTGCCCTTCGCGGCGCAAGGATAGGGCCCGGTCCGGCGCTCCCGAAGCGCGGGCCGCCAGTTGGACGATCGACAAACCAGGAGGAAAAGCATGTCAAGCGGCAATACTTCCGCGCCCGTGCCCGGAACCGTGGCCCCTCTGCGCAACGTGGCCCTGTTTTCGGGCCTGGTGGAGCGGGTCATGGGCCGTCCGGCCGGACTGCCCGGCATGGCCACGTTCCACGGCCCGTCCGGGCGCGGCAAAACCTTCGCGGCCATTTACGCCGCCAACCGGCACCGGGCGTACCACGTCCAGGTCAAGAGCGTCTGGACCCGCAAGTATCTGCTGGCCTCCATCCTCCGCGAGATGGGCATCCGACCCGCCGGAACCATCCCGGACATGCTCGACCAGGCGGGTCGCCAGCTGACCCTCTCGGCCCGCCCCCTGATCATCGACGAGGCCGATCATCTCCTCGCCAAGAACATGATCGAAGTGGTCAGGGACATCTACGAGTCCAGCCAGGCGGCAATCATCCTCATCGGCGAGGAATATCTGCCCGAGAAGCTCTCGCGCTTCGAGCGGGTGCACGGCCGCATGCTCGACTGGCAGGCCGCCCAGCCAGCCGGAGAGGCCGACGCCCGCGTCCTGGCCGGACTCTACTGTCGGGGGGTGGAACTGGCCGACGACCTCCTGGCTCGGCTCCTGGAAGCCTCGGGCGGCTCGGCGCGGCGCATCTGCGTCAATCTGGACCGGGTGCGGGAGTTCGCCCAGGCTGGCGGCCTGGCCGCCATGGACCTGGCCGGATACCGGGGCGAGATCTACACGGGCACTCCCCCGCCGCGGAGGGTTTGAAATGTCCGGTCGCAAGTCCGTGGCGGTTCTCTCCGCGCAAGCGCGGGGACACGCCTACGGTCGTCAGGCGGTGTGGGAGGCCGTACGCGAACTGCGCAAATTCACTCTAGCCGAGGTCGCCGAGGCGTCGGGTGAAAACGAAGGAACCGTGCGGAGCTACGTGAAAAATCTGGTCGCCGGCGGCTATCTGAATCGTTCGGCCCCGAACGGCCCGTTCGTGGCGGTCCGCTATGAACTCGCCCGAGACGACGGCGTCGAGGCTCCCCGTCTGCGGCGTGACGGCGGGCCCGTACTCCAGGGTCTCGCCCGCGAGCAGATGTGGCGGACCATGAAGATGCTCCGCTCCTTCACGGCCCTGGACCTGGCCGTGGCCGCCTCCACCGAGTCGGTTCCCGTGGCCGAGGACGACGCCAAGAACTACGTTCGCCACCTTGCCCGCGCGGGCTATCTGGCTGAACTGCGGCCGGGTTCGCCGGGCCGTCCGGGGCTCCATCGACTGGCCGTCGACACCGGTCCCCGGCCGCCCATGGTCACCCGGGCCAAGGTGGTCTTCGACCCGAACCTGAACCGCCTCGTCTGGCACGAGGAGGTAGACGCATGACTGCCGTGGAGACCGCGCGCCGGGCCCGAAACGGGGATTTGCCCGACTGGGTTCGGGCTCTGGCCGAGGAGTGCGACCGCACGAGCCAGAGGGCGGCCGCCGCGCGCATCGGCTATTCGGCCGCCGCCGTGAACCAGGTCCTGGCGGGCAAGTACCGCGCACCCGAGACCCGCGTCGAGTTGGCCGTGCGTGCGGCCCTGCTTGCGGCCGAGGTGTGCTGCCCCGTGGCGGGCGTGATTCCCGCCGCTCGTTGTCTCGAAAACCAGCGCCTTCCCTGGGCCTCCACCAATCCCCAACGGGTGGCGCTTTACCGGGCCTGCCGCAACGGCTGCCCGCACAGCAGACTCTAGGAGGAACCATGCTCAAGGCGAAGATCGAGAACGTCGCGGCCCGGCTGGGCGAATTGGCCGGACGTGTGGATGAGGAAACGTGGGATGTGCTGCGCAACGCCCGCGCCGAGCTCAAGGATGCGGCCGAGCAGGCCGGAAACCTGGAAACCGTGTTCGCGCCCGCAGTCCCCGAGACCGCGACGCGCCAGTGAAGGAGAAGGCATGACCCAGAGAAGCAAGCCCAAGGCCGTGGTGATCGCCGAAGTCCGACAGGCCGAGGCCGCCCTGGCCGAGATCGCCGAGATCGAACGCGTGGTGGAGAGTCACGAGGCGCATATGAACCAGGATTTGGACACGGCCCGCGCCCGGGCCAAGGCCCTCTGCGCGCCGCTGGCGGAACGCCGCCGCGACCTGGAGCAGGCCCTGGCCGCCTTCGCCGAGTTGAACAAGGCGTCCCTGTTCTCCCGGCGCAAATCCCTGGACCTGGGATACGGCGTCATCGGCTACCGCCTGTCCACGGCGGTGCGCACGGCGGCCAGGACCACCTGGGAAATGGTCCTGGAGCAGTGCAAACGATTCGGCTTCACCGAGGCCGTACGCAACCGCGAGACCGTGGACAAGGATGCGCTCCGGGCCTGGCCCGAGGAACGTCTGGCCACGGTGGGAGTCCGACGGGAGGTCAAGGACGAGTTCTACATCGAAATCAATCGGGAAGCCGTCAACGCTCTCGGCGGCAAGGAGGCGGCCGCCTGATGCGAAACCGGCCCCTTGCGGGCCGGTCGTCCGGGTGCGGCGGCCCGGACCTGACGAGCAGCCGAGACGCAGAACATGAACGGAGCAACAAAAACCCCGGCCAAGGCCGGGGCATTGTTAGCACACGGAGGGATTCGAACCCTCACCTGCCGATTCGTTAGGTCGGCGCTCTATCCGCTTGAGCTACGTGCCGATTAAACGGACTTAAAATATACTTTGCCAATTAGAAACTGTCAAACATTTTGAGATCAAATAACATGGTTGATAGCCACGACCTCCTCCGCAAGGCTCTCCTGGCCAAGGTCCACATCGCCAAGGTCCGCCTGGGTCTGTCCGAGGACGAATACCGCAACCTCCTGGAGGATCGGTTCGACGTCGCCTCGGCCCGAGAGCTGTCCACGTCACGTCTGGAATCCCTGCTGGAACATTTCGGCAGACTCGGCTGGCGGCCCGAGCCCGGCTTGCGGCGAAGGAGCCGCACGACTCCGCACGCTCCGAAGAAACGGCCCGACGACCGTTCCGCGCTCTTGTCCAAGATCGAGGCCCTACTGGCCGACAAGGGTGCCGGGCAGGCCCGTTACGTGCCCCGGAACTACGCCGCCGCGATCCTCAAGCGCATGTACGGCGTGGAGCGTCTGGAGTGGGCCCGTCCCGAACATCTGCGTGGCGTGATCGCGGCCCTGAGCCGGGACGGTCGCAGGAGGCGCGCTGCCGAATCCGAGGAGCCCAGGCGTGGAGTCTGACGTCTTTCCCGGCATCCTGGCCGACGTGGCCCGCGTGGCCGGCCCCCTGGCCGCAGTCCGCCTGGCACGGGCCAAGGGCGGAGGCAGGGCCTACATCCCCAGGCCTGAGAACCTCCACCCCGGCCACTGGCTTTCCGCACTTCTGGGCCAGGAACCGGCCCGGGCCGTGGCCGAGGTTCTGGGCGGCGGCGAAGTCGAGGTACCCCTCGGTCCGGCCGCGGGCAACCGTGCCCGGGTCTGGGCCTCCATCCGCCGAGGCCTGAAGCAGGGCCTCAGCGTGGAACAGGCCGCCCGTCAGGCCGGGGTCTCGGCACGCACCGTGCGGCGGCACAAGAACGGCAGAACACCTGAGAAAAATGCATGGGGCAAACTCCCTGGCGTGGATTTTCCTTGAAAAAATGAGATGCTCAGGATAACGGATCACAATCCTGCCTAGGGCGGTCCGATAATGAATACAGGGTGCACAATAGTCGACTTGTTCTGCGGCTGCGGCGGATTCACCCTCGGTGCCGAATTGGCCGGGTTTCATTCGCTGGCGGCGATCGATGTGGATCCGGTCCTTCAATCTGCATACCGCCTCAACTTTCCTCGGACAAAAGCGATCCAGGGAAGTGTAGCCGACCTGAATGCTTCCGCTTGGCGGCATTTTCTCGGCAACACATCACCGGACGGCGTGATCGGCGGCCCCCCCTGCCAGGGATTCAGCCGCATTGGAAAACGACGGAAAGACGACCCGAGAAACAGTTTGGTTCACCACTTTTTCAGGCAAGTGCTTTCACTGTGCCCGAAATTCTTCATCATGGAAAACGTGGAGGGCCTGCTCGATGCCGAAAACGTGGGCATCCTTCAAAGCGGAATTGATCTGGTCGCGAAACGCTATCGAGTATGCCCTCCCACCATCGTGAACGCCGCTGATTTCGGAGCCGCAACGAATAGACATCGCGTGGTGGTACTCGGCTACGACCCGAAGCGCATGGAAGCCGTATCCATAAACGATTTTCTCGACTCGCCAGTCACATGCTCGTCGACCGTTCGAGACGCTATAGCGGATCTCCCCTCCCCGATTCCGGACATGAAGACCCCCGACGACTTTGGGTGGGCTTCCTATCCCGACACAGACGCTTCCCAACTTTCGGCCTACGCGGTACGGCTCAGAAGCCTTCCTCCGGACGGGCTCGGCTGGGCCGAGGCCGTAGCGAGATTTCAGACCGGAATGGTTTCCGGATTGTTTTCGACCAAACACGGTAGCGACGTTTCCAAACGTTATGCCGATATTCTTCCTGGGAAAAGCGATCCCGTGAGCAGATCGCAGAAACTGGCATGGGACGGCCTCAGCCCCACTTTGCGGGCTGGGACGGGAAGAGACAAAGGAGCTTTCCAAGCCGTTCGCCCTCTACATCCGGCGGAAGGGCGGGTCATTACCGTCCGCGAGGCAGCCAGATTGCAAGGCTTTCCCGATTGGTTCGTCTTTCATCCCACCAAGTGGCACAGTTTCCGCATGATTGGGAACAGCGTTTCACCTTTCGTTTCGTATTCGATCCTTAGGCACCTGAGCGCGAAACTCGCGCTCCCTCTTGCCGCCTGATTCTCTATCGGGTAAACGTTCATACCGAACCAGGGGGGTATGAGCGTGGCGAAAAAGAAAAGCAGTTCGTTCTTCGTCGATACGCGGCCGAACAAAAAGCTCGTCGTAGATGGTCTCACGCGCGACCTCAGCACCGAGGCCTGCATCTTCGATCTTATCGATAACTCAGTCGATGCAGCTCGGGAAACAATATTAAAAAGACCTGAAGGCGACGATAGAGAAAACAGGCCGGAACTTCCGTTCTCCGGTTTCGCCATCAAACTCGAATTCGATGGAAACGGTCTGCGGATCGAAGATAACTGTGGCGGAATTCCTGTGAAACAGCTCAAGCAGATGGTGTTTCGTATTGGTCAGCCTTCACGGCACGCCAACGGAATAGGAGCGTTCGGAATCGGCCTGAATCGAGCGCTCTTTAAGCTAGGAAAAATAAGCAATCTCATGACGGATACGGGGGCAGAACGAGCCCACTTGCTTCTCAATGTTGAAGAATACCTCAAAAGCGAAAAATGGTCATTGCCAGCTCTGCAGTTCCCAACGAGCGGAGAAATAGGGACTAAAATTGAAATTAGCGGACCGGCTGAGGAGATTTCCAAATCATTTTCAGATGATAAATTTATCAATAAGATTCAAGGATCGATCGGATTAATTTACGGACGTTTTATCGATGCTGGGCTTTCAATTGAAGTTAACAACCATGTCATCGAAAACAAGACAATTGGGATTCGTGAAAACAGCCTTTTTCAACCAGAATACCAATTTTTCAAGACAAATGATAATGTATCAATTTATATAGAATGTGGACAGCACATAAAACATCATTTTTCAAATGAAGAAGGATATGACAGGGAAGTAAATAGCACATTAACACAGGAATATGGATGGACTGTTTTGTGTAATGATAGAGCTATTGTGTTTTCAGATCAAACCACTAAGACAGGCTGGGGTTTAAAATTTCACTCTGAATTTTATGGCTTTGTTGGAAAAGTAAATTTTAAATGCGAAGACCCATCATTGTTGCCATGGAATACAGCAAAAACAGATATTGATCTAAACAATAAAGCCTACCAGTTTGCGCTAGATGAAATGCGAAAATTCACTGCAAAATGGAGATCTTTTGCTAATAAGTTGAAGATAGCAAAACGGTCTGGTGAAGAATTTAAACCACTGCCAAAGCCTTTAAACAAAAAAGTTCGTCATGACACAATTAGCATAAATCAACCCGTAGACAATACAAATAAAAAGAAAATAAATAAAAACGCCCCGAAAGAAGATCATAATGAATATACGACAGTATTGCCACAAGACATAGCTGAAAATAAATGTAAAGATAAGCTGTTATCCCTTGTACACGAAGCAAAAGAAATTGATATCATGCAGTTTTCATACGCATCTATGGCCTTAACGCGCATATTATACGAAACATCTGTAATCGATTATTTGACCAGGCACGGATTTTTCAAAAAACTTAAAGATTATTGCATCGCTTCCCGCGAACAAAAAAAATGTTCACCACTAAATGAAAAAGAAAAAGGTAACTTGAATCCGAAAATGGAAGAATTAAATTCTTTTATTGAAAAAAACTCAGATGTATTCGGCGTAGAATGTAATGCACACATAAAAACAAGCCATCGCAGAGTAGCTTATCACATGCCAATGCTAAATGGAGTAATGCATAACCACGTTCAAACAATTAGCCGCTTTAAAGCGCTTGAAATCCGCGATGAACTTTTACCAGTCCTCAGACATTTTATTGAAGAATAATACGGTTATTCATGATGGATATCGTCTCGCCTGAGCGAAGAAGTCAAATAATGAGGGCGATATGTCGGGAGAATACCGCACCGGAAATGCTGGTAAGAAAAGCGGCTCACCGGCTCGGCCTACGTTTTCGCCTGCACGTGAAGCCGTTGCCGGGACGGCCGGATTTGGTACTGCCGAAATGGCGGACGGTGATTTTCGTCAACGGCTGTTTCTGGCATCGCCATCCAGGCTGTAAAAGAACAACAATTCCGAAATCCAACACGGAATTTTGGCAGCGCAAGTTCGCTGCAAACGTACAGAGGGATCAGATCAATTACGCTCGGCTCGAAGAATCTGGTTGGCGCGTTTTGATCGTCTGGCAATGTCAAATCCGCTCCGTCGAAGATGCCATGAATATTTTGAAGCCCTATTTCCAATGTTCCAAGCAGAAAAGTTTGAACAACAAATAGGAGCTGTCATGAAATTATGCTACATTGACGAAAGCGGAACGGGAGATGAACCGTACGCAGTTATGGTCGGCATAATCATCGACTCATACCGAATGCGCCCGACGAAAACTGCATGGAGCAACGTCTTAAGAACGTTGAGCACAGATGTCGGTAGAACAATCGAAGAGATTCATACTCGCGACTTCTATTCGGGGAACGGTCCATGGCGGGGAATCGACGGAAGGGAACGAGCCAGAATCATAGGAGCCATTTTTGACTGGATTGAAGAAAGAAAGCATGAGATCGTCTTTTGTTCAATTGATAAGGAGAAATTCAACGATGAATTTCCCGGCACAGATAGATACAACGATATTAAAACAATATGGAGAATGCTCGGATTGCACCTTGTCCTATGCCTTCAAAAACACCATCAAAAGTGCTCAAAGAATAAAGGCAACACGGTATTGATCTTCGACAACGAAGAAACGGAAAGATTGCATTTCACCGATTTGATCCTAAATCCTCCTGACTGGACGGATAGTTACTATTCCCGCGGGAAGAAGCAGGAAAAATTGGATCAGATCATCGACGTCCCGCATTTCGCGGATTCCAAGCATGTTCCGCTTTTACAAGTTGCAGATTTTGTCGCTTATTTTTTGCGAAGATATGCTGAACTTGAAAATGGTGCTGCAGAACGCTACGCAGGAGAGCGCAATACCGTTGCATCCTGGGCTCAAAAAGCAAAGAGGCAAAGAATACCTATTGCGCGCATCTATCCGAGACGAAACAGATGTGAATGCGCCGAATTATTTTTCACTTACGCTCCGGAATGCTTAAAAACGTAAGCCCCCCCCTGCCATCTGTCCCCGCTAATCTGATCCGCGTTCCGCGCTATCCCGAAGCCTGCTGAAGCGCCCGCACCCTGCGGTCGTAAAGGAGGCTTCATGTCCCGACGTTTCCGCGACATCGTGCGCGCGCGGCCGCCGCGCATGTCCACCTTTCTCGTCCTGGCCGTGGTCCTCGCGCCTCTGGTTTGGGCTTACGGCCCGGAGGGCTCCGGCCCCCGCAACCTCGTGCTCGGAGCCTGGAAGCTCTGGATCGTATCCTGGGCCGCTTTCGTGGGCTACTGGATCGACCGAGCCCTGTTCCATTACGCCCGTCCCGAGAAGTACGAAACGGGCGGCTTGTTCCTGCTCTTCGGCGTGGCCCAGCTGCGCCGGGCCGTCATCGTCGGGGCCGTGATCCTGGCGGCGGGGTTGGCCCTGTGAGTGCCGTCCGCGCCTCGGCGGCCCGCGTGCTTACGGCGGTGATCCTGGCGGTCGCCCTGGTCGGCGCGATCCTGCCGGAGGCGCTCAGGGCCGAGAGCGTTCCCCGCAGGGCCGAGGCCCACCGTCGCGACCTGCTACGCGCCGCGCGTTACGTTTTCGGTCCCGGCGCTCCGGTTGCCGTGCTGGCCGCCCAGGTCCACGCAGAGTCCGCCTGGAATCACCGGGCGCGCTCGACCCACGCCGACGGCCTGGCCCAGTTCACTCCGGCCACGGCCGCCTGGATCGCCGAGACGTACCCCGGCGAGTTGGCCGAGGCCGCGCCGCTCAACCCCGTATGGGCCTTGCTGGCACTCTGCCGTTACGACCGCCATCTGTACGACCGCATGCCCGGGAGATCGTCCTGGGAACGCTGGGCCTTCACCATGGCCGCTTACAACGGCGGGCCTGGTTGGATTCCCCGTGACCGAGCCTTGGCCGCACGCTGCGGCGCAGACCCGAACCGCTGGTTCGGACAGGTGGAGGGCTTCAGTTCCCGATCCGAGGCCGCGTTCCGGGAAAACCGCGCCTATCCCCGGCGAATCCTGATCGCGCTCCAGCCCCTCTACCGAAGTTGGGGCCCGGGCGTGGCCCCCGAGGAGGCCCTGCCGTGATGGACCCCGTCGCGCTTCTGAACGCCCCCTGGAAACGTGCGGCCCTGGCTCTCGGGCTGATCGCGGCGCTGCTCGTCGTCGCCGCCCTGGCCGCATGGCGCGGCTACGGCTTCGGCCGCGAAACGGCCGAAGCCGAGGGCCGGGCCGCCCTGGCCGAATACGAGGCCCGGGTGGCCGAGGCCGGGCGTCTGGCCTCGGACCTGGCCCGCCGCATCCTGGACGCGGAGATCGCCCGCCGGGACGACCTGGAACGCGATCTGAGGGCCGCCCTGAAAACCGTTGCGGCCCAGCGCCGCGCCCTGACCAAGAAGGAGATCGCCCATGCCTCGCTCGACGTGGCCGTTGCTGACGGCCTTGTGCTGCTCGGTCCTGATTGGCTGCGCCTCTACAACCGTGCCCTCGGTCTCGGCGACCGCGCAGGTCTGCCCGGCGCCGCCGCCCGCCCTGACGGAGATGCCGGACAGGCCGGCGCCGCTGAGTCCGGGATACTACGAACAGGCGGCGGAGTGACGCTGCGGGACGTCCTGGCTCACGCCCGCGACGTGGGCCGCTACATGGGGGAACTGCGTGCCCGCTATCGGGCCCTCGTGCGTTGGGCCGAGGGCCTGCCGCGTACGATGGAAGAGGAGCGCCGACCGTGGAACTGACATTCACCCCTTGGCAGTTGCTCTCCCTGGCCGTCTCGCTCCTTCTGGCTTTTTTCGGTTTCGCGGCCGGAACCTGGAAGGTTGTCTCCCGCCTCCAGGCCGCCGACACCGCCGCCGCACGGGAGGCCGCCCGGTCCGCCCTGACCCGCGTCGAGGAGGTGGAGAAGGACGTGCTCAGGCTCAAGGCCGACCTGCCCCTGGACTACGTGCGCCGCGACGACTGGATTCGCAACCAAACCGTGATCGAGGCCAAGCTGGACGGCCTCGCCGGAAAGCTGGAAGCCCTCAAGGAGGCGCGGAATGGCTGTTGACCCCGCCAAGGCCCGCCGCGAGCATATGCGGTGGGTCCTCATCCTGACGCTGAACAACGCCCGGCCCGTGGGCTGCTTCGAGGAGGTCGCCCTGGCCACTGTGCAAGGCGTCTATCCCGACGCCACTCAGATGGAACTCCGCCGCGAACTCGATTACCTGGCCGACCGCCGCCTGGTGGACCTGGACAAGCAGCCCGACGGGCGTTGGTTCGCGGAGCTGAACCGCCACGGCGTGGATCTGGCCGAGTACACCGTTGACTGCGAACCGGGCATCGCCCGCCCGACCAAGTACTGGGGCTGACCATGCCCAGACGTCCCGCCGTCCACGCGCTGCCGCCCGAGGTCAAGGCCTGGCTGGACGAAGCCCTGGCCGGAAAAGGTTTCCAGGGATATCGTCTCCTGGAGGAAGAACTGCTCCGCCGGGGATGGGAGATTTCCAAGTCGAGCCTCCAGCGCTACGGCAAATCCTTCGAGGAGCGTCTGAAGGCTCTCAAGCTGGCCAGCGAACAGGCCAAGGCCATCGTGGAGGCCGCCCCGGACGAGGAGGGAGCCGTGAACGAAGCCCTCACCCGTCTGGTCCAGGAAAAGCTCTTCACCGTGCTCCAGGATATCCAGGTGGACCCCGAGCATCTCAATCTCGCCGGTCTCACCCGATCCGTGGCCGAGCTCTGCCGTTCCTCCGTGGCCCAGAAGCGCTGGCGCGCCGAGGCCCTGGAGCGGGCCCGCCGCGAGGCCGAGGCCAAGCTGGAGCGCTCCGTGGCCGAGGCCGGAGAGGCCGCCCGGCGCGAACGTCTCTCGCCCGTCGAGGTTCTGGAGCGGGTCAAGGCCGTCTATCGAGGCGAAGCGTGAGCGGCATCCTCCTGCCATATCAGCGTCGCTGGGTGGACGACAAAAGCCGATTCAAGATCGGCATGTTCGCCCGCCAGACCGGAAAGACCTTCTCCACGACCTACGAGATCGCCGAGGACGTGGTGGAGACCGACATCCTCGGGGGCCGGACGCGCTGGGTCATCCTTTCGCGCGGCGAGCGCCAGGCCCGGGAGGCCATGGACGAAGGGCTCAAGCTGCACCTCAAGGCCATGGGCGCGGCCTTCGAGTCCTTCGAGGACGACTCCTCCTGCCGCTTCGAGGACGGCGTGCGCATCAAGGCTCTGGAGGTGATTCTGCCCCACGGCTCCCGGATCACGGCCCTGCCCGCCAATCCGGACACCGCGCGCGGCTTCTCGGCCAACGTCTTTCTGGACGAATTCGCCTTCCACGCCGACTCCCGCAAGATATGGGCCGCCCTGTTCCCGGTGATCTCCAGGCCCGGGCTCAAGCTGCGCGTCGTGTCCACGCCGAACGGCAAGGGCAACAAGTTTTATGAACTCATGACCGGCAGGCGCGGCCATTGGAGCCGCCACGTGGTGGACATACGCCGGGCCGTGGCCGAGGGCCTGGAGCGCGACGTGGAGGAACTGCGCGAGGGCTGCGCCGACGAGGACGCCTGGCGCCAGGAATACGAGTTGCAATGGCTGGACGAGGCCGCGGCCTGGCTCTCCTTCGACCGCATCAACTCCTGCGAGCACGAACGCTCGGGATCGCCCGAGGGCTACCTGGGCGGTCCCTGTTTCGTGGGCGTGGACATCGCGGCCCGCTCCGACCTGTTCGTGATCTGGGTTCTGGAGGCCGTGGGCGACGTGCTTTGGACCCGCGAGATCACGGCCCGCCGGCGCGTCTCCTTCGCCGAGCAAGACCACCTGTTGAACGAGGTGTTCAAACGCTACCGCGTGGCCGCCTGCCGCATGGATCAGACCGGCATGGGCGAGAAGCCCGTGGAGGACGCCCGCGCCCGCCACGGCTCGCTTCGGGTCCAGGGGGTGCTCTTCACCTCGACCTCCAAGCTCTACCTGGCCACCTTGGGCCGGGAAGCCTTCGAGGACCGCAAACTGCGCATTCCGGCCGGAGACGAGGTTCTGCGCGCCGACCTGCACAAGCTGCGCAAGGAGACGAGCCCCACGGGCGCGCCGCGCTTCGTGGCCGACTCCGACGGCGCGGGCCACGCCGACCGGGCCTGGGCCCTGTTCCTGGCCCTGGCCGCAGCCGACACCGGTCGGGAACGCTTCGGCTACATCCCCGTTCCCCGACGCGCCGGGCCGGACGGCGACGCCATGCACCGCGCGGTGCGCGTCACGGGCGGCTTCGGCCGGGGCATTCTCTAGGAGCACCCATGAAGAACGTGACCCTGTTTGACCATCGGGGCGAGCCCATCCGCGTCAAGGATCTGCTGCGCGAACACGCCGCGCCCCAGCTCACCGGCGTGCGCCGGGCCTGGGACGCGGATTCCGTGTCCCGGGGCCTGACCCCGGACCGGCTGGCCCGCATCCTGCGGGCGGCGGCCGAGGGCGACCTGCGGGAATACCTCATCCTGGCCGAGGAGATGGAGGAGCGCGACCCGCACTACGCCTCGGTGCTGGGCACGCGCAAGCGGGCCTGCACCGGCCTGCCGCCCACGGTGGAGGCCGCCAGCGACGAGACGCGCGACCAGGAGCTGGCCGACGCCGTGCGCGCCCTGGTGGCCGAGCCGGAGTTCACCGGCCTGCTCGCCGACCTGCTGGACGGCCTGGGCAAAGGCTTCGCGGCCTGCGAGATCGTCTGGGAACGCGGCAGCTCCCAATGGCGACCCAGGGCGTACGAGTGGCGCGACCCCAAGTTCTTCGTCTTCGACCGCGAGACCGGCCGGGAGCTGCGCCTGGCCGACATCGGCGCGCCGGACGGCCTGCCCCTGCCGCCCTACAAGTTCATCGTGCACGCGCCCAGGCTCAAGTCCGGCTTGGCCGCGCGCGGCGGCCTGGCCCGGCTGGCCGCCACGGCCTACATGTGCAAGGCCTACACCCTGGCGGACTGGCTGGCCTTCGCCGAGGTCTTCGGCATGCCCCTGCGCCTGGGCCGTTACGGGACCGGAGCCACACCGGAGGACATCGCCACCCTCGTATCGGCCGTGGCCAACCTGGGAACGGACGCGGCCGCCGTGCTGCCCGACACCATGCGCATCGACTTCCAGGAGGCGGGCAAGTCCACGGGCGGCCAGGACCTCTTCCAGCGCCTGGCCGACTGGCTGGACCGGCAGGTCTCCAAAGGTGTGCTCGGCCAGACCATGACCACGGACGACGGCAGCTCCCTGGGCCAGGCCAAGGTGCACAACGAGGTGCGTCTGGACATCCTGCGCGACGACGGGGCCCAGCTGGCCGCCACCATCAACCGCGACCTGGTGCGGGCCGTTGTCGACCTGAACTTCGGCCCCCCGCTTCACGGCCGCTATCCGCGCCTGGCCCTGCCCGTGCGTGAGCCCGAGGACATCGCGGCCCTGACCGACGCCCTGGCCAAGCTCTCGCCCCTGGGGCTCCGGGTGGAGGCGTCCGTGGCCCGCGACCGCCTGGGTTTCCCGGACCCGGCCGAGGGCGCGGAAGTCCTGGCCCCGGCCGCAGGCGAGGCCACGGTGCTCAACCGGGCCCGCCGCCCGGCGCTCAACCGGGCCGGATCGCCCGCCGGGGAAGACCTTCTGGCCGACCTCGCCGCCGAGGGGCTGGCCGAGTGGGAGCCCCAGATGGCCCCTATCCTGGACCCGCTGGAGGCCCTGGCCGCCAGGAGCGCCTCCTATGAGGAGTTTCTGGACGGGCTGCCCGGCCTGATCACAGAGATGGACCCGGAAGAGCTGGTCCGCCGCCTGGCCCGCGCGGCGTTCCTCTCCCGTGGGCTCGGCATGGCCGGAGACGATTGATGCCGGGCCATTCCTTCCCCGGCCCGGTCCCGGCCGAGGCCCTGGCCTATCTGCGGGCGCGCCGCAAGCTGCAGCCGTCCTTCTCCTATACGGACGTCTGGCGCGAGGAGCACGCCACGGCCTTCACCGTGGCCAAGGCCGTGCAGCTCGACGTGCTGGCCGACATCCGCGCCGCCGTGGACCAGGCCCTGGCCGAGGGCCGGACCTTCCGGGACTTCGCCGAGGATCTGCGCCCCGGGCTGGAGCGCAAGGGCTGGTGGGGCCGGAAGGAGATGACCGATCCGCTCACCGGCGAGGTGCGCCGGGCCCAGCTGGGCAGCCCCCGGAGACTGGACGTCATCTACACGACCAACCTCCGCACGGCCCGGGCCGCCGGGAGCTGGGAGCGCATCCAGCGCACCAAGGCCGCCCTGCCGTTCTTGCTGTACGAGCCCGGCCCCTCGCGTGAACACCGGCCGGAACACGCCGCTTGGTTCGGCCTGCTCCTACCTGCGGACCACGAGTTCTGGCAGACCCACTTCACGCCCAACGGCTGGGGCTGCCAGTGCAGGATTCGCCAGGTGTCGCGCTCTGAAGCCGAACGTTTGAAGAAGACCGGGCTCCAGGCCCAGATCCAGGAGATCGACCCGGAAACGGGCCTGCCCACCGGCCGCCTCGCGAACCGGCGCTATCCGGTGCGCACCGAGGCCCCGCCCGCACGTACCCGGGCCTGGAAGAACGTCCGCACGGGTCGGACGCAACGTGTGCCTGCGGGCATCGATCCCGGCTGGGACTACAATCCGGGTATGTATGGCCGCACGGCCGCCGCCCTGGAACGGATCGCGGACAAGCTGGAAGCCGCCGCCCGGGAAGATGCTGCGGCCTCGATCCGCGAGTTGGTCGGCGGCCCGCTGTTCCGGGACTGGCTGACCGCGCCCCGGGGTGCGTTCCCCGTGGGCGCGCTCCGGGATGAGGACGCGAAGCGTATCGGAGTCCGCACCCTGCATCTGTCACAGGACATTCCGGCCGGGTTCGAGGAGATCACGCCCGGAACCTGCGCTGCGGTCCAGGACGTCTTGGATCGTGGCCGGAGCATCAGGAACGACGACGGCGAACTCGAGTTCATGCTGAGAGAGGGAGTCGTCGCGTTGCGGTTCACGGCGAGGGCCGAAGGGGGGAATCTCCGCCTGACGGCCCTGAGGAGACTGCGGAATGAAGGCAGGAAGTAGGGCGGACGGTGGGGCCTCCCTCCGCTCGCGCGGCAACCCCACATGACGCTCCGACGCTCATCGCGTCGTGCTACGGCAGGGAGTATGTCACCGTGTCGCGCCCGCCCTTCCGCTTTCGTAGGGCCCGCCGCAATTCCCGTCAACAGTTCGGCGATTCTCGCCCAGAGGGCGGGGCCGTCGCACCATTCCCGCCGATTTCCGTTAAACGCGGAATTAAACGCATCTGGGCGCGAATCAGCGGCGTTTCCATAGCCCGTCTCATCGGGGAGAGGGGATTCCGGATGGCGAATGAAAATCGTCATCATGGATATGGACGAACCGTTGCGCCGAATTCGCCTATGAGTTACTCCTTCAACCAACATTATGGGGCCACCGGTATGACAAGGAGGAGGGCATGCCCAAGGTTCGATTCCATCTATTCGAAGTGGAACAGCAAGAAGGCGACCCTGACTTGGGTGATGCCCTGAGCCAGATCAGCGCCAAGCCTCGTGATGAACGTTCCGCGCTTTTGGGCGATCGGCAAGCTATTCTTTTGGACTCGTCGCCTGGACCACGCATTTCGGCTTATCTTTTCACCAGAGTCAGGATGGATGGTTTGCCGCCGAAAACGGGACTCGACGGACGACGAGAGGAATTAGACCTTGATGAGGACGAAGGATTGGGAGAGGATCTCGCCATCGCTTATGACAAGACGCTGAAGGTCGTAGCGATTCAAAGGAACCGTTTCTCCCTTTCTCCGAGTAATATTCTCCAATACATTTCGCACTACTTTGAAGACGTACATATAGCTATCAACCCTATCATGTCTCAAGATGCACTGGAAAGATATGCTCGGCAATCCATTCTTCGGAAAGCACGGGTCAAACTTGCATCGACTACGAACTTATCCTTTTTAAGAGACAAGGATATAAGCGAAAATGAACGCATTATGATCCAGCAAATATTGGCATCACCGTATGTCGATTTAATTTTTAGCGTAGGGCACAAGAAAGGTGGATTGCCTGAATGGATCAAAAAACTTGTTGGAAAATTTATAAAAGAATTCCAATCAGGAAAAGATAGTATCATCAACATTCAGATCACTGGAAAAGAAGATGATGATTCAGAATCTGAGTACATCGATTTGCTCAAGGAGCGCTTAACATATGAAGACGATGTTGATATGACAGGAAGATCAATTGATACAAAACAATTGATGATGAGTGCAAAAAAATCATTGTCTACAAATAAAGAATTGCTTGCGAATAGAAATGTATAGCAAATTTAATCTATTTATTGAGCGCAATGGTCCTATTGCCGTTTCTTTGCTGTCTTTTTTGTTGCTCAATCTTTTTAGAATATACGTTCAGGAAATACATATTCCGCAAATTGCAAACGCTTTCTTCACAATTTACGCTGTACTGCTTGGCTTCATATCTGCTTCACTATCTATTTTTTTCTCTATCCAAGATAGAAAGTTTATTAAGTCGTTAAAAACATCAGGAGCCTTCAAGGCGATAATAAAATATCACTATAAAGCTATTATTTGGTGCATCTGTGCTCTTTTGATAGCTTTTATCGTCACAATCTCGACAGGAAACAAGGCTATATTTGATTGCAAAATTATTGGTAGAATCTTAGTCAGCATCGGCATCGGAGCTATGCTTGCTTTTTATAGAGTCGCCTACATGCTTTGCAAAGTTCTCTCGCTAGACTCTTCAATTTAATCCCTCCCGGTCATCTGTCCGCATTCTGACCACCTTCGTTCCGGGGCATTCTGCCCCCATGTCGAGACTCGCCGTATCCTTCAACACCGAGTTGCCCGCTCCCGCAGGGGCCGCCCCGGAGTGGATTCAGCTCCTGCCCGCCGGGCCCCTGATCCAGGGCCGCGACGGCAGGAGCTGGACCTTCGACCCCGCGGCCATGTCCGCCGTGCTGGAGCGTTTCGCCCGGCGCGGCGCTCCGATGGTCGTGGACTGGGAGCACGCCAGCGAGATCCGCGCGCCCAAGGGCGAGGAGTCCCCGGCCTCCGGCTGGCTCACCGCCCTGGAGGATCGCGGCGGCGAACTGTGGGGCCGCGTGGAGTGGACCCCGCGCGCCGCCGGGCAGATCGCCGACCGCGAATACCGTTTCGTCTCTCCCGCCTTCTATCACCACAAGGACACCGGCCGGATCGAGGCGTTGAGCTCCGTCGGCCTGACCAATTCCCCCAACCTGCGGCTTGCGGCGCTCAACCGTGCCGGAAGCGACGAGGAGGACCACATGAAGACGCTGTTGCTGAAGGGACTCGGGCTGTCCGAGGACGCCACGGCCGAACAGGCGCTGGCGTCCCTGAACAGCCTCAAGGCCAAGGCCGCCACGTCCCTGGCCGGGGCGGGGCTGACCCCCGACCTGTGCCGGGCTCTCGGGCTCGCGGAGACCGCCGACGCCGGGCAGGCCCTCGTGGCCGTGAACGGCCTCAAGGCCCACGCCCTGGACCTGACCCGCTACGTGCCCCGGGCCGACTACGACCAGGCCGTGAACCGGGCCCAGACCGCCGAGGGGTTGCTCAAGGAACGGGAAAAGGCCGGAGCCGAGGCCGAGATCACGGCCCTGGTGGACCAGGCCGTGAAGGACGGCAAGGTGGCCCCTGCCTCCAAGGGCTTCTACCTGGCCGTGTGCCGCAAGGAAGGCGGCGTGGAGGAGTTCAAGACGTTCCTGGCCTCGGCCCCGGTCATCGCCGAGGACGCGGCCCTGAAGCGCGAGACGGACGCCGCCGGAGCCCCCCGGCTCTCGGACGCCGAACTGACCGTGTGCCGCTCCCTGGGCCTCTCGCCCGAGGACTACGCCAAAAACCTGGAGGTGAACTGACATGGCCGCCCTGACCAACGACCGCGACACCCCCATGCGGGCGGGTGACCTGTTCGCCTACCCCGTGGCCGCCTCGACCAGAATCCACGCCGGAGGCCTGGTCGTGCTCGAAGCCGGGTACGCCAAGCCCGGCCGAACGGCCACCGGCCTGGCCTGCGTGGGCCGCGCCGAGGAGGCCGTGGACAACAGCGGCGGCGCGAACGGCGCGCTGGTCGTGCCGGTTCGCCGGGGCCTGTTCCTCTATGCCAACTCGGCCGCCGCCGACGCCGTCACCCTCGCGGACGTGGGGGCCGACGCCTACATCGTGGACGACGCCACCGTGGCCAAGACCAGCGCCACCAACACCCGCTCCAAGGCGGGCACGATCGAGGACGTGGACGCCCTGGGCGTCTGGGTCCGCATCTAGGAGACCGCCATGCTCATCAACCGGCAGAACCTGAGCGCCCTGTTCACGGGCTACAAGACCATCTTCAACAACGCCTTTCAGGGGGCCAAGAGCCTCTTCGAGAAGGTCGCCATGACCGTGCCGTCCAGCGCGGCCCAGGAGGTCTACGCCTGGCTCGGCAACACCACCCGATTCCGGGAATGGCTGGGCGACCGCGTGATCCAGAACCTGAGCAACCACGACTTCACCATCAAGAACAAGGAGTTCGAGAACACGGTCTCGGTGAAGCGGCGCGACATCGAGGACGACTCCTACGGGGTTTACAATCCCCTGTTCGCCCAGCTGGGCGAGGACGCCCGGACCCACCCCGACGAGTTGGTCTTCGCCCTGATGTCCCTCGGCTTCTCGACCCCCTGTTACGACGGCCAGTACTTCTTCGACACGGACCACCCCGTGCTCGACGCCGCCGGGAACGTGACCAGCGTGTCCAACATGCAGTCCGGCTCGGGCGCGGCCTGGTTCCTCATGGACGCCTCGCGCCAGATCAAGCCGTTCATCTACCAGAAGCGCAAGGCCTACAACTTCGTGAGCCAGGACAAGGAGACCGACGAGAACACCTTCATGCGCGGCGAATACGTCTACGGCGTGGACGCGCGCTGCAACGTGGGCCTCGGCCTCTGGCAGCTGGCCTTCGGGTCCAAGGCCGCCCTGGACGAGACCACCTACTCCGCCGCCCGCGCCGCCATGATGAGCATGAAGGGCGACCGGGGCAAGGTGCTGGGCGTCCGGCCCACCCTGCTCGTGGTGCCGCCCAGCCTGGAGGGCGCGGCCCTGAAAGTGGTCAAGGCCGAGCGCGACGCCTCCGGCGCCACCAACGTCTACCAGAACACGGCCGAAGTCCTGACTGTGCCGTGGCTGTCCTAAAGGAGAGCAGCATGCCCGTCACCATCACCGCCAAGAAGGACGGTTTCCGCCGCTGCGGCGTGGGCCACCCGGCCACGGCCGTGGAGCACCCGGACGGCCGCTTCAGCGCCGCCGAGCTGGCCCGGCTCAAGGCCGAGCCCATGCTCGTGGTCCACGAGACCGCCGCCAAGACCGCCACCAAGGCCGACGACAAGACCAAGCCCCAGGAGGACAAGAAGTAGATGTACGCCACCGCCCAGGATCTGGAGTCGCGCCTCGGCGGCGCGGACGAGCTGGCCGCCCTGGCCGATCGGGACGGCGACGGCCTGGCCGACGCCGCGCTGGTGGCCCGCGCCCTGGCCGACGCCGACGCCGAGATCGACTCCTACCTGGCCGGGCGCTACGCCCTGCCCCTGGCCGTCGTGCCGCCGGTGCTCTCGCGCCTGGCCTGCGACGTGGCCGTGTACCGCCTGGCTTCCGAGGCGGGCAGCGGCCTGACCGAGGAGCGCCGCACGCGCTACGAGGACGCCGTGGCCTGGCTCAGGCGCGCGGCCGACGGCCAGGTCTCCCTGGGCCTGCCGGAGACGCCGCCCCAGGCGTCTCCGCTGGCCCCGGGCCTCGTGTCCGGCGGACGCCGCCGCTTCGGCGGGCGGTCGTCATGAGCCTGGCCCTGCGCGTGGACCTCCGGGACGTGTCCCGGCTCTCCGACAGGCTGGCCCGCATCGGCCGGGCCTCGCCGGACCCGCTCCTGGACGCCGTGGGCGCGCTCCTGGCCTCCTCGGCCAAGCGGCGCATCCGCTCCGAGAAGCGCGGCCCGGACGGCGAACCCTGGCGATCCTGGACCCCGGCCTACGCCGCGACCCGTCACGCGGGCCAGAGCCTGCTCCTGGCCGGTGGCGGCCTGGACGACTCCATCACCCACCTGGTGGCCGGGCACGGCGTCGAGGTGGGCAGCAACCTGGTCTACGCCGCGATCCACCAGCTGTCCGGCGCGGGCACATCCCGCCCGACCATCCCGGCCCGGCCCTATCTCGGGGTCTCGGACGAGGACGCCCAGGACATCGTGGCCCTGGCCGAGGACTGGGCCGACGGCCTGCTGGAGGCACTGCGATGAGCCTGCTCTCCCTGCGCCAGGCCGTGGTCGCGGCCCTGGCCCCGGCGCTGACCCTGCCGGGCAAGGCCGTGGCCGTGGCCGCCCACCCCGGACGCTTCGACGCCGGGGAGTTGCGGCGCTGCGCCACCAAGGCCCCGATCGTGCTGGTGTCCGCCCTGGGAGCCTCGGACATTCAGGACGGCGGCGAGGTCCAGGGGCTGTGCCAGATGGCCGCCTTCGTGCTCTGCCGCGACCTGCCCCGGCTGCCCCGGGACGTGGCCGCCCTGTCCCTGGTGGAGCGCCTGCTGCGCGCCGTCCCCGGCAACGACTGGTCCGGCCAGGCCTCCCAGGCCCCCCGCGACCTGCGGGCCGAGAACCTTTTCTCCGGCGAACTGGACCAGGCGGGCGTGGCCCTCTGGGCCGTGTCCTGGCGGCAGCTGGCCGTGCTGGCCCCGGGGGACGCCGACGCCGGAAGCCTGGATTGGTTCCTGGAATGTCACATCACGGCGGTCTTCGGCGACGGGTCGCCCGTCCACGAAACAGCCATCCAACTCCCCAAAGGATAGGAGGTCCAGATGTTCGTCATCCCCAAGCCCGGAATCCGGGTGCGCGACCCCGAGACGCGCGCCCATCTGCCCGCCGAGGGCCGCGAGGTCCCGGACACGCCGTACTGGCTGCGCCGCGTCAAGGACGGCGACGTGACGATCGAATCCCCGGCCGCCAAGAAAGCCAAGGCCAAGGAGTAGCCCATGTCCATCAGCTTCTCGGGCATCCCCGACAACCTGCGCGTGCCGCTGTTCTACATGGAGTTCGACAACTCCCAGGCCGTGACCGGCACGCCGCCGATGGCGCACAAGATTCTCGTGCTCGGCCAGATGCTGGCCTCGGGCCAGGCCGCCCCCCTGGCCCCGGTGCGGATCACCTCGGCCGAGCAGGCCACGGCCCTGTTCGGCCGGGGCTCCATGCTGGATTCCATGTTCCGTGTCCTGACCAAGGCCAACACCATGCTCCTGGAAACCTGGGCCCTGCCCATGACCGACGCCGCCGCCGGGGTCGCCGCCGCCGGGTCCGTGACCTTCGGCGGCCTGGCCACGGCCGCCGGGGTGCTCAACCTCTACGTGGGCGGGACGCGCGTGCGCGCCGCCGTGCCCGCGGGCTGCACCGCCGCCCAGGCCGCCACGGCCCTGGCCGAGGCGGTCAACGCCGCCGTTGACCCCTTCCTGCCGGTCACGGCCGCCGTGGACGGCGTGACCCCCTCCAAGGTCCTCCTCACCTGCCGCTGGAAGGGCGGCACCGGCAACGATCTGGACCTGCGCTTCAACTACAACCTGGGCGAAACCCTGCCCGCCGGGCTCACCGCGACCGTGGGGGCCATGACCGGCGGGGCCGCCGACCCCGAGGTGGCCGCCGCCATCGCGGCCTTCGGCGACGAATGGTGGAACCACATCGTCATGCCCTACACGGACGCGGTGAACCTGAGCGCCCTGGAGGCCGAATTGGCCGACCGTTGGGGCCCGCTGCGGCAGATGGACGGGCTGGCGTGGGCCGCCTACCGGGGCACCCTGGCCGCCACCGGCGCCTTCGGCGAGACGCGCAACTCCCAGCTCGTCTCCACGATGGGCATCGGGGCCACGCCCACGTCGCCCTGGGACTGGGCCGCGAGCTACGCCGCCCGCGCGGCGGGCAGCCTGAGCATCGATCCCGCGCGGCCCCTGCAGACGCTGGACCTGCCCGGCTGCCTGCCGCCCGCCGTGGCCGACCGATGGGACATGCGCGAGCGCAACCTGCTCCTCTGGGACGGCATCGCCACCTACACGGTCAGCGCCGCCGGGGCCTGCTGCATCGAGCGCGAGATCACCATGTACCGGCTCAACGCCTACGGCCTGCCCGACCCGAGCTACCTGGACGTGCAGACCCCGGCCACCGAGGGCTACCGCCGCTACGCGGCCAAGGCCCGGATCACCCAGAAGTACGGCCGCCACAAGCTGGCTGACGACGGGACCCGCTACAGCCCGGGCCAGGCCATCGTCACGCCCTCCATCATCCGTGACGAGCTGCTGGCGCTCTATCGCGAGCAGGAGGGCCTGGTGGTGGAGAACTTCGAGGAATACGCCGCGACCCTCGTGGTGCAACGCAACGCCAACAACCGCAACCGCGTGGACGTGCTGGAGAAGCCGGACGTGGTCAATCAGCTGCGCATGCTGGCCGTGCTGAGCCAGTTCAAGCTCTAGGGAGGACCGGATGAAGATCACCGGAAAAGCGACGATCCGCGTCAACGGCGCGGAGCTGGTCACCGCTCCCGGCGCGACCCTGAACCCCGGGGGGGCCAAGCGCAACCCCGTGGCCGGGGTCAACCACATCGACTTCAACGAGGAGAACGTCCCGCCGGAGATGAGCTGCAAGGTGCATCACCGCGCGGACGTCTCCATGACCAGGTTGCGGGACAAGCTCGTGGGCGCGACGGTGCGTTTCGAGTGCGACAACGGGACCGCGTTCCTCTTGCGCAACGCCTTCACTACGGACGTGCCCTCCCTCGATTCCAAGGAGGGCATGGTGGACCTCAAGATGAGCGCCGAAGGCTGCGAGGAGGTGTGATGGCCACCATCGTCGTGCACCTGACGCACGGGCTCCGCGTCGGAGAGGACGTGCTGTTCGAGGCCGAGATCCGCGAGGCCACGGCCGGGGACGTGATCGAGGCCCAGGAAGAGGCGGAGAAGCTGATGATCTCCCAGGGCCTGCCCGTGCTCGTCCCCAGCCCGACCCGAGTGGGCGTCGGCCTGTTGCGCCGCCAGCTGGCCCGCATCGGCGACGTGCAGGGCCCCCTGGCCCTGGCCGAAATCAAGCGGCTGCACCCCGACGACTTGCAGAAGCTCCAGAACGCGGCGGAGACGTTGGATTCCGCCGCCGGGGAGGCGTTGTCCGAACGGGGGCGAGACGCTGGGGTGGGCCGGGGCCCTGCCGACGATCTTCCTGATGCTGGCCGCTAGGACCGGCTGATCCGAGGAGTCCGTCCGGGGCCTGCCCCTGCGCCGCCTGCTGACCTACATCACGGAGCTGTACGGGAAGAAACCATGACCATGCGCGCCTCCATCATTCTCGACCTCGGCGGCAACCTGTCCGCCCAGGCGCGGAAGTACGAATCCGCCCTGGGCGGCATGGCCGCCAGGGGGGCGCGGCACATGCACATGCTGCGCTCCTCGGTGGAGGCCGCCGGGCGGGGCCTGGACTCCCTGGGCAACCGCTACACCGCGCTCCTGTCCGGGGCCGCCGGGGTGGGCGCGGCCAAGATGGTGGTGGATCTGCAGCGCCGCTTCACCCGCCTGGCCATCCAGGCGAACATGGCCGACGCCGCCGTCAAGCGGCTGAAGCGCGAGATCTACGAGGTGGCCCAGGCCCCGGACATCCGGGTCGACCCGAGCGAGATCACGGGGGCCGTGGAGGCCATCGTGGAGAAGACCGGCGACCTGAAGTTCGCCCAGGACAACCTCCGCAACCTCGCCGCGACCATCCAGGCCACCGGCGCGGCCGGGGCGGCCGTCGGCGAGATCTTCGCCGAGTTCCAGAAGCAGGGCATCGTCGACCCGCGGCAGGTCATGGAGGCGATGGACGTGCTCAACGTCCAGGGCAAGGAAGGGGCCTTCACCCTCCAGAACCTGGCCGCCCTGGGCCCGCGCGTGATCACCGCCTACACGGCCTGGGGCCGACGCGGCCCCCAGGCCATGCGCGAGATGGGGGCCGCCCTGCAGCTCATCCGCCAGGGGGCCGGGTCGTCCGAGCAGGCCGCCACCCGCTTCGAGGCCATGCTCCGCGCCTTCCAGAACCCGGAGACGCTCAAGGCATTGCGGCGCAAGGGCATTCAGGTCTTCGACCCGGAGGCGCTCAAGAAGGGGCAGCGCATGCTGCGCCCCATCAACGAGCTTATGGCCGAGATCGTGCAGAAGACCAACGGCGACATGCTCAAGCTGCGGAAAATCTTCCCGGACTCCGAGGCGCTGCAGGCGTTCCAGTCCGCCGTGGGCGAATACGCGCGCACGGGGTCGGTCGCCAGCCTGGGCAAGTTCATGTCCCTGCAGGCCGACGGCACGACGACCTTGCGCGACTCGGCCCGGGCCGCGCATGACGCCCAGGGCGCGCTGGACAATCTCCTCACGGCCTGGAAGGCCTTCGCGGACTCCTCCCTGACCGAGCCGATCCAGGCCGCCGCCGACGCCCTGAACGCCCTGGGTTCGGAGAACACCGGCAAGGCCATCAAGTGGCTGGCCTACGGCGGCATGGCCCTGGGCGGCCTGGTCCTGGGCCGCAAGGCCTGGAGCGCCGGACGCGGCGTCGTCGACATGTTCCGGGGCGGAGGTGGCGCGGCCGCTGCAGCCGGACGCCTGGGCGGCCTCGGCGGTCTGCCCCTGCCCCTGCCCGTCTACGTGGTCAACAGCCGCATGAGCCTGATGCCCGGCGAACTGGGCGGCGGCGCGGCCGGAGAGGCCGGTGCGGCCATGTCCGGGCGCGGAGGCAAGGTCGGCCGCTTCCTCGGCCGGGCCGGGAAGTGGCTCGGGCGGGCGGGCGGCGTCATGGCCGCCGGAGCGGCGGCCTACGACGTGTACGACGCCTGGACCGACGACTCCCGGTCCACGGGTGAGAAGATCAAGGCCACGGGCGAGGCCGGGGGCGGCCTGGCCGGCTCCCTGGCCGGGGCCAAGTTGGGGGCCCTGGCCGGTACGGCGGTCATGCCCGGGGTCGGCACCGCCGTGGGCGGCGTCCTGGGCGGCCTCGTCGGCTGGTTCGCGGGCAAGTGGGGCGGCGGCAAGATGGCCGAGGCCCTGACTCCCGAATCCCTGGCCCGGGCCGTGAACGAGAAGGAGGCCCGGCTGCGCATCGAGGTGGCCGGTCCGGCCCGCGTCACGAGCCTGGAGACCTCGGGCTTCGAGGCCGACGTGGACACCGGTCTGCAGATGGGGGCACACTGATGGGCTGGCGCGACAGCTACCGCCCGGGCTCCTTCCGGGGCGTCGAGTTCCGCGTGGAGGCCCACGACCACGCCTTCGGCCGCCGCTGCGAACTGCACGAGTACCCCAAGCGGGACGAGCCCTACGCCGAGGATCTGGGCCGCAAGGCCCGCGAGTTTTCCTTGGACCTCTACGTCATCGGCCCGGATTACATGGCCGCCCGCGACCGCCTGCGCGAGGCCCTGGAGAAGGAGGGCCCCGGAACCCTGGTGCATCCCTATCTCGGGTCGCAGCAGGTCCAGGTGCGCGACGCGAGCCTGCGCGAGTCCTCCCGTGAAGGAGGCATGGCCCGCTTCCGGGTGACGTTCGTGGAGGCCGGGCGGGCGGCCGAACCCCGCGCCGAGGAGGACACGGCCTACACCGTGTCCAGGCGCGCCGAGGAATCGCGCGGCGCGGCGCTGGACGACTTCCTCGACCGACTCGACGTGTCGGGCCCGGAGTTCGTGCGCTCGAACGTCCTGTCCTCGGTCAGCAGGCGCATCTCCGCCCTGACCTGGACCGCCTCCCGCGTCTCGGGTTCGGGCCTGGGCTCCTGGTTCTCCCGGGCGTCCCTCCTGGAGGGATCCCTGTCCGGCCTGATCACGTCGCCCCTGTTGCTGGGCCGGGGCCTGCTGTCCCTGTTCACCGGCCTGGGCGAGGACACGGACCCGGCCACCACCTACGCCGTGTCCACGCGCTCGCTGTCCGGCCTGGCGGCCGACGTCCCGGCGGTCTTCGCCACCCCGGAGCGGTCCCGGGTCGCGTCCAACGACGCGGCCGTGGCCGAGCTCATGGGCCGGGCCGCCGTGATCGAGGCCGCCGAGGCATCCTCCCGGCGCGAGTACGCCTGCGCCGACGAAGCCCTGGCCGCGCGCGGCGGCCTGTCCGAAGCCCTGGAGGATATGTCCCTGGCCGCGTCCGACCCGGTCTACGCGACCCTGACCGCCCTGCGCGCCTCGGTGGTCCGCGACCTGGGTTCGCGGGCCGCGGACCTGCCGTCCCTGGCCGTCTACACGCCCCCCGTGACGACGCCCGCCCTGGTGGTGGCCCACCGCGTCTACGGCGACGCGGCCCGCGCCGACGAGATCGTGTCCCGCAACCCCGGCGTGCGCCACCCTGGAGCCGTCCTCGGCGGCACGCCCCTGGAGGTGCTGACCGATGCCTACTAAGCCCGACGTGCGCCTGGAGATCGCCGGAACGCTCTACGGCGGCTGGACCTCCATCTCGGTGCGGCGGGGCCTGGACCAGGTCGCCGGGACATTCGATCTGGCCGTCACCGAGCGCTGGCCCGGCTCGGACATTCCCCGGCCCATCCGGCCCGGGGAGGCCTGCCGCCTTCTGGTGGACGGCGCGGCCGTGGTCACCGGCCACGTGGACGACGTACAGCCGTCCTACGACGCGACCTCCCATACCGTGTCCGTGAGCGGCCGGGACAAGACCGGCGACCTGGTGGACTGTTCCGCGCCCTCGGTGCAGTGGATGGGCCGCTCCCTGCCCCAGGTGGCGGCCGACCTCTGCCGCCCCTTCGGCATCGCGGTGCGCGCGGAATGCCCGTGCGCGGCTCCGTTCCAGCGCCTCAAGAACAACGAAGGCGACTCGGTCTTCGACACCCTGGCCGCCGCCGCCCGCGTCCGGGCCGTGCTGCTCGTCACCGACGGTTCGGGCGACCTCATCCTGACCCGCGCCGGAACCGGGCCGCGCGTGTCCACGGTCCTGGAGCTGGGCGAGAACATCCTTTCCGCGTCCGCCGCGTTCTCCATGCGCGACCGCTACTCGGCCTACACGGTCAAGGGCCAGGGCGTGGGGTCCGACGAATGGGACGCCGAAGCCGCCGCCCACCCCTCGGGCTCGGCGTCGGACCCCCGCGTTCCCCGGCATCGGCCCCTGACCATCCTGGCCGAGGAGCAGACCGACGCGGCCTCGGCCCGCGAACGCGCCCTCTGGGAGGCGGCATCGCGTTACGGCCGGGGCCGGAGCGTCACCGTCACCGTGCTCGGCTGGTCCCATGCCTCCGGGCTCTGGGCCCCGGGACAAAGCGTGCGCGTGCGGGACTCCTGGATCGGCCTGGACGAATCCCTGCTCGTGTCGCGCACGGCCTACACTCTGGACGGCAAGGGCTGGCGCTGCGAGCTGACCCTGATGCCCGCCGAGGCGTGGAAGCTCCTGGCCGTGCCCGAGCCGGACGATGGGGGTTGGTGATGCTGCGCGCCTGGCAGAAACTCCTTGAACCGATCCGCCGCCGCTTGGCACAGATCGTGACCCGGGCCGTGCTCCTGGGGGCGGATGACCGCCCCGGCCTGCAGGAGGCGCAGATCAAGGCCCTGGCCGACGAGGTCATGGACCGCATCGAGCGGTTCCAGAACTACGGCTTTTCCTCGGTGCCCCTGCCCGGGGCCGAGGGTCTGTTCCTGGCCCCGGGCGCCTGCCGCTCCAACGGAGTGCTCGTCTGCGTTGACGACCGGCGCTGGCGCATCAAAGGCCTGCGGGGTGGCGAGGTGGCCGTCTACACCGACGAGGACCAGGGCGCGGACGGCTGCCGCATCGTGCTCAAGCGCGGCAACCGGATCGAGATCCGGGCCCGGGACATCGACATCCGGGCCGAGAACCGGCTGCACCTTTCGGGCCGGGAGGTCGAGATCCACGGAGACGAACGCCTGGAAACCGACGTGCAGGGCTACGGCGAGGCCGTCAATTTCGCCTCGGGCGGCTACACCATCGACACCTACCACACCGGGGCCGCGCCCCTGACCTCCACCGAGCACGGGATCAAGCCCCCGGAGGTGCCCTGATGGACGCCGCGCTGGCCTTCCTGGACCTCTCCGGCGACCTGACCGTGTCCGGCGGCGACCTGGCCAGCGACATGGGCCTGGAAACCGCCGTGCTCCTGTCCCTGTTCCTGGACCGCGAGGCCGAGGCCGACGACCGGCTGCCCGACGGCTCCGACGATCGCCGGGGCTGGTGGGCGGACGCCTACGGGCTCGCCGGTGACCGCGTCGGTTCCCGGCTCTGGCTCCTGGACCGCGAGAAGCAGCTCCCCGAGGTCCGCGAGCGGGCCCGGGAGTACGCCGAAGAGGCCCTGGCCTGGCTCGTGGAGGACGGCGTGGCTCAATCCGTGGCCGTGAGCGCCGAATGGACCCGGCCCGGCATGCTCGGCCTGCTGGTGGATATCCGCAAGCCCGACGGCTCGCGCCTGCGCTACCGTTTCGACAGCATCTGGAGGAACCTGTGAGCTTCAAGCGCCCGACCCTGTCCGAACTCATCGAACGCGACCGCGCGGACACGGCCGCGCGCCTGGCCGACACCGACCCGGCCCTGCGGCGTTCCCTGGTGGGCGTGCTCTCGACCGTGCGCGCCGGAGCCCTGCATGGCCTGTACGGCTACCTGGACTGGCTGAGCCGCCAACTCTTCCCGGACACGGCCGAGGCCGAATTCATGGAGCGCTGGGCCGGGATCTGGTCCGTGCGCCGCAAGCCCGCGCAGGCGGCCTCCGGCGTGCTCCGCCTGGAGGGCTCCAACGGGTCCGCGATCCCCGCCGGAACAGTCTTCCAACGCGCCGACGGCGTGGAGTACCTCTCCACGGCCGAGGCCATCGTGGGCGGCGGCGCGGCCCTGGTCCCCGTGGCCGCGCGCCTGACCGGCGCTGGCGGCAACGCCGACCCGGGCGTCCTGCTGTCCCTGGTTTCGCCCCTGTCCGGCGTGCAGTCCCGGGGCGCGGCCACGGGCGGGCTCACCGGCGGGGCCGACGAAGAGGCCGACGAGCCCCTGTGCGCCAGGCTCATGACCCGCATCCAGCACCCGCCCCAGGCCGGGACCGACCCGGACTACGAGGCGTGGGCCCTGGAGGTGCCCGGCGTGACCAGGGCCTGGGCGAAGGGCAAGGAGCTGGGCCCGGGCACGGTCACGGTGCGCTTCCTCATGGACGGCGCCTACCCCGACGGCATTCCCCTGGCCGGGGACGTGGACGCCGTGCAGGCGCACATCGACGCGCAGCGCCCCACCCAGGCGGACGTCTTCGTGGTCGCGCCCCTGGCCAAGCCCATCAACCCGAGCATCCGCCTGACCCCGGACACGGCCTCCGTGCGCGCGGCGGTCCTGGCCGAGCTGGCCGACTTGCTCTTCCGCGAGGCGGTGCCCGGCGGCACGATCCTGCGCTCGCACCTCACCGAGGCCGTCAGCATCTCCGTGGGCGAGGCGGACCACGTCCTGCTGTCGCCCGCCGCCGACTTCGCCTGCGGGCCTGGTGAACTGGCCGTGCTCGGGACAATCGACTGGGGGGCCTGATGCTCGACGCCGAAGGGTATCTGGACTTGCTCATGGCCCTGCAGCCGCCCGGAGCGGCCCTGCCGCGCGACCCCGGCACGGTCTGGGGCGCGCTCCTCGCGGCCGAGGCCGAGGAGCTGGCCCGCGTGGATGCCCGGGCCGCCGACCTGTTGAACGAGGCGGACCCGCGCACGGCCACGGAGCTGCTCCCGGATTGGGAGCGGATATGCGGCCTGCCCGGTCCCTGCGTGGCCGCCGCCCCGACCACGCTCGCGGCCCGGCGGCGGGCCGTTCACACCCACCTGACGGCCCGCTACGGCCAGCGTCCGGCGGACCATGAGGCCCTGGCCGAAGCCCTGGGCTACGTCGGGGCCAGGGTGGAGGAGTTCCGGCCGTTCCGCGCCGGGCTATCCCGGGCGGGCGACCCCCTGTCCAACGGGGACTGGGCCCACGCCTTCCTTCTGCGCACGGCCGACGTCGTCACCATCCGCCCGTTCACCGCCGGAGGCTCCTGCGCCGCCGAGCCCCTGGCCGAATGGGGCGACGCGCTGCTTGAATGCGAACTGCGCCGCCGCGCCCAGGCCCATCTCATCGTGCTCTTCGCCTACGGACCAAAGGAGGAATAAATGAACCGGATCGACCATTCCACGGCCACGGCCGACAAGAAGTTCACCGAGGGCAGCCCGGCCGCCGCCGTGCCCGCGACCGTGGTGACGGCCGCCTGGCTGAACGTCGTCCAGGAGGAACTGGTGAAAGCCGTCCTTGCGGGCGGACTCTCGCTCTCGCCCACCAATGACGGCCAGCTGGGGGCCATCATCACCAGTCTGCTCGGCTCTCTGGCGCTCAAGGCCCCGCTGGCCAGCCCCGTGTTCAGCGGCAATCCCACCGCGCCGACGCCGCCCTTGTTCGACAACGACTTGTCCCTCGCAACTACGGAATTCGTGCAGCGCGCCCTGGGAAACTACCGGACGCTGTTCGGATTCACGGACTCACGCACCCTCACCGCGAACCATGCCGGGATGTTCTTGGTTTGCGGTGGCACTGCGGACACCATCGTGGACCTCCCGTCTCTGGCCGCCTGTCCGTCCGGCGCATCGCTCCCTTATTACAACAGCGGCAACTTCAAGGTGACTCTCCGTTGCGCCGCGAACGAAAAGATCGCGTGGCACACGGCCGCGCTCGGGGCTTCCTTGGTCGAACTGCGCCCCGGTGAAACTCTGATTCTCGTGTCTCCAGGGGGCGGGGAGACCTGGTACCCGCTCGGAGGCACGGCGTTGCTCAAGATGCCGACGGGCCCGATGCGGCACAGCCTTGCTCCCAATGGCCATCGGCAGTTGCCGACCGGCGAGATGGAAGTGTGGGGCTACGGCACCACGAGCGCCGCTGGCAAGGCCAGCGTGACCTTCGCGAGGGCGTTCACGGTCGAGGTTTACGCCCCGCTGGCCAGCCTCAACAGCCCTGGGCTGATGCGCAACAGCCTGACCGTGGCTAATGCCACCGTCACCGGCATGGACATCTATGCCTGCGATGGATCGGGCGCGGCGCTGGTGGGCGCGACGGTGTTTTACCGGGTCAAGGGCAAATAAGGAGGAACCGAATATGTACGCACTTTTCGTCACGGCCGACGGCCGATTCGCGTTTTCTGACATTGACAACGGCGGCGTGGAAATCACGGACGCCGAGCACGCCGCGCTGCTGTCGGCCCAGGGGCTGGGCAAGATCATCGTGCCCGACGCCGACGGCCGCCCCGTGGCCGTGGACCCGCCCGCGCCCACGGCGGAAGAGCAGGCGCGGATCATCCGCGCCCAGCGCGACGCCCTGCTCACGGCCTGCGATTGGACACAACTCCCTGACAGCCCGCTCCCGGCCGCGACCAAGACGGCCTGGGCCACCTACCGCCAGGATCTGCGCGACATCACCGGCCAGGCGGGATTCCCGGCGTCCGTGACCTGGCCCGTGGCCCCGGGGGCGTAAATGCCTGACGAAGCCGACATGAGCCAGGACGTCATCGCCCTGGCCAACGCCTCGGCCCTGGCCCGGGTGGTCAACCGCGCCCCTGGCCTAGGCCCGGTCTACGTGGATGGCGTGGCCTGCTGCCGCGAATGCGGCGAGCCCATCCCGGCCGCGCGCCTGGCTGCTCTACCGGACGCCGAGCGCTGCGCCGAATGTCAGAAGGATTTTGAAGAGGAAGCGGGACGGCCCGAAGGCCGCCCCTACCCATAGAGTGGAGCAGGCGGGGACGTTGCGAGCGCCCCCACTGGCCCGGCGAGCCAACGCCGGTCCACCGGCCGAAGCCAGCTGCCCCGGCCCACGCGCGTGGGGTCCAAGGGGAGTAGCAGGCGGGGGCCCAACCGTAAAGGCGCGTCATGTTGAAGGAGCGCGAAGAAGTCAGGTGCGGAAACTGCAATCGTCTGTTGGCCAAGGGCACGGCGCTGGACCTTTCCATCAAGTGCCCGCGGTGCGGAACCCTGAATCATGTGAAGGCCGTGAGCCTCCAACCAGAGCCGCAAAGTCGGCCGGAATCGGAGGCTCGATGTGGATTTATATGCCGAAAGAGTTGACGGGATCGCCCTTTGCGCCGGAATCGGCGGACTGGAACTCGGGTTGCATGTCGCGGTTCCCGAATACCGAACTGTTTGTTGGGTCGAGCGGGACGCATACGCCGCGTCCGCTCTCGTGGCCAGGATGGAAGACGAGGCCCTGGATCAAGCTCCTGTCTGGTCTGACCTTGCCTCCTTCGACGGCCGCCCGTGGCGTGGCCGAGTGGATATCCTCACTGCCGGATACCCCTGCCAGCCGTTCAGTTCCTCCGGGAAAAAGCTCGGAGCTGCCGATCCCCGACACCTCTGGCCGCACGTGGCCCGCGTCCTCGCCGAAACAGGGGCCCCACTGCTCTTCGCCGAAAACGTTCTCGGCCACTTGGACCGGGGATTCGAACAGGTCGCAGGCGAACTACAGGGAATGGGCTACGGCGTTGAAGCGGGCCTGTTCTCGGCGCTGGAGGTCGGCGCTCCGCATGTGCGGCAGAGGCTCTTCCTTCTGGCCCACGCCTACGGTGAGCATGCCCGGCACGTGGCCGGAAATCTGGCTCGATGGGCGGACTTGGAAGTACGTGCAGGGGGCGCACCAGATGTCCGTGCACATCCTCTCGAAGTCCTGGACGATCCTCTATCTCATGGGATCGTCCACCCCGCGCCCGCTGCCGGACTCTTTCCGCCCCGTCCGGATGATCTTCAAGGTTGGGACCGGCTGCTCGCCGTTTCCCCTGGTCTGCAACCCGCTGTTCCTCGAAGCGCTGATGGGCTGGCCTGCCGGCTGGACCGATACCGCCTCGCGGGTAACGGAGTTTGCAGCCTGGCTGCGGCGTATGCGTTGGTCTCTCTCGTCTCTGTTGCGCGCGAGAGGATGAGGGGATGAACCGCGGGAAACCGCCGCTCGGCCATGCGGATTCGACTGAAATGGACTATCCGCGCCGCCATTCGTTGATCGACGGAATCAAACGCTCGCCTCCGGAATCCCATTCCGGGCACCCCGTTTTCCCGCGGCGCAAAAATTCTACCAAGCGGTCGGGCCCGGAGGAACGCAATACTTCCTTCCCGTTGATGAACAAAATGGATTCATCCTCGTCCTGGACGATGGCGCAATTGAATTCTCCATACTCATACGAATAAAAACCCATACCCCTCCTGTACGGCGTGGATGGAATCAAAACACCGCAGACACCGCCGAACCGAACAGACGAGACGGATTCAATCAATTTATCGAACAGACGAGGGGAGAGAGTCAACCACAGAATGAACCAAAGGGGGGGCAGACCACTCAGCGAAGCAGACTAAAACTAACCGTCGCGTCTGGCAAAACTAACCGTCGCGCTACAATTTCGGCCAAGCGCCGTCGTATTTCTTCTTTTATTTCGAGCACCATCTCACCGCCCGCGCAACCGCCCAGCATCACCAATCGAGATAAATCATTTGGCGGCATGAATCTCATTTTTTCTAATTATTATACGATATATTGGGAAATGACCAGAACCGGAAACCAAAGAAAAGAGCCCTTGCAGTGAATTGCAAGGGCTCATTTCTGGCTGGCGGAGCCGACGAGACTCGAACTCGCGACCTCCGACGTGACAGGGCACTGGACAGGCTTGACCCCGCCATTAGCCCGCATTGCACGCCACACTTCCTCTGCCCTGTTGGCATAGAAGCAGACCGAGAGCCCAACAAAAGCCCAACCGCCCATCCCACCTCTTGCCCTGCCCCTGATACAGACGCGGCCGCTACGCCGAAACAAGGGAGAACGCTGTGCCGTCAGCCAGTGCTCTACCGGGAGCAGGGCACAGCGGCCGCATCCTCTCGCGCGCGCAGCGCGCGGCCCGAGGCCTCCCCGCGCGCCCCCTCCTCCCCTTTTCCCAAAGATCAACCAGATGGTCCCAAGGCCCGGGCTGAAGGCTGCGGGTCCTTCCCACCTCCTTTGGCACAGGGGTCGGCAACACCGCGAGGGGTCGCGGATTTTTGCGGAAACTTTTCGGTGGAAAATCGGAAGACTTGGAGGGTGACGCATGTCCTCTGACGACATCAAGAAAAAGGTGGAGGCCAGGGTGAAGGAGGAGGCGGAGAAGGAGCCCGAAAAGGCTCCGGAGCCGCTGTCCGACGAGTTCATCCTCCAGTGTTTCCGGGCCAACCGCGTGGGCGACGCCCTGCTCTTCAACACGCTCAACCGGGGCCGGTTCGTCTATGTCGACATCTGGGGCCGGTACCTGAAGTGGGCCGGGCACCACTGGGCCGAGGACCAGCAGCAGAAAACGGTCCTGGCCGAGGTGGAGACGGTCTGCGAGGAGTACCTGCGCCTGGTGGCCAAGCTCGCCAAGCAGGCCGAAGAGCTGACCGACGCCGAGAAGAAGGCCAACGAGGGGCTGCGCAAGTCCATCCTCGGCCGGGTGGCGCTGCTGCGCGACGCCGCTGGCCGCAAGAACCTGCTCGACTGCGCGCATACCATCCGCGACCCCCTGGCGATCACCGGCGACGAGCTGGACCAGCAGCCCTTCCTGCTGGCCACGAAGAACGGCGTGGTGGATCTGCGCACCGGCGATTCCCGGCCCGGCCGGCCTGAGGACTACATCCTCAACGCCAGCCCCGTGGAATGGCAGGGCATCGACGTGCCCTGCCCGGAGTGGGAGAACTTTTTGCTCTCCTGCCACGACGGCAACAAGGAGATGGTGGCCTTCCTGCAGCGGGTCTTCGGCTACGCCATCCTGGGGGCGCGGGACGACCACGTCTGGTTCGTGTTCTACGGGGTGCGCGGCCGCAACGGCAAGGACACCCTGTTCAAGACCCTCATGGCCGTGCTGGGCGGGGATCTGGCCAACGTCATTCAAACGGAGATGCTCCTGGACTCCAGGGCGCCGCGCAACAGCGCGTCGCCCACCCCGGACATGCTCTCCCTGCGCGGCAAGCGCATCGCCTTCGCCAACGAGTCCGAGGACGGCCAGCGCTTCGCCATGTCCAGGATCAAGGCCCTGACCGGCGGCGGCTACCTGCAGGCCCGCGGGCTCCAGGACAAGCTCTACACGACCTGGAAGCAGACGCACCTTCTCTTTTTGATGACCAACGAGATCCCGCGGGCCAAGGCCGACGACGACGCCTTCTGGTCCCGGCTCCTGGCCGTGCCCTGGAAGATCCGCTTCGTGGACGAGCCCGCGGCCCCGGACGAGCGGCAGCGCGACCCGCAGATGGAATACAAGCTGTTGGCCGAACTGCCGGGCATCCTGGCCTGGCTCGTGCGCGGCTGTCTGGCCTATCAGCGCGAGGGGCTCAACCCGCCGGAGTCGGTGCTGGCCTGCACCCGGGAGCGGCGGGAGGCCTTCGACGACGTGGGCCGGTTCCTGGCCGAGTGCTGCGAGATGGAGCGGGTTCCCGAGGGCGGGGAGTCGGAGCTGCGGACCGGGGCCTCCGACCTGCTGCGGGCCTTCAACTGGTGGCTGCACAAGAACGTGGACTCCTCCTACTCCTACAGCCCCCGGCGCTTCGGGGACGTGATGACCAGGAAGGGCGTTCCCAGGAAGAAGTCCGGTTCCATGGTCTATCTGGGCGTCCGCCTTCTGGAGTCCGTGGAGGCCGAGATGGCCGAGGACGCGGAGGAGGAGAAGGCGTCCAAACCCGAGGGCAAGAAGCGGAGGAAGCTCTTTGACTAGGCGAAGGTCCAGGAACCTCCCATTTTTTGGGGCGCTCCGCTTGATTCAACAGGCCGGGAAAACTGCGCTTTTGTAAAAAAATGGGACCTTGGGAGCTTTCGCTGCTGTTCTTTCCGCATGCGCGCATAGGACATGTGCTCTTCGCGTCATAATGTCACGCGATTGTCCATTATCCCAAATATTATATTTATATAATAAAAATAAATAGATAGAAAAAGAGAACATGGGACCTTTCGGGAGGTTCCAAAAAAATCGAGCGAATACATATGGTTGTTGGATTGATCGAGCGTCTCCGTTCCCGTGGCCTGCAGCCCGTGTACCAGGCGGCCACCCACGGCGGCGAATACGCCTGCCCCTGCCCCCTGTGCGGCGGCCGGGACCGGTTCCGGATCTGGCCCGGCCAGGAAGGGGGACCGGCCTGCTCCAGGGCCGGGGTGTCCGGCACCTGGTACTGCCGCCAGTGCGGCCGGGGCGGGGACACGCTCCAGTTCCTCCTGGACGTGGAGGGCCTGGACTTCGCCGAGGCCTGCAAGGCCCTGAACGTGGCGCCGCCCGCCCGGAGGCCCGGCCTGCCGCCCCTGTCCCGTCCGGCCGCGCGTCCGGCCTTCGAGCCCCGTTCCCCGGAGGCCCCTCCGGCCCTCTGGCGCGAACGCGCCGCCTCCCTGGTGGAAAAGGCCGCGGCCGCTCTCCCGGCCCATCCCGAGGCCCAGGCCTGGCTCACGTCCCGGGGCCTGCCGCCCGAGGCCGCGGCGCGCTTCTCCCTGGGCTTCCTGGAGGGCGACCCGGGCCGCATGGGCCTGATCCGGGCCCGCTCGGCCTGGGGCCTGCCGCCCCGGAAAAAGACCGCCCAGGACGGGACCGTCACGCTCAAGCGCTCCCTGTTCCTGCCGCGCGGGATCCTCATCCCGGCCTTCGACGCCCAGGGCGCGCCCCTGCGCCTGCGGGTGCGGCGCTCCGACGAGGACGCGGCCCAGTGGGGCGACAAGTACATGGTCGTGGAGGGCTCGGCCATGCCCGCGCTCCTGGCCGGAGACGATCCCCGGGCCGTGGTCGTGGTGGAGGCCGAACTGGACGCCCTGGCCGTGGCCTTTGCCGCCGGCGACCTGGTCACGGCCTGCGCCGTGCTGACCAATGCCGGGCGGCCGGACGCCGCGGCGCACGCGGTCCTGTCCCGGGCCCTGCGCATCCTGGTGGCCCTGGACTTCGACGAGGCCGGAGCCCGGGGCTGGTCCTGGTGGCGGGAGACGTACCCCCAGGCCCGACGCTGGCCCGTGCCCGAGGGCAAGGACCCCGGCGACGCGGTCAAGCTTGGCTGCGACCTGCGCCAGTGGGTCCGGGCGGGCCTGCCTCCGGCCCTGACCCTGGGAGCCTCCGAATCTGGGCCGAGGGTTTCGAAGGAGCCGCCCCAGGCGGTCCGGGAGCCGGGGCCCAGGGTCGAGATCGCGCCGGAAATCCTGGCTCTGCGGAGCCTGGTGGACGAACTGCGGGGCCTGCTGCGCGCCGGTTCCCTGCGCATCGACAAGCGCGGCCGCCAGACCCGACTGCGGGCCCCGGAGGAGTGGCAGCGGGCCAACGCCGGGCCGTACCGGCGCGCCTGGGAGCTGACCTACATCCGCACCGAGATCCGGGAATACATCGCGAGCCACCCGGACGCGGTGCTGCACTGGTGGAATTTCTGATGCGAACCCGTCAGCGCAGCTGTTCCCATTCCAGGCCCAGGGCCGCCGCGATCTTCTTCAGCGTGGCCGTGCGGGGGGTCACGCCCGGGGCCTCCATCCTGGCGAAGGCGGGCTGGCTCACGCCCATGCGTCCGGCCACCTCGCGCTGGGACAGGCCCAGGTGCTCGCGCCAGGCGCGGATCATGGACAGGCCCTGGAGATGGACCAGTTCCACCACCTCGTGGGGGATGGTCACATCCTCGTCCGGCAACTCGTTCAAATCAGAGAGGTTGAACATGTTCGAACTCCCGTGCGTCACGACCAACAAGACAGGCATTTCCTTCGTGGACCTCGCCGAACGGCGCATCACGGTCTCGCGCGGCCCGGACGGCGGGGCGTTCCTCTCCACCTTTGCGGACGGGGTCTACCACTGCTTCACCCTGAAGCCGGAGCAGGTCAAGCACCTCATCGGCCTGCTGGCCGGGTCGGAGGAGGAGCCCTCTTGACTTCCACCGGCCCTTGGTGTTGTCTGCGGTCAGGAGCTCGTAACTCCTTCAGCCACAGGCGGCCCCACGCCCGTCAGTCTTCGTGGGATTTCTGCTTTCCAGGCCCTGGAAAGCCCCTCGGCGCTCCAGCCGGGTGTTGGGGAAATACAAGACCCGCAAGGGGAACTACCCAGCCGTCCTGTGGCGGTTACGAGCACCCGGCCCTTGTCGATCGTACGGCGAGGGCCAATCGTAATACCCACAGGAGCCTTGCCATGTCTCATTCTTCCACCATGCGGCTTGTCCGCCCGGACCAGCCCCGCGACCAGTTGGTTGACTGCCTCAACGACATCCTGACCCCGTTCGACAGCCTGGCCCACGTGCTGGAGGAGGCGGACAAGGCCGATCTGGCCCTGATCGTCCGCTGCCTGATCCACGACGGCTACGCCCGCGCCGGGCGCATCGCCGAGGCCCTGGAGGCCTTCGCCCAAAGTCCCCTGGAAGGCGTGTACTGGGACCAGGACAGGCGCTGGGTCCAGGCCGTGGTCCTGGCCCGCAAGGAGGCTCCCCATGTCTGAGCTCAAACCCTTTGTGTTCGACGAGGCCCTGGTGCGCGTGCGCACGGACGAGCAGGGCAACCCCTGGTTCGTGGCCAAGGACGTGTGCAGCGTCTTGGACCTGGGCAACGTGACCGAGGCGTTAAGGCCGCTGGACGATGATGAAAAGATTACCCTCAGCAATTCTGAGGGTAATCCAAGGGCCGGAGTTCCCCATCAGATCAACATGGTCTCCGAGTCCGGGCTCTACGCCCTGGTCTTCCGCTCGCGCAAGCCCGAGGCCCGGCGCTTCCGCAAGTGGGTCACGTCCGAGGTCCTGCCCGCCCTGCGCCGCGCCGGACGGTTCGCGATCCCGGAGACCCGGCCCCGGAGCCTGCCGCCCTTCGAGCTGCCGGAAAAGGCCCGGCGGCTCAAGCCCGGTCTGCGCGAGCGCCTACTCTCCGACTCGCTCCAGGCCGCGCGGCTCACCGGCTCCGGCAGCCTGGAGGAGGTCCAGGCCCTGTTCGCCCGTTTCTGCCTGCTGGTGGCCGACCGCCCGGCCGGGCGCGGCCAGCCCGCCTGGC
>Ga0228536_1000841_pt1 | contig 43078 bp, 40 predicted proteins | sample SJ1Smetagenome_FD_168611 | JGI IMG/M metagenome (GOLD analysis project Ga0228536, IMG submission 168611) | Enriched culture of PCE-dechlorinating microbial communities from Ithaca, New York, USA - SJ1.S | ecosystem: Engineered > Modeled > Simulated communities (microbial... > Unclassified...
TGGAAGTAAAGATTGCAGCAATGCGCAAGTTGGTGGTTCAAATGTATGGCGTGTTGAAGTCTGGGAAGCCCTTTGACCCGGTTAATGGAAGAAATATTGCCCTTTCCTCTTGACATTCAACACGGTACGACTGACATATCCTTTAATTGGGAGTTATTGTTTTCGGAGTTTCGCGTTATTCGCGATCAGATCCTTCGCTTCGCTCAGGAACACAGAGGTCGTGTAGGGTGGGTTGGCGTAAGGGGATTTAGGGTCAAGCAAGCGATTAAAAGCCAACCCACCAGATAAAGCCGCGGATTGGTGGCAGCTTGGCTCATCGTGAACGAAGAATATGCGTTCTTAATTCCGACCTTCCCTGTTATTCTGAGCTTCTTTTGCAAAGAATTTAATAACAGAAGACCAGATCCTTCACTTCGTTCAGGATGACAAAGAAATTCTCAACGAGTTGTCGGAGTGAGCAACTGAGGCTCATTCCGACCTACAACTTCAACCTATTTAATATAGAGCCGGTTCTTAGTTGAACCGGCTCTTTTCATTACAAAATTGGCTTTTACGCTTCGTGGAATTCGCCTTCCACGACGTCCTCATCATTGCCTTCCGGCTGACCGGGTTGGGGACCGGGTTGGCCTCCAAATCCGTTTCCAGGCTGACCGCCATCGGCGGGTCCAGCTTGCTGATAGGCAGCGGCGCCAATCTTTTGCATCACTTCCTGCAAGGCGTTGCTGGCGTTGGTGATGGCGCTGACATCCTCGCCTGCGATTGCACCACGCAGCACCTGGATCTTTGCTTCGGCATCGTTGCGCGTGGCAACATCCACCTTCTCGCCCAGGTCCTTCAGGGTCTTTTCAGACTGATACGCCAGGCTGTCGCCCATATTGCGGGCTTCGATCAGTGCCCTGCGGCGATCATCTTCAGCCTTGTTTTGCGTCGCTTCGCGCACCATACGCTCCACATCCGCTTTGTTCAGGTTGGTAGAAGCCGTGATGGTAATTTTTTGCTCCTTACCGCTGGCTTTATCCCTGGCAGTCACGCTCAGGATGCCGTTGGCGTCGATATCAAAAGTAACTTCCACTTGCGGGATGCCGCGCGGCGCCGGTGGGATGCCGTCCAGGCGGAAGCGGCCGAGGGTCATATTGTCGGTTGCCATCGGGCGTTCACCCTGCAAGACGTGAATATCCACGGCTGTCTGGCTGTCTTCCGCGGTCGAGAAAGTTTCGGTTTTCTTGACCGGAATAGTGGTGTTGCGTTCAATCAAACGGGTCATAACGCCGCCCAGAGTTTCCACACCCAATGAGAGTGGGGTCACATCCAGCAGCAGCACGTCCTTGACATCGCCAGCCAGCACACCGCCCTGGATGGCTGCGCCAATGGAAACAACTTCGTCCGGGTTGACGCTCTTGTTGGGCTCTTTGCCGTGGGTCTGCTTTTTAACAAATTCCTGCACCATCGGCATACGCGTGGAGCCGCCAACCAGCACAACTTCATTAATGCGATCCACGCTTACCCCGGCGTCCTTCATGACAGCCTGGAAAGGCGGCAGACAGCGATTGAGCAGGTTTTCGGTCATCTGTTCAAATTTGGCACGGCTGAGTTTCAGCAGCAGGTGCTTGGGTCCGCTGGCATCAGCCGTGATGTAGGGCAGGTTGATCTCAGTCTCGAGCACGGAGCTGAGTTCGATCTTGGCTTTTTCCGCAGCCTCTCGCAAACGCTGCAGCGCCTGGCGATCCTTGCGCAGGTCAATGCCCTGTTCTTTGCGGAATTCATCCGCGGCCCAGTTCACGATTTCGTTATCCCAGTCATCGCCGCCGAGGTGGGTGTCGCCATTGGTGGCTTTTACTTCCACCACGCCGCCGCCTACTTCGAGCAGAGAGACGTCAAACGTTCCGCCGCCCAGGTCGAAGACCAGGATGATCTCATTTTCTTTCTTGTCCAATCCGTAGGCAAGCGCAGATGCAGTCGGCTCATTGATGATTCGCATCACTTCGAGCCCGGCGATCTTTCCGGCATCCTTGGTTGCCTGGCGCTGGCTGTCGTTGAAGTAAGCCGGCACGGTGATGACCGCCTGGGTGACCTTTTCGCCCAGGTAAGCTTCAGCATCAGTCTTGAGTTTAGCCAGCACCATCGCAGAAATCTCCTGTGGGGTGTAAGTTTGCCCCGTGACAGGGATCTGGATGCGGGCGTCGCCAGTGGGACCAGCAACAACCTTGAACGAAACCATCGAGCGTTCCTGTTCCACTTCGTCATAGCGACGTCCCATGAAACGTTTCACAGAAGAAACCGTATTTTCAGGGTTGACGATCGCCTGCCGTTTGGCAGGAATGCCCACCAGACGTTCACCATTTTTGTTAAAAGCCACCACAGATGGCAGTAAACGCGACCCTTCTGAGGTAGAAATCACAGTTGGGGATCCGCCTTCAATGACGGAGACGACACTGTTGGTAGTACCCAGGTCAATTCCAATTATTTTTCCCATTTTCGCTCCTTGTTATCTAAAAATAATCATAATGAAAGTGGTTAAAGGATAGTATTTGTTTGATAGAAGGACGTTAACATTTTGTCGGACAGATATATGCACTGAGCGATTAATGGGAGGTTTTGCGCTTTTGCGCTTTTTTTTATCATGTCAAAAACGCAAAAGTGGTAGTACGCTAAAATGCTAAACGCAACCGAGAACAAGCACGTAGAGGCCAGGGTAATTGCATGTAAATTTTGTGACCACATAGAAAGTCGATTCGAGAAAAAAGCTCCATCTCTTAGAAAAGACCCACCCCCCTAACCCCCCACTTCCCTTTCGCTGCGCTACACGGATCTTCGACCCTGTGCTTCGCTGGAGGGGGTTTGGACTGGCTTAGAGGTTAAGTTTCTTATCACTCTGCAATCCCTTATAATATAAACAACAAATTCACAAAAGGAAGATGAAATGAGCAAAAGTTCCAGTTGGTTATTTGGTGCAGTGCTTGGCGGACTGATCGGCAGTTCCTTAGCCCGGATCTATACGCCTTATTCTGGTAAAGAATTAAAAGCAAAGATCTGCGACTACGTCCATAATGTGCGTTACGAAGTGCAACAAGCCGGTATCGAAAAAAGGGTTGAACTCGAAAACCAGCTTGAGGCGCTGCGTTCAGGAAAAGCCTAAGCCCTGTTCTGAAAAGGATCAGGGATAAGGAGTGGCGCTGGGGGAGGGTCCTGTTGTCGTAGTCGGTCCGGGATAGGCGGTCGGTCCAGGAGTGGCGGTTGGCCCAGGAGTGGCGGTCGGTCCGGGCGTTGGGGTCAGGATTATCGGACGCGGCGTTGGCTGAATTGTAGGTGTGGGCAGGTAGGTGCCTGGTTGGGGTGTGCTCAACAGATCATTGATGCCGCCCGTGTCTGGCTGGGGCATGCTTGAGACGCCTTCAACATAAGTAATGCCAGCGCGGCAACCCTCCTCAAGGTTGTAGGAAATATTATCCCAGGTGAGTGGATTACCGTTATTGATGGTGCGCTGCAGGGCGTTGCCAAGGCAGCCGGGACCAGCGTTGTAATTCAGCAAAGTAAACTTCCACAAGTCCTCATACTTCGCAACCTGACCAGCCTGGCGACCAGTCGTGTTGTAAATGATCTGACGCACCTGCTCGCAGTTGGCTAAAATGCTGCGGGCAAAGATGCTGATGCTGAAATTTGCCTGGGTCAGGTCAATCCCCAACGGACAATCCGGACAGGCAGCATTGACCTTCTGGACAAGCGCTCCCCGCAGCATTTCCTGCTGAGCTGGATCGAGGTTGCCAAATCCGCGCTGACAGGTTTCATCTGCCAGGATCAGCGGACAGAACTGGCTGTAGAAAGCCGGGTTCCAGAGCAAGACCCCGTCCGCGCCGATATCGCTCAGGTGACCAAGCCCAGCCTCACGGACTTTTTCATAGATCCCAGGCCAGAATTGGCTTTCGCGGCTGAAGATATTTTTCATCAATTGCGCGGGAACGCCAGTATCATCGGCAACGCGCAGGATTTCCGAGTCAAACTGATTTTGCCAGTCATCCACCACCGGTTGGGCGGCTTCCATGCCGCAGGCATTGGCGGCGCCATTCAATTCAAGCCCGCCTCCCGGGCAGGAACTCGCATCCACCAACCCCTGCTTGATCAGCAAACCTGCCAGGAGGAAATACTCATTTGTCGAGACCAATTCATCTGCCAGTTCGGGTGTTTTGAGCCAGCTTGGAGGACCGTCCACCGGCAGGAAGGACTGCCAGATTTCCGAGCAACTGGACTGACCTTCGCCCAGCCACTGGGAGCTGAGCACGTCCACATAATAACTGGGCTTGTCGGTTGCGGGTTGATCGGGATTGGCAAAGTCGCCCCAGGGGATCACGCGAACCTGAGCGCTATAACGCTCGCTCGAATCACCATAGCTCGACTCCGCCCAAAACTCCACCTGCACGCCTTCCATGCCGGTTGGGCTCAACGGCAAGTCGCAGGCGCTACCCGGGCAGCTAAAACCAGCGCCGTTGACGGTGCCAAGGATCTGAATGATCTGTTCGTTAGGGAGCGGCTCCAGTGCCTGCAAGCGCAGATAGGGCAGCGTGGTGCAGTTGTTTTGCCCGGATTCCTTGTTGCAGCCGGCAATTGAGACGAAAACCTCCGGCGAAGGCAGGCTGATCTCCACCGTGCGCTTGGAAGGGGTCACACTCACCTTGTGAAGATATAAACCCTTGCACTCCTGCGGGTTGGTGATTTCCTCGTCAAAAACGCAGGCAGTCGTGGACAACCACTGCTTTTGAATGGCTGATCCACAGTAATAGAGCACTTCGGAGTTATCCGGCCATGATTCATGCTCTGTGTATATCTGGCAAACAATATCGGAGGTTTTCCACGAAAGCAGCCACCACTCGTAGATGGTATAGTCAACTTCAATTGTCACAAAGCGGTTCACGCCGGCAGAAGGTAATGAGATTGACTTTGCGGGCGCTGTTCCAATCAGACCCAGCAAAAGACCACACACCATCAGAACTCTGATGAGCGGGAACAAAGGCTGGTATTTGGTCTGTCTAAACATTCTCTCCATTTTTTACGGATACCCTGGCAGTGTTGGAGTTGGAGTATAAAAAACCGCGGTGGGTATCGGATACGGTTCAGATTGCGTGGCAGTCGGTCCAGGCGTCACCACGAGGGTCGGTGTGCGGGTCGCGGTTGGTTGGGCTGGCTGAGTCGATGTGCGCGTTGCTGTTGGCTGAGCCGTACTCGCTGTTGGCTGCCCGACTAACGTATTGGTCGGCCAAACCGGCACATAGGGCGTCGCCTGGGCGGTTTGCGTAAGCGCGACAGCGATGGTCACCTGGGCCTCGTAAGTCAGCACGATCTCCCCCAGGGGGGAGGGTTCGCTGATGGCGGCCATTGCCTGCTCAAAAAGCTCTGAAACCCGCTCTTCACGTGGAAGCAGGACTGTGGTCTGCGTGTTGTCAGGCAATTCCCACTGGCGCAACTGCTCCCATCCCAGCACGAAGTAGTTCACCCGATCCGGATCCCCCAGGCGCAGTGCCAGGGGTACACGGAGCAGGAGATCCAGCAGGGAGAGGTCGGTTTCGAGATGATCCTGGTAGGAAACATACAAAACCGGCAAGCGAGCCAATCTGCCATTTTGAACTAATTTGGTAAAGAGCAACTGCAAAACCTGCTGCTGACGGCGCGTGCGATTAACCTCGTCGCCGCTATCATACGAAACGTAGCAATAAACCTTGTCGCCATTCATGCGGTGCGTGCCAGCGGGCAGGCCGCCGCATGCGTCCCGGATCGGAAAAAGCACGCTCACATCCAGACTGCCCAGGTCATTCACCAGCCACTTGAACTCGGTCGGATGCGCCAGCACAAATTTGTCGGGGCGGACGCCAAAGTTGTATGCAAGGGTATCGCGTACAAGTTCCATGCCGCCCAGGGCGAAGGCCGTGTTGAGCCGCTGCATCGTGTGCCCGGGGAGATAAACAAACAGGCTGCCCGGGATGGAGATGACGCTCGCCTTGGAAAGCCGCTCGTTAATCAACAGCAGATGGATGGCATCCGTGCGACCGCTGAAGGGCTTTTCCGCTTCGGTGCCCAAAAGCAGCCAGATTTTCACGTCCTCATCCAGCTGCAGCCGGGGGGCGGCAGGGGGAATGGCGGTGGAAGCAGGGCTGCTGGGCGGCGCGAAGGTTGGCCAGATGTCCGGGGTGCGGGTTGCGCTGGGCTGTGGGGTTTGGGTGGGTGTGGCGGATGCCCAGGGACTGAGTGTCTGGTTATTCGACCCTCCTGGAGGTCTGCCCCCACCTGAGCCGCAGGCATTCAGCATCAGCACCAGGGCTACCAAGGCTCCGGCTGCAAGCAAAGCTCTGACACGGCGATGAATTGGTAAGGTTCCGGTCATTTTCATAAGCTTAACGCAGGGGGAATAGACACCCCACCAGACTAAAGATTATAGCATAGGCGACGAGAGTCAAGGATAGATCAGGAATATTCAAACCTTCAACTTGATCTTTTTCTCAGTAAACAAAGATGTGAGATAAACCCGTCACATCGTACCCTCTGGGTATTGCGAACATCTTTTGTGACACGTAGTGTACTATTTCGTAAGCAATCCAAACTCTGGGCTAACTAAAAAAGATAGGGGTAGTAGGCTTTGCCATTAAATTGCCAGGCAAAATGGGTTTACGCGTCGTTGTGAACCGCTAAAGGTTCTTCAAGTTAAGATTTTAGATTGCTTCGTTCCTCGCAATGACAAAAAACGCTCCCTGGTCGCGCAAGTCTCCTAACCGTGCGCAGGAGTTGACCTTTAGTTTTTAGCTTTCAATATTTATCTGGGCTGTATTGCGAACTTATAAGTAAGTCCAATAAAAATAGTGCCTTTTTAGATTCATTTATAAGCTAGAAAACCTCAATCCAACAAGCCCAACTGATCTGCGCCTTTACCCTTTTCCCTCTTTGCCCGCTTGAAGGTCTTGCTCACCTGCTGGATCGGGGGCATATCGATCTGCTTGCCGTCCAGGAGTTCTGCAATGGTCAGGATCTGCACTTTTGGATAGTCTCTGTTCCACGTGTCGGAGTGATAAAAGCCTGCCTCGGCAGCTTCCGCTCGCATGGGCTTTGTGGCTTCTTCAAGGGAAATATACACCCCAATCTCCGCCTTCTCCCGTTCCAAAACGCCTTTCAGATCGCGGATATGGCTGACGTTCACATGCTGACCGCCCTTCACGGAAAGGATGACCTGTTTGGTTTTGCCGGAGTTGTCATCATGGAAGTAAAGCCGCCCATCAATCCCGTGGTCCGCGCCTTTTTTCTGGTCAGCAGGTCTGGCGCCCACCAAACCAAGCGCCCACCATTGAAACTGGTACTTGTCCTGTTCCGCCAGTGTTCTCGCATCATCAACAGTGGTGGGTTCACCAATGACTTCGTACTTGAGAGCATCCCCAAAAGCATCTTCCATGCGCCTTTTAATCAGACCAATGGCAAGATGGGTAATGTCGATCCCGATCCAATTCCGCCCCAGTTTTTGCGCGGCCGCTATAGCCGTTCCGCAGCCGCAGAACGGATCCAAAACTACATCACCAGGATTGCTGGAGGCATTAATGATGCGTTCAAGTAAGGCGAGTGGTTTTTGGGTTGGGTAGCCCATACGTTCGGCATGCCATGATCGTAAAGACTGAATGTCTGGCCATAGATCTTGAGCCGGAAGTCCTTTTGATTCATCGAGATATCGCTTAATTCTCGGAATTCCATTCTTTGTGTAATATAAGCGGCTTTCTGCGTCTAGTTTCTGCATTGTTTCAATAGGACAACGCCATGTTCTTAGGACCCCATTCCAAACATAATCATATCCACCTCCGGAAAGACCTGCTGCACCCAAATCGCCAGACATCCATTTTCTACCATCAGAATCTGAATACCTATAGTATTGGTCAACATAATTTTGGTCGTACTCTTGGAAGATGTCATTCCAAATGAAATTGATACTTTTTACATAAAAAAGTATTGTGTCATGAACAGAACCATAACCCCTTGAATCGCTATGTGCGCCCTGTCTTTTCCAGGAAATTTCATTCCTAAAATTCTCCGCTCCAAAGACCATATCGAGCAGCACTTTCAAATAATGGCTGGCTGTGGGGTCACAATGCAGATAGAGGCTCCCGGTGGGTTTCAACACACGCCTGAGTTCCTGCAACCTCGGCGCCATCATGGTCAGGTAAGCCATCATGTTGCTGTCGCCCAGGATCAGGTTGAATGCCCTCAACGCATCCGCAACCGGACCGCCTTTTTCCACTTCGCGTGTGTAAGTCTGGATGGCGTTCTGGTCCCACTGCCAGGTGTCTTCAAATGCCTGGATCTGCGCGCTGGACTGCGCCCCATCCTTTTGGGCAAACAGCACATTGTAATTGGCGTTGGAATTGAAAGGCGGGTCCAAATACACCAGGTCAACCGACTCGTCTTTGATATACCGCTGGAGTATATCCAGATTATCCCCGTAATAAAGCGTGTTCATGAGTTAATTGTATCAGCTAATCCTAGAAATCGGGCGATTTCCTCGGGTACGAGCCCGGAGTTTCCGCCTGTTTGGCAGCAAATTGATTTATTTCAAGTGAAAATAATCACGCCGCTTTGAAGCTTTTTATTGTAAATCAGGTTGTTGACGAGTAGAATTGGTGTTGCGCGGGTCATGGAAAACATCGAACAGCCAATCAAACCAGAACAAATCGATTTTACTGCAATTGACAAAGTGCAGTATGTCGCTAATTTTGGTGATCAACGGGGATTGTACCCTGCGGAGGATCCGGGTCGAGAGTATGCAAGAGACCTTCCTGTGTTCCTTAACCAATATGGAACAAGGCACTTAATCTCCGATGACCTGCACATATTGCGACTTGCCTGGGTAAGCAGGAATGCATCAGATGTAATTAGGGCAATTGAAAAACCAGAAATTATCGAGAAAACGTTAAGACCCAAACGCTCAGGAGGTTATTCTGCTTCCCATATTGTTAGAGTCTCAAGTCCTACAAGCCCGGGTGATGAATTTATGCTTGTCTCCATCTGGTTATCCCCGAAAATTGATGGCGGATTTCATCAAATCATTACAATTCACCCTTTAGAAAAAAGAAGGTTATATAAAGCTGATGGAACAATTAGGGATAAATATTGTGCGCAATAAAAAAAGGACTGTTTCCAGTCCCTTTCTTCCTTTTTTGTCCCGTTGACCATGCGTGATTTGGTTTCTCCATTATGCGTGAGGCACGACTTCTCACCCCAGGACAATTACATAATAGCACATTTGAAAGTAAAAAGCAAATTACACGTGCCAGATGAGATCGCCCACCATCTCACCCTTCCCTTGCGGGTGTGCTTTTGGGCAGAATACACCACTGTCTAAATTAGTATAGCTCACTTATTGATGACATCGAACCGACTGACACCAACTGACAATCCAACTGACAATCCTTAAGAAGAAAAGGAATGTCTTGTAGAATCTCCACCTTCAAGCGCACTAGCCCATGGGGAAAATGAGGTGGTGAGCGTATCTGGCTTCATGAGGAAACTAAAGAATCAAACGAGAATTCGAAGTGTCTCACTTACTAACGTGAGTTAGCTTTGGTAGCTAACAGATAAAAGGTTTTCCAGATGTGCCGAATTTACCCGCTGCCGAGGCTCATGAAGACTGCCGCGAGGGCGAGGATCAGGCTGACCAGAACGCTCCAGCCCCAAACGAGGAAAATCCAGCGTTTTTCGAGCAACCTCTGCAGGTAAAAGTAAGATCCCAGCAAGGTGTTGAGCAGCCATGCCAGTACCCCAACCAGCAGCAGCAAGAGCAGGCGGCTGGAGGGAACCCGCTCAAGCGTGATCCAGGTGACGTTGAGCCTGGTAGCGCTGAGAGCGATGGTAACCACCAGCAAGAGCAGCACGCTCGAAAATCCGGCGATGAGCAGTTTTTTGGCGGTTCCATCCTGGATTATTTCCCCCAGCATTGATCGCAGGTTTTGCGAGACCGGTTCCATCGCTTCCGCCGCTCCCAAGGCGGACACATGCTCGAATTCCTGCGCAAAGGTGCGGGCAGAGACTGGTGAAATGACGAAGTGGCGCTTGCCGGCCCGGATGAGGACCATATTGGGCTTGTCTGTGGCAAGAAACTCCACCAAACCCAGACCGCGAATGTTGCGTTTGCCGTAATATTGCCACGGCAGCAGAAAACCAGGCAGAGGCATGGGAGAGTCAAAATCACAGATCGGGTGCGCCCATTCGACCAAATTCAGAGGGATGATCTCGCGCTGGAAACCCAAGCGGATTTCAAGCGATGAACGATTGAGCAGGTAGCGGGTGGTGAGGATCAGGAAGGCGCGGTGACCCAAAAAGAGGAAGGCAGCCAGCAGAGGCAGCGCCAGAAGCAGGAGCGGCAGATTTGGCTCGCGCGCGGCGTTGCCCGAGCCCAGGAAAAGGAGCGCGAGCGCCCCAAGCAGGGCAAGTAAGCCAAGACCCAGGTTGAATAAAAGGCTCAGACGTCGAGGAGGTTCGTAGACTTGATCCATATCTAAAAGAATTATACCGGAGGCAAAAAAAGACGCTTGGGCAATTTTTGAGTACCGCACCAAGTTTTGGTTCTTTATCCGACGGGTCGTTGCGTATCCCTCGTAACGACAGACTCTAAAAACGCTTGCGATAACGGATTTACGGAAATAGCTAGAATAGACTTTTGCGATGACTGCCTTTTGTCATTGCAAACCCAAGGTGGTTGACGGTCACAAGTTTTCACATATGGAAGTGGGAGGAATTTCGCTATTGCAGTTAGGTCAACACGAAAAAGAGAGATCGCCGCGCTTCGCTCGCGATGACAGGTTACTGGGCAGATCGGCATATCCTGCTTAGCGCGCACAGGCACAACTGTGGCTCGCGATGACTGAAAATGCCGGATTGAACTACGCAATACACAGCTTCGCCGGTACTCCGTCCGGCCTACAACTACAACTATGGGTTACCAAATGGGCAACATCTCGCGATGACAAGGGTCGCAGGTGCAAGGGTGGGTCGGTCTGCTGTGCTCTTTTTTCTTGCCTCAATGAATCCTCCCCGCAGCAAGCTGCGGGGTATCAACTTTGTTTTTTATCCTTGCTAAAATAATTTAAGCTGTTCGTCATAATGTAACCGTCTGTATTCCTTTTCAATCCCTTGCTCTTGAACGTACTTCCTAATCGTTTCTTCACTTCCTCGTTGCCCTACTGTACTTACATCATACTTCTATCTTACTGTTTTTCGCAGCAAGCTGCGGGGAAATGCCCTCCTTTGATTATACAAGGGTGGGTTGGCGTCAAAGAGCATTTGTGGGAGCGCACGTGGCTATAGCCTACCCACCGCAGCACAAAAAAATTGATTCATCCACGCTCAAGATTGAGGGAAGATGTAATATGGCTGGCAACCATCGCGGTTTGTGGTGGGTTGGCTATTTCGATGTTTAGGCAGGTCAAGGAATTATGACGCCAACCCACCCCCAGATACTGCGTTTATTTGAAAAAGTACCGGGCAGATCGGCATATCCTGCTTAGCGCGCACAGGCACAACAAACACTCGCGATGACGGATTTATGCATGTAGGTGGGTTGGCGTCAAAGAGCATTTGTGGGAACGCACCAAGTTATAGCCTGCCCACCTCAGCACTGCGAGGTCCTCTTGATATTTGATGATTCTTGTAGGGAACCTGGCTTGTCCCGTTCCATGCCAATTCGTTCACCATACAATCACGGTTGAGGCATGCCTCAACCCTACGTGACTCTCCCTGTTTTCAGCGATCCTTGTAGGGAACAGGCCAGCCTGTTCCTCATCAATTCGTCCATCACACAATCATGGTTGAGGCATCCCGCGGGGGGAGGCTTTGCACGGCCTCAACCCTACGAGGTCCTCTTGATATTGATGATTCTTGTAGGGAACGCGGCTTGTCCCGTTCCATGCCAATTCGTTCTATCAGAGACCCCATCCCGCAAGGGGAGGCTTCGCACTGCGTCGCCCCTACCGAGGGATATTAAATAAAAAAAGCGGGCGATCGGATTCGAACCGACGAATGTTAGCTTGGAAGGCTAATGCCTTACCACTTGGCGACGCCCGCGTAGCCTTTATTTTAGCCGATTCGCCTTAGCTGTCAAACAATTCGCGCAGGCAAAAACCCACCCCCTTTAATTCCCCCTCCCTCGAGGGGGTTGTTGGGATGTGCCGCCCTAAATCAGTCAATACTCGGCTTATTTCTGGCTGAGCAGCTCCAGCAAAATCTCGCGCGTGCGCTTCGGATCGGCTTTGCCGCCGGTGGCGCGCATCACCTGCCCCACGAACCAGCCCAGCAGGCTCTCCTTACCGGCTCTGAAGCTTTCCACTTCCGCGGTGGCGCTGTCCAGAACTGCCTGGATCTGCTCCCGCAGGGCGCCGCTGTCGGCGATCACCGCCAGCCCTTCGGCTTCCACGATCTGCGCTGGTTCACGACCGCTTTCTTCCACCTTGCGCAGCAGACTTTTGCCGGTGGCAGCGTTGATCTTGCCATCTTCCACCATGCGGATGATCTGCGCCAATGAGTTAGGAGTGAGCGCAAGCTCAGAAGCGGTCTTGCCCAGATCGTTCATCAGGCGCGAGAGGTCGTTCATCATCCAGTTGGAAACAGCTTTTGCCTCTCCGCCTAAGCTTTTCACAGCTTCTTCAAAATAATCCGACAGTCCACGTTCAGAGGTCAGGATCTCGGCGTCGTATGCCGAAAGTCCATAATCCGCTTCAAAGCGTGCTTTTCTTTCGAGCGGGAGTTCGGGCAGCTCGGCTTTGACGTGCGCAATCTCCTCCTCCGTCAGGATCACTGGCAGCAGGTCCGGCTCGCGGAAGTAGCGGTAGTCCGCCTCGGTCTCCTTGGAGCGCATCATACTCAGCTTGCCTGTGTCCGCGTCCCAATCGAGGGTGTAGCTGACCACTTTCCCGCCAGATTCCACCAGTTCGATCTGGCGTTTACTTTCTTCGATGATCGCCTGGCGGACAGCATCGATGGAGTTGACATTCTTGATCTCGGTTTTAGTGTTCAACACCTGGCTGCCGCGTTCGCGGATCGAGACGTTGGCGTCGCAGCGCAAGTGGCCGCGTTCCATATCGGCTTCTGAGACGCCAATCCAGCGCAAAAGCTGGCGCAACTGCGTCAGGTATTGAGCCGCTTCTTCAGCGGATCGCAGATCCGGCTCGGTAACCATTTCGACCAGCGGCACGCCGCAGCGGTTGAAGTCCACCAGGCGCAAGCCGTGATCGAGCTTGGTTTTGCCGGCGTCCTCTTCGAGATGCAACTTGTGAATGCGCACGCGGCGGATTACCCCATCGGGCATGTGCAGGTCAAGATAACCGCCCTTGCCGATGGGCTCATCGAACTGGGTGATCTGGTAACCCTTGGGCAGATCGGGATAGAAGTAGTTCTTACGGTCAAAATGCGAAACCGGATTGATCTCCGCGTGCATGGCGGCGGCCAGCAGCGCGCCTTTGTGGACCGCTTCGCGGTTCAGCACGGGCAACACGCCGGGCATGCCGGAGCAGACCGGGCAAATGTTGGTGTTTGGTTCGGCTTCCCAGGAGTCAGCCTTGCAAGAGCAGAAAATTTTCGTTTGGGTGTTGAGCTGGATGTGGGTCTCGAGCCCGATGACGACTTCGTAGTCTTTCATTTTGCCACCTCCTGGCGCAGGACTGCCGGGCGAACCGAGCGCCAGGCTTCATCGAGGGTCGCCTGCTCGTAGGCATAACCCGCCCGCAGGATCAGGTCCTCGCGGAAGTCCGGACCGATGAACTGGATCCCGATGGGCAGATTGTCGGCATCCAACCCGCCAGGAACACTCACAGCCGGCAGACCGGCATGGTTGGCAGACACAGTCATTTGGTCCGAATACTGCATGCGTACTGTATTGCCGAAGACGTCGTTGCGTTTAAAAGAGGTCGTGGCGGTGGTGGGGGTGAGGATCACGTCCAGGCGGTGCCCGCCGTGGGGGTAAAATGCGCGCTCAAAATCGCGCCGGATTATGGCACGCACCTTGAGAGCACGTTGGTAGTAATTCGCGGCAAAGCCTTCCGAGGAAAGGTACATGCCCATCAGAATGCGCAGTTTGGCTTCAGAGCCAAAGCCCTCGGCGCGGGTGCGGCGGATGAGATCCTGCAGGTCTTCCACCTCAACCGGAGTGCGATAGCCATATTTGACGCCGTCGAAGCGGTGCAGGTTGGAGGCAGCCTCCACCCGCGAAACCACAAAGTAGGTTGGGATGCCGTATTTGGCGTTGGGCAGCGGCACGTTCTCGACGATCTCAGCGCCAAGGTCTGCCAGCACCGAAGCCGCATGCTGCACGGCTTGGCTGATCTCTTTTTGGATGGATTCCATGGCAAGCTCGCCAGTTTCAAAATCCGGGTAGAAGAGATGCGTATAATCGGGCGAAAGCCCAACGCGCAAGCCTTTGACGCCATCCTTTAGGGCTTCAAGATAGTTGGAGGTCGGCACAACCGAAGAAGTGCTGTCTTTTGGATCGTTTCCGGCAATGACTTGCAGCATCAGGGCGGCATCGCTCACGTTGCGGGCGATCGGACCCGGGCAGTCCAGGGAGGACGAGAACGCCATCAGTCCATAGCGCGAAACGCGCCCGTAGGTCGGCTTGAGCCCAACCACGCCGCAAAAAGCAGCCGGCTGGCGGATGGAACCGCCAGTGTCCGTGCCAAGCGAAAGCGCCACCTCTTCGGCGGCGACGCTGGCAGTGGAACCGCCCGATGAGCCGCCAGGCACGCGGGATGGGTCCCATGGGTTGTTCGGCGAGGGTTTAAAGGCACTGGATTCACTGGAGGAGCCGAACGTAAATTCGTCCAGATTGGCTTTGCCAAGGATGAGCGCGCCTGCATCGATCATCTTTTGAACGGGCGTGGCGGTGTAAGGCGGTTTGAAGTTATACAGAATACGCGAAGCAGCCGTGGTCTCGATTCCCTGCAGGGTGAAGATGTCCTTGATGGAGACGGGTACGCCAGCCAGCATGCCGGGGTCTTCACCGGCGGAGATCTTGCGATCGACTTCGTACGCTTGCTGGCGGGCGAGATCTTCGGTCAGGCGGATAAAGGCATGCACCTTGTGTTCTTCAGAGGGGTCAAGTGGTTTCTGTTCAAGGCTGCCTTGTTGCCCGTCAACGGCGTGGATCTGCGCGAGAGATGTTTCCAGGGCTTCGCGAGCGCTGAGTTCTCCAGCACGCACACGCGCAGCAACTTCTAAAGCGGAAAGCTGGTTCAGGCTCATTTCGCTCCTTTCACGTCCGGCACGGCGAACATACCATCTTCAGTTTCCGGCGCGCCAGCCAGGATCTCGCTGGGTGTGGGGAAGGGTTGCCAGGCATCCACGCGCGGACCTGCCCCCTGGCACTCGATGCCGTGCAAGGTTGGCTGGATGTCGTCTTCAAGCGGCACCTGCAAGAGGGCGTTGACGGAGCTGAGCTGGTGGTTCATTTCGGTCAGAAGGTACGCGCCTTCCGCAGCGGTGAGTTCAAGCGCTGCCAAACCGACCAGCTTATGAAAAAGTTCGGGACTGATTTTGCTAATGCTCATGGGCTTTCCTTTTGATTTGCTGAGGCGAATTATACCTTAGGCAAGCGATGCTATAATCGGTTATGTTGGTAACAGTTTTCATCTGATCGTTTAATTACCACCTTGTCTTGGGATCGATTAATGGACCAGGGCAGACAAAGGAGCTTAAGATGAGCGAAGAAATTAAAGTCCAATGCCCCGCGTGCACCGCGGAGTTGACCCCTGGTACTGTTGAGTGTCCCTGGTGTGGGCACCTGATGACCCCAAGAGTTGAAGATATTCTTTTAGCGGAACTCGCCCAGGCAGAGGAAGAACTGATCGAGCCTGAACCAGCACAACTGCCCGCAGAGCCTGAACTAATCCCACCGTCCGAAGAGCCCACGCCTGAATCGCCTTTGCCGGAACCGTCTGTTTTTGTTGTAGAAGAACCCGGGCTCACGGAACTGGCGCCTGCGCCAATACTAAGCTCCTCAAGTAACCTGAAGGTGATGGGAATCATCCTGATCATTTTCTCTTTCTTAGCCCTGGTGTTTTTTGTTTTTCAAGTCTTCCAGGGCAACCTGTCACGGCTGGTGCTTCTGGTGCCAATCCTGGGAATGCTGATTGGATTTGTTTCAGTGTTGGTTGCCCAGAAGCGGTAGTCCTATAGAATGGCAGATCGCATAGCGAACAGAATGAGTGATGACAATCAGTTGCCCGAGCGCCTGAGCCGCGAGACGATCTTCGAGAGCGAGTATTTGGGGCTGCATCTTGACCGGGTGCGTCAGCCGAATGGCTTTATTATCGAACGCTTTCACTACGTGGAGTATCCGCGTCCAGCGGTGGGGGTGGTGGTGGAAAACGATCAGGGGCAGTTGGCGCTCTGCCGCGTTCCGCGCTACACCAGCATGACCTGCGCTTGGTCTGTGCCCGCGGGGGGCGTGGAAAAGGGCGAGGACGCCCTGGAATCTGCCCGGCGCGAGGTGTGGGAAGAAACCGGCTTTGAGTCCTTTGACCACCGCCTGGTGTACACCTATTATCCCCAGCAAGGAAGCAGCAATAAATTGTTCCAGATCGTATTTTGTCGTGCTGGTGAGCAGACCGGGAGTTTTGATCCAAATGAGATCAGTGAGGTGGGCTGGTTCTCCAAAGATGAGGTGGAAGACATCATCGCGCGGGGTGAGATGCAGGACGGCCTCGGGCTGACCGCGTTATTATTGTGGATGCGGGGAATGTAAGCGGTTAGTTTTAAATCCAAATCGTAGGACGAGACGAGGATTTGTAGGGCGGGATTGAGGGCACCGAAAGCGATGTGATGGGCGAATGTGTCGTGCCCTCAATCCGCCGTCGCGAGTGATTTTGGGGGCAAGACGCGTCTATTGCGTAAGATCAATAGCGCAATGGCGGATTGGAAGCACAAAAAGGCCTTCGTGTGATTAGGCATGCAGTGCTTCCAATCTTGTTTGTTAATAAGTACCCACCCCCGTTAAGTCTCTCCACCTCACACCCAACTTAGTCAAAACCTCGATTCTTTGATAACACTGTCGGATTGAAACCTGCAATCCGATATTCCCGGTCATTCTGAGCCTCTTTTGCGAAGAATCTAATTAACGATCAGATTCTTCATTGCGCTTGGGATGGCGGCAAAGCTCCCACGAATCTTGCGCGTCGAAGTACACAGAACCTTCGAGCAGGACGCATAGAAATATAGCTGAGATCGCCACGTCGCTTCGCTCCTCGCGATGACAGTTGTTGGAGTGGGTTGGTGTCAAAATATCTGTGGCCTACCCACCCCCTAACTTTTGCCGGATTGGACAGCGCAATCCGGCCTACGAAAAACGGAGCTTATTTTGCGAAGATTCTAGTTATTCACCTGCAGTTTCATCACTGCGCTCAGGATGGCGACAAGGCTCCCACTAATCTTTCTCTTTGAAGTACACATAAGCTTCGAGCAGGACGCATAGAAATATAGCGGAGATCGCCACGTCGCTTCGCTCCTCGTGATGACTGTCAGTCGGAGTGGGGATAAGTACGGAATGGTAGTCTCTTCCCGCAAAGCAGGGCACGTGCGCAACAGAAGCTCGAGTTGACAAAAAAAGGATCCACCCTGGTTTGCTGACCCCATTCGAGGAGGGGGAGCAAGTGGATGGGCATTTTTGTAGCCTTCACCTCCTCCAGCTGAGGAACGAGGCGCAGGGAGGGGGATTGAGGGGGTGGGTTGTGAAAAAGACGGCTCGGCAAAAATTTCTGACAAAAAATTCGAATTAGATGCCGGAATGAAACCTGGAGAAAAACGCTGAAAGGAAGTAGAGCAATCCAGCCTACGGCTATTCTTTTTATGGTTGGAGAAATACTATCAAAGTTTGTGCTCGGCGGGGACACCGGCACGATCGAGGATTGCCTAAAAAAATACCCACCCCCTTTAATTCCCCCTCCCTCGAGGGGTTGTACCCGGTCCTAATCCCACCCACGGCTTTGCCGGATTGACTGCAAATTCCAACCTCGCAACGATAATTAAAAGCTGGAATATAATGGATTAGAAGTCAGAAGAAGTCGCAATAGATCTCATGAATAAAAACACTCTCAAGCATACCCTGCCGGCAATCCTTAGCTTCTGCCTGTTATTGTGCTTTATCAGCCCCGCCCTTGCCGGCAATATACCGCAGGAAGCGACCCCCGAGGTGCAGCAGCAGCCCACCACCGTGCCAACCCTGCCGGTTGAGCTTTACTCACAAACCGCCACGCCAGGGCTGGATGGCGGCATTCGCCACACGGTGCTTGAAGGCCAATTCCTGATCACAATCGCTGAAATGTACGGTATCACGCTAAACGAGCTGCTGACAAAAAACAACCTGACAGCCGAATCCCTCATCCTGCCTGGAGACATTCTGATCATCCGTGAGGGCGGGGAAATGAACCTCGGTCAGCCTACCGGAACGCCCGATGCGCCAGCGCAAATCCTGACCCCCGTACCCACGCAATCTCCCACCCCCACTCTTGCCCTGGTCCTGGCGGAGCTCACACCAGAGCCAGCGCCAATGGAAGACCCAGGCGTATTCACTCGCATCATGAACAGTGATGCCAAATTTCTGGCATTAGGGGTGTTGGGATTGGTGATTTTCGGGGTCGTGCTGCTGGTTATCAGCTCACGGCGCATCCAGTAGTTATCTCAAACCACAACATGCGCGCCATCCACCGCCTGGCAGATCTCAATCCGTGTCTCTCGCCCGCTTTTTTCCAAAACCTCAACCTTTAACCAGGCTACAAAGTCATCCAGACCGTTCCGATCCACCAGGTTGACCGTGCAGCCGCCAAAGCCAGCTCCTGTCAACCGTGCGCCATAGCATGCCGGATGACTGCCAGCCAATTCCACCAGCAAATCCAGCTCAGGGCAGCTAACGCCATACAAGTCGCGCAGGGAGGCGTGGGTGGCAGTCATCAGTTCGCCAAAACCAGCGCTGTCGCCTTCCGTCAGGCAGGCAATCGCGCGCTCAACACGCGCCATTTCCCCCACAACGTGCAATGCCCGCCGCGCGACTCGTTCGGGCAGCTCGGGCAGGTGAGCTTGCAAAAACTCCGGAGTGACATCCCGCAGGGAAGTCAAGCTGTTGCACCAGGTTTGCAAGCGCTCAACAGCCTCCTGGCAATCCGCGCGCAGGGTATTATAGGCGGAGCCAGCCAGGCTGCGCCGAACACCGCTGTCAGCAATCACGATGGCCACATCAATCGGCAGAGGCAGGGTATGCCATGCAAGACTGCGCGTGTCCAGTGCCAGAGCGTGTCCTGCTACACCAAAAGCACAGGCAAATTGGTCCATCAGCCCGGCTTTAACCCCCACATATTCGTTTTCGGCTTTCTGGCAGAGTTTTACCAGCTCCATTTTTGGGATGTCCCACTCCCCGGCGATCTGCCAGGCCAGGGCAAAGCCCATCTGAATCGCAGCCGATGAGCTCAAGCCTGCGCCAATCGGGATTTCTGAGCTGTATCGCACCATCATCCCCTTCACAGGAAGCCCGGCTTGCTGCAGCACCCAGGCGACCCCTGCAGGATAAAGCGCGAAGGCTGGCAGGGGTTGACCATCCAGGTCCTTTTTATCTGCCAGATTCTTCAGTGAGAATGCCGTCTCCGCGTTCAGGTCGGCAGCCTGCAGGCGCACCACAGCTTCATCCAGCACATCCACCCTTAGTGTCGCATAGCGATCAATCGCCGCGGGCAGAACCACGCCGTCGTTGTAATCCACATGCTCTCCCAAAAGGTTAACTCTCGCCGGAGAGTGGATTACAAAGCTTTTTGGATTCACACTTTTGTTTTGCAGGTTTGCCAGCAATTCAGGCAATTTATTGCGCGAAGGATCAGCTACTAAAGCCTCTTTTTTGGGGTGTGCAAATTGCTTGATGCGTATTTCGCGCTTGAGTGCTGCGCTGTGGTCAGGCACTTCTTCCACGTACACCAGCCTGCAGGGGCCATTCATGCGCGTGTACTTTGCCCCCGAGCCAGCATTATGCTGCTTAAGACGCCTGAATGGATCAGTGCTCCAGCCCGTATAGTACCTTCCGTTAGCGCACTCAAGCATGTAGCAATAGTAAGGCATGGGCTACCTTAGCGATTGATCAGGAAGCGGGCAATTGCCATGACCGGCTCGTGAACAAGCTTTCCAATCAGGTCAAATCCCAAGCTCGGCCCAACAAAAACCAGAAAGAGCAGGATCATGGGACTGTAGCGCCGGATGCCGTCAAGAACCGGCTGCCAAGACCGGGGTAAAAAGAATGAGAGAACCTTCTCGCCATCCAAAGGTGCTAATGGCAGTAAGTTAAAAATGAAAAGCGTGATGTTTATCAGAACAAAGGTCAGCAGAAAATATCCAAGGGAAGGAAATATGTTTCCTGAGGGTTGGAAAATATTCACCAAACTGAAGCGCAAGGGGATCGCAGCCGCAAGCGCCAAAAGCAAATTGGTCAGCGGACCCGCCAGAGATACCCACATGACACCCGCAGGATTATTGCGGCGGATCGTTGCAGGATTGATTGGAACGGGTTTTGCCCAACCAAAGCCGGCCACAATCAGCATCAAGGTGCCGAAGGGGTCCAGATGGCTGAGCGGGTTGAGCGTCAGGCGTCCTGCATCCATGGCGGTATAGTCACCAAAACGGGCAGCCGTCCAGGCGTGCGCGTATTCGTGCAAAGTAAATGCGATTATCAAGGTTATTACTCTGGCAATAAGTGTAGGTGGGTCAAAACTCATTTATGCTCCAAAATCCCGATTGGGGTACCCTTTAGCGATGGCGGGATTATAACATGTCAGTGTTATAATCCCCTTATGCTACCTGACATGCAACTTGGAGATAACGTAACGCTGCGCAAGAAGCACCCCTGTGGTGGGTTTGAGTGGGAAGTGGTGCGGCTTGGCGCAGATATTGGGCTGGTGTGCCTGACCTGCAAACACCGCGTCCTGATCAGCCGGCGCGAACTGAAACGCCGCCTGAAAAAGCACACCCCAAAAGTTGAATCAAGCGACAGCAACTCCTTGCAATCAAATTAACTCCCTCTAACGAATAAAAAGTCAATCGTTTCCCGTCATCGCGAGGGAGCGAAGCGACCGTGACGATCTACCTTTCGTCTTCTTTCATTAACCGCTAGCCGTAGGGCCTGACAAAGTGCCCGTAGGGTATTGATGGCAAAGTGAGCATTGTGGCAGATAAGCGTGTCCTGCCCTCAATCTACCAAATACAGTAATCTGGGTGTTAATTGCCAGTGATTAATGGCTCGATGGCGGATTGGAAGCACATCAAGGTTTGTGCATGAGGGAGATTAAAGTGTTTCCAATCACGCCCTGCGCGCAGTCTCACCACTTGGCCATTTTTTTGATTTCTTTTAAAGAATGATGAAATCGATCGCGCCGGATTCAGCTTAGTAATAAAATATCTTTTCACCTGAGTTTCTCAGCTTTCGATATTTTTTGAATATTCTCTCGTTGGGAAGCTGTTTTCAGGGCACTAAGATGAGAAACTTCGGTGTGCAAACAGTTTAGATTGCTTCGTACCTCGCTATGACGGGAAAGGTCGTATGGAGACCTTCGGTCAATTCCCGTGCACGGTCGCCCTGGATTAATAACCAGGGCTGGTGAAACTGGCAAGATCAAGAGCTGTCATTGCGAACTTCTTTTGTGAAGCAATCTAAACAGATGGAATGCAATAAAAGCTGGAGGTAATAGGACTAATTCTCGTCCTCGCGAAGCGGAATGGGTTAGGTGTTTGTGACCCTCTCACGCTGCTGATTTGCAAACTGTTTAGATTGCTTCGTGCCTCGCAATGACAGATAACGAATTCATACTTTCTCAAATTTTCGCTCAATGCTAAGGTATAATCTTTTGTTAAGATGCCAATACTTCCACCGCATGCTTTTGAAGTCTTTTCGCATAGCCCTGAGCAAACCCGCCGGGTAGGGGTTCGCCTTGGCAGCCTGCTCCAGGTTGGAGACATCGTTTGCCTTGAGGGCGACCTTGGCTCTGGCAAGACCACCCTGGCGCAGGGCATCACCCAGGGCTGGGGTTCACCCAGCAAAGTCACCAGCCCCACCTATGTGATCGTCAAAGAATATTCGCGCCCGGATGGCCATACACTTTTCCATTTTGATGCTTACCGCCTGCAGCCCGGCAACCCCCTCGATGGTGCTATTCTTGACCTGGACCGCGTGCTGGTGGATGGGATATTGGTGATGGAATGGGCGGAACGCATGAAAACCAGTCTTCCTAAAGAAAACCTTTGGATTAATATGGATTGGATTAATGATGACCAGCGCCATCTGATCCTCACTCCGCACGGACGCCGCTACGAATCCATTCTCAAAAAGCTGCAGCAAGCTTTGTTTGGAGGCTAATCATGTTACTGTCAATCGATACTTCCACCGAATGGATCGGCATCGCCCTTTTTAATGGCACCAATGTGCTCGCCGAACAAACCTGGCGCAGCAAGAACTACCACACGGTTGAACTGATCCCGGCGATTAAAGAAATGCTTACCAAGACCCATACCAAAGCCAGCAGTCTGACTGGTGTGGGTGTGGCGCTTGGTCCGGGTTCTTTCACTGGGTTACGGATCGGACTCAGTGCAGCCAAAGGCATCGCCCTGGGGCGGAATTTACCCGTGGCAGGCATCCCTTCGCTCGAAATCCTTGCCGCGGCTCAACCCGGCTTACGCCGACCCATGCTCGCTTTCCTGGAGGTCGGTCGGGGCAGGTACGCCTTCGTGCGTTATCAATATAAACAAGGCACCTGGCAAGCACTTACCGACGTCACTGTGGACGATATTCGCGCAATGGCTGCCACCATTAAGTCTCCGATTTATGTGGTGGGTGAGATGAATGCTGAGGAACGCCAGATCCTCGGGCGCAAGTGGAAGACCGCACGGTTGGCACCTCCCAGTCTCTGCCTCCGCCGTCCGGCAGTCCTGGCAGAATTGGCCTGGGCAAAGATCCAGGCAGGGAAAGCAGATGACGCTGCCAGTCTTGCGCCAATTTACGTTCACACATTGAGCAATGTGCCAGATCTATGAGCGCGCGCGCTGATGCCGGCAATCTTAAGCTGCGAAGTATGCGTGCCGAAGACCTGCCGCAAGTCGCGGCTCTCGACCAAATCTCGTTCGCGGATCCCTGGCCCCAGGGATCTTTTGAATACGAATTAAAAGCAAACAACTACAGTTTGTGCCTGGTCGCGGAAGACCCCGACGCGACTGAAGGTGAGACTATTGTGGGTGCATTAGTCATCTGGCTGATTGTGGATGAAGCCCACATTGCCACTATTGCCGTCCACCCAAACTACCGCCACCGCGGAATAGGTCGCAGACTGCTGGTGGAGGGACTCCTGCAAGCTGCCGGGAGGGGGGCGGTAAAGTCCCTGTTGGAGGTGCGCTCAGGCAACCTTGAGGCACTCCACCTTTATTTCGGCTTTGGTTATAAGGTCGTTGGCTTACGCCCCAATTATTATCAAGCTGAAGCTGAGGACGCCCTCTTATTGGATCTGGATCCTTTGGACCTGGAATTCCTAAGGAACATAAAACTAACTTTTTCGTCTTAAATGCATGTTCCTGGGGTAGAATTTGTCACTGGAAACGATTATGTCACAAATAAACCGATTAAATGTCATTCGCGAGGAAATCCTCCACTGTCAGAAGTGCCCGCTGGCCAAGGGGCGCAAGAATGCCGTTCCCGGAGATGGCCCGTCCTCGGTGGACATCATGTTCATTGGTGAGGGACCGGGCTATCACGAAAATCAGCAGGGAATGCCATTTGTGGGCCAGGCTGGCGCGTTTCTTGATGAATTACTGGCGGCAGCCAATCTAAAACGCGAAGAGGTCTTCATCACCAATGTGGTCAAATGCCGCCCTCCGGGCAATCGCGACCCCATGCCTGAAGAACTCGCAGCCTGCGCGAATTACCTTGACGAACAGATTGCCCTGCTCGATCCCAAAGTGATTGTCACCCTGGGAAGGTTTTCGATGGCGAAGTTCGTCGAAAATGGCAAAATAAGCCAGATCCACGGCAAATCTCACAAAGTCGGCAAAAGGCTGATCGTGACGATGTACCATCCGGCAGCAGCTCTTCATCAACCCGCTTTGAGACCTGATTTAATTGAGGATTTCTCGAAATTACCCCGACTGTTGGGTAAAGAGGCGGCAGCTCAACCCAAAGTGGAAACCCCCGTCCAGCACAAAGAGGAAGCGCATGAGCCTGAGAAAAAATCAGTACAGAGAGAAGAAAAACTCAGCTCCCCCGAACAGCTCAGTCTGTTTTAAACGAAAGGTAAGGAATTGATGGTAAAAGAAGACTTGATCCAGGATATAGAGAAAAAACGAGCAAATATCGCAGTGATTGGTTTGGGCTATGTGGGTCTTCCGCTGGCTGTGACTTTTGCCAATGCCGGCTTCAACGTGACGGGCATTGATCCCATCCAGGAAAAAGTGGATATGGTCAATCGCGGCGAAAGTTACATTTCCGATATCAGCAACGCGCAGTTGCGCAAACACATCGACAAAGGTCGCATCCGCGCCACAACTGATTATGCAACCCTCAGCGAAATTGATGCTGTCTCCATTTGCGTGCCCACGCCTTTGCGCAAAACTGGCGACCCTGACATGTCTTTTATTGCCCAGGCCAGCGAAGATATCGCCCCTTATCTGCACCGCAGTATGATCATTGTGCTTGAGTCCAGCACCTATCCGGGAACCACCCGCGAGTTCGTCCTGCCAAAATTAACAGCCAACACCGACCTTAAAGTCGGCACGGACTTTTTCCTTGCGTTTTCCCCTGAACGCGTCGACCCCGGACGCACGGACTACACTACCTACAACACCCCAAAGGTTGTTGGCGGCATCACCCAGGCATGCACGGATGTTGCCGTGGCGTGGTATCAGCAGGCCATTGAAAAGGTTGTGCCCGTCTCCTCCACAGAAGTTGCTGAGATGGCAAAATTACTCGAAAACACCTTCCGCATGATCAACATCTCGATGGTTAACGAGCTGGCGCAAATGTGCGAACGCCTGGAAGTGGACGTTTGGGAAGTGATTGAAGCCGCCGCCACCAAGCCGTTTGGCTTCATGAAGTTCACCCCCGGACCAGGGCTGGGTGGGCACTGCATCCCGGTGGACCCACTTTACCTTTCCTGGAAGATGAAGACGCTCAACTACACCGCGCGCTTCATCGAACTCGCCTCCGAGATCAACACCAGCATGCCGCGTTACGTGGTCACTCGCATCCAGGATGCCCTGAATCGTTATAAGAAGCCCCTCAACGGCAGCAAGATTCTAATCCTGGGCGTTTCCTATAAGCCCAATATCAACGACATGCGCGAATCGCCCGCTCTCGACATCATCCACCTCCTGCGCGAGAAAGGTGCCATCGTATCCTACAACGACCCTTACGTTCCTGAAATTGAGATCGAAGGTGTTCAAATGTTTTCTGAAAAAGAGCTCTCAAGCTTCCTTGAAAAGGCGGATTTGGTGGCAATTATTACCAATCACGATAAGTTTGACTACAAGATGATCCTCGAAAAATCGCAGCTGATCTTTGATGCCCGCAACGCCTTGAAAGGTCTAGCGAAAAACGACATGAAAGTGATCAAACTCTGATGAGTGTTTACGTAGTCACTGGCGCGGCAGGCTTCATTGGCTCAGTTCTTGCCGGATTGATGCTGCGCGAGGGGCACACCGTCTTTGGTATAGATAACCTCAACCATGTTTACGATGTCCGTGTGAAGGAGCATCGTCTGCAGGCGCTTCTGCCCCAGGTAAATTTTCACTTCATCCGTGATGACATCGCCGACCGCGATTTCATCGGCAGGCTGGCTGCTATGGTTCCCTCAGCGGATGCGGTCGTAAACCTGGCGGCAATTGCCGGCGTACGCGCCAGCACTACCGATCCCTGGAGTTACCTCGACACCAACACCCTTGGCAATCTGAATATGCTTGAGTATGCCCGTCATCAAGGCGTGCCCAAGTTCATCCTGGCTTCCACTTCCAGCCTCTACGGCGATGAAGGCAAGCCGCCGCATGCTGAAACTGCTTCCACCGAACATCCCCTGGCGCCTTATGCCGCCAGCAAAAAGGGCGCTGAGGCTTTTGCGTACTCCTATCACCACCTCTACGGCATCGATGTGACCGTTTTGCGCTACTTTACGGTTTATGGTCCTGCCGGCAGACCAGATATGGTCATGTTCCGCTTCTGTCAATGGCTTGCAGAGGGGAAACCCGTCACGATCACTGGCAATGGCGAACAGTCGCGCGGATTTACCTACGTGGATGACATTGCCCGCGGCACGATGCAAGCGCTTAGGCCGGTTGGCTTTGATGTTTTCAACCTCGGGGGGCACGAGGTGATCACTATCAACCAGCTTCTTAACAAACTGGAACAGCTTCTGGGCAAAAAGGGGGATATCACCTATATCCCCTCCCATCCGGCAGATGTATTTGAAAACGTGGCAGATGTCACCAAAGCCCGCCGCGAACTGGGCTGGGAACCCCAGGTGTCACTTGATGAGGGCTTACAACGCCTGGTGGACTGGTATCTCGCCAATCGCGCTTGGGCCAAAGACATTGAAACCCCCTGATCCTTCTGAATCGCGAGAGAGCCTGCGACTCTTAATGCCTTTCGTAGGTCGGGTTGCGCTTTTCAACCCGACAATACCCTATCGCAGGCCGGAATGAGCCTCACTCCCGATCGTGCCGGTCTCCAGACCGAGAACGGGGTCTGACCGCCAGGTTTCCAGCGGGCAATCGGCAATACGTGAATCAGCTGTAGGCCGGCTCATTGAGCGCGAAGTGCATGTTCTCCTGCGCTCACAGCGAGGTGGAAAGGGCACAACACGACATCCCCTGTCATTCTGAGCGTCTTTTGCGAAGAATCTGATTACTAACGATCAGATCCTTCACTGCGTTCAGGATGACAAACAAGGACAGCCTGCATTTGACAGGTTGCATGACGCTTTCCGACATTCCCTGTCATTCTGAGCATCTTTTGCGAAGAATCTACATGTCTTGGCAGATCCTCTAGCATCGCGTAAAACTACAATTGGGTTCCCTCTGGATTGTCGGGTTCAACTGCGGAACCCGAACTACACCTACGTCCGTCCAACCACTCCGTCATCGCGAGGGAGCTTGCGACCGCGGCGATCTCCTTCTATCCGTTCTTCAACCAACTACCTCCACCCGCATCACCCCAGCAGCGAAATATTGGTTACAATTAGATTGTCTCTTTGACTGCACCCTGTCACGTCAACACAGGGCAAGAAAGGAGTTGACATGAAATCATCCCTTCGAAGCACAACCTTCCTTCTGGTTGTATTGATAGCGCTGCTGCTTTCCTCCTGCAGCGGGCTGCCCATCAGCCTGCCAGCAGTTCCAACTTCCGAAAATCTTCCGCAACCCACAACCGAACCAAGCCCCCAACCACAGCCCACGTTCGCAATCGTTCTGCAGGGCTCCCTTCTGGAATGGTCCGATGAGCTCAGTGAAGAATACTGCACCTCTGGCAACCCTGGCCGCTTCACCAGCCTGATCTTCACCTCTGGCGCTTATTACAGTGTCCAAAGTGGCGACTCGCAAAGTGTCTGGCGCTTTCTGCCAGATGAGACCGACAGAGAAAAAATCGCTGAAACCTTAGCTGAGGACGGCAAGTTCATCGAGTCGCTGCGGGTCAATGAGAATTGGCTGGTGATGCTGATATTTGACCACCCCATGCATGTGCAGGGATGGCGCATGGAAGTGCTCAATTTGGAGACAAATGTCCAACAGCGCCTGACAGACAACATCGAAGCCAACGAGAATATCGTCTATCTCGACATGGAACTGCAGGGGAATATGCTCTACTTTCTCACCCACACCGTGACGGAGGACGACTCCAGGCAGATTTCCACCATCCACGCCTTCAACCTTGCTGAAGGTACTCAGGATATCCTCCTGAGTTTGGAATCCGCTCTGATTTACAATCAGCTGGCGGTCTCTGAAAAGTACCTGATGATCAGCCAAAACGTCAGCGGCAAAGCCCCGGATGCGGTTTTTCCAATCCTCTTTTACAGCTTCGAAAGCAAGCAACTCGAAGAATTGATGGAAATTTCAGGGTCACATCCTCTGATGGACTGGCCCCTCGCCGCCTGGTCCGAGCAGGGCCCAAACCAGCTACCGGAAACTTTCAAGGTGTTCGATTTCGACAGTGGACTTTCCTGGCCGCTATTGATTCAGGGCGAGCAGCCTTCCAATTTTGACCTAAGCAAAAAATTCCTTGCCTGGATCGATCCGACTGAACCAACCAGCGCTTTCCCGGCTGTGTTTTTGATGTCCCTTGATGACGGACACAAAATTACAGTAAACACAGAGAGGCAGGAACTTATGCCGCAGTTTCCGCAGGTCAGGGACGATCAGTTGATCCTTGGTCTGGTGAAGGATTTTGGCAGTCAGGACGCCCAGGGCATGATCTGCACCATCCCGCTTGAGGACCTGCAAGCGCTTTCGCAACCCATTCCAGATTCTTCGCCATAATTCCATCAGGGTCAATGCAAAACGGTTTTTTCTTTTGCTGATCCGTGGATTCCCTATTGAATTTTGGCACTCCATTCTCTATAATATAAATATCCGGGTGCAATGGTTTAACCTTACCTATACCCGCGCTTAAGACCCAACCCACTTATAACAATCAAATACTGGCTGCAGCTGCAAAATTGACGCCACCTTTTTGGTAGGCTCATGCAGGGAAATCCTCTCTACACCAGGGGATTCAAGTTTACACCACTCAAATGACAGTCTCACGAAGGAGGTTATCTATGTATAAATACAAGTTTTTAACAGCTTTTCTGATAACGGCACTACTCTTTCTGCCTTTAGGCAACAATTATCCTCAGGCAAAGACCGATCCCTTCCTCAACGCCCCGCCTGCCACAACTCCTGGCTGGACCTTCACCGGTGAGCAAAGTGGCTGCGGTGATTGATTTCAACAATTCTGGAGGACCCCCAGACCCCACAGACATTGTCTCTTTCTACGACCCCGATCACGATGGCAACCCAGACCCCGTCGTCATCACCGCTGCAAACCGGGTGACAGGTATCGACTTCGAAATTCATCACTCCCTTCTTTTCTTGCCAATGATAATCAAGTAGCTTGATGTATTGTTTCTTTTCCCGGGCGCGGCAGCAACCGCGCCTGGTGTTTACTGTTTGAGTTTCCTCCTTCATCGGTATTCAGCACATGGAGCCAAGGAGACGTAGGAACAAAAACAACTAAGGCAAACGGGAGTTCAAATAAGTTTGATAGTATGCCGAAAAGTTTTCCTTGAAACTTTCCAACCAAACCTCTATGAACGTCCTCTTCTCAAATAGTGGGAGCAAATCCTCCGCCAATTCGTTGATACTGATTTTCTGAACTTTTTCGTAAAGTAAAGCCAGTGCACTTTGCGTTGTGTAAGGCTGTTGTCCATCTTTGGCAAGCTTTTCTTCAAGCGGCCAGATTTTTTGTTGCATGAACCACAAAATGTCGTAATAATCCCGACCTTTGACCGTTGACTCACCTTTATGGAAATCACGCTCAAGGCAAGCAATTAGTTTGCCAGCCATCATTGTTTCCAATGTGAAGTGACTTGCAACATAGCTTCTGCCAAATTGGAGAACCGGTGTTTTTTGGACAATAGACACCTGTTTGTGTTGGCTTACTTCCACCTTCAAGTGCAGGGCTTCCCCCGTGTGTGCGCTTAATCCAATTTCATAAAGGACAGGGAACTTGAGAGTCGTGCGTCGAATCCCCCATTCGCCAATCTGGGTTTTTGCCGTGACTTCCGAATACCCAATATACGACTGGAAGTACGTGAGCAAGTCGCTTTCCAACATGCTCAGGTCAACCATGTTGCTGTTATCCAGGTCAATAACCTCTGACAAGCGGTTAAGGCCATAAATTACATGGAGACAAGTACCGCCATAGAAATTCAGCCTTCGATAATCAGGATGGTTGTAGAGGAAATCCAGGGTGTATGCCTGCAAGAATTCCTTCAAAACGATGCGTTTGGTTTCATTAGGCAACAATGGATCTCTTTGGGAAAGGACGTTGCGTGCCGCCTGGATTAAGCTTGCCATACGGTCGCCTTCAGGTTTTTCAGAACCCGTTCCATCTTCCTGCTCCGGCTCTGCTCGACAAAGCCTGCAAAATCCAATTGGTCTTCAGCAGCGAGATCATCCAGATTAAGGCGCAATTTCTCTGCCAGATTATCCCCTTCATTAGCACTATAGTTCGGCAGTTTGCGCAAATACAGGTAATCAAAAAGGGCTTTCGCTAAAGGTGCTTGGGCAATTGGAATCCCGGAGTATTCTGAGAAAGTAAAGCCATGGTAAAGCGCGGGTTTGATATTTCGATAGGAGAATGTACCCAGTTTGTTTTCAAAAACGCGTGTCTGTTTCAGCGTCACCGCGGTTATAGGATAAGTGATATCTGTAAGAATGTTATTGCGCTGAAGGATGTATTCCAGCGATAAATAGGATTGTGGGATCAGAATCGCGCTCACCATGGAAGCAAGTTCTTCATCGCGCCGATGATCCTCATAGAAACGGCGTGTCATGTAAACGCCTTTCTTTAATCTGATAAAGTCACCAGCCTTTGTCCAGCGGTAGATGGCTGTTTGTACGCTGCCTGCACCCGGGGAACTATCCTCCATCAACTGCTTTACTGCTTCGATAGTGAAGTATGGCATTCGATCAAGTGAGTCAAGGATTTTCGTTTTCATATAGGATAATCAACACTTTAAGTCTATAATCCTATATAAATATCAATTTTTCAAGTGCAAATTGCTAATAGATATATCGTCATCGCAAGGGAGCAGCGTGACCGCGGATATCCGATAATTCTGTTGACCATGCTTGTCGATATGTGAACAACTTACCACCAAACCAGTGATGAACCAACATACTTTTCACCCACAATCACTTATAATCAAAGTCTATCAGCGATCAACGGGAGGTTTTATCGATGAGCGATTTCATTACGCTTTCCTGTCCATCCTGCGGGGGCATGCTGAGCCGCGGGGCAAGCACCACCACCTACACCTGCGACTATTGCGGGCAGCAGCACCGCCTGCGCGTCGAAGGCATCGAAGAATTCGGCCACTGCCCGGTCTGAAACCGCAACGACTGCGTCGAGATCGTCCACTCCATTTACATCATGGGTGGTAAGGTTTACCAGTCATACATGGGATTTGTAAATCGCCTTGCTGAAATGGAAATTTCTTAGGCGGTTTCAGTCATCGTCCTTTATTTGGATACACCTGTCACGAACTTTCACATAACTTTCTTCCATTGAGAGAGGTTCTGGTTTGTCGTTTGGATTATATCGGAGTGTCTCAACATATTCCTTATCTTCAAATAGATCCTTCATGATCGCTGAACCACTAAAAACGTTACGTTGGGTGATCACTCTATATGTAGTGCAAACTGATAATTTTTCTTGCACTTCAATGCATTTAACTCTAATTTTTTCGCGATCAATTTCCCCGATTTCTTCGTCTGTTATTGGATCCTTAACAATAATCGAGGAATCGGATAGAATTTTAAATTTCATGCCAAGTGTTACTCCATCGTCTGAGCCGACATTGATAATCAGTTCCCGTTCGTTAAGAACACCAGCAACATGACCTTTAATTAGATTTTCCATCATCCTGTCTCCTTTTCGACACGAATTGCATAAACACTCGGCCTCAGCTTTCCTGAAGGCTGTGCACTCACATATGTGAGAAAAAGTGCGTCCAATTCACCAACATTTTTCATATGGACACCATCCTGTTTAAATACCCCACTATTAAAACGACCGAAAATGTACCATCCTGACGTGTCAATTAAATCTACAACAAGATCAGGGCAATAATTCTCAGTGATAAATTGAACTATGATATAAACGTCATTCTCGCAAGTATAAAACCCATTGACCTCGTAAAGATTTTCAGAAAATTCCTCCGTCATAAATTGAGATGCAAATTTCCGACAACCATCGTACTTCGTCTCAGTTATGGATAATTTGTCACGTAGGACCTTATTGAGCTGTTCTAATGCTTTTTTAGATTCTACTAGACTCGGGAATTCTCTTATTTGAGAAATAAATTTGATTATACAATTTACCAAGAATATAATCGAAGGTAATATAAATAGCAAAAGTGTGACTGATAACACAGTAACTTTCAGCTGCAGAGGTAAGGTTTCAAAAAAACTAGGAAAAAAAAGCCCAATAAGGATTCCAAAAACATCAATCGCCAATACTATTACACGTGGAACCTTCCATGGCTTGTAGATTTCATTAATTTTTTGAAAAAAAGCTGGCATCGGGTTGCATCCCATCAATTCTCTTGCATGATTTTACACCAAGAACACAAAAAAGATGATTCTAGTGTCTTATGCGCTCTTAGTTCATTCTATCTGGGTTTCTTGAACTTCAGTAAAAACCATAGATTTCCCTCTCAATATTGTGCAATCTTTTTACTATTAGTCGCCGTAGGGAACTCGGCTTGTCCTGTTCTGCTTATCATCCCCTCTTCAGAGGGAGGGGTAGGGTTAAGAGCTCATTTGTAGGGGACGGTTGCGATGCCGTCCCGTAGATAGGGAATGCGGCTCGTCCTGTTTTGGTGTATGAAACGACCACAGGGCGTTCCGCTTACCAGTTACCTTTTTTGACCCATTTGTAGATACCAGCCCTCTTCCATCTCAATTTTGTACACTTCATGGTTTTCTAGAAGATTTCCACGATTTAAGACAACTGGATAATCTTGAAATTCTAATTTACCGGATTCAACTAATTCCCTGCACGTTTTGAAATATTCCGGAAAATACTTAATGTTCAACACAACCCGCTTGATCGTAGAGGCTTTACGATATTTAAGTTCGTTCTGAATGCTTTCAAAAAACATTTGCTCATCGGTCTTTTGAGCTTCTAGTTTCTCCATGTACGCCCCCTCCGGGTCAAAATAACCTCGTGGTTCTCGAGCTACTTCTCGTGTAAAGATGACCTTGTCATCGTCTTTTATCAAGAGTCCAAGATTTATATGGTTTCCATGCCACATAAAGTTGATATCATGGATATCCTGATCACAAAACCACTTCATGTCTCTGATCTCAACTTCTATTTCGTCAATATTCTTCCAAAACAAACGTAACACTATATCCTCCAACTAATGAGATGTAGTTATTATATTCTGGACACAATCGTACCAAGCGATCCCGTCAAGATTTGATGGTCTCATTCTTTGCTTCCTGCTCTTTCAGTTTTACGTGACCATTGTCCTTCCTCCTCACCCTTCTTGACATCAGACTTTCTGAAGTCGTTCACGGTGTCAACTGGCAGTGTCTGTTCCTTGCCATGAAACCATTCTTGGATCGATAACATCCGGGTCCTGGGGAATGCGGTCGCTTCAGTACATTGAAACTCAGGCGATTCTGGTTTGATCCCGACCCTACTCGTCCCTGCCCAGGCAGCCAGCTGGCGCAATTGCGCCACTTATTACAACTGGTTTGATTTTCCACCCATAACCAATTGCACGCCTACTTCAAATCCTGCGGCGTCCCAAACATTCGTATTAATATAATTATTAGCAATCTAATTCAGTCGCCTCCCTCACACGCCCGCCTTCCGGCGGTTGTCGTCTTTGCAGAGCATCTGGCAGTTGGCGGGTTCGGTTTTGCCGCCGGCGTGCCAGGGGGTGATGTGGTCGGCTTCCATGTCGTCGATCTCAAAGTGCTTGCCGCACACCGGGCAGATCCCATTCTGGCGTTCATACGCTGAGCGTTTCTGGCTCCACGAAAAGCCCCTCAGGTTCAGCGTGCGGTCGCTGCGAGTGAGCACATAGGGGTAGATGCCGCGTTTGTTGGTGACGTCATCATCCATCATCAATTCACTCACCTCACGCTCCAGTTTCTTGGTGTCGTAGAGCTGGTCTTTGAACTGGTCGTACAGTGAACCCCAATCGACGCCCTTCATTTCTTTGCGATAGGTGGTGAAAGTGCCCTGCACCCATTCAATCACATTCCTGAAGTAGGTCCACAACTCGTTGGCGTTGGGGTCGTGCTGGTGTTTGGACATGTAGTCTTTAATCTGATCATGCCCATTATCTTTTGAGATCCATTTGAGGGCGGTTTCGAGAATTTCCTGGCGTATTGGGGAGCCATTAACGTAATCCTTCGCGAGCAAATAAGCGGGCGCCATGGATTTGCTGAAGATCGATTTGGCATGCGTCAGCCAGGGTCCGGTGTAGGTGGCATTGCGCAGTTCCTGCTCGGTGAGTTTGACCCCCTGCATGTTGATGATGCGGAACCATGCCAGCCTCTCATCGTCAGTGCCTTCGCAGATGTAGACCATCAATTTGTAATTCAGGATGTCGTCTTTAGAAGACTGGGTCAGGTTGTGGAAGGCGAGACTATCCACGGAAAAGTCGCCGCTCACATACTGGCAGAAGCTGACCGTGCGCTGTTGACCGTCCATGACCTCGAAGGTGCCGTCCTCGTTCTTCATCCAGTACATCACGTTGAGCGGATAGTTTTTGCGAATGGTATCGATGACCGCGTTTCGTTTTTCGGCGTCATAGACGAACTCGCGCTGGTACTTCGGGCGGATGTTGAGTTTGCCATCAAGCCCAATCACACCTTCTTCGTCGTTATCGACATAATTTTGCGCCACATCGCGGATGGTGATTTCGTGTAATTCAATTTTCATTGTGTCACCCCTTTGCCTTTGATCAGGATACGACCATATTTTAGTTTTCCGTTCATATATGGTCCATCCTTGCCGGTTTTTGTAGGAATACCTGCAAGACCTTTTATATTCCCTGCTATAAGACCTACTATTTCGAACTGATCAGGATTGTATTTGTCCAAAAAGGTGATGGGGACGCCCATGACTCCTTCATAATCGTAGGGGATCTCCGCAACTTTGTTGACGTTGATGGCGTCGTAGTTATCGTAGTGGGGGTAGACTTTTGGATCGTATTGACGGTAGAGGGTCAAGTTTTCATGGCGTTTGGTTGTATCCAGGTTGGTGAACCAGCAACCCATGATATGTTTAAGCCGTTTTCCATCTACAATTTTCTCGAAATCATAATCCTCTGGGACTATGAACCACATATCCTGGTTTATATTCCTGTAACCCAACCAGAGTTTTCCATCTTTTATCAGCGAAAATATATCTTTATAGGTGATTGAATTCTTATTTCCGATAATAATGAACTTTTTATCGTATTCCACCAACTGTGACACATATTCTCTGAAAAGCGAGAAAGGTGGGTTGGTGACCACGATATCGGCTTCTTTCAGCAGGTTGATACATTCCTGAGACCGGAAATCGCCATCACCCTGCAGTAAACTGAGCGTATTGCGTTGGTTACGAAGCAGATATTCCACATCCGCCAGGTTGACCGCCCCATCGCTGTCCTCATCCCTAACCTCGGTGATCTCGATCTTGTAAGGTTTTTTGTCTTCCCCCTGGCTGACACCCAAGCCCTGCACTTCAAAGAGCGGCAACTGCCCTTCCGCGATGGGAGAGTCGACATAACTGGTGGCGGTCAGTTTTGCCAGCCCCAGGTGATTGAAGTTCATGGCGAAATATTTGAAAAAGTTGCTCTCGAAAGGGTCGTCGCAGTTACAGAGGACTTTTTTCCCCTTGAAATGTTCTTTGTAATGTTTTAATTCTGCTTCGATATCCGGGAGTTGGGTATAGAATTCGTCTGCTTTTGCCTTTGCCGCCTTCTGCAAACTCTGGTTGTTATTTGCCATGCCTGCCCTCTCAATCCTGTTCTGCTCTATCTGTTTGATATGATTGTAACCTATCAACTGCTAATTTCTGTCACATTTGACAACCGCACCAATGCGTTTATAATTCAATTCCTGAATTATATGGAAACACAACTGACCGAACAAGAAAACACCCGTGCGCTGGAGATGCTCACCCACATCGAAGCCAACCCCGATATCTCCCAGGTGACGCTGGCTGACGAGCTCGGCGTTGCTGTGGGGACGATCAACTGGTACCTAAAACGCCTCATAGCCAAGGGCTATGTCAAGGTCAAGCGTGCCCAGCGCAAGAAGCTGCGCTACATCATCACCCCCGAAGGCATCGCCCTGCGCGCCAACCTGACCGTCGACTACATCAAGACTTCTTTCGACCTCTACCGCCGCGTGCGCGAGCGAACCAATCTGTGCCTTGAGCAGCTCAAAGCTGCCGGCTACGAGGAAGTCAAGATCCTCGGTGAGGGCGAGATTGCCGAGGTGATTGGCCTGACTTGCCTTGAACACGGCATTGCGTTGACCGGGTCGATAAATGCGCCTAAAATCAGTATTGACGGTCTAAAACTTGCACTGATATTACCCGAAGGTGTGCCTGACCCCATGCCTTCACACTCAACCCAATCTGGAGGCGAACATGGATAAGGCTTTGGACCTTGCCACTAAACGAATTTGTGTCACTGGCGGAGCCGGCTTTTTAGGCACGCACCTTATTCGCAGGCTCAAGGAGCACGGCGCGCGCGAGATTTTCGTGCCGCAATATCCCGAATACGACCTGGTTCGCGAAGCGGACATCATCCGCATGATCGACACTGCCAAGCCGGATATTATCATCCACCTGGCAGCCAAAGTCGGCGGAATCGGCGCCAACCGCGAGAAGCCTGGCGAATTCTTCTATGACAACCTGATGATGGGCGTGCAGCTCATCCACCAAGCCTGGCTGAAGGGCGTCGAAAAGTTTGTGGCGATTGGCACTATCTGCGCCTATCCCAAGTTCACCCCCATTCCTTTTAAAGAGGAAGACCTCTGGAACGGCTACCCCGAAGAAACCAACGCCCCTTACGGTCTGGCAAAGAAGATGCTCCTGGTGCAATCGCAGGCTTACCGTGAGCAGTACGGCTACAACTCGATCTTCCTGCTGCCTGTCAACCTCTACGGTCCGGGCGACAATTTCAACCCTGCCACTTCGCATGTTATTCCGGCGCTGATCCGTAAATACCTCGAAGCCAAAGAACAAGGCGCAAACGAGATTGTCGCCTGGGGCGATGGCACTCCAACCCGGGAATTCATCTACGTTGAAGATGCGGCTGAGGGCATCACCCTCGCGACCGAGAGATACAACAGCTCCGAACCGGTCAACATTGGCTCGAGTTTCGAGATCTCGATTAAAGACCTGACCGAAACTATCGCGCGTCTGACCGGTTTTAACGGCACAATCCGCTGGGACACGACCAAACCCAACGGTCAGCCCCGCCGCAAACTCGACACCACCCGTGCCCGCGAGGCATTCGGCTTCGAAGCCAAAACTGATTTTGAAGAAGGCCTCAAGCGCACGATTGCCTGGTATGCCAACGAGAGGGCGAATGGCAGAGGCTAATTTGAACTCTGCAGCCCAGGTGGTGACCCTCAAGCCTGCCAAAGGCTGGCTGGGTATCGACCTGAAAGAGCTCTGGCACTACCGTGAGCTGATTTACTTTTTAACCTGGCGCGACATCAAAGTGCGCTATAAGCAAGCCGTGCTCGGCATCGCCTGGTCGGTGCTGCAGCCTGTGCTCACCACCGCCATCATGACAGTTGTATTCGGCATACTGCTTAAGGTTGAGTCAGACGGTTTGCCCTACCCGGTGTTTGCGCTCTCGGCGCTCTTACCCTGGCATCTCTTCCAACTCTCTCTGCAAAAAAGCAGCATCAGCCTGGTGGGGAATGCCAACCTGCTCACCAAGGTCTACTTTCCGCGCGTGATCATTCCGCTTAGCTCAGTGCTGGCAGCCCTGGTGGACTTTGTCATTTCGCTGGTTTTACTTTTTATTACCATGGCGATCTACAAGATCCCCCTGACCTGGAGTGTGTTGTGGGTCATCCCGCTGACTCTCCTGACAGTTTTGGCGGCTCTGGCGGTGGGGCTGTGGCTTTCAGCGCTAAACGTGCAGTATCGCGACGTGCAGCAGATGGTGCCCTTTTTGATCCAAATCTGGATGTACGCCACCCCGATTGTCTACCCCATCACCACCATCCCCGAGGGTACGTTCCGGTATATCTACAGCCTCAACCCGATGGTAGGGGTGGTGCAGGGCTTCAGGTGGGCATTCTTTGGCGGCTCTCCGCCGGATATGACCTTGCTGATTTCAAGCCTGGCAGTATTGGTTTTACTGGTTTCCGGCTTGTTCTTTTTCCGGCGCATGGAAAAAACTTTTGCGGATGTGGTGTGATGATGGACAGCGATTTATCCATCCTGGTTCGTGGTATTGGCAAGCGCTATAAGATCGGCGCTACCCAGCAGCGTACTGACACCCTGCGCGATTTGATTACCGCCCAGGCAGCGCGCATCGGCAGCACCCTGCGCGGCAAGCGAAACCATTCCAATGAAGCAGACCACATCTGGGCTCTGCGGGACGTCAACTTTGAGGTCAAACGCGGGCAAGCTCTGGGCATCATCGGGCGCAACGGCGCCGGCAAGAGTACTTTGCTCAAGGTGCTCTCGCGCGTCACCGACCCAACCGAAGGCTATGGCGAACTGCGCGGCCGCGTTGGATCGCTGCTGGAGGTGGGCACCGGCTTTCACCCGGAATTGACCGGGCGCGAGAACATCTTCCTTAACGGTGCCATTCTCGGCATGCACAAAAAGGAAATTGAAGCCCGCTTCGATGAAATCGTGGCTTTTTCAGAAGTTGAAAAGTTTATCGACACGCCCGTCAAACGCTACTCGTCCGGCATGTACCTGCGCCTGGCATTCGCCGTGGCAGCCCACCTGGAGCCGGAAATTTTGGTGGTGGATGAAGTACTTGCGGTCGGTGATGCCGACTTCCAGCGCAAGTGCCTGGGGAAGATGGGCGATGTTGCTAATTCCGGCCGGACGGTCTTATTTGTCAGTCACAACATGTCTGCCATCCTGCGCCTCACCCAGGACTCGATCGTGCTCGATAAGGGCAAAGTACTCCTGCGCGCGCCATCCTCCGAGGCAGTCGATTTTTACCTCAACCGCGGGCTTTCCAAGCTCGGAGAACGCTTCTGGGAGGAGGATGAGGTGCCGGTTTTCAGTGCGCCTTTCCGACCTTTGGCCATTCGCATCCTCGATAAAACCGGCCATGTTTCGGACTCGGTACGCAGTGTTGAGCCGATCCGCATCGAAATTGATTATGAACTCACTGAGGATGTCACTGGCTTGCGTGTTGGATATTATCTCTTCACCACCCGCGGTGAACCCGTCTTTACCAGCTTTGATATCGATTCAGAAGAGCTCTTCAAGGAATACACGGCTCGTCCAAAAGGCATCTATACCAGCCGCTGTACCATCCCGCCCGACACGCTCAACGAAGGGCGCTTCCTGCTGGGCGTCAATGCCAGCTCATACGGCATCCGGCGCTACTTCCAGGATGACCAGGCGCTTTCTTTCTCCGTGGACGCCTCCGGCGCCCCGGGCACCCACTGGCCTGAACCCCGGCCGGGTCCTGTACGTCCCGTGCTTGGCTGGGAAATTGAGCAGAAAGGCAGCGCACGATGAAAAAGCTCCTGAAAAATCTGCTTGGTAAATTGCCTTTTGCCGCAGAAGCCTACTGGATCTTCGAGGGCTCCAAAAAGCCCTGGAACGCCCATTATCAGCTTGCCGGGCTGCAGGAAGTCCTGCCGCAAGCTGTGGCGGAAGTTAAACAATTCGGGCTTAGTGCTGACCCACCAGAAAGGGTCTGTATTTTCGCCACGCTGCACTACTGGATCGAGCAAGCTGGACTGGTGGCTCTCGCGCTCACCGGACAGGGGCACAAAGTGGAACTCTCCTATCTGCCCTATGCTGAGTGGGACAAATCCATCACCAATTTTGACCTGCGTATGCAGCACCTCTACAGTCAACAATTGCTTTTGCCTGCTGATGACGTAATGGGCGTTGTTCCCCTGATGGATTTCCCTTCTTATTCCAATGATTCGGAAGAAAAAGTCAGCTTATCGGACTATCCACCTGAACTGAAGCAAATTGTGCGGCAGGTTTCGGACTATGACACGCAGTACACCCTGCAGGTGGAAGAAACAGACACCAGGAGCAAGCTCTACAAGCTGCGCCTCAAGCGCAACACCCAGGCAGCCATGGCACTGTATGACTGGCTGGCGGCATCCCAACCGGATGTGCTGATCCTGCCCAACGGCACGATCCTTGAAATGGGTGTGGCTTATCAGATCGCTCAACTGCTCGGCATCAAGACGGTTACCTTTGAGTTTGCCGATCAGCGCGAACGCATCTGGCTGGCGCAGGACGACGAGATCATGAGCCACCACACCGATGAGCTCTGGCAGGGCTTGGGCGGGCAGCCGCTCCCCGAAGCCGCGCGAAAAGCCGTTGGAGACCTCACTTTTGCGCGCAAAAGCGCAAAACTGTGGGGGGACTTTGCTCGCCAGTGGCAGCAAACCCCTGCCCGCGGCGGCTCTGAAGTGCGCCAGGCCTTGGGGCTGGACGATCGCCCCGTGGCGCTGCTGGCGACCAACGTCCTTGGCGACAGCCTCACGCTCGGGCGCCAGCGCATCTCGGATACCATGGCTGAGATGATCGTGGGCACCATCCGCTGGTTCATGGGTCACCCCGAAGCCCAGTTGGTGATCCGCGTCCATCCCGGCGAGCTCAAGACCCACGGCACCTCGATGGTGGACGTGATCGAAAAGAACTTCCCCAAACTACCCGAACACATCCACCTGGTGCGACCAGGGGATGAGACCAATACCTACGACCTGGTGGAAACGACCGATTTTGGCATCGTCTACACGACCACCGTCGGCTTGGAGATGGCGATGACCGGGCTGCCCGTTGTAGTCACCGGCAAGACCCACTACGCCGAAAAAGGCTTCACGCTCGATCCAGCCAGCTGGCAGGATTACGAAAGCATGCTCTCCAAACTCGCGGCTAACCCCACCGCCATGCGCCTGAGCCAAAAACAGGTGGAGCAAGCCTGGCTTTATGCTTATCTGTTCTTCTTCGAGTTTTCGCTGCCCTTCCCGTGGCATTTGCTGTGGCTGCACGAGGACTTCCAAGCCCGCCCGATGCGCTTCGTGCTCTCGCCCGAGGGGCAGCAGCGCTACGCCCAGACCTTTGCTTATCTGCTGGGCGAACCGCTGGACTGGGAAGCCCGCGGTCTGGCAAGATTACCTTCACTTTCAGAAAAAGAGGAGACTCCCCAATGAGTCCGGATTCCGTCAAAAAAGAAATCGGTCAGTTCTACGACCAGATCGGCTGGCAGCTGGAAGGCGAGGGAGTCTACCAAAACGCGCGCTACGAAGATCTGCGCCCGGTTTCTTCCGAATACATTCACAACTGCCACATGCGCGTCAAACGCCATCTCGCGCCAGCGGGAGACTTCCTGCTGGATGCTGGCTCTGGTCCGGTGCAGTATGACGAATACCTGACCTATTCTCAGGATTATCGCTACCGGGTCTGTATGGACCTTTCGGTGGTTGCCCTGCAGGAAGCCCGCAAGCGCCTGGGTGATAAGGGCGTTTACGTCAACGCTGATATTGCCAACCTTCCTTTCAAAGACGACACCTTTGACGGCATTGTCTCACTGCACACCATTCACCACGTGCCGATCGAGGAAAAGATCGGCGTTTACAAAGATCTGCATCGCACCCTCAAGCCAGGTCGCAGCATGGTGACCGTGGACGGTTGGGCGGAAGTGCCTTTGGGGAAAGTGATGAACTTCTTTATGCGCGTTGCCAACCGCTTGCGCCGCTGGACGGGCAAGGAAGCCCCCAAGATGCCCCCGGATGTGCAGACAAACGGTCAAAATGGTGAAGCCGTTAAGCTCCCAACGGGCACTTTTGTGCTCAAAACCAGCGCGAAATGGTTCCACAGCGTTATGAAAGATCAACTGCCCTACGAGATTCGCGTCTGGCGCAGTGTATCAGTAAAATTCTTACGTTCAGTGATCCAACCCGAATGGGGCGGGCGCTTCTGGTTAAAAATACTGTACCGGTTGGAAGAGTGGTTCCCCCATTACTTCGGCGAAAAAGGTCAGTATCCGCTGATAATCATTAAAAAGTAAAAAAGCGCTAAAGCGTCAAGGAGAAATTATGGATTGGCAGAATAAAGTTGTCCTGGTTACCGGTGGCACCGGATCTTTTGGTAAGAAATTTATCCGCCTGATGCTGGATGAGTATCACCCGTCCAAGATCATCGTTTTCAGCCGGGATGAGCTTAAACAGCACGAAATGTGCACCAGCGGCGGTTTTGATCACCCTTCGATCCGCTATTTCATCGGCGACGTGCGCGACCGCGAGCGCCTTTCACGCGCTTTTTACGGCGTGGATATCGTGGTGCACACTGCCGCGCTCAAGCAAGTGCCGGCCTGCGAGTACAACCCGATGGAAGCCATCAAGACCAACATTCTCGGTTCCAGCAACGTGATTGAAGCGGCGATCGAGAACGGCGTCAGCAAGGTGATGGCGCTCTCCACCGACAAAGCCGTCAACCCAGTCAACCTCTACGGAGCCACCAAGCTGGCTGCTGAGAAGTTGATGGTCCAGAGCAACGCCTATGCCGGCGGACGCAACACGCGCATTTCCTGCACACGCTATGGCAACGTGGTCGGCTCGCGCGGTTCGGTCGTTCCCCTGTTCATCAAACAGCGCCCCACAGGCGTCCTGACCATCACGGACGATCGCATGACCCGCTTCTGGATCTCCCTGGAGCAAGGCGCGCGCTTTGTGATCCGCTGCATCGAGCAGATGCAGGGCGGCGAACTATTTGTGCCAAAGATCCCCAGCATGAAAATGACGGATCTTGCCAAGGCAATGGCGCCTGAAGCGGAAATTCGTATCATCGGCATTCGCCCGGGCGAGAAACTGCACGAATCCCTGATCTCCGAAGACGAAGCCCGCACTACCGTGGAGCTGGATGACATGTTTGTAGTCCAGCCGGCTGGCGAACCGCTCTGGTTTGGTCACGCCTGGACTGAGAAAGGTCGCGCCCTGCCTGATGGCTTCACCTATACCAGCGCCAACAACACTGAGTGGCTGGATGTGGATGGCATCAACGCCATCCTCAAACCGATCGAAGCAGAACTGGCAGCGGAAGTGAAGAAATAATGACCCGCCT
>Ga0228536_1000842_pt1 | contig 43059 bp, 39 predicted proteins | sample SJ1Smetagenome_FD_168611 | JGI IMG/M metagenome (GOLD analysis project Ga0228536, IMG submission 168611) | Enriched culture of PCE-dechlorinating microbial communities from Ithaca, New York, USA - SJ1.S | ecosystem: Engineered > Modeled > Simulated communities (microbial... > Unclassified...
CAGACCGCTCAGGCGGGCGGCAAGGACCCCGCCAAGGCGGAAGAGGCACTGGCTGCGGTCCCGGCCGTGGTGGAAAAGCTCGTCTCCGGAAAATGAAACGGATTCTCGCACTCGATGTCGGGACCGTCCGTATCGGAGTTGCCGTGAGCGACCCCCTGGGCAGCTTTGCCCAGGGGATCGCCGTCTTCGCCGCGGGCGGAGACTGGTTCGCGGAGCTCGACAAGGCCGTGGCGGCCTACGGCGTGCAGGTCATCGTCCTGGGGCTTCCCGTGCGCACCACCGGCGAGGAGGGGCCCGAAGCGAAGCGGATTCACACCCTGGCGAAGAAGTTACGCCGTCGCTATCCCGACCTGGAGATCACCACCTGGGACGAGCGCTTCACCACCGTGACGGCCTCGCAGGTGCTGCTGGAGGCGGACGTCTCCCGGGAGAAGCGGAAGGGGCACGTGGACAAGATCGCCGCGACGGTGCTGCTGCAGGGGTACCTGGACCGGCTCCGGGAGGGCGGGGGCGCCCCATGAGGAACGGAAACGCCGGTGTTTGTGACGGGGCGGGGCGTGATACGACACCTGCGGAAGAAGAGGGTTTCGTGACGGTGCGGAACGGAACGGAATGTGGAGAAGGTTCCTCTCTCCTGCGGGAGCTGTCCGCGTCGGATGCTCCGGGCGGGGAGAAGGTCCCCGTCCTTCCTCCGGATATCAAGCGCACCCCCATGCTGGAACAGTATCTCTTCTGGAAGGAGCGCTATCCCGACTGTCTTCTTTTCTTTCGCATGGGGGACTTCTTCGAACTCTTCTTCGACGACGCGAGGACCGCCTCGGCGGTGCTGGACATCACCCTCACCGCCCGGGACCAGGAGAAGAGAATTCCCATGGCGGGCGTTCCCTTCCACGCCGTGGAAGGCTACCTGGGCAGACTGGTCCGAGAGGGGTTCTCCGTGGCGCTCTGCGACCAGGTGACAGAGCCGGACGGGCGCACCCTGGTGGAGCGGAGCGTCGTCCGGGTGGTGACTCCCGGCACCTACGTCCCCGAGGACCCCTCCGGAGAGGGACGCCTCGCAGCGCTCGCCCCTGCGGGGGATGGAGGCATCGCCTTGGCGCTGCTCGCGCCGGGAACGGGCTCCCTCGAAGCGGGAACGGTGTCGGAGAACGAGGCGGCATCCCTTCTGGCGACTTTCGCCCCCCAGGAGATCCTGCTGCCCAGGGGGACACCGGAGCGCCTTCCCGGGCGGATCCGCGAGCAGATCGCCCGCATTCCCCAGCGCCTTCTGGCGCGGAGCCACTTCGACCCCTCTGCGGGAGAGGAGCGCCTCGCCGTCCGTTTCACCGTGGCGAGCCTTGCCGCCCACGGGGTGCTCCCCGGCGACGCCGCCGCGGGGTGCGCCCGGGTGGCCCTGGACTACCTGGAGGAGACCCACTTCAGTGCCGCCCGGCACGTGCGACGCCTCCGCCCTCTCCACTCGGGACTCTTTCTCCATCTGGACGTCACCACTGTGCGGAACCTCGATCTCGTGGAGGGGGACGCACTCTCCCTCTTCGCCGTCCTGAACCGCTGCGGCACCCCCATGGGAAAGCGCTGTCTCCGGGAGTGGATCCTGCGTCCCCTGCGTTCCGTGGAGGAGATCCGGAAGCGGCAGGACGCCGTGGCCTCCCTGACGGAGGACCCGGCGCTCCTCCGGGCCGTCCGGGATGCCCTGGGGGCATGTCGCGACGTGGAGCGCGCCCTCGGGCGGCTGAGCCTCCGTGTGGGCACGCCCCGGGACCTGGCGGCCATCCGGGACACACTGGCGGCCTTTCCCGGCCTGGTGGCCCTCTGCGCGGGCCGGGAGGCGGGGGAACTCCTGCGGGCCGTTCCGGACCTCGCGTCGCTGGTGGAGACACTGCGAACTCTGGCGGACGATCCGCCCCGGCTGGTGCACGCCGGAGGCGTCATCCGGGACGGGGCCGATCCGGAGCTGGACGAGTGGCGGTGTGTTGCCCGGGGCGGTGAGGAATGGCTCCGGGACTACGCCGCCCGGGAGCGGGAACTTCGGGGGATCAAGTCCCTGAAAGTGGGGTACAACAAGGTCTTCGGCTATTACATTGAGATCAGCCGGGCGAACCTGGAGAACATTCCCCCCGAGTACAGCCGGAAGCAGACCCTCGTGGGGGGGGAACGGTTCGTCACGGAGGAGCTCGCCGTCTTCGAGGACCGGATGCGCAGCTCTTCCGAGCGGATTGTCGCCCGGGAGAGCGCCCTCTACGAGGAGCTGGTCCGGGCCACCCTGGAGGCTGGGGCGTGCGTGCAGGAGCTGGGGCGTGCCCTGGCGGCCCTGGACGCCACGGTTTCCCTTGCGGACGTGGCCTGGGAGAGGGGGTACGTGCGTCCCCTCGTGACGGAGGGAACGCGCCTCACTCTGCACGGGGCGCGCCATCCCGTGGTGGAGGTGGCCCTGGGAAATCGCCCCTTCACCCCAAACGACGTGCTCCTCGACGGCGACGGCGTGCGCATCGCCGTGGTCACGGGGCCGAACATGGCGGGCAAGTCCACCTACCTCCGTATGGCGGCGCTGCTCATCCTCATGGCCCAGATGGGGAGCTTTGTCCCCGCGGAGAAGGCCGAGGTGGGGCTCACGGACCGGATCTTCACCCGCATCGGCGCTCGGGACGAGCTGGACCGGGGGCTCTCCACCTTCATGGTGGAGATGGTGGAGACTGCGGGGATCCTCCACAACGTGACGGACCGGAGTTTCGTCGTTCTGGACGAGATCGGCCGGGGGACTTCCACCTACGACGGCATGAGCATCGCCTGGGCCGTGCTGGAATATCTCCTCGCCCCCTGCGGCGCGAGGCCCAAGGTGCTCTTCGCCACCCATTTCCACGAGCTCACCGCGCTCGCGGAGCGGCACGGAGAGATCACGAACTGCAGCATGGCCGTGGAGGAGACGGCGGAGGGCGTGACCTTTCTCCACCGGGTGGTGCCCCGCCCGGCGGACCGTTCCTACGGCATCGAGGTGGCCCGTCTCGCGGGCATTCCCGAGGCGGTGCTCCGCCGCTCCCGGGAGCTGCTCCGGGAGTTCGAGACCCGGCGGGTCGTTCCAGGGGGTGAGGGCGGCGCCGGAGCGTTTCCGGATGGAGTCGCCGGGCCGGAAGCGGTACGGGGTGCCCCCGGGCAGGGGCGCGGGCGAATGCGCCAGCTCTCGCTCCTGGACGCCGCAAAGGACGCCGTGCTTGAGGAGCTGGCTCTCCTTGATCCGGACTCCATGACGCCCCTTCAGGCCCTGGAGGTTCTCTACCGGCTCCGGAAAAAGAGCCGCTGTGCCCTGGAGGAGGGTGCCCCGTGAGGACCTCGATTCGCCGGCTGGAGGCGCTGGTGGCCTCCCGGGTCGCTGCGGGAGAGGTCATCGAGCGCCCCGCCTCGGCGGTGAAGGAGCTTCTCGAAAACGCCCTCGACGCGTCGGCGACGCGGATTTCCGTCTTCCTTGAGGAAGGAGGGCGGCGCTCCCTCGTGGTGGAGGATGACGGTCTGGGCATTCCCCGGGAGGAACTGCCCCTCGCGGTGGAGCGCTATGCCACGAGCAAGCTCGCCACCGTGGACGACCTGGAGCACATCGCCACCCTCGGCTACCGGGGAGAGGCGTTGGCCAGCCTGGCCGCAGTGGCGCGGCTGGAGATCCGGAGCCGCGAGCGCGGCCGTCCCGGAGAGGGGGGCATTCTTCGGGTCGCCGAGGGGAAGATCCTCTTCGAGGGAGAGGTGTCCTGCCCCGAGGGGACGCGGGTGCAGGTGGAGGATCTCTTCTTCAACCTCCCCGCCCGGCGCAAGTTCCTCAAGAGTGCCGCGGGAGAGGTGCGCCGGGTTGCCACGGTCCTCCGGGAGTACGCCCTCGCCTATCCCGGTGTGTCGTTCCTTCTTTTTTCCGACGGACGACGCCTCTTCGCCTCTTCCGGAGACGGGCGGCGGGATCTTCTGCTCGGGCAGATCTGGGGTCCCGCGCCGCCGCTGCGGACGCGCCGTCTCCGCGTGGATTCCTCCGCGGCGGAGCTGTGGTTCCAGCCCCTGCCGGGAGCTTCCCGGGTGGAGGTTGTCTCCTTCGTGAACGGGCGCCGCTTCGCCGATGGAGCCGTCCGGGCCGCCCTCGCCCAGGGAGGGAGCGGTGGCAACTGGCTGGTCCTCCTGTCGGTGCCTCCGGAGGAGGTGGACGTGAACATCCATCCCGCGAAGACGGAGGTTCGCTTCCGCAACGCCGGGCAGGTGTTCCGCCTGCTCCGGAGCGCCGCCGAAGGACTCCGGCTCGCTCCGGAGGTGCCCCTCGGCGGCGGGACGGAATGGATTCCGGGGGCGAACGTGGAAAGACCTTTTCCCGAGAGCTCGGCGGCGGATGTGTTCCGGAAGGGACTCCGAAACGAGGATGGTGCGACGCACTCCCCGTGGCGGCGGTACGATGACGACCCCGATTCCGGCTTTGATCAGAGCGAAGGCGTGAGACGTTCCGACAGAGAGGTTCCGGAGAGGTTTCGGGCGGCTTCGCCCGTTGCGGGCCAAGCCCTTTTCCTTCCGGCGGGGCCCGTTTCAGGCGTTTTCCCGGAGCGGGAGCCGAGGTCGGAGCCGCCGGAGCTGGAAGAACCGGAAGGGCTTCGGCCGAAGCATTCCGTGTCGGCAAAGCCTGGCGCCCACCCTCCGGCGGAGGCGGGGCGGTTTTCCCTTCTGGGGCGCATGCGGGCCGGGTACGTGCTGGTGGAGGACCAGGAGGGGCTTCTGCTGGTGGACCCCCACGCCGCACAGGAGCGGGTCCACTATGAAAAGATCCGCCGTCTCGCCCGGGGAGGGACCCGGCGGCAGCCCCTGGCCCTGCCGCCCACGCTGCCGCCGTCGCTGGCGCTGCGGGCGGAGGAGCGCCGGGAAGCGCTGGAGGAGCTGGGGTTCGCCTTTCTGCATGACGAGGGAATACTGCTGCTCGCGGAGGTGCCCTTCTGCCTCGGGGACGAGGGAGTGCCGCCGGTTCCGCTGCTTCGGGGTACGCTGGAGGCCCTGGATGCGGCGGAGGGAGACGGAGGAGCGGGAGATCCGCGCTCGCCCCTGTGGCGCGTCTGGGCGACCATGGCCTGCAAACGCTCGGTCAAGCTCGGTGATGCCCTGGACGAACGGGAACTCTTCGCCCTGCTCGATGCGCTTTTTGCCTGCGAAGAGCCCGAGGCATGCCCCCACGGACGCCCCACCCTGCTGCGCCTCTCCCGCTCCGCTCTGGAGCGCTTTTTCGGAAGGGCGTGACGTTCTCCGGGATCCGGGGGCGGGAACGTTCCTTCTCGGTGATCCGGGGGGCGGGGCCGGAAGCCCCTTCGGGATCCGGAGAGAGACGTCCTCGTGCAGTGTGCCGCGTGAAACGACACTGGTGTCCGTAGCCGCTGCGCGGCTTCCGAAATGCTTTGGAGTTCGGGAGCACGTCTGACGACGATGCCGCCGCACAAAGGGGTTCTGCTGCAATGCTCCGGAGCCGGGAGAAGAGTCCGGCCCGGAGAAGGTGCGCTCCGGCCCCGGCGTGTCCGGGAGTGCGGGCCGGATTTCCGGGTTCAGATGATCCTTTTGTCCTTGCCGACGGCGCGGATTTCGTAGAGCCCCGTCTCGGAAAAAATCTCCACGGTGCGCCCGAAACTGCCCCCCGTGTCCTCCGCGAGAAGAGGAATTCCCAGGTTCTGAAGTGTCCTCCTGCAGGCCTCCACGTTTCTTGACCCGATGCGCACCGAATCCGTCTTGTCGGAGAAGGTGAACATCTGCGCTCCTCCGGCGATCTTCGCCGTAAGACGCCGCCCGAGCGCCCCAGCCCGGAGCATCATCTCCAGCAGTTGGGGAATGCCCGAATCGGCGAATTTGGCGCGGTTGAACTCCGCCCCTTTCGCCAGGTCCATGGCGGGGAGCATGATGTGCACCAGTCCGGCGATTCGCTTCGTCTCGTCGTAGATGGCCACGCCGACGCAGGAGCCGAGGCCGAGGGTGGTCACCGAGTCGGGGAAACGGGCCACGGCGAGTTCCGCGATGCCGACTTTAATCTTTGCCATGGTCTCCGACCCCCAGGGCGACGAAGATGGTTTCGAACGATTCGGGATCGGGGAGGAGGAAAATGCGGCTCGTCCGCTCCTCGCTGGGAGGGGCGTCCTCCGTACCCAGGCCGGCGTCGATCATGATGGCCGTGTCGGAGGTCCGGCCGATCTCCATGAGGCTGAAGCTGAGGATGGCTCCCGCCATGTCCACCGCGAGGGAGGGCACGGTAGGGCGCAGCTCCATCCCGAGGAAATCCGAGAGGGCCGTCAGGTAGGAGCCGATGAGGATGTTGCCGATCTCCTGGATCACCGAGCAGGCCAGAGGAGAGAACCCTTCCTGCTCCGTGCCCGTGAGGGCGAGAATCAGGTGCCGGGCCTCTTGTTCGTCCGCGGCGAAGAGCACGTTGCCCGACAGGGAGCCCTCGAAGCGGGCGAACACGGCGGCGACGATGTTCTCGGCACCTCCGGCGTATTCCACGATGTCGTTGAAGGGCAGGGGAAGCACCCGGAGGATGCGCATGTCCACCCGGCGGTTCATGAGCTTGGACAGGGCGGTGGCGGCGTTTCCCGCGCCGATGTTGCAGATCTCCCGGAGCACGTCCGTCCGGAACGCGTCGAGTCGAGCCGCGTCGGTCTTGTCGTTCATGGCCGTTCCCTCCCGCCTCAGCGGATGAACCGTGCGATTCGTCTGTCCGTGACGCTGATGTGCTCCAGCGTCCATCGGACCAGCATGTCCCGCAGCTCGGTGATGCGCTCCGGAGAGAGTGCTCCCTCCACCAAGTCCCGGTGGACCCGGCCGACCTCCTTGATGAACCAGCTGTGCTCGTCCCGGTGCGCGTCGAATTCGTCGTAGCAGTTGCGGATCATGAGCAGTTCCTCCGCGCCGAAGTGCTGGATGGCGTAGCCGACGAGGTAGTTCACGGTTTCGTCGATCTGGTCCGCCTCCTTCCGCTCCACCGCCTCGGAAAAGGCGGCGATGCGCTCGATCAACTTCCGGTGCTGATCGTCGATGATGCCGATGCCGATGGCGAGATCGTCGCTCCATGCGACTTTCATGGTTTATTCCTCCCCTTCGCTTCCCTGCGTTCTCTCTCCGCCGGATTTTCCGCGTTCCCTCCCTGTACCGGTCCGGGACTTCGGAACGGTCTGTCGCACGTCCCTGCGTCGTCGCGGGAAGGTGCGGTTCGGAACGGGCCGTTCTTCCGGAAATATCCGCTTCCGGTCTTTTCAGTGTAGCACAAGTCAGGGCACTTCGGCGGAAGGGCACCGAAGAAAAGGGAAGGGAGCCTCCGGAGGCCGGCGGTTCTCCCGGGGGAGCCTGCACGTGTGCCCCGGAAGCCGTCGTGTGCGTCATGCCTTGCGAAAAGATCGTCCCGGCATGCTGCGGTCACGGGCGACGATTCTCCGAATCTTTCGAGGAAGGTGGAGGTGCCCTGGATGGTACAATACAGTGTTACCGGGCGGTCGGCGCGGTCGTTTTGCTCTCCGAGCGCCCGGGATGGAAGCGAGGAGGCGCGTTATGGTCATGGTGGAAAAGACGGAAAAAGAATCCGGGGATCGCGTCGGCATCGACACGGTGCCGCTGGTGGCGATCATCGGCCCCACCGCGGTGGGCAAGACCGAGTTCAGCTTCCGCCTCGCGGAGGACTTGGGGGCGGAGATTCTCTCCGTGGACTCCCGGCAGGTCTACCGCTACATGGATGTGGGGACTGACAAGGCGTCGTCGGAGATGCGCCGCCGCATCGTACACCACGTTCTCGACGTGGCGGACCCGGACGAGCCCTATTCCGCGGCGGAGTTCGCCGCGGAGGCGGGGGCGGCGATCACCCGCCTCCGGGCCCGGGGGCGGGTTCCCCTGCTTGTGGGGGGAACGCCCTTCTACTACAGGGCGCTCCTGGACGGCATTCTCACGGAGGATCTTCCTCGGAGCTGGGAGGTGCGGCGGCGCCTGGAGGACGAGGCGGGCCGGGTGGGGAGGGAAGCGCTGCACCGACGCCTCGCGGAGCTGGACCCCCCGTCGGCGGCGCGGATCCACCCCAGGGACCTGCGGCGAGTTGTCCGCGCCCTGGAACTCTTCGAGCTGACCGGGCGCCCTGCCACAGAGACCTACCGTGAGGGGGCGCTTTCCGCCGCGCCCTATGCGGTGCTCTACATCGGCCTGCTCCGCCCCCGGGAGGAGCTGTACCGGCGGATCAACGAGCGGGTGCGCAGACAGTTCGCCTCGGGATTTCCGGAGGAAGTGGCGTGGCTCCTCGAACACGGCTTCGACGAGAGCATGCCCGCCCTGCAGGGATTCGGCTACCGGGAACTGGTGGCGTACCACCGAGGAGAGTGCACGTTCGAGGAGGCGATGAACGGAGACGCGGCGGCGACCCGGGCTTTTTCACGAAGACAGATGACGTGGTTCCGCAAATTTTCACCGGTCTTGTGGTATGATGCATCGCATGTTTTGGAGGAGTCTTCTTATGCTACAATTCTGGAGTCCTGTGGAAGACATCTCGCGGGGCATTCCGTGAAAAACGCCGGAGGAGACCCCGGCGCAGTTCGGGAGGACGCATGAAGGTTGTCGTTGCAAACCCTACCGGTCTCTGCTTCGGTGTGCGCAGAGCCGTGGAGGAACTTGAGAACGCGCTGCGGGACGGTGGCCGGGTCTTCGCCTTAGGCAGTCCCATCCACAATCCGCAGGAGATCGCGCGCCTGGAGGCGGTGGGGCTTGTGGTGGTGGAGGATCCCGACACCATCCCCGAGGGGGCGACGGTGTTCATCCGCGCCCACGGCGTGTCTCCCCGGGTCTTCGAGACAGCGCGCAAACGGGCTGGACGGATCGTGGACGGCACCTGCCCCTTCGTGCGCAACGCCCAGGAGCGGGCGGAACTGCTCTCCCGGGAGGGATATTTCGTGGTGATCGTCGGAGACGAGGATCACCCCGAGGTGCAGGGCATCCGGGGCTATGTCACGGGCGAGGCGGAAGTGCTGAACGACATGAAGGAATTCTCCCTGCCGCCGCGGCGTGACAAAATCGGCATCGTCTGTCAGACTACACAGAAGGAGACCACGCTGGCGGGTGTCGTGGCCCGGGTGGTGCCCCAGGCGCGGGAGATCCGGGTGTTCAATACCATCTGCGGAGCCACCGTGGCGCGGCAGGATTCCGTGCGTCGCTTGGCAGCGGAAGTGGATGGTATTATCATTATCGGTGGACGAAACAGCGCCAACACGAAAAAGCTCTTCGAGATCGCCCAGGGCGCGGGGGCACCCGTGCTCTGGATTGAACATGCTCAGGAACTTGATCGGGGGTGGTTGTCGGACAAGGCCATCATCGGCGTAGCCGCCGGGGCGAGCACTCCGGACTGGCTCATTCACCAGCTTATATCAATGCTCGCGACAGAAAGGTCGTCAAGGGGGATGGATGGTAATGGTGGAGCACGAGAACAACGTTGAAGGAATGGATCCGGTCATTGAGAGCGGAAGCACCACGATGGAGGACATGCTGGCGGAGTACGAGGCCCAGGAGATCCATCGGGGGAAACTGGTGGACGGCGTCATCGTCGAGGCGAGCGAGGACGGATGGCTCGTCGACGTGGGCTACAAGTGCGAGGGTTTCCTTCCCCGTCGGGAGTGGACCCATCGCGCTCTGGTCGAGGATGTACCCGAGCCCTCCGTGGGAGACACGATTCGCGTTCAGGTGATCAACATTATCCAGAACGAGGAATCCCAGCTTGTGGTGAGCCGCTGGCGCTCGGCCTTCGACGACCGGTGGAACGCCGTCGAAGAGGCTCTGGGCAAGAGCGATGTCGTCACGGTGCGGGGTCTCCGGAAGGTCAAGGGCGGTCTCATCGTGGATTGCTGCGGCATCGAGGGCTTCATCCCCATTTCGCATCTCGCGGAAGAGGGCCGGGGTGTCAACCCCGGGCGGTTCGTGGATGAGACCTTCGAGGTGAAACTCCTCGAAAAGGACAGGAAGAAGCGTCGCCTGGTCTTCTCCCGGCGTTCCGTGCTGGAGGAGGAGATGAACTATCAGCGGGACGGCTTCTATTCCCAGGTCGAGGAGGGGGCCGTTCTCGAGGGCGCGATCAGCAGCATCACGTCCTTCGGCGTCTTCGTGAGCCTCGGTCCCGTGGAGGGGCTCGTGCACATTTCCGAACTCTCCTGGCAGCGCAACGCGAAACCCAAGGAAATCGTCAAGAAGGGCGATTCGGTGAAGGTCAAGGTCATCGGCATCGATCGCGAGAACAACCGGATCTCCCTGAGCATGAAGCAGGTCCAGTCGGACCCTTGGGAGACCGTGGGCGAGCGGTGGGGCAAGGACGTGCTCACCACCGGTGTCGTGACGAACCTCACCGACTTTGGCGCCTTCGTGGAGATAGAGCCCGGCATCGAGGGACTGATCCATATCGGCGACCTGAGCTGGACCCGGATCAAGCATCCCAAGGAAGTGCTCCGGAAGGGCGAGACCGTGGACGTGCGCGTCCTTGATGTGGACTGCGAGCGCAAGCGGATCAGCCTGGGTTACAAGCAGCTGCACGATCCCTGGAACGGCGTGGGCGAACGCTACGCCGCCGGCCAGGACGTGGAGGTGAAGGTGGTCCGCCTCGCCGAGTTCGGCGCCTTCGTGGAGCTGGAGAAGGGCGTGGAAGGGCTCATTCACATCTCCCAGCTGAGCCGTCAGCGGGTGGAGAAGCCCGAGGACGTGCTGCAGGAAGGACAGGAGGTGACCGCCCGCGTTCTGGAGGTCAACCCCGCGGAGCGGCGTATCCGCCTCAGCCTGAGCGCGTTGCAGCAGCCCGACGAGTCTCAGGAGCAGCAGCAGGCGCAGCCCCGGCGGCACTCCGACGAGGAGCGTTCCGAGCGGCCGCGTCGCCGTCAGGGTGAGGGACGCCAGAAGGAGACCGTTCTGCCCCAGGAGGACGCCTCCGTCACCATCGGAGACTACCTGGGCGGCATGTTCAACAACGGCGGCCGTTAGGCCCCGGATTTGACGGGAGAAAGAACGCGACCGCCTTGCCCTCGGGCCGGGCGGTCCTTTGTCGTGTCAGGCAGGAGGGGACGGTATGGCGATACTTCCGGTGCGCATCTATCCGGATCCGGCGCTGCGCGCTCCCACGGAGGAGATCACGGAGTTCGACGACGCGTTCCGGGCGTTTCTCCGGGACATGTGGGACACCATGGAGTCCAGGGACGGCGTGGGTCTCGCGGCGCCCCAGGTGGGTGTTTCCAGGCGGGTCATCGTGGTGATCCTCAAGGGAGAGCGGCATGTCCTGGTGAACCCTAGGATCATCGAGGCCGAGGGGGAACAGGTGGGCGAGGAGGGATGCCTGAGCTTTCCCGAGATCTTCGAGAAGGTGACGCGTCCTCTCCGGGTGGTGGTGGAGGCCCGGGACGAGAACGGGAATCTCCGCACCATCACGGGGGAGGAGTTCGCCGCCCGGGCGCTTTCCCACGAGATCGACCACATCAACGGAAAACTTCTCATCGACCACGTCTCGCCCATGAAGAGGCATCTCATCAAAAGACGTCTGCAGAAACGAAAGGAATGACCATGCTGTCTCCGGAGGGTCGTTACTGGTTTCTCGGCTCGGGGCTCTTCGCCGCGATCTGCTTTTCCGCTCTCGCGGCGGAGATGCGCTTTGCCCGGGTCGTCACCGCCCCGCCACGCCCGGCGGGACGGGGGCTGCACCTGCGCCCCGTGCCGCTCGACGAGGCGGCGCGGCAGGCTGGCTATGAGCCGGAGTATTCGGAGAAACTCTCCCGGGAGGAGCGCTTCCTGAAGGCCCTGGAGGAAGAGCGCCCCGACGCGCTCCTCGTGGTGGACTTCGGCCAGCTCATCCTTCCCCCCTTTCTCGATCTTCCCCGCTTCGGCTGCTGCAACATCCATCCCTCCATGCTCCCCGCCTACCGGGGGGCTGCTCCGATCCAGCGGGCGCTGCTGGACGGCGTCGCCGAGACGGGCGTCACGGTGTTCCGCCTCGTCCGCGAGATGGACGCGGGGCCGATCCTCGCCCAGGAGCGCCACGCCGTGGCCCCGGAGGAGGATGCGGCGGATCTGTTGCGGGTTCTCGCGCTGAAGGGTAGCCAAATGTTGCTCCGTGTCTTACAATTGTTGCAGCAGGGACATACCCTCGAAAAAAGTCAGGATTCGAGGCTCGCCACAATTGCCCCCAAAATCGCCAAAGAAGAGGCCCGGGTGGAGTGGACTACATCCGCCCTCGCCGTGCACAACCGGATTCGGGCGCTCGCACTCGCGCCCGGGGCGTTCGCCTGTGTGGGAGGAAAACGCGTGAAGCTCTGGCGCAGCAGGCCTGCGGAGGGAGCGGGACACCCCGGCGCGCTGCTTCGCCTTGCGGAGGGTGGGCCGGTCGTCGCCTGCGGCGACGGCGCGGTGGAGCTTCTGGAGGTGCAGCCCGAGGGAAAGCCTCGATGTCAGGCTCTTGCGTGGGCCCGGGGTCTGCGGGAAAGCGGAGGGATTCTGTTCGAATGAGAACGGTCGATGCCCTGAAACGCCATGGTTCCGCCCTGGCGCGGAAACGCCTCATCGGTCTTCATTCCTGGGAACGCAACCTCGCTGTAGGCGGAGCCCTCGGATCGGGCAAGTCCGAGTGGCTCCTGAACCTGGCTCATACGTTTCTCCAGATGGGGGAGGGAGTCCGCATCGCCGATGTGGACATCACCAACCCCTATTTTTGTGTCCGCGAACGGGCGGAGGCGCTCCGCGCCGAAGGATTTCAGGTCATCACCTCTCCGGGGGACGCCCGGTGGGGAGATGCACCGGCCCTTTCCCCGGAGGTGCCCCGCTCCATCGGGGGCACCGACCGGCTCTTCCTCGATGTGGGAGGAGACGCCCGGGGCGGCATGGCCCTCACTCAGTTCGCGCCGCTTCTCGAAAAGGAAGGCATCACGTTTCTTCTGGTCGTCAATTCCTTCCGTCCCCAGACGAACACACTGCAGAAGATCGCCGTTCTCCACGCCGACCTCGAAATGGTAACGGGACTCCGGATCACGGGATTGCTGAGCAATGCCCATTGTCTTGGCGAGACGACCATGGAGGACGTTGCAAAGGGAATCGACCTCGCGAAAGAGGCCTCGGAAACGCTGAGGATTCCTCTGTTGTACGCGGGTGTCGCGGAAACACTGTGGTGCGCGGTTGTCGGATCTTCGGAGGAGAGGGCGACGCTCGCGGGTGTTCCTCTCTGGCCTCTGAAGCGGCGTATTCTTCTGCCATGGGAGAGAGGTGTGGTGGATGCCTAAAGGGCGAATTACGGTGATCGAGGATCGGTGCAAGAGCTGCGGCTTGTGTGTCGCGGCCTGTCCGAAGAGCGTTCTGCGCATTTCCGACAGAATCAACGACAAGGGATATCGGCCCGCGGAGCAGTTCGCCGAAGGGTGCATCGCCTGTCGTATGTGCGCGCTCACGTGCCCCGATGTGGCGATCGAAGTTTTCCGGATCGACGAGGATGCGAGGTGAACGCGGCGATGAGCGAACGTGTCCTGATGAAGGGAAATGAGGCCCTGGCGGAGGCGGCGATTCGTGCGGGCTGCAGGTATTTCTTCGGCTATCCCATCACTCCCCAGAACGAGATTCCCGAGTACATGTCCAGGCGGCTTCCCGAGGTCGGCGGGGTGTATCTCCAGGCGGAGAGCGAAGTGGCGGCGATCAATATGATCTTTGGTGGCGCCGGAACGGGAGAACGGGTGATGACCTCCTCGTCGAGCCCGGGTATCTCCCTCATGTCCGAGGGGATCAGCTACATCGCCGGAGCGGAGCTGCCCTGCGTGCTCATGAACATCGTCCGGGGTGGCCCCGGGCTCGGGAGCATCCTTCCCGCCCAGTCGGACTACTTTCAGGCCACCCGCGGCGGCGGCCACGGCGACTACAGGCTCCTCGTCCTCGCTCCCAGCACTCTCCAGGAGGGAGTGGATCTCACCATGCTCGCCTTCGACCTGGCGGAGAAGTACAAAAACCCCGTGATGATCCTCGGCGACGGCTTCATGGGTCAGATGATGGAGGCGGTGGAGTTCCGCACCCCCGAGCCCATGGACCTTCCCGACAAGAGGGACTGGGCCGTGGGCTACATGGAGCGGCGCGGAACCCGGGCGCTGGTGAAGAGCCTCTACCTCGATCCGGAGGAGCTGGAGCGGCACAACATGAAGCTCCAGGCCAAGTACCGCGAGATGGAGAAGAACGAGGTGCGTTACGAGAGCTACAGGACGGACGACGCGGAGATCGTGCTCGCTGCCTATGGCACCACGGCGCGCATTGCTCGGTCCGCCATCAACGAACTCCGCAGGGAAGGGCTCCGGGTGGGAATGATCCGTCCCATCTCGGTCTATCCCTTCCCCTACGCGCCCTTCGAGAATCTCCCCGGGAGCGTGAAGAACGTGCTGGTGGTGGAGATGAGCTGCGGCCAGATGATCGACGACGTCAGGATCGGCGTCGGCAGAACCGTTCCCGTGCATTTCTGCGGACGCGTGGGCGGCATCGCGCCCTCGGTGGACGAGATCGAGGCCCGGATCCGCGAGATCACGGGCAAGTAGGCCGGGAGGGGACGTCATGAAGGAGACCAAGATTTTCGAGCGCCCGAAATCCATGTCGGATGTGCCGACCCACTACTGCCCGGGGTGTACCCACGGCATCGCCCACAGGCTGGTGGCGGAGGTCATCGATGAACTCGGCATCCAGAAGAAAACCTTCGGAGTCGCCCCCGTGGGGTGCTCCGTGTTCCTCTACAACTACATCGACACCGACATGTACGAGGCCGCCCATGGCAGGGCTCCGGCGGTGGCCTCGGCGGTGAAGCGCATCCGTCCCGACATGGTGGGGTTCACCTATCAGGGGGACGGCGACCTGGCCTCCATCGGCATGGCGGAGATCGTCCACGCCGCCAACCGGGGAGAGCTCATCACGGTGATCTTCATCAACAATGCCATCTACGGCATGACGGGAGGGCAGATGGCCCCCACCACGCTGTTGCAGCAGAAGGCCACCACCTGCCCTCTGGGGCGCGACCCCGGCGTGAACGGCTATCCCATGCGCGTGGCGGAACTGCTCGCCACCCTCGCGGCCCCCGCCTACATCACCCGGGTCTCCGTGGCCAAGCCCAAGTACGTGGGCAAGGCGGCGGCGGCGGTGAAGCGGGCCTTTCAGACCCAGATCGACCGGAAGGGCTTTTCCTTCGTGGAGATGCTCTCCACCTGCCCCACCAACTGGGGCATGCGCCCCGCCGATGCGGCGAACTGGCTGGAAGAGAAGATGATCCCCTACTATCCCCTCGGGGACATCAAGGTACCGGAGTAAGGAGGCGATCCGCATCATGGCAGAATTCTTCAGGAGCCTTCTCGCCGCCGGATTCGGCGGGCAGGGAGTGCTCACGCTGGGGCAGCTCGTGGCCTACACGGCCATGTACGAAGGACGCCACGTCACGTGGATCCCTTCCTACGGGCCGGAGATGCGCGGCGGCACCGCCAACTGCAGTGTCATGGTGAGCGACGAGGAGATCGCCTCTCCCGTGGTGAGCAGGGCGGACTACGTGGTCATCATGAACCAACCCTCCCTCGCGAAGTTCGAACCGACGGTGAAACCGGGAGGCATTCTCCTGTACAATGAAGACCTGGTGTCCTACAGGACCCCCCGGACGGACATCACCGTCGTCGCCGTGCCGGCCAACGCCCTTGCCATGGAGCTTGGGAGCGAGAAGGTCGCTAACGTGGTCGTTCTGGGTGCACTGGTGGAGGCGGGGGACATCGTGGGGGCCGACGCGTGTCTCGCCACCATCAAGGACAAGCTCGGCAAGAAAAAGGCCCAGATGATGGAGATGAACATCACCGCCTTCGAGAAGGGCCGGGAGATCGTGCGAAAGGGCATATCCCGCTGACGAAAGAGGGCGAAGAGATACAAGGAGGCGCCATGAGCATCGTGGAGGAGTTCGCAAGGAAATCCCGGGAGCTGGACGCGGCGCCGCGGCGGGACGGAAGGGACGACGGAGAGGAACATGTCGTCGTGGGAAACAGTGTCGATCCCGCCCTCGCCGAGACGAAACTCTCGGGGAGCACGCTCTACCGCGGACGGGTGCTGAACCTGCGCGTCGACGGCGTGCGGCTTCCGAGCGGCAAGCGGACGAACCGCGAGGTGGTGGAACATGCCCCCGCGGTGGGCATTCTCGCCGAGAACGACCGGGGGGAGATTCTGCTCATCGAGCAGTACCGCTATCCCGTGGGGGAGGTGCTCCTGGAGGTGCCTGCCGGGATCATGGAGCCCGACGAGCTGCCCCTGGAGACGGCGCGGCGGGAGCTGCAGGAGGAGATCGGCTTCGACGCGGAGCATTTCGACGAGATGTGCCGTTTCTACACCTCGCCGGGGTTCAGCGACGAAGTGCTCATTCTCTTCCACGCTACGGGCCTCTTTCCCTCGTCCCTGGCGCCCGACTTCGACGAGACGATCCGGGTCGTTCCCGTGTCCGTCCGGGAGCTTCCGGACCTGCTCTGCCAGGGACGGATCAAGGACGGCAAGACCCTCGTCGCGCTGTGCCGCTTTCTCTGCCGGACGACGGCATGTCAGACGGGAGCGGAGACGGAGGCGGGAACGGGGTGCTGAACCGTTCCGCGCCGGGGTCCCTGCGGCATACCGCGGGTTCCCCGGCGCTTTTTTTCGGGCCGGGGACGCCAGAGGTGCCCGCTGCAACGGAGGGCGGGCGGATTTTCGGGCTGCGGAACGTCGCCGGGAGCCGTGCCGGAGGGGGTGAAGGAGACATGGACGAAGAGGCCGGGCGCTTGCGGGATGCTCAGGACGGAGCGGAGGCGTCGGACGGGCTGAACGGGCCTGGCGAGCCCCTGCGGCGCGGAAGTCTTCGGGGCGGTCGCATCTCCCGGAAGCGGCCGATGGAGGGAAGCCCGTCCCGGGAGGGGCACCTGCGAAGCGGCACGGCGGGCGCAGGTGCAGTGTATGCCGGAGCCGAAGGGCCGGACGGATCGGGCGCAGAGCGCGGGCCTGACGGCGCGGCGGAGGACGAAACACTTCCAAGAGGCGGGACGGACGCCGCGGAGGAGCAGCGCGCCGCTTTTCTCGACTTTCTCCGGCTGGAGCGCGGCGCGAGCGAGAACACCGTCCTCGCCTACGGAAGAGACCTCCGGGACTGGACCGCCTTCTGCCGGAGAAGACATGTCGCCCCCTTTCCTCCCGAGCCGGAAGGGCTCGTGGCCTATCTCAAAGCCCTGACCTTCCAGGGAAAGAGCAAGGCCACCATACAGCGGCGGGCTGCGGCGATCCGGTCGTGCATGCGCTTTCTCGTCCTGGAGGGGTGGTTTCCCGGCGGTGACGCCGCGATTCCCCTGCCGGCCAAGGGGCGCAGACTGCCCCAGATCCTGAGCGAGGGGGAGGTGGAGCGGCTGCTTGTCTCCTGCGCGGGCGCGGCTCCTCTGGACCTGCGCGACCGGGCGATCCTGGAGACCGCCTACGGCTGCGGCCTCCGGGCGTCGGAGCTGGTGACGCTGCGGCTGCGGGACCTGGACTTCTCCGGAGGGCGGCTCCGGGCCATCGGCAAGGGGGACAAGGAACGGACGGTGCCCCTGCTCGGAGAGGTGCGGGAGATGCTGTGGCGCTACATTCACCAGGGGCGTCCCGCCCAGGTCGCGGCGGCCCGGGAGGAGGTCTTTCTGAGCCGCACCGGCGGTCCCCTGGGCAGGGAGGACGTGTGGCGCATCATCCGCCGGCGGGGCAAGGGGGCGGGAATCGCCGCATCCCGGCTGCACCCCCACGTGCTGCGTCATTCCTTCGGAACGCACCTGCTGCGCCGGGGGATGGACCTGCGAACCCTTCAGGAACTCCTCGGACACTCCTCCATCGCCACCACGGAGCGGTATACTCATTTCGACGCGGAGCTGCGGGACGTGTACGACTCCTGCCATCCCAGGGCGTAGGAGGCGCAGTTGCCCCGGCCACCCCGAAAAGGGTGGGTATCCGGATGTCCCCGAAGGCGCGACCGGCGACCGCACCCTGCATGTCGATATTTTCGCGGCACCTCTGGATGTCAGCTGATTTCCGACGGCGACGACGGCAGATTTTCTTCGAGGAGGTTTTCTCCATGTCCAAGGAACAGCGTGTGGAATACAGGCAGCATGTGGAAGAGGCGACGGCTTTCGTCGCCCGCAACGTGGGCTTTGTGCCCCATGCCGCGGTGGTGCTGGGCTCGGGACTCGGCAGTGTGGCCGAGGCCATCGAGAACCCCGTGGTGATCCCCTACGGTGAGATTCCCCACTGGCCGCTCTCCACCGCGCCGGGGCACAAGGGACGCCTCGTGGCGGGGTACCTGAAGGGCGTTCCCGTGGTGGCCATGCAGGGGCGGCTGCACTACTATGAAGGCTATTCCATGCGGGAGATCACCTTTCCCGTGCGGGTCTTCGGCGGCTGGGGCACGGAGGTCTTCTTCGCCACCAATGCCTCGGGGGGTGTCCACTACGGCCTTCTTCCCGGCGACCTGGTGCTCGTGGCGGACCACATCAACCTCATGGGAGCAAACCCCCTCTTCGGTCCCAACGAGGACGACTGGGGCCCCCGTTTTCCCGACATGACCCTCGCCTACGACAAAAAACTCATGACCCTGGCGGAGGAGGTGGCCCTGCGGGAGTCGGTGAACCTGAAGCGGGGCGTCTACATCGCCTTTGCCGGGCCGTCCTTCGAGACCCCCGCGGAAATCCGCATGGCCCGGGTGCTGGGGGCGGACCTGGTGGGCATGTCCACCGTGCCGGAGATCATCGTGGCGCGGCACATGGGCATGCGCATCCTCGCCGTCTCCTGCGTGGCCAATTACGCGGCGGGCATGACCGAATCACCCCTCACGCACCAGGAAGTGCTGGACGAGATGGGACGCGCCGCGGACCGGCTCACGCGCCTGGTGGTGGGCGTCGTTGCGTCCCTTGGGGAAGAAGGGAGGTAGGTGTGTCTCATGAACCCCCTGGCCTTCATTGAGACGAAGCGCGACGGAGGGTGCCATACGCCGGAGGAACTGCGGCAGTTCGTTCTCGCCTGCCGGAAGGGGGAGTTCCGGGATTACCAGATTGCGGCGTGGCTCATGGCGGTGTACTTTCAGGGACTTGCGCAGGAGGAGCTGCGGGTCTTCACCCAGGCCCTCGCCGAGTCAGGGCACATGGTGCGCCTGCCGGAAGAACTGCACGCCGTGGACAAGCACAGCACGGGTGGCGTGGGGGACAAGGGCACCCTCGTGGTGGTGCCCCTCGTGGCGGCCTGCGATGTTCCCGTGTCGAAGCTGAGCGGGCGGGGGCTGGATTTCACCGGGGGTACCCTGGACAAGCTCGAATCCATTCCGGGCTTCCGGTCGGGGTTTTCTCTGGAGGAATTTCGGGAGCTGATCCGCACCGTGGGATGCGCCGTGGTGGGGCACTCTCCCCAGATCACCCCCGCGGAGGGGCTCTTCTACGCGCTGCGAGACGTGACGGGCACCGTTCCCTCCCTGCCCCTCATCGCCAGCAGCATTGTGAGCAAGAAGCTCGCCGGAGGCGCCTCGGGCTTCGTCTTCGACGTGAAATGTGGCAGCGGGGCCTTCATGCGCACCCGCGAGGATGCCCGGAACCTGGCCCGGCTGCTCGTGGATCTTTCCCGAGACCTTGGACGCAAGGCCAAGGCGCTCGTGACCGACATGGACGTGCCCCTGGGGCGGTGGATCGGCAATGCCGCGGAGGTGCTCGAAGCGGTGCACACCCTGCAGGGACGGGGGCCGAAGGACACGGAGGAACTTTCCCTCGCCCTCGCGGGGGCCATGCTCGTCCTCGCCGGGGCCGCATCCTCCCGCGAAGAGGGGCTCCGCAGGGCGGAGAAGGCGCTCCGCAGCGGCGAGGGGCTTGAGATGTTCCGCCGCTTCGTCGCCGCCCAGGGAGGTATCCCGAGCGTGGCGGACGATCCCGAGGGCGTGCTCGCCCTGGCGCCGTCACGGTGGGAACTCGTTGCCCCCGAAGCGGGGTGGCTCGACCGGATCGACGCCCGGAAGGTGGGCGTCGCGATGCGCCTCCTCGGAGGCGGGCGGCTGCACAAGGACGATGCCATCCATCCCGGCGTTGCCGCGGAGGTCCTGGTGCGCCCCGGCGGAGCCGTGGAGGCGGGTTCTCCGGTGCTGCGGCTCCACTATGACGACGAGGCCCGGCTGGCCGAGGCGAAGGATGCCCTCCGGGACGCTCTCGTCATCGTGCAGGAACAGCCGCCCCGCCGTATGGTGGTGCTGGAGGCCGTGGACTGAGCGGAGCGGCAGCGGAGAAGGACGACGGCTTTTCATCCGGACATGAGGGTGGTGGAGACGATGGGGCGGACACCGACCGAGGATCGGCGGGACGCGACGGACCTGGAGAGCGTGCTCGTGGCGTTTCTTCCCTTTGTTCGCAAACAGGCGGGCATTCTTTCCGGCAACGATGCCCATCTCAAGGACGATCTCATCCAGGAAGGGCTCTTCGCGCTCTGCCGCAGCGCTGGATCCTTCGATCCCGATCGGGGTTCCTACGCCTCCTTCGCCTGCTCCTGCGCACGGAACGCCATGATCTCCTATCTGCGGAGGACCTCGTCCTCCCGGGAGGACCTGGTGGACGAGACGGTCAGCCTGGAGGATCTCGAAGTCGGGGAGGATTTGCTCGGAATCGCCGAGGACCGGGAGTTTCTGGGCCACCTGCTGGACCGGCTCACCCCCGTGGAGATCGCCGCCGTGGACGCCCTCTGGGCCTGCGGCAGCGTGGGCCGCGCCGTGGGAACTCTTGGCTGGCCCTACAAAAGGGTGGAGAATGCCCTGGCCCGGGTACGGAACAAGGCCCGGCGCCTTGTGGCGGAGCGCGACCCCTCGAAAACGGAATAACTCACATCAGAATATCGCATAGCTCCAGTGCTGGACAGGACAAACCGGCACCGTTACAATGACGGAGCGACGCGGAGGCGAGTGGTGGCTGGTGCTGTCCCTGGGCTTCAAACCCAGTGTGGGGTGCTGAGCGGCGCCCCGGGTGGGTTCGATTCCCACACGCCTCCGCCAGTGAGATAGCGTAAATAGTTGCTATTACTGGATTTTTCGAGAGCCGATGACCGTAATTCAAGCCTCAAAAGTGCCTTTGCTACACCGCTTGCTACACATCTTGCTACACAGGCTTCCCACAGGGCGAACAAAAACGCCTCGAAGGGAAGCGTAACAAGCGGGGCAAAGACCATGAAAGAGAGGCTTTGAATCATGGCCGTCGGTTTTTCTTTGTCTTTGCCACTGTACGTTCTCAGAAGAGGCGAAATGCTCTATTTCAGAATGCGAGTTCCAGCGGATATTCGAAGGTTCCTCCCTGCAAGTGAGGTATCCTTCTCCCTGAAGACCAACACGCCACGGGAAGCGGGAAGGAAAGCACAGCGCCTTGCCTGGATAACCCGGAGAATTTTTGAAGACATCCGAGAAGGGGAGTATCACGACATGGACCGGGAAGAGATAAAGCGCCTTGTGCGTGAATGGCTGGAGAAGGCTCTTGATGATGATGAACGAATACGGGCCTCTCGGAAAAGACCGCGAAGCCTTCAGGAAGTGGAAGACGAGGAAGAAACCTATTCCCTGCTGGAATCCGATTACAGGGAACGGCTTGCGGCGGATGACTACCGGGGACGTATCGAGACGGCGGAAGAGTTACTCCGGGAGCAGGGAATCACGTTAGACAGGGAAGACGATGCCTTCAAAGCTCTTTGCAGGGAATTGACAAAGGCGACAGTCACGCTTCTTGGCACACTCCAGAAGCGAAACCGTGGCGAAGGCCCGGAGGAATACGCGACACCCGCAGGATCGGGACAGGTTCAAAACGTTCCCATGATCCGGGATTTCATCGAGATGGTTGGCGACATGCCCATCAACCACCTCAAGGCGGAGCACATGCGGGATGCACGGGACAGATTCATGAGGATACCGAAGAACATTCAGCAGACAAAGAAATACTCGGGGAAATCCCTCCGGGAATTGTCGGACATGGACATTCCCGAGAGTAGAAGACTAAGCAAACAGACGCTCAACAACAGAGCGGTGAAGGTGGGCGGGTTTCTCAACTGGGCACGGGAGAGACGAGTTTGATCTTATTCACTCTCAGGCCGACTTGGCTCGATGATGTAGGCCGCTAAAGGGTGTAATAAAGCGCAAGAATGTTATAATTCTTTGCTTAAATAAATCATGTCCACCAACTGGATTCCGTCTTCAAACATTGGGTGATCGTAGTTGTCTGTGAAAAAGTTTTTGATCCTATGAGAAAACCTGAAGCCGTTTTTCTGGTAAAACTCTATTATCCATGGAATGTCGCCCGTTCCAACAAGCATTGTTGTATGCTTGCCCTTGTAATGTGAAAAAACGTGATTTAAAAGTTTGCCCCCATATCCTTTGCCTTGCCATTTTTCATAAGTTGCTATATTTTTTAGTTCGCAAACGTCATCGCTTTCTCGCGTGACCACGCAAATGCTTCTCAGGTTTCCATCGTATAATGCAAACATTTCGCCTCGGTACAGATATTTCTCTATCATTTTTAAATTTTCATCTGCGAAAAGAAGCAGGTCTATGAATTTTGTTTTGTCGTAATCTTCAATTTTAGTTATTTTCATTTTATCCCTCATGGGGTGTTGGTTTTTGTCGCGCCATTATGAATTTTTATCGAATGAAAGAGTGTCTCTATAAAAATAAAATGCGCTGCGTGTTGAATGTGAGGCATTTTTAGCTGGCGTCTCATTGTTCTAGTTTGTGGTTTAATATCTAGAGAGTCTATAAAATATTGATTGGCTAGATCAAGGATTGTTTTTCTCTTTTTCGTGATATGTATATAGTTTAGTTCCGAGTTGTGCTGCTTTGTTTAGTTATGCGTTGTATATTCTCTGCGTCGATTTTTTCTCAAAATTGTTCCATTTGTTTTTGAGTAGATGTTGTGTGTTATTTAGCTATATATGTATATATAAATCTAAACAGTTGATTCTTTAGAGAAAGGTCTTGGCGGTGACATAGCCGGCTGCGTTATTCTTGGAAAATTTTTAGAATCAGGAAGGGTTATTGATTGATTTCCGTTGTGCGGTAGCCTTTGCTATGCACAGTTTCTCCTGCTTTCCCGTAGTGGTCATTCCTTCTTTATCGGGATTTGAGTTATTGTATAAAATCATGTCACTTTTGGCAAGTTTTCACTCGGAAAGAATGTGCATGAAATCTGCAACGTCGCTGCACTGACCTATGTCAAGGGTGTTGTTCGCGACACGTTCCTTCGTATCGTAAAAGGATGTTTCCTGCACAAGGGTCATGAATTTTTCTATGAGTTGAGCGCGTGAAAGAGGATATTCTTTTTCACCTCTCGCAATGGGTGTCCATGCAGCGAAGAGTTTTCCATCCTTCAACAAAATTTCAATCCTCGACGCTCCCCAATGGCTTGGGTTCGCCTCCCAGTAGCGACAAACATCCTCATCCAGAACTATGGAAACCATGCTTTTCATTGTCCTGACGGCGTCGTTTTCAAGTGCATTGAGCAGGCTTTTTTTGTCGACTTTTCCATAGAGCAAAGCAGTAATTAAAACAAATGGAAGATTTGATTGTGCTTCCTGCAGTGTCGTCGGATATGCTTTGTCGAGTCTTTTCACGAATGGCGTAGTCTTGACGGTGATTTTCTCGACCATGTTCGGCATGATGCCGTGTGTTTCCGTCAGTGTAAGAAGGCTGTCGATGGATGCGTGAAGTCCTCTCATGCAACAGTGGATCTTGAAATAGGTGTCGAGTATTCCGAAATACGAACCAAGGCCGTTCAACACCGTTTCTGTCGTGCAATCAGTGCCGTGTGCATGAAAAAACCCGTGCTTGCCTTCGAAAATATTCACCGGTCCCGTAAAACCGCCGAGTGCCAGGTCTGTGGCCTGGAAACCCATTGTTCCGGCGAGTGCGGGGCATAAATATTTGCCGTGCGAACCGTCGTTCTGGTACTCGATCAAACCACCGGAAAAACTGGCCGCAATGCCTAACGCATGTGATGTCGTGTCCTCGTCCATTCCTCTGCATTTCGCTATGAGCGCAGCGGAGGCGATTGCGCCACATATTCCCGTCGATTCGAATCCAAGGTCGCTGTATGCCCGTGGGTTGATCACGCTCCCGCTCCTGGCGTAAATTTCATAAGCCGCTACGATGGCCGCTATCATTTCCCTGCCGGAGAGATGCAGGTGCTCGGATATCGATAGTGCCACGGGAATCAGAACGCTCCCCGGATGTCCCATTGCGAAACGGTGCCCGTCGTCCAGATCGAGTGACCTCGCCATGACGGCATTCACAAATGATGCACCCCTTGCCGAGGTCTTGGCGCCTCCGATGATGCTGCTTTCTCTGGTTCCGTTTTCAAACAACAGTGATAATCCGGGGTATTTCGCACCGATGCTGTCTGCACCTGCAATCATATTGCCGACGGCATCCAACAGACAGAACGCCGCTTGCTCGTGGGCTTCTTCAGGGATGTCTTCGTAGCGGAGTGTTGCGATAAAGTGAGCGAATTCTTTCGATATGGACACTCCGTGCACCTCCGTCATTGCAGCCAGGTCAACATGTGGATCCGAGCAGGCACACGAGAGGGGTTATGTCTTCCAGTGATTCTACGTGCGCAAGGGATTCGGCGATCGCCTTCACGTTTGCGTCGTCGAAGCGGCTGCCCGAGGAATTCCGAAATTTTACCAGCAGATCCTCCCATCCGACCGGCATGTCCGGCGAACCCTTCAGCGTGAAGACGCTCTTCTGGAGAACACGCCCGTCGGTGAGTCGTATCTTGAGCAGCGCGCCGCGTTTCTCGGGAAATACGGCGCTGATGTCGTCGTCGATGTAAACGTCGACCTTGCGATCCAGTTCTTGCCTTTCCGGTATGTTCAGTGACTGGACTTCGAGGTCCTTCATGCCGAATCCTCCGGTAAGAAGTGCTGTCGCTACGCAGTACGCAAGGCTGAACTGTGCATCCTGCGAGGTAGTGGGCCGGTGGATTTTTCCCGTCAGAGTAAAGGCGATGGGGAACGTTCCGACAGTGATGGCGTCTATGTCGGAGTTGCGGAAACCGTGTTCGTTTTTCATGGCGATGATTCCTTCGATTGCGGCGTGGGTGTGTCTGCATGTCGGGTAGAGTTTCACGTATGTATCTTCTATCAGAAAACGTTCCCCAAAGCCCTCGGTAATTTTTCTGGCGTTCACATCGGTTGACATGGCCTGGAGAAGTCCCGCCTTGCCTTCGAAGGCAAGCGTCGGACCCGGGATTCCCCCTTTGGCGCAGTATGCGCTCAGAACAGCGGTCAGTGCCGAATGTCCCACCATAACGCTTTTCGATGCCTGCCCGGATTGTGTAGCTTCCATAAGGCCGGCTACTTGAATGGCGCAAAGTGCCAATGCGTTCGCCATTTGTGAGTCATTTAAAGAGAGCAACATTCCGGCTGTTGCGGTTGCGCCGACTCCACCACAGATCGCCGAGGGATGAAATCCTTTTTGGATCAACAGGGGGCTCATGTTCGTGGCAAAACGGTAGGCGACGTCGTAGCCGATGGTGATTGCAGTCAGCAGCTTTTTGCCGGATACGTGCATGGCTTCTCCCAGGGCAAAAGCGACCGGTATGACGACAGTCCCCGCGTGTACGCCGGCATTCTTATGGCCGTCGTCTAATTCCAGGGAATGACCGAGCGATGCGTTTATCATTGCGGCGACAGGGAGGGACTGTTTCTCTTTTTGACCGAAGAGCGTCGCATCGCCCGTGGGGAACACGGACGAAAGGGTGTGTGTCAGCGTGTCAGTGTAATCCCATGCCGAGGCACCGGCGAGAATCGCTGCGACAATGTCGAGAATTCTCTCTTTTGCCCGTTGGATTGTTGCGTCCGGCAAGCTTTCGTAGGCCACATTCGATATATTTTTCGCCAAAGATCCGGCAAGACTCTCCATTGCGATCAAACCCTTTCGGTTCTGCGGTCAGGATTGGAAAAGCTCGGAAACTATATCGCCGACATTCGAGATGAGCGTGAAATCCGCAAGTTTCTCGAAGATATCTTTTGCCTTGTCTTCGTCAATGCTCTCGGTCGCAAGTGTCATGAATTTCTTTTTCAGAATCTGCGGTGGCAGGGGATTTTCCCTCTCACCCAGTGCATATTCCAGAGTTTTTGAGTGTATTTCCCCGAATTTTGTCGTGAGGGTGACCTTCGCTGCACCCCAGAGCCCTTTCTTTTCTTCCATCAGGCGGTTGAAGAATTCCTCTTCTCCGACCCGTATCTTCCCGGCGAGAACGTGAATTTCAGGATCGTCGAGATGCGTTCCGATAAGTTCCTCTGTCACTTTGCCGAATTTAAGAAGGATTGCTATCGCGTAGGGCATGCTGGTTTGGGCAAGGACGACGCTCGCAGGGTTGTAGATGGCGCTTTCCGCGATGAAGCGGGATCCGACGACGTCGATGGAATCGATGTGATCCAGGTTCAGAGCATGCTGTCCGACGAGTTCGTCCACAATGTCGAGTGCCGCATGGAGGCGTCGGACGCAGGCAAAACGCTTGAGATACACGTCCAAAATGTCCCAACGGAGGGTCGTGTCGTCCAGAAGTGCGCGGTCGTATTCGACCGCGAAACCCTGGCAGAAGCCCTTTTTGCCTTCGAATATCGCGGATGGCCCATCCGCACCACATTGTGCGAGTTTCGCGGCCTGAATGCCGAGCATTGCCGCCCAACCCGCGCACAGATATTTGGGTGAGCCGCCGTCTATCGCGTATTGATTGAGACCACCACACAGGGAGGCGGCAATACTTATGGCGTTCGCAATCTCGTTTTCGTCCAGCTTCATGAGTATGCCTGCGGTGGCTGCGGCGGCAACGGAACCGCAGATGCAGGTCGCATCGAAACCGCGTTCGAGATAAGCCCGAGGGTTGATTGCTCTTCCGACGTGGCAGTAGACGTCGTACCCTCCGACAGCGGCCTCGGCAAAGCGGCTGCCTGAAATTCTCCGAGTTGCCGCGAGTGCCAGTGCGGCTGACCAAATGGGCACGCCCGGATGCCCCATGGCTCTTCGGTGTCCGTCGTCAAAATCGAGAAGACGCGTTACGGAGCCGATCCAGAGCGCAAGCTGTGCCGAGTTTTCGATACCGGGGGCGTTCCCCACGAGAGCTCGTTTGACGATATGGCCCTCTTGCATTCCCCGACCACCCAGGAAAACACCAAGCATGTCGCGACAGCATTGTGATGCTTTTTCCTTTACTTCTTGCGGCATGGAATCATAGCGAATTTGGCCAATCATTTTTGCGAGCTGTTGTGCGATCATTTTCATTCTCCTTTGGTGATGCGTCATGCAGCGATCTGTGGTCAACGCCAAATCAGGCAGAGATAAAAGAAGAAAGTGAAAATTTTTAAAAAATACGGGGATGGAATTCTGTTATCCCGCCTGTATCGTGGACCCAGAAAAATGGACCGCTTGCGAAGTTAAAGTTGAAACCCGGCTGTATCATAGGCCCCGGAAAGAGAGGGGCAGCATGACAGCCGAACGACAACGACGTCCACCGGAGTTCAAGACAAAAATAGCCCTCGCCGCACTGAAGGAGGACAAGACCCTTGTTCAGTTATCGAGCGCGTTCGGCGTTTCCGCCATTCAGATCAGCCAGTGGAAGAAACAGCTTCTGCAGGGATTGTCGGAAGTCTTTCAGCGCAAGGGACAAACCGTGGACATCGACGCTCTGACGGCTTCCCTCTACCAAGAGATCGGTCGGCTCAAAATGGAGTTCGACCGGCTCAAAAAAAATCAGACACTGACTCTCGAAGAGAAACGGACCTGTGTAGATCCAGTCCACCCGCTGCTCAGCATTCGCCGACAATGCGACCTTCTCGGCCTGAAGCGTTCCAGCTTCTACTACACGGGGGTACCAGCGACAGAGACGCCCGAGCACCTTGCAATCATGGAGCTCATCGACAAGCAGTACACCAGCGTTCCCATTGACGGGAGCCGGTGGATGACTGTCTGGCTTCGCCGTGAAGGACATGACGTGAACCGAAAGGGAATCCAGCGTCTGACGTGGCTCATGGGATTTGAGGACATTGCCCAGAAACCGGGAACCAGCAAGCCTCTTCCCGAGCACGAGATCTACCCCTACCTGCTTCGGAACGGAAGATCGTCAGGTCGAACCAGGTGTGGAGCACAGACATTACGTACTCAGGCTGAGCAGTGGTTTCATGTACCTGGTGGCTGTCATCGACTGGTACAGCCGTTACATCATATCCCGGGAGTTCTCCAACACCCTGGCTGGATGCGCACTTCTGCGTCGTCGCCTTGAACAGAGCTCTCGAACGGGGAAAACCGGAGATTTTCGGGCATCGACCATAGATGCCGGTTCACCAGCAAGGCTTTCCTCGTCCCGCTGAAGGAACACCAAGTCAGCATCAGCATGGATGGGGTCGGAGCCGGGCTCTCGATAACATCTTCGTCGAGCGGTTCTGGCGGATCCTCAAATACGAATGGTTATACCTGAATGACGATGAACGGATCTCCGACCTGTCTCGTGGCTTGTGAGAATGCCTGCGTTTCTACAACCGCGAGAGGCTTTATCCCTCGCGGAGATACCGGACACCGCAGGCGATTCACTTCGAAGACAGGGGTTCTGCAGCAGTCTGACTCTAACTAACTTTGGCACCCAAATGGTCTTGGCAATGATGCCCACTTTACCCCTCGCAGTCTGAAGATGAGTAGAGTGGATCCGGTGTTTTTTTATTTGTCGTTGTCGTCCACGTAGACATATCCTTCCATGATCGTTCGCGCAGTTCGCGAAAAAATTCCCCTGCGAACAATCGAGTTTCCGTTTTCTTGTTCGATGAGAGCCCCCACCGGCATGATTCCGAAGGGGTGAGCGATCCGCAACATTTCGATGTCGCCCGAAACCTTCTGCGCAGCGATCTCGTTGACTACGGTGCCGGGGATGTTGGCGGCAACGATGGTGCAGACAGCGCCGGTTCCCATGTACGCGTTGATCATTTTCCCCATGGAAAAGAGACGGCCGGTGATATCCATGTCATCCTGCCCGAAGTGTTTGCCCGTCGCATCCGTGTATTCCTGCGGAGCGGAGTAGAAGCCGATTTTGGGCAGCTCGGGGCTTTTGAGCGATGCGTCTTCGGCCTTGTCCACGAGCCCGATCCATACCGCAGCTTGCGAGCGAATTTTCTCGAAGATCCGGGAGAGTTCCTTGAAATCGGGACGTGCGGCAAATTCGGCGGGCAGTTCCGTCCCCTTCAGGCCGAACTCCTCGGCACGGCAAAACACGACGGGGTTTGCCGCATCGACGAACGAAATGGTGTAGAGCTTTCCATCAACCTCAATGGTTTCTTTTGCCTTGCCGGTCGGCAAGAGTTTGCCCGATACGGCGCCGCCCGGATTTTCAAATTCCAGATCGATCTTCGCTCCGGTGCCGGGTACACCGTTTATCGAATACTCTCCGGATACCAGCGCCCTGCCGTTTTTGACAGGAACTCGAGCGATGATTCTCTTGCCTGTGTTCGTGTTGAAAATCCTGACGGTCGTTATCGGTTCGACGACGGCCACCATGCCCTGATCGATGGCGTAGGGACCGACGGCGGAGGAAATATTGCCGCAGTTCATTGCCCAGCCTACTATCGGCAGGTCTACGCTGACTTGACCGAAAGTGTAGTCCACATCGGCATCCTCTCGCTTGCTCGGTTCGATGATGGCGACTTTGCTCGTGGAGGAGTTCGCGCCTCCCATTCCATCGATCTGCCTCAGGTCCGGGCTTCCGAATGCACGCAAAACAACTTTTTCCATTTCATGCTTGTCTTCGGGGAGATCCTTTCTGTTGAAAAAAACAGCCTTGCTCGTGCCGCCACGCATGTACACGCATGGAATTTTCTCTTGTTTTATCATCGAAAACACCTCTCATGTGGATAGGTTTTTGTTGCCTGGTGTGTGATGAAAATGATTGCCCTGTAGGGGGTGCTGTGCTGCTCCCACTCCTTGTCGGGCTGCCCGGCGGAGAATGTCAAAAATAAATACAGAGAATTGCTGAATGGACGGGCGGCACGGTAAGTTGTGAAGCATGGGGAAGGTGGGTTTTGGATTGTCCATTCAAGTACAACGGAGTGAGGCTGTTTTTCGGCAGGCCTCCGTTGCAGTGTGCCGCCCAAAATACTTTCAAGAATCATTGAGAACTGATATGTGCTGTTCCCACTCCTTATCGGGCTGCCCGGCGGAGAGGGAATCTTGTATTTTTACTTTGTGAAAACGATTTGCGTAATGTGAGTACATCTCTTATAGCATGTGGGTGTTTTCCTGTCAACACTGATTGCGTTGGCCCGGATCCACGAACGTGATCGCTCCAGGGCGTGTTTTCAAAACAGGGTAAGCGGTGTAGAACCGGTTGTCATGTGTGGCTATGAGCTGACATGATATTGATGATGCAACATGGGGACGACTTTCGAAACAACTGTCCCCGAAGCGAATCGGGAGACAGGGTAGGGGGGTGTGGCATGGCGGAAAGGTGTTCTCTTTCGGGTTCTGTCGCTGGTTTGAATTGTGATTGGTCAACGGCAGGTTGCCCCAGAAGAGTGAACTCCCTTCAAGAGAAAGACTATGCCTCCACGTAAATCGTTTCACCCGGTGATGTTTCTTGTCGATGACGGCGTGTCACTGTCGTTATTGGACAAGTCTTGTTGTTGCTTCTCATGTGGTTGAACAAATTGTGATAAGTTGGAAAAATGGGACGCCAAAAGCGCTCTTCTCGACAAAGGTGCCGGATATGGAAGGAGAATGGTGTGTGGTTGGTTGAAAAAAAGGGATGGTAAGGGCTATGCTAGCGATGAAGGTTGCCGGTACGGAAGGCGGACGAATTTCGCTTGCTCGAAAGCGTTTTGGAGCGGGGCCGCCAGAATGGCCCGGGTCAGTTTTATGAGGCATTGCGCACGCTTTACCATGATCCCCATCTGGAAAAACTAGGCAAGCTTGGGAAATGAGTGCAGAAGGCGAGAGGGCGTGTTCAGAATCGGTTTGCTCGTCGCCGCCGAAGGCGAGCAGCGTTCCCGGGCAGGGTTTGAGCGGGAGCCGGCACGGATAGGGTGGGGCAAAGGTGCGTTGGCGACGTCAAAGGAAGTCCGCAAGGCGAGCCGATGTGTCGCTGGTGCTGTGTCGCCGGGCAGGTAGGGTGGCGTGCTGCGGTGCGGTGTTGGAGGCTGGCCTTGTGTTGTTGGGCTAGAAAAGATGTTCAGAATCTGTACTAAAAATACGCTTTGCGATGTATCGCGTGGGGAAATGATGTTGTGAAACTGGAGGGGATTGTGTGAGTGACGATAAATTTACAAAAAAAGATGATAATATATTTAAAAGTCAAGTTAAGTCAGTTGAAAAAGCACTAAATATACTGGGCGCGTTTTCTGTGGAGTATCCAAGACTTACCTTTACGGAGATCAGCGATAGGCTTGATATCCCAGTTGGGAGCGTTTATAGATTCTTATCTACTCTATGTAGTTGTGGCTTTTTAGAATTTGAAAAAGCGACAAAAAAATACAGCCTAGGCCCTAAAATGATACTTTTGGGAAGTGTGGCTGTTGAGTCTATTGACTTGGTCGGCATAGCGCGACCTTTCATGGAGGAAATTAGAAAGATAACAAATGAAACAGTTTCTTTGTATGTCAAAAGAGGACTTGAAAAAATGTGTGTTTGCAAAATTGAAAGTAGTCATTCGATAAGGTATTCTTCGAAGATCGGAGAATTGACCTATTTGCACGGGGGGGCCTCGGGCAGAGTGTTGATGTCCACCATGAGTCCTCAAGAGCTGGATGAATACGAGAGGGTGGTTGGTTTCAAGAAACTGGCCAGTTTGACACTGCTGGACAGGGCTGCGGTCGAGGCATCGTTGGAAAAAACAAGACAGGACGGTTATGCGATAAGTCTCAAGGAAAGATCTGAAAATTCGGCTGGGATCGGAGTTCCTATATTCGACTGCGCGAAGAAGGTGGCGGCTTGTTTGAATATAACGTTGCCGTCGGACAGATACGACCAGGCACGGATTCCCGAGTGGGTTGACCTTTTGCGATGGGCCGGTGCTGAGATATCCAGGAAGAATGGCTATTGATTTTTAAGGGGTAGTGTGTGTCCTGATCTGGAGTCGGAGTTTTGCGTCGTTGCGATAACGTGCAATCTCTTTCACAAAATTGAGAGGAGCAGGCCTTTCCAAAAGACGGCGACCACTCCGGGGTCGAGAGATATTCTTGCGGTATTTCCCGCGCCTCTCTGAAGAGGGCTGTTCTCATGGAGAATCCCGTCAGCGGTACCTGAATATGATGCCCCTAGAGGATGCAGATCTGGAGAAGAGCGCATAGAAATAACGACGCTACGACGGAGTTTCTGGTTCGGGAGCGAATCGTCTGCGTTCGATTTTTGCGAAAAATGCTTGACACTGCCGATACGTGGCACTACTCGGCGCGCTGTGGCGGAGTTTCTGGTTCGGGAAGAAAGCGTCTGCATTCAGTTTTTGCGTCAAGAGACTTAACGCTACTGTTGCTCGAGAATGGGGGAGTGGCTCTGCCTGTTTTTGGCGGATGTTCCTGCGGGGCGGATTCGATCTGTTGGGAGCGGCGAACCGGGAGCGGGTGCATGGGTGCCAGAGGATGTTCTGCATTGACAGCCTGTGCGAAGAGAACTACAACAATGCAACCGCCGGACAGGTGGATAGTCAAGTCCGGCGGTTGCACTGTCGATGATCAGTTACGGTTGGAGTCGCTATTTTTGAGCAAGTCCCATGCTTTCGAGCAATGTCTTCATCGCTTCCGAATCACGATTCAGCAAAGCGGTAAAATCTTCCATGTTCTTGTAGACGAGGGGCTCTCCCAGCTTGTCGGAACGCTCTTTGTACGCCGGGCTTGCGATGATCTCCGCAAAAGACGCTTCCAGTTTTTTCAGGATTTCCGGCGGAATGTTCTTCGATGCAAAAACACCTCGCCAACTCGTGGACATGGCAGGGAAGCCCTGTTCCGCAAACGTCGGCACATCGGGAAGTTCCGGAAGGCGCTCTGCCCCGCAGACGCCGATGACTTTCAGTTCGTTCGCCTTGACATTTTCAAGGATTGCAGGCAAAAACGTACTGATCGCCTGGACATGTCCCCCTAGAACCGCAGCTGTTCCCGGTGCTGTTCCCTTGAAAGGCACGTCCTTCGCGTCTTTCAGGACACCCATTTGATGAAACACGTTCGCTCCCAAAATATGCAGGCTGGATCCCACTCCGGGATGTGCCCAGGAGAATTGTTCGGGGTTCTTCTTGATCCATTCCTGGAGCTCTTTCGCATTGTTCCAGGGACTATCCGCCTTGACCGCGATGACCGATGCCACATCGGAGCACTGGGCGATTCCCATAAAATCGTTCAGGTCGTAGCCCACTTTCCCCAGATACGGTGCGATCGCAAGGGACAAGGTCGTGTAGAGCAATGTGTATCCGTCTGCCTTGGATTTCACTACGTATGTCGCCCCTACAGCGCCTCCGGCACCGGGTTTCGTCGTGATCTGTAACGGCTGGCCAAGAAACTGTTCCGCCCCGGGGACAAGGATTTCCGCCGCGATATGGGTACCACCGCCAGGTGCATAGGGAACCACCATCTCTATCGGCTTTGTAGGGAACTCGCCTGCGTCCGATCCGACCGCCAGGACACCGAGGTGCAACACAAGACCAACAACCGCCGCGCATAATGCCACCTTCGCATACCTCACTACACACACCCCCATTTATTGATTTTTGGATCCTTTGAAACGCAATGTTCTAGAGATCTGCTCCTTGAACATGGAGAAAGCAATAAACAAAAGGGTAGCGGATATAAAAAACAAGGATATTGGTTTTTGGAAAAAGGTTAAGTAGTTCATATTGGAAATCCTGAGAGCGAGCCTGTAGTTGAGTTCTACTTCTGGGCCGAGTATGTATGCAATAATGAACGGTGCTATTTGAAACTTGTTTCTCCTCAAGAAATATCCGAACAAGCCAAACATGATCATAATTAAACAATCGAACAGGTTTCCTCTCGCGGCATAGGTTCCGACAACGCACAGAACAAAAACGCAGGGAAAGAGGATTGATTTTTTTATTGAAACGATTTTTACAATGTAGCGAATAGAAAAAATTCCGATAACAAAAAGCGCAATGACCGAGAGTATCAATCCTATGTATATCAAATAAACATCTTTTATGTTTTGAGTGAAGAGAAGGGGGCCTGGCTTGATCCCCTGGGCGACAAAGGCGCCTATCATTATCGCGGTCACGACATCGCCCGGAATGCCAAGGGCCAGCATGGGCACCAACGCTCCGCCGCAGACGCCGTTATTTGCCGCTTCGGAGGCCGCGACCCCGTCGATGATGCCTGTGCCGAATTTCTCGGGGTATTTCGATCGCCGCTTCGCTTCCGCGTAGGCAACGAAGGACGCAGTGCTTCCTCCGACTCCCGGAAGAATTCCGATAAGGCACCCAAGAATACCGCTGATGAGCATGTTCCATCTTTGAGACCAGTATTCTCCGAACGTCAGGCGATCCCGTGTGTAATCAAGGATTTCCGGTTTCGTGTCCAGCTCCTCGCGTGACATCCGCAGTTGGACCAGGATTTCGGAAAGAGCAAAAACACCGATGAATACCGACAGCATGGAAAAACCATCGTAAAGGTCGAATATGCCGAAGGTGAGGCGCTCTGTTCCAGTGACGGGGTCCATTCCGACGGTCGCCAGCATGATTCCGAATGTTGCGGCCATGAGTCCCTTCAGAAGATTGCCGCCACAGACTCCCGCGATCATCGTGAGAGCGAAGAGCATGATCCCGAAGTATTCCGCCGGTCCGAACTTGAGAGAAAGAAGCGCGAGGTGTTTTACCAACAGGATCAGCATGATGCAGGAAATGATTCCTCCCGTGCAGGAGGCTGCCAGGGAGATTCCGATGGCCTTTCCCGCCCTGCCCTGTCTTGCCATTTCATACCCGTCGAATGCCGTCGCCGCAGCACTTGCCGTCCCCGGGGTGTTGATGAGTATCGCGGAAATCGATCCACCGTACATTGCGCCCTGATATGCACCGATCAACAGCATGATCGCGTTCGATGTCGGGAGATAGAGGCTCATGGGCAAAAGGAGTGCGATGGTCATGCTGGGGCTGATGCCGGGCAGCGCGCCTCCGATGATGCCTCCGCAAACGCCCAGGCAGAGATAGAGAATGTTATTGACTGTTACAATCGATTGAAGAACGCTTAAGATTTCCATGTCGATTAACCAATATTCAGTTTTGGGAAGCTGATTTTGAAAATCTCAGAGAAGCAGTAGTTGACGGCAAAAACAAAAATAATCGATCCTAAGATGCAATAGAGTTTGTTTTTGCAGCCGAAATAAAAGAGAAAGATTGGAAGTGCGACGAGAGAGGCGAGGATGAATCCCAGAAATTCCATTGATTTTATATAGAGTATCGCCATCGCGAGAAAGGCATACTGTTTCTTTGGAGCGCAAAGAATACTGAGGACTGTTTTGAGACAGGGACGTTCGCCTTTTATAAGTTCCCTGACAAGTGCGGCTATGGAAAAGAACAACAAAAGGCTTGTTCCGATGCTCGGCCAAAACTGCGGGCTTATTTCCGCCATGCGCGCGCTTTCGATGTAGTTCTGAATCAGCGGGAAGAAGAACAGCGAAGCGAAAATGAAAAAAAGTGAGGAATGTAGGTCGCTGTTTTCCCTGTTCACTTTATCCACCATTGTTCACCCCCCCTTCACTCACCGATCAGATCTGATCTGCCGGAACAAAAACGACGCCGTCCATGATCTTCCGTGCGGTTCTCCACACACCGGCCCTTTCGAATTTCAGACCATCCTCCCGGTTGTTCATGGTCAGGCTCACCTCCATGGGACCGTAGGGTTGACCGATTCTCACTTTCTCCGCCGTTCCAGTGGCATCACGGGTTGCGTCCCAAACCACCGTTCCTTCGATTCGGGATGCCACTGCCGTACAAATCGCACCCGTAACCATATACGCCCGGTGCATTTTCTGCATGGACGCCAGGCGGGCAACCAAATCGACCTGTTCCTCGTTCACGGTTTTCCCGTCCGGCGTCACGTAAGGTTTTGCTTTGGTGACGAATCCGATCTTGGGTATCGCCGGGCTCAACCTGGTGGCTTCTGCCGGGGTCTCTGCAAGGCCCATCTGGACACAAACCCGCGATCTGACGGCTTCGATCATTTCAAGCTTGTCTGTTCTTTTTTCGATTGCCTCGGGCAGCTCGATTCCCTCTAACCCCAGTTCTTCCGCTCGCAGGAAAACCACAGGATTCGCCGCATCCACGAGAGAGTAGTGAAAATTGCCGACACCGGGAATTTCCAAAAAATCCACCGGATGCCCCGTGGGGAGGAGTTTTTGCGTCACCGAGCCGCTCGGGTCTTCGAATTCGACGAGAAAGGGCGCACCGGGGAAGGGGACCCCGGGAATCACCATGTCTCCGTTTTCCTCGATTTTTCCGTCCGAGGCGGGCATCGTGATGTAGATATTCTTCTTTGTGTTGGTGTTGAAGACACAGACTTTTGTGAATGGTTCCTCCACCGGAACAAGACCCTCGCCGGCGGCAAACAGTCCTACCGCCGAAGAAAGGTTTCCGCAGTTGCCCGTCCAATCCACCACCTTGCTCGTGATCGAGACCTGTCCGAATGTATAGTCGATCACGTTTTCGTCGTTCCGCTTTCCGATGATGGCTACTTTACTCGTCAGGGAGTTCGCTCCGGCCAATCCATCGATTTGTCTCAGATCAGGACTTCCAAAAGCCCTGAGGATGAACCGCGCTCTCTCTTCCGGGTCATTCGGCAAATTGTCCGACTTGAAAAAAATACCTTTACTCGTACCCCCGCGGACAATAGAACACGGCACCTTTAGCACTTTACTCATTTGCAATCACCTCATGCATCCCATTTTTTTGGATATCGCGGCTCCGGCCTCCACCAGAAGACCGGCCCAATCGGTTGTTTTTTCAGGAGTAAGCCTTTCTGAAGGAAGCGAGATATTCAGGCTGGCGATCACTTCACCCTTGACGTCGTAAACCGGGGTGCCGATTCCCGCAGCCCCTTCTTGTCGCTCCCCGGAGCTGACGGCGAAGCCATCCTTCCGTACCTTCTCGAGGACTGTTTCCAGTTCGCTCCTGCTCGTTATTGTCTGGTTCGTCATCCGCGGAAAACCCACTTCCCTTTCGAGAGCATCCAACGTTTCTTTGTCGAGACCCGAAAGAAGAACCTTTCCGGAGGCACCCACGTGCAAGTAAGTGGGTTGTCCGACTTTGGCCGTGTAGCGAACGGAGTAATCGCTCTCGATCTTGCTCACGCACACCTTTCGGAAGCCTCTTCGCACAAAGAGAGTGACCGTTTCTCCCGTTTTCTCCTTCAGCGCCTCCATGTAGGGAGTTGCGATCTTTACGATATCCAGTCCCTCAAGGGCGAGGTTTCCGAGAAAGACCAATTTCGGCCCCAACGAATACCGTTTCGTGGATGAGGAAAATTCCAGATAGCCGGAATGAGCAAGTGTTGAAAGGAATCTGTACAGAGAGGCGACGGGCATTTTCGTCAGCTTCTGGATCTCGGAGAACGTCAACTGAGACTTGCTTCTTCCGAACAATTCAAGAATTTGAAACGCCTTCTCCAGGGATTTAATTTTCTCTTTTGTTGATTCACCATTGTAAAAATCCATCTCGACCGCATTCATGGCAGGACTCCTTTTTCCGATATGCGGAAAAAATTTCTACAATATGGAAAATATTCTAGCACCCTTTGTGGAAGGTGTCAATGTGCCCTGATGATGCGGGCTCAAAAACGTACAAGACCGGAAGAGGGTTCGGGGATATCCTCTCGGGCAGGCGGGGCGAAAGGTTGCGGGCACTTTGCCGACACGTCGCCGAGTTACCGCCGAAGGGAGGAGGTGCGTGCGATGAAGGACACGGGTGAAGAAAAGGACATGGGCATAAAGTACACGAACGGAAGGCAGATTGGCATGGAGGGTCGGGCTACAGGGCATGGGCATGTGAGGGACGTCGGCAAAAGAAAGCGCGACACGAGCATGAAGGGCATGGGCGGCGGAAAGTGATCTTACCCACCTTTGATGGACACTCGGAGAAGCGAGTACAATACCAGCCAGAGGTGGGTCATGAAAAACGAGGCGAAGCAGGAAAAGCGAACCCGGACCAAATATCCTGAGGAGTACAAGAAAGAGGCGCTGAAGCTCGTGGAACGCGTGGGCGTCCCGACGGCAGCTGGGCGTGTCGGAAGCGCTTTTGTACTCCTGGTGCAGCAAGACGCGGCTTCATCGGATACCTGAGCCCCGAATCCTTCGAGGCGAAATTTGCCGCTTAGCTCGCTGTCCACTGTTGGTGGGCAAGATCACTCAATCTTTGTCACATCTGGTGTATGAGAAAAAAGTCAGGAGGCTTTTCTGCCGGGTGATCCGACGTGCGCACTCCGTCCGTGAACACAACGCCGGGAATGACCTTGTCGATGGGAGGAAACCCCTTGATAGGCCTCCGGTTCTTTTCCGCCGACTGGATTAGCTTGAAAATCAAGGCGAGCATCGTTTCCCGGGAGCCGTAGTTCCGCGGTGTGACCGTCCTGAGCCGCGCCGTGGTGAAGGTGGATTCGATCGGATTAAACGTTCGGAGGTAAATCCAGTGTTTCGACGGGAAATCACGGATAAAATGGCCCTTTTCTTTCCGATAGTATATGATACAGTCGTGTTTCAGTTCTAACTTGGCAAGTCACCTAGTTTATGGGGTCCATTGTATATAAGAAGGCGAAAAGCTCTTTCCTGTCCTTGTTCGGACACTCCCCAGGAAAACCTTGGAAAACGCTGCAGCCAATCGCTGTTCGAAACGGTAGAAGAGATCATAGCACTGTTGTTTCTCCGTGGCACAACATCTCTTTCCGAGGGCTGAGGGCTTGTGAGGCAATGGAAAATCCCCGTGAGTGTCATCACGTTCGAGAAATATCGGAAATGGGAAGGAGGCAATGGGAGCAAGCAACAGGGAAACGATGTCGTGTTGAGTGTGTGTTTTATGAAATAAATATATCAATAAAAAAATTTTTAAGGAGGACGTTGTTGTGAAAAAAATTGCTGTTGGTTCTTTGCTTTTGGCTTGTTTTGCTCTGGGTTCACTGTTTCTACTTGGCGGTTGTGGTGGTGGGGAAAATGGCGGATCTTCTGTAATGGTCAGTATACAGAAAATACAGGATACCTACTACGATGTTGTCATGGATTACACAGACCGCACAAGCAAAGAAATGGGTGAAGCACTTGCGCGGGAGATTCTCCAAGTTGTGCCCGATTATGAATCCATTGCGGATTCCTTACTCGAAGATCAGTTCAACTTGCTGGCGAGCAACGACCTGCCCCCCGATTTTCCCACAGCACTGAGCCGAGCTCAGGCTATATTGCCGAAGGTTCCTCAGGAGTACTTGGATGAACTGGAAGGCATGCAGGAAATTTTCAGTTTCGATAAGGATGTCCTGGGTGATGGCAGGCTTTCAAAAAATGAGTTGGCTATTCTGCAAGTTTTTCAGGATGTGCTTCGTCCGACACAGTGTTCTGGTGTAGCAGCTTTCGGTGAGTCATCGGCTACGGGGAAGACGGTTCTCGGGCGTAATCTCGATTGGGATGCCCTGCCGCGAAACGATATATCCAAGCTTCACGCGGTGACTACCATGAAAAATGGCAAAAAATCGATAGTAATGGTGCATCTTCTTGGAACATTGACACCCGACAGCGCGTACAACGATGAAAAGATTTTCGGCGCTTTCCTCGATGCGGAAACGGGAGCGCCCTATCCTGTCGACCTCAGTGCAAAACGCTCCTACAGCCTCGACTTCCGCTATGCGCTGGAGAATATGTCGACGATACAGGAAATGGTGGATTTCATGAAGACGAAGGAGTATGCCTTCAATCATCTCGTGTTCATGGCGGACGAAAACAGCGCGGGGGTACTGGAGCAGAACATTGGCAGCCCCGGGCGCGGGTTTCGGAGGGCGGATTCACAACTGCGTGAGGGCGTTTTCTGGAATGTGCCCGATGCGGTGGCGACGGTGAACGACTATCGACTTCCGGGCAATTATGTCTATCCCGACGACGATCCGTCCGACAACAACCGCTGGGGAACCTACCGGACGCTTCTTTCATCCCAATTGGCCCGCGGGGCGAAAATCGACGTGGACAAGATGAAGGGAATTGCGGGGTACTTCGGAACCGATGGCAACGCCTACACGTCTGGGGCGGTGTTTCTCTCGAACCGTATTGTGACGGTGCAGTCCATCATTCTGCGCATGGACACGTTGGAAATGTGGGTTCACTTTTCGCCCGTCGGGACAGGGCCTATGCCGCTCAATCCCACGTATCTGAGGATAAGGACGCCGTTGGAAACGCAGTCGGAGCTGTAGGAGTGTCTGGAAAAAGCCGAAAAGCCCCCCAGCCTTCTGGGGCTTCCTGTCATAGTGCCAAATCCACATCCGATCCGCGACTCCATTATTGCCATGGTGAGACGTAGGGTGGCGGAATTGTGGCTCTTTGGAAACGGCCTTCGCTGTTTCAGTCGATGGAAGAAAAACGGAAGCACATCACAAGAAATTTGCCCACACCGGCGTTGTGTTCATCGGTGGGTTATGAGCGCCGGATTACCGGATCGGCCAGACAGGCAACTTTTGTCTGATCTGTTCGTACACCGGATTTGACAACATACCCCTTGGAGGACTACGTTGTTACAGACAGCATAAATCCAGGAATGGGGGCATGCGGATATGTCGGACAGAAAAAAGGGGTCGGACCCGGAGATGTGCCGCCGCCTCGCTGCCCGCGAGGTGCGGCGGGGATGCGTGAAACCGGCGCTGCCTCTTCTCCTTGGACTTTTGGCGTTTTTCTTGGTCGAGGCTTGTCCTTCCTGGGCCGGCCCCAGCCAGCCCTTCGACCCGGCTCTGGTACCGCCTCGGCCGGACTATGGGCAACCTTCGAACTGGGCAGCCCTTCCCGGAGAGGATCGGCACTTTTCCGTGGATGTCTTCTACGTCCATCCCACCACATACAACGGCAGCGAGAACTGGAACCAGTCTCTGCAGGGGGAGCAGGCCGACCCGAAAGTGGCGGGCTGCCTGCTCGATCAGGCGGGCGTCTTCTCCACCTGCGCGGACCTGGTGGCTCCCTACTATCGCCAGGCGAATCTGGCGGTTTTGCATACGGACAAGGACAGCCCGGAGCGGAAGTCTCTGGACGTGGCCTACTCGGATGTCGAAGCGGCCTTTGATGCCTACAGGGCTCTCTGGAACCAAGGACGTCCGTTTTTCCTGGCGGGGCACAGCCAGGGCGCCGAGCACCTGCTCACCCTCATGGAACGACACTTTGCGGATCCTTCTCTGCAGGAGGTGCTTGTGGCGGCCTACCTGGTGGGCTGGTCGGTGACAAAGGAAGACCTCGCGACATATCCGCATCTGAAGATTGCCGAAACCCCGGACCAGACGGGAGTCATCGTCACGTACAACACTCAGGGGGAAAATCCGGGCTACAGCATTGTCCGGAAGGGCGCCGTGGCGGTCAACCCTCTCTCCATGACCATCACGGACGAGGCGGTTTCCGCGGAGCGGAACCTTGGGGCGCTCTTCTACACGGAGAGTGGCGTTCTGGAAATTCCGCACTACACGGGCGGCCGGACCGTGAACGGGGCCTTTGTCATTCCGGAACCTTCGAATATCGGCATTCTGAGTGCCGTCAAGATCCCCGGTTTTTACCACCCCTACGACTACACCTTTTTCTACAGGAACCTTCAGAGGAATGCGGAGCAGAGAGTTCGCGCCTATCTGGCGGCTCAGTAGCGATGGAGGCGGCGCGGCGGGGTCGATCCGGAATGTTCAAAAACGTACAAGACCGGAAGAGAGTTCGGAGATATCCTCTCGGGCAGGCGAGGCGAAAGGTCGCAGGCACTTTGTCGACACGTCGCCGAGTTACCGCCGAAGGGAGAAGGTTTGTGCGATGAAGGACATGGGCGAAAAAGACATAGACATGGGCATGATGGACACCGGCGGGGGAACGAGCAGCATGGGCGGTGAAAAGCGCGACATCGAGAGGGGAAATGTCCTGGCCGGGGAGAGACGGTGGACGCCCCACAGTAGTTTTTGGGGTGTGTTCATGGACACACGGTGATAGCGGGGGAGAGCACGGAGGGGGCCGCGATCTCTGTCTGCTGGTCAGGATAGATCCGGGCATGGCGATAGGAAGACATGTGCACGAGAACAACACCGAGATTCACTATGTCGTGGAAGGTCGCGGCGTGTGCACCGTGCAGAGGCGGCGGATCGACTACGTGCCCGGAACGGTAGCGGTCACGCCGAGGGGAGAGGAGCACGACGTCGCTACCGCGGAAGGGCTTCGGTGGCGCTCTCCATGCATGTTGCGGAGACACCGGCAAGGTCTGTCGCCGACAATCTCTACGACTGTTCTGGAGAGAGAGTCCTGTAGGGCGACCTCGCTTTGAGAAAATGAGAACGCGTTGCGAAAAGAGACGGAGGAAGCCCTGGAGAGCCCAGGGCTTCCTCCGTCTCTTTTCGATGGGCTTACCCGTTCCTCTCCGAATACTCCGCGTTTTGCTTTCGGTATGCGTCGGTATCTTTGACTCTCAGTTCGGAGTCGACTGCTTCGAGGCGTTTTTGCAGCGCTTCTTGGTCTTGGTCGTCTCCGGCGGCCTGTCGCAAAGCTTGTGCGATTCTCTGTTTTTCCTGTTTGAGTTTTCGGATCTCCGCGTCCACCTTTCCGGTGTCCACAGTGCCGGTTCGGACGGTTTTTTTATCGTCGGAGGCTTTCTTCGACTTCTCGTCTTCGTCCTTTTCATCAGGGGCGACGTCGCGTTGGTCTTCTTCTGCGGGGGCGACGTCGCGTTGGTCCTCTTCTGCGGGGGCGACGTCGCGTTGGTCCTCTTCTGCGGGGGCGACGTCGCGTTGGTCCTCTTCTGCGGGGGCGACGTCGCGTTGGTCTTCTTCTGCGGGGGCGACATCGCGTTGGTCTTCTTCTGCGGGGGCGACATCGCGTTGGTCCTC
>Ga0228536_1000843_pt1 | contig 43053 bp, 39 predicted proteins | sample SJ1Smetagenome_FD_168611 | JGI IMG/M metagenome (GOLD analysis project Ga0228536, IMG submission 168611) | Enriched culture of PCE-dechlorinating microbial communities from Ithaca, New York, USA - SJ1.S | ecosystem: Engineered > Modeled > Simulated communities (microbial... > Unclassified...
TCAGAGCGCTCGAAAAGTAACGAGATAATGGGTTGTCAAAGAACTGATTCCTGGTGCCAAGACCCAAATTGCGCCTTGTAACTACTTGAGGCTAAAGACTATTTAGATTTCAACTGTAGAAGATCAGATATACACTGAAATGTTCGGTGGGCGGTCAAGAACAGATGAACATCTGCTTGGGAAATGAGTATCAAAAAATTGATAACAAACTCAACGCCTTGTATAAGCAGTTGCTCAATAGTCTTGAAAACCCCAAAAAGCTAAAAGAAGCTCAGAAGGCATGGCTCCGATTTCGTAATCTTGACTGTGACTACTCAAATTCCGGACTTCTGAAGGAAGGCAGTTACTATTTTTACTCACAAACCGCCTGCTTCATCGATCACACTGAAAAACGAATTCGCGACCTTCAAAAGTTTTTGAAGTGGGAGGGTAATGGAAGCCCACCAAGAAAATAAAGATTGAGATAGTTACGTGAATGCCCACGAAGAAAGCGCTTGAGGAGACATAGGTAGCTTCAGAATTTAACTGATTGAAATATGCCATATGACAACCAAGCGCAGCAGCGGTGAACCCGCTGTGCTCTCGGCGTTAAGCACTGACAAGGAACATCATGAAGGGAAAAATCTAGATTAAATTCTACTTGGTTGCAAATGCGCGTGATTCGCTGGGTCACGCAGTTGAGCTGCTTGCATGGAAGGACATCGGTTCTGATCATACCAGACTTAAACACGCAATAATGAGTTCAGCTCACTGCATTGAACTGCTTCTGAAAGAGAGACTTTGGCAGGTTAACCCAGCTTTCGTGTGGGAAAACATTGATAAATACCCCAGTCTCGAAGCAAGAACTGTCACAGTGGATACAGCCATTTCAAGATTGAAGAAAATTGGCGGAGTGAAGATTACACCTGAAGATGAAACCAATATCAAAGCCCTTCGCACAACGCGTAACGCCATTGAACATTATGAGTGGATCACAACTGAAAAGGAGGCTAAGACCATAATTGGTAACGCCCTCAGCTTCGCATTTCATTTGCTGAAGATGAATTGAAAACTGATCTTGCTGCTGACTTTAAGAGAGACGATACGTGGCGGTCACTGATGGATGAGTTGTATGAGTTTGTTCGTGCCCACGGAAAACGATTGGAAGCAAAGCTCAGAGACCAGGGGGAGTATCCGTCATATTGCGATGCATGTGGGGAGGTTACGGTACCGGCCTTTGGTGGAAGCTGTGACCTTTGCGGGCATTGGCAGGAAGTTGACGGTGACGAGGCTTAACTAACGGCGAAAGACAACGGTGTGCTTTAGTCTCTTTTCGGATGGAGGGTCAAATATGTTTTGTAGAAAATGTGGGAAAGAAATACCAGATGATTCGACGTTCTGTAATTCATGTGGCTTTAGAGTTGAAATAAAGGAAGATATTAAAGAAAAACAATCCACTATAAATTGTCGCGAAACTTTATCTAATCCTCTTATCACTATTGACAAAGGCCTAAGATTCTTTGATACATTTCTGATGCACAAGGGCAATAAATATCTATATTCCGATATTAAGAGTCTGGATTTTTCAAGGCTTGTTGCTTCAATGAATTTAGTGCCTTATATGAACGAAACAGGACTTCATATTGTATTCGACAATGATGAAAAAGTTTCTTGCCATATCGACAAATCATTAACCAGAGGTGATACAAGTAAACTACTTGAACAAGCATATTTATTTCTTCAGAAAACAACTTTCAATCTACGATCAACAAAATTAATAAATATTCTAAAAAAAAATGGTTTTATAATATTTGGCACTCCAAAAGTTCGTCTATATCAAGATGGAACGATCGAAGATGAAAATGGTCGTCGTTTAAAAATCAGCAAATCAACTAAATCATTGCGTATTGGTTTTGGCAAAACAAACAACAGATTCACAGATCCCAATGAAATTAGAATAAGTGGCAAACCACGTCCATTCCTTCAATTTGATTGTTTTGAGTCTAAAAATACAATTACATTTCATCTTCATGAAAATATGGATGTTATAAGAGCAATATTTCAATACTTTATAGAAAGATAAAACGCTTTCAATGCCTAACACCGGCATAGACACTGACGCGGCAGGATATAGCTCTGCCGCGCAGGTCATGCCGAGAGCCGTTGGAGGAAATATGAATATTGAATGCCCTAATTGTAAAAAGACTGGCCAAGTTGATGATGCAAAAATTCCAGAACCTGGGGTACATGCTGTATGCCCACAATGTAACGAAAAGTTTCTTGTCAAACTAGATAAGCCAAAGGATTTCGAATTTGAAGCAGTAGCGGAACCTACCTCTAAAAATTCAGAAAATAACATCAATTCAAATAATTTATCAACTTATCAATCTCATTCAAATGCTGTTGGTAAAAGATATTTAGGTGTATTACCATCAGTCTTAATTTCAGCTATATTAGCTTTTATTGTTAGCATTGCTTTCTTTGTATTATTTAGTATTTTAACAAATTCAAAGCTTCACACTACTACACATGGAATTATCTTTATATGTTGTCTTTTGATATCTTATCAGTTGTTAAGAGAGAGAACATTTCCAACTATTACGATTTTATCTATAGCTGGTGGGTACATATTTTTTTACATAATAGTATCTATTGTTATTCACACGTCCAATAAACCAAAAACTAATCTCGTTTATACTCCAAAACAGCAAGCGCAAGCCAATCAGTCCGTGCAGACACCACTGGTACAAAAACCAATGTCATCTGCTGCCCCGCCCACGTTAAGTTACGCGGTTGATGAGGCAACTAAAGCTAAACTACACAAGGCTGCGTTGATAATTTATAGACAATATCCATTTCTCGATGGTGACAATGAAATATCAAATTCGACAGCAATGAGTGAAGTTTCGCAAACCTGTGCAGACCTTGTTAAACGTGGAAGGGAATTACCTGATGCTTTGAGAATCGCAGCAGCACAAGTCGGGCCTAAATATGGTCCGTCTGACGAAAAAAAGCGTACTAAAGAGATTTATGGATTGACGCCGTTAGGTAACATTCCAATTGATGAGTTTTGCATACATTTGTCGACACCTATTCCGCAATACAAGCCCAGTAAATAGATGGTTTTCTAGGACATTGGTCAAAGCAAGAACAATATCCCAACGCTTATAAGGCCCCGGTCTGTCAAGGGCAAAAATAGACCCTGACGATTTTGGATCGTTTTTTTGAATGAATCGAGCCATCAGTTTCTCAGTTCCGACTTGGATTTCTGAACAACCGGCATCAGACACTTTCCGAATGGGGAAAGGTCCTGCACCAAACACCTATCGAGGCTCACACCGCTGCGGAAACTGCACCTGCGGCGGCTGCGAAGGCATCGCCATCGCGACCTGGAAACTGTACCGTACCCTCATGCCGTCCCACTCAAAAAGACGGGATTACTCCTTTCGGAGCATCGCAGTTAGTGCCGGGCTCAAGAATCTAAGGGGACGTTGGTAACTTTTGTAACTTATTGCGATTGAATTCTGTAATGCTTCTCAGGGGGGGAGGCAGCCCAGGCTGGATATTCCTGGTTTAATTCATCATGTATTGGCACGGCGTATCGAGTGAGAATCTAAGGGGACGTTGGTAACTTCTGTAACTTATTGGAAGAATCTAAGGGGACGTTGGTAACTTTTGTAACTTATTGCGATTGAATTCTGTAATGCTTCACAGGGGGGGAGGCAGCCCAGGCTGGATATTCCTGGTTTAATTCATTATGTATTGGCACGGCGTATCGAGGGACGGAACATTGGGAGCATCAACTCGACGGAGTCATGTTGGAAGAATCTAAGGGGACGTTGGTAACTTTTGTAACTTATTGCGATTGAATTCTGTAATGCTTCACAGGGGGGGAGGCAGCCCAGGCTGGATATTCCTGGTTTAATTCATCATGTATTGGCACGGCGTATCGAGGGACGGAACATTGGGAGCATCAACTCGACGGAGTCATGTTGCGGTGAGGAAGATGACAGGCCGCCAGGAGCCGACCGAAGAGAATGTCAACGGATAAGTTACATAAGTTACCAACGTCCCCGGTCGTTGATATAAGTTACCAACGTCCCCGGTCGTTGATAGTCCGGATGACCTTGTGGTAGGGATCAAGGATCGACGGTTTGACCGTTTTGCGGCTGTAAGCTGGAAACGATTTGCTTTCCAGATGTTTCTTGACGGTCTCGCGATGGATGCCGAGTTTCCTGGCGATCCAGCGAATACTGTGGCCTTGGCGCTTAAAAGCTAGAATGTCCATGTACACCTCCGTGGAAATCATCGGCATCCCTCCTTTCTTGTGTGAGGGATACCACAGGTTTCGGGGTGGTACACTTTTCATTACCGAATTTGGTCCATTATTGCATTACCGGTGACAGCCAATATTTTCAGGTCATTTCTCATGCAAAATTACCTTAAACTAGTGCCATTCGGAAGTGTCCCTATTTTCACTATTTTCCGTATCCAGCCCCATAGACGCCGACCGCCTGAAGAACCTGGGCGGACGGGTAATGGGGGCAACCGTTAGACCAGAAGGAAAGAAAATGGGATTCCCAAGACAATTCAAAGAGCTTCTGGAAATGGAGAAGGAAGACGTCGAGAAACCAGAAGAGGCATGGCTGACGTATGCGGTTTGCGCAACGGAGCAGGATTCCTGCGGCTGGGGCGGATGGATGCTTGAAGCTGTATGGAAAATGACATCAGATAAAGAAAAACCCCAATTTCTAAATGCAAATGATGAACAGATTTGCCCTCGATGCGGCCGTGAGACCTATAGAACTGGTGCCAGTTATCGTTTCGTCCTCTCTCCTGACCAGACGCCGATTGGAGCTGTCCCTGGAGTAGATTATGAAGTAACGCAGATTGAATATGGGGACTAACCGAGAATGAACACGTTCCGTAAATGGATAAATCGTGATGATGGAAAGTATTATCAGGTCGGAAACGAGAGTCTGAACTTTCTTGAGATACTCGGTGGGATGCTGATGATTTGTGGATTTCTCTTGATGGTCGGCATGCAAAAAACAGATCTTGAAATCCCAATATGGACAGTTTTTACCACATTCGCCTTATCCGTTGGGCTATGGGGATTGGGTAATTTCAAGAAACTACGAGAAAAAAGGTCTAACAAGGAAGATGCATCTGACCAAAAGACCGTCAGGTGATCTCCCGGCCCGTTGTCTGAACTAAAAACCAAAAATGATTTTGCATTCGAGCTTGAATAGGGATATATTATGCGCATAAAAAATGCGCATCGGAGACCTACATGCAAACCAATTTATTTGATCCGAATGCTCCAAAAAAATCTACTAACCTTAGCATTAACAGTGACTTGCTCCGCCAGGCCAAGGAACGCCGAATCAATATTTCACAGGCGCTGGAACTAAGGCTTGCCGAGTTGCTACGGGAGGAAAAAAGTCGCAGATGGAAAGAAGAAAACCGAGAGGCCATAGAAGATTATAACCGACGTATTGAAGCTCAGGGTACTTTCAGTGATGGCTTGAGGCGCTTCTGATGGCACAGTTTGATGTATATGAAAATCAAAACCCGGAAACAAAAGCCACCATCCCTTATTTGCTCGACTTACAGGCCGACCTTCTTGACAACCTTGCAACGCGGGTAGTTGTTCCGCTAATCACGGTTGCTGCCATGAGCAAAGCAGCCAATAATCTCAATCCTCAATTTAAGATAAAACGAATCACTGTCATCATGTCGAGTGCTGAACTGGCTGGTGTTCATCTGCATGTCCTTGGAGACAAAGTCTGCTCCCTCAAAGAGCACAGGGCCGAAATCATTGCGGCCTTAGACTTCCTTTTCACTGGTTTCTAATGCAGAAATGGCAGCCAACAAGGCCAGTGGAGCGCGCTCACCGCCCTGCCCGTTGGCGAAGGAAAACTACACTGTCCAATCAATAAGATTGAGGGAGGGGATGCGTAAAAACTCACGGGTGTTATTGGTGACCAGAGGGATTCCTAACGATACAGCGTGCGAGGCAATAAGCATGTCCATGGAGCCAATGGGAGTGCCGTCTTTTTCCAGTGATGCCCGAATATCTCCATAGACGTTGGCCGCCGCTTCATCATAAGGGACAACTTCCAAAGGAATGGTGAACTCGTCGAGAGCTTTGGCGTTTTTCTCTCTATGGGAGCTCTTGGCGACTCCGTATCGTAATTCCGAGAGAGTTATGGAGGAAATTCCGATGTCGCCAATCTGGTAATCCAGGAAACGTTCAAGCACGGCAGCCGGCTTTCGCTTGATGATGTAGATGCAGATATTGGTGTCGAGCAGCAGTTTCATCAGAAACTCTCCCGCTTGTCCGGTTCAGGCTGGATGCGCTCGGACATGAAGTCGCGGGAAAACTTCTTGAGGCTGCCGAAGAGCGAATTCCACGAATCGCTCCGGGGAATCAATTGAACGACGTTGCCGCTTTTCTTTATAAACACCTCACTGTCGTCGAAGCGAAATTCCTTGGGAAGCCTTACTGCTTGGCTTTGTCCATTTTGAAATATTTTTGCTGTTTTCATGATTGACCTCCTCAAAATATATATTTTGAGTATATATTCAAGGTTTTGAGTTGGCAAGAAAGATTTCAACAGCGATGGGAGAATGAGATCCCAATCGGGTAAGGGGGAGTTTCTCTCTCCCCCTTACCACACCCGGCATGCGGGTCCGCACCGGGCGGTTCACGGAGTTACCGGGCCGTAGCCGGGTAATGGATTTTCACCCACAGTTCTTTGACAGATATGAGCCCCTGTTCCTTCAGCCATTGGTTTGTCATACCGTGCGGGGAAAAAATAGGGATACCTCCCTGTTTTATTGTTGGCAAAAAATTAGATAAAACTAAAACAGTGCGTATGCCAAGGATAGCGCGTGCAGTTGCGGTAGATTATCCCCATCATGTCACGTAACGCGGCAACAACCGCTCTGCGGTATTTTTCGATGACGAGGATCGCCGGTTTTATATTACTGTTCTCAGGAGATCCAGCCAGAAATACAAGCTGGAAATTTGGGCGTATTGCTTGATGGGAAACCATGTTCATCTGCTTACCGTTCCAAGGGATGAATCCTCTCCGGCCAGAGCAATAGGCCTTGCCAATAAGGTCTACACGCACTATTTAAACCGCAGGCTCGGCAATTCCGGAAGGGTCTGGCAAAATCGATTTTTCTCATGCGCGGTGGAAAAAGAGACGTACTTATGGAGCGTCGCACGCTCCTTAGGATGGAGTGGGAAAGGGGGCAGGCTGGATAACCAATCCCGGAGCCGTCAGTAGTCCACGCCCGGCTGGGGCTCCACTCCTTGTCGGTAGGCATGCTTTATCTCACATACCTCGCTGACCGTATCAGCCAGCTCGATAATGCGAGGGTGGGCGTCGCGGCCGGTAAGAACCAGGTGCATCAGCGGCGGGCGCCGTTCCAGGATCTCCAGGACCTGCTCCAGGTCCACCAGCCCGAGCTTCAGGGCGTTGTTGAGCTCGTCCAGTATCATCAGGTCGTACCGTCCGGAGGCCATTTTTTCAAGCACAAGGTCCACGGCGTCCTGGGCATTCGCCCGGTGTTCCGCGAACGGGTAGGGGTTGCCCTGGATGCCGCAGAACCCCTTGCCGGTGGCGTGCAGCTCCACGTCAGCTCCCAGCAGCCTGATGCCGTCCCACTCCCCGGCGTACAGGTCTCCTTTCATGAACTGGATGATGCAGACCTTCATGCCATGGCCGCGTGCCCGCAGCGCCATCCCCAGGGCCGCGGTGGTCTTCCCCTTGCCGTTGCCCGTTATCACGACCACCAGTCCCTTCCGTTCTTTCGGGACGAGTTTATCGATCCTGTCCGGCGGAGTTCCCCGTTTGTTCATGGCAGCCATCCTCTCACCTTTCTAAAACCTGCTGCGGCAAGCCCTGTACCTATCACTCATCATCCCTCTTTCTCACCTCCCTGACAACCCTGCCGCCCAATCACCGGGCGGGCTGGAAGTGGAGCGGGTGGAACGGGTCCGGGGGGCAAAGGGGGGAAGCCCATTAAAATATAATTTTATCGCAGAAAACAGGACGGAGTTCCAGGAAAAGGTGCGGCAGAAGAACCGAAGAAGATTCTATGGCCGTATCTCGACAATCGTGCCGTTCGGCGCCATCATGTCTATTTCATTGATCTCTTCGTCTGTTACGGCAATACATCCCCTTGTCCAGTCAACCTCCGAGTGGGCATCGCCGACCCACGAGAATCCCTTCTTGATGCCGTGGATCATGATGTCGCCGCCCGGAGGAACGCCCAGTTCCTTTGCCCGCTTTCTGTCTCTCTCGTTCGGATAGGAAATGTGAAGGGATCGGTGAAACCGGCTGTCCCTGTTTCTTGAATCGATGATGTAGGTTCCCTCCGGGGTCTTGTTGTCACCCTCCCTTTCCTTCGGGCCAACCGGGTCTCCCCCAAGGGCAATCTTGTAGGTTTTGATTACCTCGCCCTTTGCGATCAACATCAATCGTCGCGTCTTTTTTTCTATCAGGATCCTTTCAGCCGATCCATTCCGGCTCGCATACGCAAAAAAACTCTGTTCCAGTTCCTTCACCTTTCGTTGCAGTTCAGCAATCTCGCTCTCCCTGCCTTTTACCTCCTGCTGGAGAGTCTCAATCTGTTTTTGCTGCGCGGCAATCGTCTCGTCCTTGAGAGCGACGGTAGTGAGCGACGATATCATCGTCTGACTGTTCTGCCGGTACCCGCTGGCGGGGTACTCCTTTGTGAGCTTTTGAAAGCATTCCAGGGATTTCCGATAGTCTTTCTGATCGTTTTTCGGATGGGCATACAGAATCCCCATCTCGAACAGAACCCTGTCTCCCCTTCCGGGATCTCTTTCCAGTATCTGCCGGTATGTATCCAGGGAGGCCCTGTAGTTTCCCTGATGAAACAAGTCATTCGCTTCTTCGAAGGTGGCTTTGTCCTGGAATCCGCTGCATCCGGACAGCAGAAGCAGAGCCAGCATGATGTACCTCATCCCTCACCTCGTGACGGAACCATCGGGTTATTTCGTGTTATAAGCATGCAATCCGACGGACAGAAGGATAATGGAATGGCAGGGTTGTGAGACCCTGCCGTTTCATCGTCCGGAGCAACAACAGTATCGTTGATGACTCCCTTGCCGCGACCTACTTCTTCATCGATTTCTGGAAAGCGGCGTCGGCCTTTTTCGCCTTTTCATCCGCGATCCTTTCCCTTTCCATTGCCGCCTTTTCGGCATTTTCGGCGCGTGCCGTGGCATCGTCAGCCTTCAGCTTGGCCGCATCGGCCGCTGCCTTGGCAGCCTGTGCATCCTGCAGCGCCTGATCAGCTTTCGCATCGATCAGTTTCTGCTGTGCCTCCACTTTTTCGAGTTCACTGGTTGTTGCGCAACCGATCATCGTAATCGGGAATACAAGCAGCAGTGAGATCAGCAAAAGACCTTTCTTCATCTCGAATCACCTCCTTTCCGTTCGGTGTGCCGTGCCGGGAAGAGGGGACGCCTGTCTCTTCCTGGCAGGATCAATCACGATGCCGTCGATGTCCAAATCATACTTCAGGCGTTTGACCGCATCTCCGGCCTCGCCGGCATCGTTGAAAGGGCCGGCGAGGACACGAAAGCCGCTATCCCGTGCTATCACCCGTGCCGGGATCTGCGGCCCCTGGTGGTTGATAATGGCGGCAAGCCGCCGGGCCTCGATCTCGTCACGCACATCAGCGGCCAGAACATACCATGCCTTCAGCTTCAGTTCCGGTATTTCCGGTCTGCCGTACAATGCGTCAGGGTGCTCGACTTCCAGGGGTTCCGGAGCCTCTGTTTCACTTCCCTGACGCATCGCCAGGATGGGAACGGGAATCCCCCGGGCCTCGGACTGAACTTCCTTCACTTTTTTCCAGTCAAGCGTGCCCGCCGATTTCTTTTCAATCGTTCTCAATTTTGCATGCATCTTTTCGAGTTCGCCGGCGTCAGAGTTTTCCAGGGGCGTATGAGCCTCCATGTACAGCACCCCATTGCGTTGACCTATGAGATACGGCTGGTTGACAATGGCGACGGGCGTGTTGACCGGGGTGTCGTTGAAAAGCTTTTTCACATTTTCCGGATAGAGCCTCATGCAGCCGTTGGTTGCCTGAAGGCCGATGCTGGCCGGTTTGTTGGTGCCATGGATCAGGTATCCCGATTTGCTCAGATAGAGCGCGTATTCTCCCAAGGGGTTCTTGGGTCCAGGCGGAACTTCCGCGGGGAGAATATCCCCTTTTTTCCGATGATCCGCGGCAATTGAGGCTGGCACATGCCAGGTCGGCCGGGTGGCTTTGCGCGCCACGCGCATCTGACCGGTGGGTGTGGGCCGCTCCTCGGTTCCGACACCGACCGGGTAGGTCGACACCACCATCGACGTGCCGTCCCCTTTGAAATGAAAGAGCCTCATGGTGGCCAGGTTGACCACAAGCCCTTTTCTGGGAGCGTCCGGGAGGATGAAACTCAGGGGCAGAATGATGCGCTCTCCGGCCTCGGGCACCCATACATCCACCCCCGGATTCGCCGCACTGATTGCATTGATCCCCAGACCGAAGTGCCGCGCGATATCCGGCAGCGTATCCCCCTTTTCAAGCCTGACGACCGCCAACCGGCCGATGACGTCTTCTCCTTTTGCAACCGGAAAATCAATTTTTTCGATCTCTTTGTCAGGATGGCTTGTAACATGCCGGAATTTATCCTGAATGTTTTTCATGACGGCGCATCCCTGCAGTGACAGGATGAAGACGCACAGGGCAATAAGACGAAGCCGATTGGATACGAGTGACAGGTCTGGGATTCGAAGCATGGTGTAAATATGGTACCTTTCTCTAGTATGAAAAGTTGAATTTCCGCGTCAGGACACAGAAAAGCCGGGGACCGAACATCCTGTGATATTTCGGCAACCCGGCTGTCTCAGTAAGACCCTGTAGGCTTTCCGCCCCATTCTCGCGAATGGTTTAGCATTATCGTTTACCACCAACCTATGAATCCGTTTTCCGTCACCGATGCGAACCGGCGTGCTTCGGCGCTCTTCAGTGCGCTTACTGGCTTGGCCTCCCTTTTCACGGGTTTGAAAACAAAAAAGCCGGGACCGAACATCATGCGATATTTCGGCAACCCGGCTGTCTCGGTAAGACCCTGTAGGCTTTCCGCCCCATTCTTGCGAATGGTTGAGTATTATCGTTTATCTCTCGAACAATTTTTTCGCATGATTATCATTTCCATGAGGATTTGTCAAAATTTTTCTGACGTCCGGTTGAGGGAGCCGAGGATTTGCGTAGAAATCAAGGGGAAACCATACAATCCCGACTGTTTAAAGTCTTTTCGCAAAGGACCGCGCTCCTGCGCCTGGATAGTGGGGGGCATCTGTGGTATTGTCATAGCCGTACGACATTTTCGGGAGGAAGACATGGAACACACGCACATCATCGTCGAAGAGCTGAGCGATATCAGCGGCCGTTTGCACACTCTTGCCAAACATCTCGAAGGCGATCATGAAAGGCAGCATTGGGAAAAGGCATGTATGGAGATCGATACCCTGCTCCGCCTGGTGGAAAGCCGTATCGCTGCACGAGGGGGGTATTGATGCGTTGACGACGACAGAGCGAATCCGAAGCTTTGGGAGTATCCGCCATACCCTTCTCTGATTTGGGCGAATACTATGGAGTCCGGTCCCGGAACGGAGAAATCGTGGTTGTCTTCCTCGCCGGGACTTCCGCCCTTGATGCATGACAAAGAAAAGGCTGGTACGCTTCTCGAAAAAACGGCATCATTTCACGATGTGCCATACTGGAAGGAAACCGCGTCCATGAGGTATTACCCCATTCTTGTCGTCCTGATTGCCGTGTTCGTCGCCGGGTGTCCCGGCAAGGCGTTGCCTCCGGTTGCCGTGAAGATTCCGACACGGGCAATCGACTACCAGAAAGAGGTCAAACCGATACTCGACAGGCGCTGCGCGGTCTGCCACTCCTGCTACAACTCGCCCTGCCAGCTCAAGCTCGACTCGTTCGAGGGGACGGACCGCGGGGCCACGAAAAGGGCGGTCTACAACGCCTCGCGACTGAGCTCCATGGACCCGACCCGGCTCTTCATCGATGCGCAGACCACCGACGAATGGCGCAAAAAGGACTTCTCCACAGTCACCGGAAGCAGCGTGGCGGACGGTCTGAATGATTCGATCATGATCCAGCTGCTCTACCACAAGATGAACAATCCGAAGAACAGCGGCGAGTACCGGCCTGAAACGGACGACCTGACCTGTTCGGAAAACCGGGCCGAGGTGGGCGCATACCTGGAAAAGCATCCGAATCGCGGCATGCCCTACGGGTTCCCCCCGCTCAAGCAGGATGAGTTCGATATCATCGCCGGCTGGCTGGTTCAGGGTGCCAAGGGACCCGATGCGGCCCGGCAGGCGGAACTGACCACGCCGAAGCCCGTCGACGCCCTTGCCATCCGGCAGTGGGAATTATTCCTGAACCGGGATGACGCAAAACACGCCATGACCGCTCGCTACCTCTACGAGCATCTCTTCCTGGCCCACATAAAATTCGGAACGCCGACCAACGAGTTCTACGAACTGGTACGCTCCAGGACCGCGCCCGGCCTGCCCATCGACCTGGTTGCCACGGTGCGCCCCTATGACGATCCCGGTGTGGAGCGGGTCTACTACCGCTTCCGCAAGATCCACTCCACCATCGTCCACAAGACTCACATGGTCTTTGATTTCGATGACGCCCAACTGCGGCGCCTCACCGAACTCTTCATCAAGCCCGAGTGGCTGCAGCCCCCGCACCTGATGGGCTATGACCCCGTAGTGAGCGCCAATCCGTTCGCGGCCTTCGAACAGATCCCGCCGCGCTCCCGCTACCAGTTCCTGCTGGATAACGCGCTCTACATCATCATGACCTTCATCCACGGACCGGTGTGCAAGGGACAGATAGCCCTCAACGTCATCGATGACCATTTCTGGGTGCTGTTCATGGATCCCGGCCATGACCTGAGCGTGGCCTATCCCGGATTTCTGAAGATGTATGCCGACAAGCTGCGCATGCCCGTCGAGAAGGGGAGCGATCTGCGCATTTTTTCTGCGCTGACCGATCGGCACCGCAAGGCCGCTGTGGAGTTTTACAGGGCCCGCCAGGACTATTACACGTCGCTGAACTACGACGGCCTGGGCTACGAGTCCATCTGGAAAGGAAACCGCGCCGATGATGCGCCGCTGCTCACCGTCTACCGCCATTTCGACAGCGCCTCGGTTCACAGGGGGGTGCTGGGAAACCTGCCCAAGACCATGTGGGTCCTCGATTATCCCCTGCTTGAACGGATCTACTACGCGCTCGTCGCCGGCTTCGACGTGTACGGCACGGCCGGCCACCAGCTGGCGTTGCGGCTTTACATGGATGCGCTGCGCGTGGAAGGGGAGAGTTACTTCCTTGACTTTCTGCCCCCGGAAAAGCGACGGGAGCTGATGCAGTCCTGGTACCTGGGGATCGATCCGGAAAAGATAAACTATTACCCGTCCGCCCTGCCGGCGAAGATTGCCTTCACCACCGACGATCCGAAGCGGGAGTTCGTGGAACATGTCGTGAAGAAGCACCTGTTGCGTGCGGCGGGGATCTCGTTCGATCCCGTGAACTATCTGCCGGCAGGAAGTGCCTATCCGGGACTGCCCACGTCATATACGACAAGGGATGACTACCTGCGGGCGTTTACCGCCCTTTCCCAACCCGGCACGGCCTTTTTTTTCCTGGTGAACGAGCACAACGCCAATCTGGCCTACTTGAGGATCCGCCTCAAGAACGGCAGGGACATTGCCGGCTCCATTGTCATCAACCGCTGGCATGACAATGTCGCCTTTCTGTTCGGCGAGGACGGCCGGCTCGATCCCTCCAAGGACAGCGCCGACTTCATCCATGGCCTCATCGGATCCTATCCGAATTATTTTTTTGATGTAAGGGAAGAGGACCTGCCGGATTTTTTCGATCTGCTGGCAAATTTCAGGAAAAGCCCGAAGGATCTGGAACGGCTCGCAAAATACGGCGTGAACCGGGCGGACGATCGGCTGTGGGATACCTACGACTGGTTCCAGCAGCGGTTCAACGAGGACGAACCGGTGCGGGGCGGGCTTTTTGACCTGAACCGCTATTACCACAACGCCAGGTAGAGAAGGGAGGGGCGATTCGGAAAGCGGGGTGCATCTCTCCTGCGAGGTTGCCGGAATACTTTCCTGGCCGTGGTTTCGGGCACTGATGCGATGCGCCGGGTGTTTCAGGTCGGTGATGGTCATGCCTCTCTCAAGATGTAACCGGTGCGGTGTATCGTGTGGATGAGCTTCCTTTCGGCTCCCCTGTCTATCTTTTTGCGAAGGTAGTTGATGTAGACATCTACAACATTGGTGAACCTGTCGAATTCGGAATGCGACCAGACGGTATCGAAGATTGCGCCTCGGCTCAATGGCCGGTTCGGGTTGCGCATGAAGAATTCCAGCAGAGCGTATTCCGTCGTCGTCAGCCGTACCTCCGTGTCGCCGCGCCACACCGTGCGCGTTACCGGGTCGAGTCGCAGATCGGAAAAACGGATTTCGGCGCCCCGTTCCTGCGCCGACCTCCTGAGCAGCGCTCGTGCCCTGGCCAGTAATTCAACCAGTGCGAAAGGTTTGACCAGATAATCATCCGAGCCCGCGTCCAATCCCGCCACGACGTCATCGATTGAGCTCTGTGCCGTCACTATCAGAACAGGTGTCGTAACGGTTGCCGCGCGAAGGTCCTTGACGATTGAAAGGCCGTCTTTCCTCGGTAGGACCAGATCCAGGAGTATCAGGTTGTACGTAGCTTCAAGAGCCATCCTGAAACCCTCTTCTCCGTCGGCTGAGACTTCTACCCTATACTGCTCCGATTCAAACGCACGCCTGATGAAGTCAACAACCTTTTTGTCATCATCAATGATTAGGATATCCATTTCATAATCCTCTTTTTGAAATATCCCGGCAGGCCTGCACCTGCCGCTCTTCGACTATCGTGACAACCTCTTTGTCGGGACACGTGTCGAGGATGAAATATAGCATTGATCGGGCAGCGATGATTGTAAGGATTTGTAAACAATTTTAAAGTCGAATCAACTGGATGATTAACCTTGAAAATCATGCTTTACATACGGAGGGTTCAAGGCAATAATCAGCCCGTGCCTCGGAGGTCCTTCCCGCATGCCGCAATCCGGACGCCCCGGACAGGCATTTTCGGAAGATTTCCGGTGAAAAAGTTTTTGTGACACGAGAGATGCCGGCAATGAATTCAAACACGATAGAGATACGGGAGAATGAGCCGCTTGCCTCCTTGACGACCTTCGAAGTCGGCGGACCGGCGCGGTATTTTGTCCGGATTGCAAGCGAGGAAGACGCTGCGACCGCCCTGGCCTTTGCCGGTGAAAGGTGTCTTGATACCCTCGTCCTGGGAGGCGGGAGCAACGTTCTTATCAGCGACGAAGGTTTTCCGGGACTGGTGATCCTGAATCGCATGACCGGATTGACCGTCGAGGAGGAGGGCGATACGGTACTCGTCACTGTCGGGGCCGGCGAGGGCTGGCAGGAGTTCGTCGACCTCTGTGTCGCCAGGGGGTGGCAGGGGATCGAGTGCCTTGCGGGAATACCGGGCACCGTCGGCGCTTCGCCGATTCAGAATATCGGCGCCTACGGCCAGGAGGTGTCGCAGGTCATTGCGCGGGTCAGGTGCCTGGAGATCGCGACAGGCAAATCAGTGACCTTCGAAACCGAAGATTGCTCTTTTCGCTACCGGGAGAGCACCTTCAACACACGGGAGGCAGGGAGGTTTCTCGTGACCTCCGTCACCTTCCGCCTCGCGCGGGGAGGAGCCCCGGTCGTGCAATACCGGGAACTCGCGGAACGGCTTTCAGGCATTTCAACGCCGACGCCGGCGGATGTGCGCGATGCCGTGATAGCGATCCGTGCCGGCAAGGGGGTTCTGGTGCGGACCGGCTACGAATCGTTCAGGAGCGCCGGCTCCTTCTTCAAAAACCCGGTTGTTTCACGCGCCCGGTTCGATCGGATCGAGGCGCTCCTTGCCGGGAAGGGTGGGGCGGCAAACTGGGCCTGGCCTTTGCCCTGCGGCGACGTCAAGGTTTCCGCGGCGTACCTGATCCAGAGTTCGGGATTCGAACGAGGCCATCACAGGGGAAACGTCGGCATTTCGCCTCACCACACCCTGATCCTGATCAACCGCGGCGGGGCGACTGCCCGCGAAATCGTCGACTTCGCCGCGGAGGTGCAGCGGCGGGTACTTGATCGGTTTGGAGTGACCCTGATGCCTGAAGCCCGTCTCATCGGTTTCGGTTCTTCCCCATTAAGGTGCAATCGTGAATAAAAGAGGTCGTCCCTTGAAAAATTGAATTACATCTTCCAAAAGACGACCCCCTGTTTTCTGTTGCCGCGAACAGTTAATTGTTCGTCGTTTCGGCTACTGGACGCATTCCAGCATCGCATCGATACGACGGTTCTTCTGGCGTCCCGCCGCGGTCTCGTTGGTCGCAATCGGTTTCGTATAACCGTATCCCTTTATTGAGAGACGTGATGACTCAATGCCGAATTTCTCGACCAGGTAGTTCCTGACGTTTTCGGCGCGACGCTCGGAGAGCTTGATGTTGTACTCATATTTGCCGCGATTGTCCGTGTGTCCCTCTATGACGGTTGTGGTGCTCGGGTATTGTTTCATGAATTCAGCGACTTTCCCGATAACATCGTGGTACTTTGGCTTTACGTCCGATTTGTCGTAATCAAACTCTACATTAAGTGTCATGCAGATCTTTTCAGGAGCCGGCGCGGGAGCAGGTGGCGGTTCAGGTCGCGCAACCTGCGGCGGTGTACATCCTTCGGCTTCTTTGGCAAGCTTTCGGGCTTCCGCCAGGAGTCCCATGGCCTCGTCAGTGTGGCAGGCCCAGTAGGTCTCGGCGGCCTGTCTGCCCAATTCCCTTGCTTTCTTGATCTTCTCCGGGCAGTACTTCGCTCCCGGAGACTTCTCCGCCTGTGCGATAACCGCTTCAGTCTGTCCGAACTCATCCGGGACAAAGATAGCCCTGTCCATCACACCGAAGTGATATGTGGTGGTGCAGGAGGCGCCCAGTAACAGAATCATTATCAAGCCTGGTACGAAAAACCATTTTTTCATTGTTTTTCCCCTTTCTGTTGGATGAATCCCGTTATTTTATAGTTTTGTATCAGTCTACAGGAGAAAGTGAATCATGCAAGACCGGAATAGATAGCGTGGTTACGTGGTCACTTGTCCGGCACGGGTAGAATGTAATTGGTGATCGATTCAAGGGAGCGGTACGTATTCTCGCTGCCCGCTGTTACAGCGTATCCGCGGCCCGAGCACCACATGGCAATAGGAAAAGAAGACACACATGCGGGTTTCTTGTGTTTGCGTTGTGCTCCCCTTGAATCAATATCTTTCTCTCTGTGTTCCGTACGAACTCCTACGGCGAAGTGAGCTTAAGATTGATTGCCGACCCGCGCGCGCCGAGAACCACCAGATACTTCGCGCCGGCGCCGGAAAAGAGGGGCGCGCCGCTTGCCGTGCCTGAGGCAAGCTCCGTGAAATCCTCGTCATACAGGAACCAGCAGGTCGCGCCGCTGATAGAGAGAGTGCCTGACGAAGGGAGCCTTCGCCATTCGGCAAATCCGTCACCGCCGATGGAGATTGTTGTCGCTCCCGACGCAAGAAGCGGGATGCCAGACAGGGGGCGATAGAGTGAACTGCCGAGGCGCAGCCAGTTCTGGCCCTGCCAGGATTCGATTCCCGCGTCCTGCAGGTCTCTGCCGCTGTCGGGCAGTGTCATGAACATGCCGTCCAGCCTGGCGTCCGTGGCGGGTGTCATGTCGCGCAGGATACTGTTGCCCATCAGGTATCCGGTCAGGCCGGTTATTGTCCTGAACCTGAAGCCGGGATCGCCTTTCAGCAGCAGGAACCACCACGCGTCGGCGTTGACCGGCAGCCACCTCTCGTCAAGCCGTGCCCGCCAGGCATCGGATATGGCGGCTTTGTCGTCAAGACGCTGCCCGAACAGGAGGCTGACGCTGTAGTGCCCATACCCCCGTTTTATCCGGAGAGCGAAATAGCGGTGTCCCGCCCGGGTCAGCAGGCGGACCGCCGTGACGGGATCGCCGTCCGCCGCATACCAGCCGTCGCTGCGCAGTTTCAGATTCCGGTATTTCGAGGTCCAGTCGGTCTGGTATTCATCAACCGAGAGCGCGTCATCCGAACCGAAACTCAGGCGATAGGCGGTTGTTCCCGAGGCGTAGTGGCCCGCATAGGCGCTTTTGTCCTCCTGCGGCGTCGCCTGGACCGGCAAGGGGGTGTCCGGCAGCGGCTTCGGCATCGCTGCAACCGTGCCGCGCTCCACCAGGGCGCGGAGCAGGATCCGCTCCGCGATGGTAACGGCATGGGAGGATCCGAAACCGTTCGAGGCGCCGAAAACCACTACCCCCAGTTTCTCATCCGGCAGCACCGCGATGTTGGCCCCGTAATAGCCGTTCATGTCGCCGGTTTTCTGCCAGGACAGTATGTCGACGGCAGCCAGCCCCGGTTGTGCGACGGTATCCCATCCCAGGCCGAAACGGTATTCATCGTAGGGAACAGGGTTGAACGAACCCAGTCTCTGGTCCTGCGCCATGAGCGCTACGGACCTTTCCGAGAGAATCCGGCGTGAGCCGTAAACCCCTTTATTGATGAACATCATCGCCAGGTGGGACAACTCCTCCGGGGTGGAAAACAAGCCGCCCGATGCATACACATTGTAAAAATAGAGGGTGAGCGGTGAGTCCCCGGAATATGGCTGGGCGTAGGAATTCGCGGGAAGGGGGCCGGTCTGGTACCGGCTTACGCTCATGCCGAGGGGGTCCAGGATATTCCTGCGGACAAAGTCGGGATACTCCTCGCCGGTAACCGACTTGACCAGATTTCCAATCATGGTAAAACCGTCGTTGTTGTACTCGCTCATGATTCCCGGGTCATGTTTCAGGCGCTGATATTTCAGTCCGTCCATCATCTGCGCGGCATACCCGGGAAACGGCGCCGCCGTGATGGCTCCCCTGATATCATTGCCGGGAAGCCCGGATGAGTGGTTCAGCAGCATTCGCACGGTCATATCCCGGTATCGCGGGTCAAGGGGCATGCTGAAATTCTTGATGTAGGTCGTTACAGGTTCATCCAGGGAAACAAGCCCCTGGTCCACAAGGATCATGGTCGCCACCGTGGCAAGCATCTTGCTGACGGAGCAGGCAGCGAAGAGAGTAGCGGTTGTCGCTTCCCGGCCGGATTTCTGATCGACGACGCCGAAAGCCTCCGACCAGACCACCCTGTCGCCGTCAACCAGGGCGACGGAGATCGATGTGGCGCCGGTTTCCGCCATGATTTCCTTCACCGCGGCGCGGCCTTCGGCGATGGCGGCGGAATAGGGGGTGTCGGAATGTGACGATTCGCCGCAGCCGGCAAGCAGCGCTGAGGCAAAAAAAATGCAGCAAGCAGTCAGAAAGAGAGGGGAACGCATAAACAAGAGCCTCCGGTTTATATTTTGTGTCGCTTACTTTAATTCGTTCATGGGACAAAAGGTTGGAACGGAGCGGGTGAGGTGTGCTGAAACAGACCACATCGCATCCTGATTCCCGGGACCCGGAAGGTGACCGCATCGTGGCGTCGGGTGGCTTCATTGGCACTTCCGGCGACCTGCGGTATACATGTACACAATGGCTCTTCAATACAAGAAGGGGCCGATTTTTCGTGGGATGCAAGGAGTCAGCCGCTGTCCGGAGGATCATTGCGAACTCGTCGGATACGGGGTAGCATGCCTTCTTCGAGAGCCGGGCTCGGTGTAGTAAAGTGGCGCGTACGCGCCTTTGGAAAGGGGATGAGATGATCGTCGATCCCATATCGCTCAAGCTCTTCGTCGCCATTGTGGAAGAGGGTACCATCGCCGCTGCCGCGGAACGGGAACATATCGCCGCGTCCGCGGTGAGCAAGCGCATCGGCGATCTGGAGGACACGCTCCAGACGCAGCTGCTCAGGCGGACCAACAAGGGGGTTGTGCCGACAGCGGCGGGGGTTACGCTGCTCAATCTCGCGCGGGGCGTCCTGCATGACCTGAATGACATCTTCCTGCAGATCCGGGAGTATTCCAGCGGGGTCCGCGGTCGCATCAGGCTGTGGGCAAATATTTCCGCCATCAACCAGTTTCTTCCGAACGAGCTCAAATCCTTCCTGAATGCACACCCCCAGGTACAGATCCGCCTGGAGGGGAACATCAGCGAGGCCATCATGAAATCGGTTGCCGAGGGCGCGGCTGACGTGGGTGTCATTACGATGGATTCATGCCGGGAGGATCTGGAGTATCTCCCGTACCACACGGATCAACTCGTCGTGATAACGCCCAAAGACCATGTCCTGGCGAAAAAGAAGTCGGTGTCGTTCCGGGAGACACTGGACTTCGATTACGTGGGGCTGCCGGTGGGCAGCGCGCTGAACAACCGGATCGTGCGGGCCGCGAACGACCTGGGCAGAAATCCGAAACTGCGGATTCACGTGAACAGTTTCGATGCCCTGTGCCTGATGGTGGAGGCGGGCCTCGGGATCGGCATCGTGCCGAGGGGAGCTGCCAAACCCTATTTCAAGGGCCTGCGAATCCGCCCGGTTCCGTTGCTGGAACCGTGGGCGACACGCGATCTTAAGCTGTGCGTCCGCTCGTATGACGCGCTGCCCGCGGCGGCGAAACTTCTCGTCGATCACCTCCGGCAGGGGGAATAGTCCTGCATTCTGCAGTTGAAGTCATCCTTCGTTCACCCCGGACGACTCCGAATGCCGTTTTTGGATGCACGAAAGCCGGCTTCATCAGGATGGACGTTCGCCATCTCCATCCGCGATGGCGGCCTCACGAGATACTGCTTTTCCTGCGTGTTCCGGTTCGGTATAGATGAAAAGGGCCGCATCTCTGGATATGGCGCGGCACTTTCATGAAATACCAGGCAGAGGAGCACGATAGGATGGCGCGTTCATGCAGCATAGCGGTATTGCCCGGAGACGGAATCGGGCCTGAGGTAATGGCGGAGGCGCTCAAGGTGCTGGACGCCGTGGAAAAAAAGTTCGGCGTGACGTTCGCGAAAACCCACGCATACGTGGGAGGGGCGGGCATCGACAACGAGGGGAAAGCCCTTCCCGATACAACGGTCGGTATCTGCAGTGCATCCGACGCCATCCTGTTCGGTTCGGTGGGCGGACCCAAGTGGGAGTCGCTGCCACCCGAGGAGCAGCCCGAGCGGGCGGCGCTCCTGCCGCTGCGCAGTATCTTCGGCCTGTACGCAAACCTCCGCCCCGCAATAGTCTTCCCTTCGCTCACCGGCGCGTCCTCGCTCAAGGAAGAGGTTGTGAGCGGCGGATTCGACATCCTGGTGGTTCGGGAACTGACCGGCGGCATCTACTTCTCCCAGCCCAAAGGGATCGAGGGTGAGGGGCACCGTAGGGTCGGCTTCGACACCCTGCGCTACAGCGTGCCCGAGATCGAGCGCATCGCGCACGTGGCTTTCCGTGCGGCGCGCGAGCGGAGCGGCAAACTCTGTTCCATCGACAAGGCGAATGTCCTCTCTTCATCGGTCCTGTGGCGGGAGACCGTAACCGCCGTCGCCAGGGACTACCCGGAGGTGGAGCTGACGCACATGTACGTGGACAACGCGGCCATGCAGCTTGTCCGCCGGCCGAAGCAGTTCGACGTGCTGCTGTGCGAGAACATGTTCGGTGATATCCTTTCCGACGAAGCCGCCATGCTGACCGGTTCGCTGGGCATGCTGCCCTCCGCGTCGCTTGCCGAGGGGGCGTTCGGAATGTACGAACCGTCGGGAGGCTCCGCGCCGGACATCGCCGGAAAAGGGATCGCCAACCCCATCGCCCAGATACTCTCTGTCGGCATGATGCTCCGCTACTCCTTCGGGCTGGAGGACGCCGCCGGAGCCGTCGAGTCAGCCGTGGTCAGGGTGCTGGAGCAGGGATGCCGGACAGCGGATATTTTTCAGAAGGGCAGCGGCGAACGGCTGGTGACGACCAGGGAAATGGGAGATGCGATCGCCGCGGCGCTGTGAATCAATGTGAACTACGGCAGGAAAAGGATGCAAACAAAAAACCCCCGAGCTATCGGGGGTTTTTTGTTTGCGGTAGTGCGCGGTTATTTGGGCGGGCAGGGACCAAGGCGTTTTCCGCTCATGATCATCTTGGTTTTCATTTCCTTCCCTTCGATCTTGGTCGCTGTTTCAATGAGGCCGTTCATGGAGTCTCCGGAGTACGTGACGGTACCCGTGCCGGTGGCTTCCTTGCAGGCTACGCTCCAGCTCACGGTATTCCCGTCTATCTTCTGGTTCTCAACCTTGCAGTCGGACTGTTCCCGGTTGGTCTTCGGTACATAGTCTTCCTTGGTCAGGCAGGTCTTTACCGTGTGAGGCTTCATGGCGCCGGCCGGCATCCCCGGCATTTTCGGCATTTCGACCTTCATGGTGATTTCCCATTCGCCATCCTGCATGTTTACTGCCGGAGCCGCGGCTTTCTGTTCGGGAGCCGGTTCGGCGGGAGCTGTTGCTTCCTTCTTCCGTTCGCAGCCGGCAAGGGCCAGCGAAGAGACGAGAACAACGATTGCCAAGCTTTTCCATGCGTCATGCTTCATTTTTTCTCTCCTTTCGATTTCGGCATACGCCGATTTTCATGGAATCGCGGAAATCCTTGATGTGTCCGTTTGAAGAGGATTCGCGCGAAGAAGGGCTTGTTTGCGGTTGTCGTCTGCTGTGTTGCGCGGTGCTCGCACCCTCACCTGTCGTAGTGATATGTCTCGGGTGCTTCGCTCCGTGCGCCGTGCATCCGACCTTCCTCGTCACGTTTTTCAACAGCCTGTCAATCTTTTTCGAATGATGTCTGATGGGTTCGGTTCACATCTGAAAAGGTGGGTCCGGCAAGACGGCATAAACAAAAAGTATACGCCGAAAAAAAAATAAAAAAAGACTGTTTCTTGCGCATCAGAGTGGATATACTTGAAACCAAGGTAGCGCTACCTGAAACGGAAACGACGGAGGTGAAGACGTTCAGTCGCAGTACAAGCTAATCCGAACAGAAAGCAGCAAAGATAGGAGGACCGCATGAACGAGGACACTCCGCCAGGCTGTAATGGAAAAAATACGAGATCCGCAGGCTGTTGAATATGCCTGAGACCCATGAAATGGGTAGATAGATAGATAAAAAAATGAGGCCCGCTTTTCCTAGAGCGGGCCTTTCATTTTTGACAGTTGTTCTGATTGCTCATATGGTACCGCGGACGGGAACAACGGTGTCCGGGGATTCGTTGTCCGGGTTGTTGACCAGTGTCGTGACCTCCCATTCCCTCATCAGTTCGGACGGGTAGGGCTGGTAGAGGCGCCGGAGCTTTTCCGGATTGTTTGTTGAACGGTCAAGCCAGAGTTCGAATTCCGTGGGGTGGAGCAGTACCGGCATTCTGTCGTGCAGGGGCGCCATGAGACTGTTGGCCGTCGTGGTGAGGATAGCGAAGGTTTCAATGCTTTCTCCGTCGGGGCTTTTCCATGAGTCCCAGATTCCGGCGAATGCCATGGGGGTTCCATCCTGCATGGTGACGTAGTGGGGACTTTTACCCGATGGGGTCGAGGCCCATTCGAAGAACCCGCTTGCGGGAATGATGCATCGGCGGGCACGGATCGCCTGCCTGAAGGCCGGTTTTTCGTGAGCGGTTTCGCAACGGGCGTTGATTAGCCGGTTGCCTGTGGAGAAGTCTTTTGCCCAATGGGGCACGAGCCCCCATCGGACGGAGGAAAGCCGTCTTCCACCGGTTGCGCTTTCGCGGATTATCGGCACATGTTGGGTGGGGGCGATGTTGTAGCGAGGATGGAGTTTCCGGAGAACATCGACTCCGAAAATTTCCGCGAGCAGTTCAGGGCATATGGCAAAGGTGAATCGTCCGCACATACTGTTCAGGTCGGGAAAAGAATGTCCTTGTCTGCAAGTGTGAAACCGAGGGCGAGAATAATCTTTCGTTTGGTTTCCATGCGGCAGGTTTCTCCGCGTTCAATCCTATCGATGGTGACCGCCGATACCCCTGCCAGGCGGGCAAGTTCCATTTTGCTCAAGAGGCGTTCCTCCCGGATTTTTCTGACGTTATTGCTGTTTTTCATTGCAGTTTCACCTCGAGGAGGTAAAGCATCCCCATGTCCGCTATGGAATTTGAAATCGTTGCACTATTTTCTTAAGATATTTCAGAGTTTTTGTCAATCGCCGAGAGATGGATGTGAAGCCTTCGAGGAGAGTCGTGCAGGGAAAATCCTTGACTTGTCAAGATCCATGTGAATCCCCCCGGGTATTCACGGAGGAAATCCGGGGGGGCACGGCTGATACAGCGTGAAAAGTGAATAGACAGGATAGTCCAGCCTGATGCCTATCGCACCAGAAGCACGGAGCATTTAGCCCCGGTAAGCACATGCCTGGCAACGCTCCCGATCATGTATTTTTCCAGATCCGACGTACCGAGATGCGAAATTACGATCAGGTCCGCCTTCATTTCATCAGCCTCCTTCAGGATCTCGTCGTAAGGAACCCCTTCTCGAATTTCGATCGTGCCCTTTGCCGCCTCTTTGCCGACCAGTTTCGTGACTTGTTTCACTACCGCCTCACGGGCGCCTTCCAGTATCTGCTTTTGCAACTCAATGGACAAATTGTCATCAACATCATAATCCACGGCGCATAGCTTCAGATCCTGAACCACATGGAGCACATGGACCTGCGCGCCGTACTGCTTCGCAATCTGGAACCCCCTGCGAATAGCCTTGTCGGCGTGATGAGACATGTCAGTCGGAATGAGAATTCTGGTTGGATTTAACATGGCAGGTTTCCTCCTTGTTCCGGGGTTGGCGGGGTTGGCCCGCGATTGCTTTGTCCCCGTCATGGGGCAAAGGCGCTTCGAATAATGGGTGAATATCCGTTCGACATATTTCCAATTTTATAACGTTTTCCGGGAAAATAAAGCATTCCCATTGTTTCTCGGATCTTTCCTCCCGTGGTTGATACCTGGCAGGCGCACCATTGGCGCGGTGCCCTCGGCCTTGGGTTGCCGGTTGACGCTACTCTCATTGGTACGAACAAACTCGTTTTTCCGTGGCGTTCGAATCAAACCGGTTCCATACTCTACCGACATTTGTTATAAAGAAAAACCAATGTGAACTGTCCGGATACTTGTGCCGGTAAATATATTCGTCCCGGTTATCTCCGCTTTCGTCTTTCTCAGGCAAACAAGAGGTTTATCCATGAGTGTAATCTACCTGTTGCTGTCCTCCCTCTGTGTCCTCAGCCTGGCATACCGGTACTACTCGGCCTTTATTGCCGCCAAGGTGTTGATGCTCGACGACCGGAATAGTACGCCGGCCGTTACCTGCACTGACGGCAAGGACTTTGTCCCTACCAACAGGTGGGTTGTGTTCGGCCATCACTTCGCCGCAATCGCGGGGGCGGGACCGTTGATCGGCCCCACGCTGGCCGCGCAGTACGGGTGGGGACCCGGCTTTTTCTGGATCCTGCTGGGATCGGTTTTTGGCGGGTGCGTCCACGACATGATCATCCTGTTTGCCTCGGTCCGCCATCAGGGGCAGTCCCTGTCGGTTATCGCAAAGAATGACGTGAGCAGGCTGACCGGCGTTACCACCGCCATCGTTACCTTCTTCATCATCATCGTGGCCCTGGCCGGTCTTGCCGTGGCGGTCACAAATGCCTTGTACAACAACCCCTGGGGGGTGTTCACCATCGGCATGACAATTCCCATTGCCATGATTGTCGGTGTCTATATGTTCAAGATCAGGCCGGGCGGGATCCTTTCCGGGACGGTCTTCGGCGTCATCGCCGTGCTCGCGGCGGTGTATTTCGGAGCGCCTGTCGCGGAATCGTCCCTTGCCGGATGGTTCACTTTCAGCAAGGAGAGCCTTTCCGTCATGCTGCCGGTCTACGGCTTCTGCGCCGCTGCACTGCCGGTATGGCTTCTGCTCGCCCCGCGGGATTATCTCAGTACCTACATGAAAATAGCCGTTATCGGGGGACTGGCGCTCGGGCTCTTCCTGGTGAACCCCGACGTGCAGATGCCCTTTGTCACACGATTCATAAACGGCGGCGGGCCGATCATCCCCGGTCCGGTTTGGCCCTATGTATTCATCACCATCGCGTGCGGCGCCATCTCCGGGTTCCACGCCCTGATCGGCTCCGGCACGACCCCCAAGCTGCTGGAGAAGGAAAGCCAGATACGCATGGTGGGGTACGGCGCCATGCTCACCGAGGCCTTCGTCGGCCTGATGGCGCTGCTTGCGGCAGTCACGCTTGTCCCCAATGATTACTTCGCCATCAACACGTCTGCCGCGGCCTTTGCCAAGCTCAACATGCCGGTAAAGGAGCTTCCCGAGTTGAGCCGCCTTGTCGGTCTCGATGTGTCCAATCGTCCGGGCGGCGCGATTTCACTGGCCGTCGGCATGTCATACATCTTCTCTAATGTGGGCGAGGGGTTGCGGCACACGATGAAATACTGGTTCCAGTTCATCATCATGTTCGAGGCGCTGTTCATTCTGACAACGATAGATGCGGGGACCCGGGTGGCGCGCTACATTTTGCAGGATATCCTGGGTAACCTCTACAGGCCGCTCAAGCAGACGGATTGGCTGCCCGGCGTCATACTGACCAGCGGCGCCGTTTCCTTCTTCTGGGGGTATATACTCTTCACCGGTGATATTTCATCCATCTGGCCCATGTTCGGGGTTACGAACCAGACGCTCGCCGCGCTGGCCCTGGCCATCGGAACCACGATCATCCTCAGGATTGCCACGAACAAGCGCTACGCCCTCATCACCGCGGTGCCGTGCCTGGTGATGGCGGTGACCACGTTTGCCGCGGGATACATGAACATCAGGCTCTACCTGACAAAGGGAATGGTTCTCAACACGGTCCTCAGCGTCGCCATTATCGCCCTGGTGGCGATCATTATCGTCGACAACATCCGGGTCTGGATGACTCTCCTTAAGACGGACAATCCGATCGGCATGAACGACGAGCGGGACAGGATCTACTGTCCTGTCGTTCAACCCCATGCGCCTGATGATGTGCCGCTTGCCTGATATGGATCACGGTTCCGCCGCGACCTTCCCCACCGGCGCCAGGTAGATGCCGAATTCATCGTAGCCGTCCACCCCGAGCAGTTCATCCACCAGCGTCTGATTGTACGCCGCAATGGCGCACGTGCCGGCGCCGACGGCTTCGCAGGCCAGGTAGAGGTTCTGGCACACATGGCCCGCGTCCACGGCGATCACCTTGTAGGAAGCCTCCCCGTAACGCCATTCCGTGCGTTCCGGAACCGCGGTCCAGAGAAAGGTCACTGCCGACCGCCCGGCAAAGTCCTGGCCGTGGGTCGCGGCGGTCAGGCGTTCCGGCAGGTCTTCCACGTCTCGAACATGAACGAGGGAATGATCCATGGGGAGGTATCGGTAGATGCCTCTCTCAAGGCCTTCAACCCGCATCACGGCCAGATAGGTCTCGAAGGAGTGGCGGCATCCGGCGGAAGGGACCGTGCGCAGGACGGCGGCAGCGTGGAGGACGGCGCGTACCCCCTGGGTGGCCCACAGGAGAAAGGCGGTTTCGTCCAGGGAGAGGTGCGCCGCGGTGAATCGCCGCCGGCTGCGACGGGTGGCGATCGCGTTCTGCAGGTCGCAGGGAGGAATCGACCATGTCTCCCGGTCCGGCAGCGGAATGAGCCTGCTGTCCGGCGGCGCCGGCTTCTGGACCGGTGGAGGCCGTAACCCCAGTGATTGCCGAGTTGCACGGAAGTCGACCTCTTCCCTGATGCGGTCGGTCAGAAAGTATCTGCCGCTTTCCGTGGTGATGGAAGGCTTTTTCATCGTATCGCTCCCTTGGTGGTGAAAATGGTTCCGCCTGTACAGACGGGTGACGGCGGATATCCCCTTCGCGCACGGCGCTTCCGCGTCATTATGAATGAATAAAGAGTAGCAGGGAGATGCCCGGCCTGCAAACCTGTGGACGATTGACAACGGTATCCGGAAACAATACCTCTCACTCTTTCTCCCGTTTCCTGCTATAAATACACAACGAGACGAATCATCCGCGCACACCTGCCGGCGCCTATCAACGGAGAATAACGCCCCATGTCCCTGAACGTCTTTACCGGCAACAGGATGGAGAGACTGGTGGATGCCCTTGCCGATACGGTGGCCGGTCCGGGCGATCCTTTCACCCCCGAGACCATCGTGGTGCAGAGCAAGGGGATGCAGCGCTGGATCGCCATGGAGCTGGCAAAGCGGTTAGGCGTCTGGGCTAACTGCCGGTACCCGTTTCCCAATTCGTTCATCGGGGAGCTTTTCGGTTCGGCGCTCACGGACATGCCCGACGATTCCCCGTTCAATCCGTCCATACTGACGTGGCGCATCATGGAGGTCCTTCCCCGACTCCTCGACGACCCTGCCTTCGCGGTTCTTCAGGGATACCTCGCCGGAAACCGGCGTGAACTGAAGCTGTACCAACTGGCGTGCCGGATAGCCGATACCTTCGACCAGTACACCCTGTTCCGGGGCGAGATGCTGGAAGGGTGGGAAGGGGGCGGGGAAGGGCACTGGCAGGCGCTCCTGTGGCGCTCCCTGGTCGCCGGGGCGGGCAGCTGCCACCGCTGGAACAGCCGGAAGCGCTTCCTCGGGGAACTGGACGGCTGGGTCCTGAAGGGAGGGAACCTGCCCCCACGGGTAGCCGTGTTCGGCATCTCCTGGTTGCCGAAATTTCACCTGGATGTCCTGTCCGCGGTTTCCCGCCGCACCGACGTCAATCTCTTCACCATGAGCCCCTGCCGTGAGTATTGGGCGGACATCCTCCCTCCCCGCACCAGGGCGCGGCTGCCGCGGGCGGAACAGGCGCTCGGAGCGGAGGGGAATCCGATCCTGGCTTCCCTCGGCCGGCTGGGGAGAGAATTTTCGGATACCCTCCTGGAATACGATGCCGCCGGAGGCGGAGAAATCGACCTCTACCGGGAGGCGGTCGGGGACACCATCCTTGCCGTTCTGCAGAACGACATCCTCGACCTGAGGGGGGGCGAGTGCGGAGAGGTGGAGAAAATCTCCGTCACGCCGGGCGACCGTTCCCTGACGGTACACTCCTGCCACGGACCCATGCGCGAGGTGGAGGTGCTCCATGACAGCCTTCTCGCCATGTTCGAGGAGATGGACGGTCTCGCGCCGCGCGATATCCTGGTGATGACGCCGGATATCGAGACCTACGCTCCCTACGTATCCGCGGTGTTCGAGGGAAATCCGGACCAGGCCGCGCGAATTCCATTTTCCATCGCGGACCGGAACCTGCGCGGCGAGGGGCGCCTGGCCCGCCCCCTTCTCGATATCCTGAACCTCACCGGCAGGCGGTTCCCGGTTACCGGGGTGATGGAGATCCTGTCCGCCTCTCCCGTCCATGCGAGGTTCGGGCTGGAGGCGGCGGATCTCGACCTGGTGCGGTCCTGGCTGGAAGAGACACGGATACGGTGGGGGTTCGACACCGGGGAGCGGGCGCGGGAGGGTTTTCCACCGTTCCGGGAAAACAGCTGGCGTGCCGGGCTCGACCGGCTCCTCCTCGGGTACGCCCTGCCTGAGGGCGCCGGCCTGTTCGCGGATATCCTCCCCTATGACGACATGGAAGGGGACGCCGCGGAGTCGCTGGGACGGTTTGTCCTGTTCGTCGAGAGGCTCCACGGGCTGGTGGAAGAGCTCGACCGGCCCCGCTCCCTTCCGGAATGGGGAATCCTCTGCCGGAGGATTCTTGAGGAGTTCTTCGCTCCCGGGGATGAAGAAGCCGATGAGCGCGCCGCGATTACCGGCCTTTTGGACGGGCTGGATGCGCTTCCGTTGCAGTCGGGTTTCACGGGCTCCGTCGAACTCTCCGTTTTCCGCTCCTGGCTGGGACAAGGGATGGAAAAGCAGGAGCGGGGGCTCGGTTTCCTCACCGGCGGGGTGACCTTCTGCGCCATGCTCCCCATGAGGAGCATTCCATTTCGCGTGATTGCCCTGCTCGGTATGAATGACGGCGCCTTTCCCCGCCGGGAGCGCCCCCTCGGGTTCGACCTGATTGCCCGGGACAGGAAGCCGGGGGACCGCTCCCTGCGCGACGAGGACCGCTACCTGTTTCTCGAGGCCCTTCTCTCGGCCAGGGAAAGGCTCCATATCAGCTATACCGGCCAGAGCGTCAGGGACAACGCCCCTCTCCCCCCGTCGGTCCTGGTTGATGAACTTCTGGATTACCTGGGGACCCGTTTCACCGACGGTTCCCGGGCGTTTCCTTCCACCCTCGTGGTCAGGCACCGGCTGCAACCCTTCAGTCCCGCCTATTTTAACGGAATGTCCGGGTTGTTCAGCTATTCAGAGGAGAATTACCGGGCAGTGCGTCGGCGCATGGATGGTACCCGGCCGGTTCCTCCCTTTGTATCCACACCGTTGCCGAACCCTGCCGAGGAGATGCGGGAGGTGCCGCTCGGCGCCCTGCTTGCCTTTTACGACAACCCGGCCAGGTACCTGGTTCGTAACCGCCTCGGCATCGTGCTGGATGAACAGTCGCCTCCCCTGGATGACCGCGAGCCGTTCGAGCTGAATTCCCTTGACGCGTTTTTCGTGCGGCGGGAAATCCTGGAAATGTCGCTGGCCGGAAAGGACCTGAAGGAGTGTCGTGATATCGTGGCGGCGCGGGGGATTCTCCCGCCCGCCAGCCAGGGAGCGATGCTCTTTGACAGCCTTGCCGCGGAGGCCGCGGGACTTGCGGGCCGGATCCGCGAATTGACGGGCGTGCGCGCCCCTCGGGAACCCCTTTGGGTGGAAAGGGAGATCGACGGGCTTCTGATTACGGGGCGTGTTTCCGGGGTCTGGCCGGAGCGGATGATCCGGTACCGGTGCGGGAAATGTTCGGGCCGGGACCGGATCCGTCTCTGGATCGAGCACCTCTTCCTCTCGTTGCTCGCCTCGCGGGGATGTCCCACGGAAAGCGTCCTGCTGACCCTGGATGCCGAAACGCGCTTCGCGCCGGTCGCCGACGTGGACCCGATCCTGCGTGTTCTTCTCGGATATTTCCGGGAGGGGCTGACGCGGCCTCTCAAGTTTTTCCCACGCACGTCGTTCGCCTATGCGGGGAAGAGAAACCTGATCAGCGCCCGCACCGTGTGGTCCGGAGACCGTTTCCCCGAGAAGGGCGACCCCTACTATGCCCTCTGCTTCGGGGAAACCGACCCCCTTGACGGCGAGTTCGAGGAACTGGCTATTGCCATCCTCGAACCGATGCTGGCGCATCAAGGGTAATGATCCACCTGAACCCGTGACGCCTTCACGCCTTCGTCTTCTCGGAACGCCTCGGTTTCCTGCATTCACGTGGGTTGACGCGGCCCGACGAAGTTCGTCCGGCGTAACCGGCGTGAAACAGCATCGGCGACGTTCAAACCCCGGCATTCCGCTTGCCTCGGCATTCAGGCATCACGGGTTCAGGTTCAGGAAAGCCGCGGTCGGAGGCGTCCTTCGTTCGCTCCGGGTGCCGCATCGGCGTGGCTCTCAGGCTCATTCCGCGACAGCCGACAACTCACCCTCCGGGTTCAAACAGGTCGGCTGTCTTTTGCTCCATTTCGCCAAGAGCCACTGGGCCTCAGCGGCACAGTCGCTCACTCCGGACGCCTCCGACCGCTGAATCGAGGATGAACCGTGACGACACTGAAAACCTACGACAACCTTGCCATCGAGTTGGCGGGCGACAACCTCATCGAGGCCAGCGCCGGAACCGGCAAGACCTACGCCATTGCCTGCCTGTATCTGCGGCTGGTGGTGGAGGCGGGCCTGCTGCCGGAGAATATCCTGGTGGTGACCTTTACCGAGGCCGCAACCAAGGAGCTGCGGGGAAGGGTGCGGGAACGGCTGCGCGCCGCCCGTGACGTCTTTGCCGGGATTGGGGAGGGTGACGATTTCTATGCCGGCATGATGAGCGGCGCACATCCGCGGTGGCCGGGCGCGGAAACGGCCCTCGCCCGCATCGATTCCGCACTGCGGACATTCGACTGCGCCGCGATTTCCACCATCCACGGGTTCTGCTCCCGGGCTCTCCAGGAGAACGCCTTCGAAAGCGGTGCACTGTACGAGACCGAACTGGCGCCGGACCAGAGTGAGATCCTCCAGACGGTGGTCGACGATTTCTGGCGCCGCGTCTTCTTCCGAGACGAGTCGCCGCTCCTGCCGCTGGTGCTGCGCAAGGGATGGCTGCCCGTGGATATGGTCCGCTTCCTGCGCGGAAAGCTGGGCAACCCGGACCTGGAGGTAGTGCCGCTCTATTCCGATGAGGACGTGAACCTGATTTCTTCCCGCCTGGAAGCCGTCTTCCTGGACCTGTCGGAGATGTGGCGGGAGAAAAGGGAAGAGATTGCGGAGATTCTGGTCCAACACAAGGGGCTGAGCCGGTCACAGGCAAACTACCATCCCGACCTGGTGCCGGTGCTGCTCGCGGAGATGGACCGTTATGCCGCGGGAGGACGCGCCCTCGGCTTTTTCTCCGGCTTCGAGAAGTTCACCACGGATTTCATGGAGACGCAGGCCCTGAAGCGTGTGGACCCGCCGCGGCACGCGTTCTTCGACCTCTGCGGAAATTTGTCCAATCTTGCGGAGATGAGCTTCACCGCCCTCAAGTCGGCTCTGTTCGGGTTCGCGCGTCGCCGGCTTCCCCACCTGAAGGAGGAACGTTCCGTCCGGTTTTATGACGATCTCCTTACCGATCTTGCATGCGCGCTGGACGGGCCGTCGGGCACGGCGCTGGCGGAGCGGCTCCGGGAGCGCTACCGCGCGGCGCTCATCGACGAGTTTCAGGATACGGACCCTGTGCAGTACCGCATCTTCCGACGGATCTTCTCCGGGAACGGTCTTCCCCTGTTCCTCATCGGCGACCCCAAACAGGCCATCTACAGTTTTCGCGGGGCCGATATCTTCGCCTATCTGGCGGCGAGGGAGAGCGTGCCGCCGGAAAACCGCTTCACCATGGACAGGAACTGGCGATCCACTCCCGAGATGGTGGATGCCGTGAGCCTCCTTTTCCGGGAGAGGAGCGGGCGTCCCTTCGTCTTTCCGTCCATCGTCTTTCCCGACGTGGCCGCGGCAAAGGAGGACCGTCCCCTTTCCCTGGAGGGACGCGACCCGGCGCCGCTCCAGGTCTGGTTCCTGGAACGGGATGACGGGAACGGCAAGGTCATACCCCTGCGCGCCGCACAGCCGCGTATCGTCGACCTGATGGCTGCGGAGATTTCCGGTCTCCTGGCCGACGGCCGGGAAGGGAAGGCCCTCATCGACGGGCGGGGAGTCCTTCCCGAGGATATCGCGGTGATCGTGAGGAGCCATGACCAGGCGTCCCTGGTGCAGGATGCGCTGCGGTCGCTCGCCATCCCCTCGGTGGTGCAGAGCACGGCCGGCCTCTTTTCCACGGAGGAGGCTAAGGAGATGTGCCGGGTGTTGGCCGCTGTCGTGGAGCCGTCGCGGGAGAACGCGGTGCGCTCCGCCCTGGCCACGACTCTCCTGGGCGTGTCCGGCAACGGGATCGCCGCGCTCCGGGATGACGAGGCGGCATGGGAGGAACGGCTTTCCGCCTTCCGGGAGTACCATGAGGTGTGGCGGAAGCGCGGATTCATGACCATGTTCCGCGCCCTGCTCTCCCGGGAAGGGGTGCGCGAGCGCCTTCTGGCCTTCACGGACGGCGAACGGCGGCTCACCAACGTCCTCCACTGCGGCGAGGTCCTCCACCAGGCCGCGGTACGGGATGTTCACGGCATGGATGCCCTTCGGGCGTGGTTCGATGAACGGGTGAGCGTGCCGCCGGAGAACGAGGAGTACCAGATCCGGCTCGAATCGGACGAGAAGGCGGTGCGCATCGTCACCATCCACGTGAGCAAGGGACTCGAATACCCCATCGTCTTCTGCCCCTTTTCCTGGGGTGGCGTCCATGAGACGGGGGATACCGCGGTCTGCCACGAGGGCTTTCGCCTGGTGGCCGATTTCGGTTCCGACCGCTTCCCTGAGCACGCAGTCGCCGCGCGGACCGAGGCCCTGGCCGAGAACGTCCGGCTTCTCTACGTGGCCCTCACCCGTGCCCGGTGCCGCTGCTACCTGGTCTGGGGGCGGTTCCGCCATACGGAGACGTCCGCCCCGGCATACCTCCTTCACTACCCGCCAGGGGGGGAGGCTGACCGGGTGGTGGAGGAACTGTCACGGGCCATGGAGGCGATCTCCGACGCGGACATGGTGGGCGTGCTGCGGGAACTCCGCGAGAAAGGAAAGGGGTGCCTTCAGGTCACGGTGAATCCGGAGCCGGTGCAGGGTACCGCCGCGACCGGGCCGATCGCGGCGCGCCTGCCCGACTTTGTCCCGTTTCGGACACGGATTGAAACCGACTGGCGTGTCGCCAGCTTTACCTCATTCGCGGCCGGGCATCGTGAAACGGCCGAACTGCCGGACCGTGACCAGGGAACGGCCGGGATCAGGGAAGGCGGGACAGGCGCGAGGGAAGATATGCCCGCTCCCGAGGGGAGCATCTTCGCCTTTCCGCGGGGCGCGCGGGCAGGTATCTGTCTCCATGCGCTGTTCGAGAAGCTCGACTTTTCCTCCGGAGATGACGTGCTACCCTCTCTGGTTGCCGGTCAGTTGCGCCGCCACGGTTTCGGCGCCGAGTGGCGGGAAACCGTGGCGGCAATGGTGCGGAATGTCGTCCGGTCGCCCCTCGGGATAGATGGAGAGCCCTTTTGTCTCGGCGACCTTCCCGGGGGAGGCTGGATCTCCGAACTGGAGTTTTTCTTCCCCCTCCGCTTCATCGAGGCGGGGAGGGTGTCGGAGCTCCTCCGCGGATGGGCGGGGAGGCACGTGGACGCCGGCCTTCACGACCTCGCGGATCGGCTGGATTTCGCCCCGGCGCGCGGCATGGTGCGCGGATTTCTGGATCTGGTGTTCCGCCATGGGGGGCGGTATTACCTGGTGGACTGGAAATCCAACCATCTGGGTAATTGTCCTGAGGACTACGTCCGGGATTCCCTGGAGCGGGAGATGGATCGAAAGCTCTACCGCCTCCAGTATCTGCTCTACATTGTTGCCTTGAACCGGTTCCTTGCCGCCAAGGATCCGGCGTACCGCTATGAAGACCATTTCGGCGGGGCGCTCTACCTGTTCCTGCGGGGGATGGACCGCGAACGGCCGGGCAACGGCATCTGCCGCGACCTGCCGCCGGCCGGACTGGTGCGGGAACTGACGGAATGCCTCATGGAGAGCGAGGGAGGGCGCTGATGGCGAACGAAGCTGTCGAGTACCGGGACATCGATGTCATGTTCGCCGATTTTCTCTGCCGCCGGGCCGGAGAATCGGGGGAGACCCTGCGACGGGTCGCGCTGGACGTGAGTCGTGCCACGGGTGAGGGGCATATCTGCCTTGATCTGACGGAAGCCTACGGCGCCTCGGCGGCGGAAACGGCCGTTTCCCTGGCAAAGTCGGGCGTGGTTGCCGGACCCGGCCGGGTGGCGCCCCTGGTCCTTGACGGTGACAACCGGATCTACCTGTACCGCTACTGGAAGTACGAACAGGACCTTGCCGCGTGGCTGCGCGCCATGGCCGGCGAACGGGTCGGTGGGGTGGACCTCGGCCTGCTGAGGGACGGCCTTCACCGCCTGTTCGAACCCCGGACCGGCGACGGACCGGACTGGCAGAAAATCGCCGCCGCCGCGGCGCTCCGGAGCCGCTTCACCGTCGTTTCCGGCGGACCCGGCACCGGCAAAACAACCACCGTTGTGAAAATCCTGACGCTCCTCATGGAACAGTCGGAGGGCGCGCGCCTCTCCATCGCCCTTGCCGCGCCCACGGGCAAGGCCGCGGCTCGCCTTCGGGAGTCGATCCGGACGGCCAGGGAGAAATTGCGGGAAAAATCAGGAGTAGCGGACCGCATACCCGACGACGTGTCCACCATTCACCGGCTGCTCGGGGTGATCCCGGGTTCGTGCCGCTTCCGGCACGATGCCGACAACCCGCTGCCCCATGACATCGTGGTGGTGGATGAGGCCTCCATGGTGGCCCTGCCCCTCATGGCAAGGCTGGTGGCGGCATTGTCCCGCCATGCCCGTCTCATCCTGCTGGGCGACCGGGATCAGCTCGCTTCGGTGGAGCCGGGAGCGGTGCTGGGCGACATCTGCCGTGGCGGCCATGAGAGCGGGTTTTCCCGGGAATTCCTGTCATATCTGGATGAAGTGACGGGAGCAGGCCCTGCACACGACGCCGAGGGGAAAGGGATGTCGCCCCTTGCCGACTCCATTGTCGTGCTGAGGAAAAACTACCGCTTCGGCGCTTCGAGCGCCATCGGCGTCATCAGCCGTGCCGTGAACGAAGGAGATGCCGGGGCGGTTCTGGCGGCTCTTTCCGGCCTGGAGGACGGCGAGGTTGTCAGGAAAGACGTGCCGCCGGCCGAATCGCTTTCCACTGCCCTGGAGGAGAGTGTCCCGGGTGGATACGCAGAGTACCTGGGCACGGAAGACCCGGCCGGGGCGCTCGCCCTGTTCGACCGTTTCCGTATTCTGTGCGCGGTGCGCAGGGGGAGTCACGGCGTCTCCGGCGTGAACCGCGCCGTGGAGTCAATCCTCGCTTCGCGCCGGCTCATTGCGCCGGACAGGACCTGGTACCGGGGGCGGCCGGTGATGGTCACGGTAAACGACTACGCCGTCCGCCTCTTCAACGGGGATATCGGCATTGCCCTTCCCGACCCGGACCGGCCGGAGACCCTGGCGGTATTCTTTCCGGCGGAGAACGGAGGGGTGCGAAAGGTCTCCCCCCTGCGCCTTCCCGAACACGAGACGGTGTTCGCCATGACCGTTCATAAGAGCCAGGGGTCGGAGTTCGATCGTGTGCTCCTGGTAATGCCTCCCGCGGACAGCCGGGTGCTGACGCGGGAACTCCTCTATACCGGCATCACACGGGCCAGGAAATCGGTGGAGATCTTGTGCGGAGAGGAGATCCTCCGGGCGACGGTTTCCCGCTGCATCGACCGGCGTTCGGGGCTTGAAAGGGCGCTGTGGGAGGAGTGATCCGAAAACCGGCAGTTGGAGGTGTCCGTAGAGAGCGACTCGGTCCTATTTCGTTGCTGCTCTTAGCGAAATGGAGCGGCCGCAGCCGATACTGTCCGACCCCGAAGGGTGAAGTCTGTCGGCTGGAGCGAAATGAGCTTAGAGCATCGGAAAGAGGGCAAACGGAGCGAACGAAGGATGCCTCCAACTGCCGAATCCAGGGTGATTGGTATGCGACATTTTCTGTTTTCTGTATTCATCCTCGTCATCGTTCCGGTTGGGTGCGCGGGCGCGGGAATCGGTTCCGGGCCGGCCGGCGCGACGCATCGCCCCCCGGCTTCCGAGTCTGTCAACCCCGTTCCGATGGCCGCTCCCTTAGCGGGAAATCCGGCCGGGGGAAGGGCACGGGTGGATTCCACCCTGCTTGCCGCCGTCAATCAGGCGCGCTCAAGGGCAAGAAAGTGCGGGTCGGTCTTCCATGCGGCGGCCGCACCGGTGGCATGGAGTGACAAGATGGGAAACGCGGCCCTCAAGCATGCCGGGGACATGGCGTCGAAAGGCTTTCTCAGCCATACCGGTTCCGATGACTCGTCATCCGACGAACGTCTTTCCCGTGAAGGGTACCCGTGGCGAACCGTCGGAGAAAACATCGCCGTGGGCCAGTCGACCGCGGCCGAGGTCGTCCGTGACTGGCTCACCAGCGAGGGCCACTGCCGGAATATCATGAGCCCCGATTTTCATGAAATCGGCGCCGCCTACGCGTTCGGTCCCTACCAGGGTTCGCACTTCGTGAAGTACTGGACACTGGTCCTGGGAAGCAGAAGATAACAACTTTCCGACGCTGCATCATCCTGTCCCGTATATTCAGTCCTCATAGATTGGGAATGAACAATTAGACCTGTGTGTGTAAAAATTCCCGACATGCAGCTGTTGTTTTCTGGAATTCTTTACATGTTGTGCTGTTCTATCATGAAAAAACCGTTATACATCGGGTGGGTTGCATGAGGCATGTAAATTGCTATTTTCACATAGGAAAGGAGGGGGTTGACGCTTTTCAAGAGAAAAAACAGCTCTATACTTACTGGAAATAAGAATCTGGTTTTCATCGACGCTCTTGATCCGGTCTAGTGAGTCCATGCCGTCTCGCTCGTCGTCCATTGATCGCGACAGGGGACAGTGAAGTGCGCGGGTGGTGTGGTATGAAAGAGATAAAGGTGATATTCAGCGATGATTCGACGGGAATCGTCCATGACAGCAAGCTCGATTCGCTGATACTTGCCGGAAAGATAAAGGCGTTTCTTCGTTCCGACGGCTGGGTCAGGATTGGGACCGACCGTATCCGTGAAATCCGCTTCCATGGAGCGGGCCGGGGAAAGAAAGAGGAGAAGAAGCCGCCCGCGTAGAGCACCGGCAGGGAAACGCTATATAGAGTTTCCCTGCCGGTGTAGTGGGTCATTGTCGTTGCAAAATTCCACTCATGCGACGGGCCGTCCGCCGCATTCCTTCAGCTTGCCGTGCGCGAAGCGGAGCATCTCCTCCGTGGTCCGCCAGTCGATGCACTTGTCGGTTATGGAGACACCGTACCTGAGAAGGGACGGATCCTTGGCAAGCGGCTGGTTTCCCGCCTCAAGGTTGCTTTCAATCATCACTCCCGAAATTTTCCCCTCCCCGGCAACGATCTGTTCCACCACCTGCTCCAGCACCTGGGGCTGCTTTTCATGGTTTTTTTCCGAGTTGCCGTGGCTGCAGTCGACCATGATGGTCGGGTGCAACTGCGCCTTTTCCATGAGTTCTATGGTCTTCCGGATGTCTTCGGGATGGAAGTTGGCCTTTTTCGAGCCGCCGCGCAGGACCATGTGCACGTCCTGGTTTCCCGTGGTCTGGATGATGGAGGTCTTTCCCTCCTTGTTGATACCCAGGAAGCTGTGGGAGTGAAGCGCCGATTTCATGGCGTCGATGGCGATCTGGAGGTTGCCGTCGGTGCCGTTTTTGAAGCCGATGGGGAAGGAGAGCCCGCTGGCCATTTCCCGGTGGGTCTGGGATTCGGTGGTGCGCGCGCCGATGGCGCCCCAGCTCAGGAGGTCGGCGAGATATTCCGGGGTGATGGGGTCGAGCATCTCCGTCGCCACCGGAAGGCGCATGTCCGTGATGGCGCAGAGCAGGTTCCTGGCGATCCCCAGGCCCTTGGAAATCAGGTGGCTGCCGTTCATGTCCGGGTCGTTGATGAGGCCTTTCCAGCCGATGGTGGTGCGGGGTTTCTCGAAGTAGACCCGCATGATGAGAAACAGCTGGTCGGACAGCTCATCCGAGAGGCGGGCGAGGCGCGAGGCATACTCCAGCGCGGCCTTGGGGTCGTGGATGGAACATGGTCCCACCACCACCATGAGGCGCGGGTCCAGCCCCTTCAGGATATTCTTGATGTGCAGTCGGCTCAGGTTGACGAATTCGCCCGCTTCCTCGGAAACCGGGAAGACCTGCCGCAGGTCCGTGGGGGCAATGATGGGGGTGATGCCTCTGATTTTCAGGTTGTTGGTCTTGATCATGCGTGGTTCATTCCTTTTTCATGTGTGAGATAACAGCGCGGATTCGAAGGATTCCGTTATTGAGTGTTCATCCGTAAGTTTCGCGGAGGCCGGGTCGGAACTTTCCCGAAACCTCTCGTAATCGGTCACCATTCTTCACATTGTTCAGCAACCTGCCGGATGTGAGAGCTTTCCCCGGAGCCGCCTTCCTGCACGGAAGCCGTACGAGTGGCTTCGTAAAAGCCCCGACCCGGCCCGGAACGGACAGGAATCGGCATGTTCGAAGCCCTTAGTAGAGGAACATGGGCTTGCCGAGGACATGGCGCACCTTGGGCCGGTAGACGTCGACATCATAAAGTTCCGTAACATCCACCCGTTTCTGCCCCTGCATGATAGTGCTGATGGGAATATGGGTGTAGGTTCCTCCCTGGAGCGCGACCATGCGACCCGACGCGCCCTCGGCAATGAGGTCCATGGCCATGGTGGCGTAGTTGAAGGCGACCATCAGGTCCAGGGAGTCAGGAGCGCCGGAACGCATCAGGTAGGAGAGTTGCTGGTAGATGATGTGGGAACCGGTGAGCTGCTTGACGGCCTCGCTCACCACCACGCCGATCCCGCCCAGCTTGCGGTGGCCGTACGCGTCTTCCTGGCCGTACTCGACTATCTGCCCGCCGATCATGGAGGCGCCTTCAGAAATGGTGACCATGGCATAGTTGCTGGGGTTTCCCCTCTTGTCTTCCACGAGCAGCCTGGCGAGGCGCTCCACGTCGAAGGGTACTTCGGAGATGAGAGCCCGGTCCACGCCGGAGAGGTAGGCCGAGATCAGGGACGTTTCTCCGGAGTTGCGGCCGAACAGTTCGATGATTGCGATGCGTTCATGGGAGCCCGCGCTGGTGCGCAGGTTGTGGATGAAATTGACGCTGCGGGTAACGGCGGTCGAGAACCCGATGCAGTAGTCGGTGCCGAAGACGTCGTTGTCCATGGTCTTGGGAATGGCCACGACCGGGAACCCTTCCCGGTGGAGACGCTCCGCGTAGCTCAGGGTGTCGTCGCCGCCGATGGGGATCAGTGCGTCGATCTCCAGGTGCGACAGCACGGACAGGATGTGGGGGGTGAAATCGAATTTGTCCTTGGACGACGGGTCGTGCTCCTGTGTCCTGAGAAAATCGGGAATCTCCTTGACCCCCACCTTTGCGGGGTTGGTGCGGCTCGTGTGGAGGAACGTGCCCCCGGTCCGGTCCACGGTGCGGACAGCCTGGCGATCCAGAAGCACGGTATTCCGCGCAATCGACTGCGGGTCCGCGGGATTGCATTCCAGGAGCCCTCCCCATCCGCGCCGGATGCCGATGATGCGATACCCGTTTTCAGCGGCGCGGCCCACCAGGGTCTTCAGCGCCGGATTGAGGCCCGGTACATCTCCACCCCCGGTCAGGATTGCGACGGTTTTCTGTTTTTCAGCCATGGAAGCTCCTTTCTCCGTCGGATGATGAAACCCGTTCCGGCCCGAAAGGAAAAACGGACTGCCGAAACGATACCGTTGGATTTTATCACATGATTTTGCCGACGTGTCATTATTTTCCGGAGTTGTTTCTTGATTCGGATGCCCTTTGGCTGCATACTGCGGAGATATCCGCAAGGAGGTTTGACATGTATACACTGGAAGAGGCTTTTCAATCGCTTTTTAGCGTCAATATGGGGGCGCGGAAGGGGGAAAGGATTCTCGTGTTCAGCGATACCATCCGTCCCGACGAGGAGCCGTCAGGAGAGGACGAGAGGCGGCGCCGGCTCCTCCAGGCAGCCCGGGACGCGGCGAACTTCGCGTCGCGGTTCTACGGGAACGCCTCCTTTTTCTCATTTCCCGCAACCGCGGCCTCCGGGGTGGAGCCCCCGGAGGACCTGTGGCGGGGAGCATTCGGCGATTCGGTGGTTGATGCTCTCGTTTCCGGGGGAATCCTTCCGGCGCTCCTGGCGAAGCAGGCTACGGAAGCTCAGATTGAAAGGGCACGGGAAATCGCGCTGGCCGGGAGGGAGTCGGCCGCGGATGTGGTGATTGCCATGTCCAACAACTCAACCAGCCATACCCGCTTCCGTTCCCTGCTCAATCTGACCGGGACGCGCTTTGCCAGCCTTCCCCATTTTGATCCGGAGATGTTCTTTTCATCGATGCGCGTCGACTGGCCGCTTCTCGCGGAGCGCACGGAGCGTCTCGCGGAGCGGATCAACCGGGCCGCGGAGATAACCGTTAAAACCGGCAACGGCACCCGGATGCGCTTCGGCAAGAAGGGGAGGTCGGCAAAGGGCGACAACGGCCTCCTCACTGATCCGGGAAGCTTCGGCAATCTCCCGGCCGGAGAGGTCTATCTTGCCCCGCTTGAGGGAACGAGCGAGGGGGTGATGGTCATGGAGTTCGCGCCGATGCGCAGACTCGGCTCTCCCCTGGAGCTGGTGGTGCGGGAGGGAAGGGTGGCGGAGATCCGGGGAGACGAGCCGTACCGGAAGGTTCTGGAGGAAAGATTCGAACGGAGCGACCTGAACCGGAACATCGCGGAACTGGGCATCGGCACCAATGATCGGGCCACGCGGCCGGACAATATCCTGGAGGCGGAAAAGATCCTGGGTACCATCCACATCGCCCTCGGCGACAACTCCGGCTTCGGCGGAACGGTGAGCACGCCGTTCCACGAGGACTTCGTCTTCTACGGGCCGACCCTGACCGCCGTGGGGGAGGACGGCGCGAAGGAAGTGCTGCTCTCGGAAGGGAAGTTGATGATCTAGATTCTTGTGCTCTTTCTGAAATCAGAGTCCCCCTCCCTTTTACGGGAGGGGGACGAGTTTACATTGCTCCGGTAACCGGAGACATCGCTACCTGGTCCCCATCACGCAGAACGGTGTCGGTCTCTGCCTCCCTGTTGTTCACGAAAATAATCTTGATTGCCTCCAGTGGCAGTGAGAGCTTCTCGATCAGGTCATGGATGGTTGCCCCTTCCGGCAGTTCGTGCGCGGTGCTTCCCTTGTAATCACAGGCATCCGCCTTGACCAGTGTTGAGAAACATTTCACATGTACAGTAATTTTCGGGTGTCCCTGTTCCGAAGTCGGTTTCCCCTCATGCCTGAAGAAAAAGGATTTTGTCGCGCCGCACAAGGGGCAGACCCAGTTGTCCGGCAAATCTTCAAATGCCGTTCCGGGTGGAATACCCTGGGTGGGGTCTCCCAGTGCGGGGTCATAGATGTACTGGCACCTGCATTGATCCCAGATTTTCCATTAGCTGCATTGCCTGTAATGTCCTGATGTGGTCTAATGGAAACCACTAGAAAGTTTCTCCTGATTTCATGCAGTTGCGAGGCAGGTATGTCTCACGATCTTCAGGGTAA
>Ga0228536_1000847_pt1 | contig 42808 bp, 41 predicted proteins | sample SJ1Smetagenome_FD_168611 | JGI IMG/M metagenome (GOLD analysis project Ga0228536, IMG submission 168611) | Enriched culture of PCE-dechlorinating microbial communities from Ithaca, New York, USA - SJ1.S | ecosystem: Engineered > Modeled > Simulated communities (microbial... > Unclassified...
GTGGTCATGGCGTCCTCCGTGTTTTCGGGTTCGTGAAGCTTCGCAACTCCTCGATACCCAAACCAGGGACGGCATGGCCACTTCCTTTTTTGTGGCCTACCTGTCAGGTGATAACCATCTCAGCACACCTTATGTTTTCATGGTCCAGGCTGGCGGCAGCACGATGACGCCATAATCATTATTAAGATAAATACTTTTACATCAATTCGATCCATCTTTTCTATTTGCCGATAACGCCCACGGACAGGTATCCGATTCTATGTGACATGTGTGTGACGCCCCCGGCAAGGCGGGCTGTCGCCCCCCCTTCCCCCATTCCAGGAGGTGCCTGATGCCCGTCTCATCCCTTCGCCGCGCATGCGCGCTTTTCGCCGTCGCCCTGAGCCTTGTCTTCGCCCATACGGCTGTCGCCGCCGGACTCGACGCCTTCACGGGGCTGTCCGGAAACCTGGACATCGCCGGGGGCACGGCCCACATCCCGGTCATGAAGGACGCGGCCAAAGCCGTCATGGAAGCCAATCCGAACATCGTCATCACCATCGCCGCCGGCGGCTCGGGCGTGGGCGTGCAGAAGGCCGGCGAAGGGCTGGTGGCCATCGGCAACACCGGCCGCGCCCTGACGGACGAGGAAGTCGCCAAGTACGGGCTGGTGTCCTTTCCTTTCGCCATCGACGGCGTGGCCGTGGTGGTCAATCCCGAAAACGGCGTGGCCGCCCTGACCTCCCAGCAGGTCAAGGACATCTTCGCCGGGAAGATCGCCAACTGGAAAGACGTGGGCGGCGCGGACGCGGCCATCACCCTCTATACCCGGGACGAGGCCAGCGGCACCCGCGAGGTGTTTTGGGAAAAGCTCTTGAAAAAGGGCGATGTGGCCGCCACGGCCAACGTGGTGGCCTCCAACGGGGCCATGAAGGTGGCCGTGGCCAAGGACAAGGGCGGCATCGGCTACGTGAGCATCGGACATCTGGACGCCACGGTGAAGGCCCCGGCCCTGGACGGCGTGGTCCCGGACCAGCAAAAAGCCAGCGACGGCACGTATCCCGTCACCCGGAAGCTGTACATGAACACCAAGGGCCAGCCCACGGGCCTGGCCAAGGCCTTCATCGACTATATCACCGGCCCTGACGGCAAGACATATATCACCGCCGCCGGGTACATTCCCCTCAACTGATGTCTCGCCCCGGCCTTTCCGCATGGAGGGGCCGGGGCGCCCCTCCGTCTGGCGGAAGGCCTTGGAGACGTGCCCCCAGGCCCACGCGCAATACGCCATGATGATGCCGCCAGCGGCCGCCAGAGGTTACCGGCACCACCCGCAAACGTCATGTCCCACTTGACCACGACCTCCCGGCACGCCCCCCGGGGCGAGGCCCTGGTGCGCCGGGCCTTCCAGGCCTCGGGGTTTGCGGCCCTTCTGGCCGTGGCCATGGTATTCGTCTTTCTGGCCGTCTTCACCCTGCCCATGTTCACCTCGGGCGGGATGTTCGCCGTGCTCTCGCCGGTTTGGAACCCCATCCGGGGCCAGTTCGGCATCCTGCCCATGGCCGCCGCCACCTTCGGGTTGTCGCTTTCGGCCTTCGCCCTGGCCTACCCCCTGGGCATCGGAGCCTGCCTGTTCGTAAACGGCCTGGGGCCGCGCCGGGCGGCCGGAGCGCTGCGGGCTGTGGTCCGGCTCATGACCGCCGTGCCCACGGTGGTCTACGGGTTCGTGGCCGCCGCGACCCTGGTCCCGGCCGTGCGCGGGGCCTTCGGCGGCTCCGGCTTCTCCTGGCTGTCGGCGATGCTGGTGCTGGCGCTTTTGATCCTGCCCACGGTGGTGCTCATCCTGGACGGCCAGATGACCGCCGTGGCCGGGCGCACCCGGCTGACAACGGCGGCCCTGGGCCTGGGACCGGGGGCGGCCCTGCTGTTTGTGGTCCTGCCGGGCTGCCGCCGGGGGCTTTTCGCGGCCGCCGCCCTGGGGTTCGGCCGGGCCGTGGGCGACGCCCTGATTCCCCTGATGCTGGCCGGGAATGCCGTGGCCCTGCCCCGTTCGCTCCTGGATTCCATGCGCCCGCTGACCTCCCACATCGCCCTGGTGGCCGCCACGGACAGCACCAGCCTGGCCTATGCCTCGCTGTTCGCCTGCGGCATGATCCTTTTTGGCGTCACCGCCGGGGTCAACCTGGCCCTGGCCTGGGTGCGGCGCGAAACTCCGCGCGGTGGCCAGGCATGACCGCCCGCTCCCGTGGGGCCAGGGCCGCACCCGGGCGGGGCCTGGAATACGCGGCCCGGGCGGCGGCCTGGGGATGCGCCCTGGCGGTGACGCTCCCCGTGGCCTTCCTGGTGGGATATCTTGTGTACGAGGCCGGGCCGGCCCTCGGCGGCGACCTCTTTTTCGGGGATGTCCCCGCCCTGGCCGCCATCCTCGGCCAGCGGCCGGTGTGGAACGGCATCTGGCCCGCCTGCGCCGGAACCCTGGCCCTGGTGGCCCTGACCTCGGCCATGGCCGTCCCCCTGGGGGTGGCCGGGGGCATCTCCCTGTCGCTGTTCGCCCGGGGCCGGCTGCGCCGCCTGCTGCGCCTGGGGGTGGACGTGCTGGCCGGGATTCCGTCCATCCTCATGGGGCTTTTCGGTTTCGCCCTGATCCTTTTCTTGCGCCGCGCCTTCCTGCCCCAGGCCAACACCTGCCTGCTTCTGGCCGCCGTGAGCATGGCCCTCCTGATCCTGCCCTATGTGGTGGGGGCCACGGCCGGAGCCCTGGACGCCCTGCCCGATGCCATGCGCCTCCTGGGGCCGAGCCTGGGCCTGTCCACCTGGCGTACCGTGGCCGGGGTGCTGGTGCCCGAGGCCCGGCGGGGCATTCTCGGCGGCATCATCCTGGCCGTGGGCCGGGCCTGCGAGGATACGGCGGTGATCCTGATGACCGGGGTGGTGGTCGGGGCCGGACTGCCATCCGGGCTGTTCGGAAAATTCGAGGCCCTGCCCTTTTACATCTACTACACCTCGGCCCAGTACCAGACCCCGGACGAACTGAACCGGGTCTACGGCGCGGCCCTGGTCCTTTTATGTCTGGCCGTGGGGCTTTTTCTCTGCGCCCGGGCCGGATCGCGGCTGGTGGAGGGACGCTACGGCATGACGGAGGCAATGCGATGAACGCGAAGGCAACCCGCGTCCCGGATAACGGCCTGCCCCCGGGCGCGGTCATGGCCGCGCGCGGCCTGTGCGTGTCCTTTGCGGGACGTCAGATCCTGTCCGGGGTGGATCTCGACGTGGCGGGCAACGCCCTGACCGTGATCGTGGGCCGCTCGGGATCGGGCAAAACCACCCTTTTGCGGGCTCTGAACCGGTTAAACGAATGCTTCGACGGCTGCCGGACCACCGGCCGCGTGCTTTTATCCCTGGACGGCCGCGCCGTGGACGTCCACGACCGGGACTTTCCGGTCACGGAACTGCGGCGGCGGGTGGGCATGGTCTTTCAGACCCCCAACCTCCTGCCCCTGTCCGTCGCGGCCAACCTCACCATGCCCCTGCGGCATGTCCTGGGAATGGGCAAGGCCGAGGCCTTGGAGGCGGCCCGGGAGGCCCTCGTCGCGGCCCGGCTGTGGGACGAGGTGAAAGACCGGCTGGAGGCCCCGGCCAAGACCCTGTCCGGGGGGCAGGCCCAGCGGTTGTGTCTGGCCCGGGCCATGGCCCTGGAGCCCGATGTGCTGCTTGTGGACGAACCGGCGGCTTCGCTGGATTTCATGGCCGCCCGGGCCATCGAAGACTTGCTTTCGGGACTGCGGGAACGCTACGCCCTGGTGGTGGTCTCCCACGGGCTGGGATCGGCGGCGCGGATGGCGGACCATCTGGTGGTCATGCGCCGGGGGCAGGTGTCGGCCCGGTTCGCGGCGGCCGAACTGGCCCGGGGCGAGGCCCTGATGCAGTGCATGGAGGAAGTGTTCTAGCCACCCCCGGAAAATCCCCCGCGGCCCGTACGGTCCTACAGCCCAAGGCCCGCCAGCACCTTTTCCGGCGGGCGCCGCTCGGGCACGGTGACCCGGGGGATCGACCCGTCGAGCCAGGCCCGCGACACGTACAGGCCGCAAAAACACGCCCCGTATTCCGCCACGTCCGGCTCCCGGTAGGTACACGGACACAGCATGTCCTTGTCCGCCTCGTAGTCGCCGCTGGCCAGCCGGCAGGGGCAGGCCATGTAGCCCAGGCGCTCCTTGTTGACCAGAAGGCTTTCCAACAGGGCCAGGGTCATGTCCTTGTCATCATTGAAGAAGTACCCCTTGGACTCCTGGAACGCCTTCAGTTGCTCGTAGAGCCGTTGCGCCGTCATGGGCGCGCCCTTCCCGGGATTCATGCCTTACCCCTCCAGGGCGGTCAGGATGTCGTCCTTGCGAAAGCCGACGATGACCGTGCCGTCGATGACGATGGTCGGAAACGACAGGGACGGATTGAACTTCTTGACCTCCTCGATGACCTGCTTGCGGTCGTCGCCGGTCAGAAGGTCCACGTGGACGCATTCGTAGACCACGTTCTTGTCGTCGAGAAACTGCTTGGCCTGCTTGCAGTGGATGCAGGTGGACAGGGCGAAGACCTTGACGCTCTTGGCCATGGGAGCTCCTTTGCTCATTGGATGTTACCTGCGGCGGCCGTCCGCCATATGCGGATGTATTCCTCTTTCCAGGCGGCGGGTCAAGCGCGACAGCGGCCAGGTCAGGACCAGGTACAGCACCGCAAGCGGCAGATACGTCTCGAAGGTGCGGTAGGTTGCGGCGTTGACCACCTCGGCGGCCTTGGTCAGCTCCCGCACGGCGATGATCGATAACAGCGACGAATCCTTGATCAGCGACACGAACTGCCCCGTCACCGGCGGCACCATGCGCCGCAGGGCCTGGGGCAGGATCACGTGCTTGAGCGTCTGGGCATGGCTCAGCCCCGTCCCGGCCGCCGCCTCCCACTGCCCCCGGTCCACGGACTCGATGCCCGCCCGGACCATCTCCGAGATGTAGGCCCCGGAGAAAAAGGCCAGGGTCACGGCCCCGATGACGTAGGGGCTGTCCAGGCGCACCACCACCCCCACGCAGAAATAGAAAATGAGCACCTGCACCAGAAGCGGCGTGCCCCGGAAGGCCCCCACGTACAGCGCCGCCAGCTCGGACAGCCACACCCCCCGGGACACCGAGGCCAGCCCGGCGGACACCCCGAGCACCAGCCCCAGGGCCATGGCCCCGGCCGAGACGGCCATGGTGGTATACAGGCCGTACAGGTAGATCTCCCGGTAGGCCCACACCACGCCCCAGTCCCAGTGGTAGCGGATGCCCGACAGCACGGCGTACAGGATCGCCGCGAAGGCCGTCAGCAATACGATCCGGGCCACGGGGCGCGGGACGCGGACGAGCCGCCGGGCCAGGCGAAGCCACCCGGAAAATCCCGCCGCCTGGCCCGGGGGGCCTGCCGGAGCCCCGCCCGGCCTCAATGACGGTTACCCGTCCAGGACACGATGTAGGGCGACTTGTCCTCGAAATGCGTCTTCAGATAGGCCGCGATCTCCGCCGACACGTCGCGCGAGGCCGACACCATGAAGCAGATGTTGTTCCCGGTACGCACCTCGCCCGAGGGCAGAAGCGCCCCGCCGTCGCAACTGCCGAGCTGGGAATAGCCCCCGGCGGTCTTGGCCAAAAACTTGCGCAGGTCGGGGAACTTCAGGGCCGCCTCCTTGCCGCCGGGCAAGACCCGGGGCACCGCGAAGAAATGGATGACCACCTGCTCGGCCGCCTGCACGGCCGTTTCGGCCCCCGGGCCCGCCGTTTGTCCCGCCGTCTGGGCCATCAGCGGCCCTGCGGCAAAAAGGATCGCACACGCCGCCGCCATCAGCATCACGCCTCGCCTCATGCCCTACTCCTCCTCCATGGTTTTGCCGTTGCCCGAACCGGAAGGCCGGGTTTCACGGCCCGCCGTGCCTGCTTCCGTCTGCCGTTTCCCGGGCCGCCGTTTCCCGGGCCGCCGCCCTAGGGCGGCCTTCACACACCGGCCCCTCGCGCCGCGCCTGCCGGGCTTGCCCTTGGCGCGGCCGGGCCCGGCGCGTCCCCGTCCTTCTCCCCGCGGTCCCGGGGGCCGGATTCCAAAGAGCGCCGGAAATCTATCCGGCCAGGTAGGCCGCCACGGCCTCCTGGTCGATGGTCAGCACCTGGCCGCCCTCCGTGGCGGCGAGCTTGGGGGAGGTGGCCGGGTCGAATTCGTAGTCGGCGATGAGCCCGGTGTAGATCTCGCGCAGGGCCCGGGCCCCGATGCGGGTGTTTTTCATGGCGTGCTCGGCGATGAGGTCCAGGGCCTTGTCCGTCAGCCGCAGGGTCACGCCCATGTGCCGGAAATAGTCGCGCGAGGCCCGAAGCGGCGAATCGTCGGCCGTGAGCATGATTTTCTTAAGCTCCTCGCGGCCCAGCTCCTCGAAAAGGGCGATGGTGCTGAAGCGCGACACGAACTGGGGCATCATGCCGTAGGCGAACATGTCCGACAGCCGCAGGTAGTCCTTGAGCTTGAAGCGCACCACCGTGCGCACCTTGACCGTGCCGTCGGGCTGGCGGTCCACCTCGGAGGTCTCCTTGAGGCGGCGCTCGTCCTTGCGGTTGACGAGCAGGGTGTAGACCTGGTCGAAAAGCTCCTCGAAGGCCCCGCCGCAGATGAAAAGCAGCTTCGAGGTATCCACGGCGATGTCGGCCATGCAGCGCTTGCCGTCCTCGCCCACGACCTCGGTGCGGTACAGGATGTTCTCGCCCTCGAGCAGGGTCAGGAGGGCATATTGGGTGGTGATGCCTTCCACGTTGGCCTTGCCGGACACCCGGGCCGAGATCTTGTCCACCTCGTCCACGCACACCGTGGCGTTCTCCATGGCCTCCTTGAGCTGGCGCGCCGTCAGGTCGCCGCCGCAAAGCGCCCGCACCCTGGCCTCGATGCGCCGGAAAAGCCGCGTGGCCCGGTCCTCGCCCTCCACCTCCGGGGCCAGGGTGTTGGCGTTGATGATGACCATGGTCCGAAAGGCGGCAAGCTCGTCGTGGTCCTCGTAGAACTGGCTGATGGCCCGCATGACCGTGGTCTTGCCGGTGCCGCTGTTGCCGATGAAAAGGACGTTTCCGGCCTTGAGGCCGTGGATGTGCTTGTAGATGGAGACGCTGATCAGCCGCAAGACCCCGGCCTGTCCGAGCACCTTGGACGTGAGGTAGGTGTAGATGTCGCGGGGCAGAAACATGCGGGACATGGTGGGACTCCTTGGCCGCGCGGGTTATTTCAGTCGCGGCCATCCTAGCCGCTTCACCGCCCCCGGGCAAGCGCCCGCCCCGGCTTCATTTTTCCGCAGGCTTCTGCTAGGTTGCCCCCGTTCGGTCCACGTCTCGACGTTGCGCCACCCCGGCCCGAACCGGAGCCCGCATGAATATCGCCGACCTGGTCCTGCTTCTGGCGTGGGGATTTTTCTTCCTGCGGGGCTACATGCGCGGCCTGGTCAAGGAGGTGGGCTCCCTGGCCGCCCTGTTCGCGGGCTTTTACGCGGCGGCCAACTACCACCAGGAGGTCACGCCCTACCTGGCGGGCCACATCTCCGGCAACTACGCCCAGATCGCGGCCTATCTCCTGGTCTTCACCGCCGCCCTGCTCGGGGTGTGGTTCGTGGTCCTGGCCCTGTCCCGGCTGGTGAGCATCACCATGACCCAGTGGGCCGACAAGCTCTTCGGCGGGGCCTTCGGGCTGGCCAAGGGCGTGCTCCTGGCCGCCGTGGTCTTTTTCATCATGACCACGCTTGGGCACAAGCCCGACTTTCTGGCCTCCTCGCGCCTGGTGCCCTTTGTGGAGAAGGCCGGAAACCTGGTGGCCGGATACGTGCCCCCGGACATCAAGGCCAAGCTGCAAACCGCCGCCGAAGAGGTGCCCAAGGCCCTGGAAACGGCCAAATCCCCGGCATCGGGCAAATCTTCGGCCGCGCCCAAGGCTGCCGCCCCTGCCAAAACCACCGACCAGACACCCCCGAAAAAGCCATGACACACGATACCCCCCTGCAAGAACTGCTCGACGTCATCGACTCCCTGCTCGGCCCCGGCGGCTGCCCCTGGGATCAGGCCCAGACCCCGGAGACGCTTTGCGACTACATCATCGAGGAATCCTTCGAACTGGTGGACTGCATCCGGTCCGGCGACACCCCGGGGGCCCTGGAGGAGATCGGCGACGTGCTGTTTCTTTTGCTCTTCGCCACTAGGCTGTATGAAAACAAAGGGGCCTTCGCCCTGGCCGACGTGTTCGAGGCCGAGGCCGCCAAGATGATCCGCCGCCATCCCCACGTGTTTGCCGACCTGACGCTCAAAAACCGCGAGGAGCTTCTGCGCAACTGGGAGCGCATCAAGCGGGCCGAGAAAAAGGAAGGCTCGGGCGTCTACGACAGCCTGCCCAAGGGGCTGCCGCCGCTTTTAAAGGCCTACCGCATCCACTCCAAGGCGGCCCGGGTGGGATTCACCTGGGAGTCCGACGAGGACATGAAGCATGCCCTGGAAAAGGAGCGGATGGAGTTTGAGATGGCCGTGGCGGCGGGCGATGAGACGCGCATGGCCGAGGAGTTCGGCGACTACCTGTTTTCGCTGGCCGAATACGGCCGCCGGTTGGGGCTTAAGGCCAATTCCTGCCTGGACGACGCCAACAAGAAGTTTCTCGGGCGCTTTCGGGCCATGGAGGCCCTGGCCCGGGAGCGGGGGCTCGATATCGCCACGCTGACGCTGGCGGAGTGGAATGGGTTGTGGGGGGAGGTGAAGAGTAGCTAATTACTTGGTATTACGATCAGATATTGACGACTGCTTCCATCGTTTGAAATCAGGGAGGTCGCATAAAACATGAACGTTCGGACGCTTTAGTGCTTTTTTATTGATGCTCTTTCAGTTGATCTTTAAAATAGCCTGATCGTTTCGCAGCAACTGCCCTCATCACCAAATAGATGCCATCCCTACACACCGGCACCATCTTATACCAAAAAGACAAAGATTTTTCGAGTTCACTATTTTTCTCTTCCAGTTACAATAAAAGTGTGCTAATTATTAAAATATAGCATTTTCAAGCGACCAAAATCAGGCGAGTTATAAACATGACTATAATTCCTGCATTTTGCGAATCATGCGGAATGGCTTTTTCTTCTGGCTGTGTTGCCGCACCCGGGGCAAGTGTCCGGTTTGAAGGCGTCTGTTCTGGGCCTTGCCCAGGCTGTGGAAAGATGGGTATTATCCCAGACGGGCTCTATCAATTTACGAACGACGCAATACGCATAATAACATCTGCAAAATCGAAAAATCAAACCCAAAAACTAATTGAAATTCTAAACAACTCAAGAAAACGCAACGCAACAGCTAATGATATTTCCAAATCAATACGAGAGGAAGCCCCTACATTTACACCGCTCGCAAGCCTTATCGAAACCATAAAAAAAGATCTTTGGAGTTTTATTGCGGTAATTATAGCGATAATCACGTTATACCAAAATAACTCACCTCCCCAAATAACAATCAACAACTTTATAAGCAATGTTTACAGGCAAACTATTCAAACTCAACAAATCAAAACACCGCAACAACAAACAAAACAATGCGTCAAACCAGACAAAATAGGAAGAAATGAACCGTGTCCATGCAAAAGTGGGTTGAAATATAAACGATGTTGCGGCAAGTAACACTTGCTAAATATCATATTTGAATTATCATTCGTCGTATTTCAGAGTTAATTCCGATTTCTTTTTAGCAGTTTACAGTTAATACTCCGTCTATTGTCTTCGTACGTGGCACGCGGCGAAGCCGCGCCACATCCTCCGGCGTCATCGGCGGATTGTCGGCGTCGGTCACGGCGGCGGCAACGATATCCGCCTCATCCATCTCCGCAACAGGCGCAACCGCGACAGGCTCAAGCCCGCCATCCGCTCCCACGCGATGCAGCCGCCCCTCACTATCCATTTTCACGAGAATATCCGTCTTGCTCATCTGTCGCCGCCCGTCGGGCTGAAAGGATTCCGATACATCTTCATGCTTTTCGCTGAAGCCGCAGGCCGCCCCGCCCTCACGGCCTCTGGATGACGAAAATCCCCTGCTCGTCGCTCATCTTGGCCGCGCCCACGAACTGCCCCGAATTGGGAAAGATCAGCCCCGACACGCCGAGCCTGCCGCACAGCACCGCAAAGCTCTTGCGGGTCAGAAACGTGGCATGCGTCAGGCACTGCAAATACCACCACTGTTTGTGCCCCGTCGCCACCCGATCCGCCATGCCCGTGGTGCCGTACAAAATCCCCTTGGGGGCCAGCAGCTCGACCAGCCGCGCCATCTCGTTTAACGGCTCCGTGAAGTGCTCGAAGACCTCGGTCATGGCGATCAGGTCGAACCGTTCGCCCGTGAGCCTGTCCGTCTTGATGAACCGTTTCAACATCTCCGGCACCAGCTCCGGCTTGAACAGGCCGGGCGGAAAAGGCATCTTTCGCTGAAAAAAAAGGGTGATGTCGCTGCCGAAGGCATTGATGCCGTTTTGCAGGAACATGTTGAAGCTCAGCCCCGAGCCGCACCCGAACACCAGCGTCCGCAGCCGCGCCGGGTCCAGGTGAAAAAGGCTGATCAGGCAGGACGCGATATTGAGCTCCCTGACCGCGCGATTGATGGTGGGCTCGACGCCGTCGCCCACCAGATTCGTGCCGTCCGCCCCGGGCAAAAGCGCATACTGCTTCCCGTCCAGGCCGTCGAAACCGTTGTGGAACAGCAGGCCGCACGCGCCGCATTGGTAATACCGGCGCTCGTACCCCTCGGGGTTCACCTTTGCCTCGGCAATGATCCCGTCGGCCGCGCCCCGCGAAAACACGAAGCCCGCTTCGCCGCCGCATATCTTGCATTCCCGCTTCATGGCCGTCACCCTCATGGCGGTTGTCCGTCTTGCCGCCTGTCTACTGCAACCCCCTCCCGGAGTACACCCAAAAAGCCCGCACACCGACCGCCCGCATGTCCCAGGGCGGAGCAAAGGATTTGACATCCCCGCAGAAACCCTTATATATGCCCCTCGCCGGTCACGCCGACCGGCTCTCGGCGCGTTCGTCCCCAGGCGTGGTCATGGCTGCATGCCCGCCTCCTTCCCATCCGGACTGTCCCCGCCGACGTCGCCATGTTGCCCCGATCTTCCGATCCTGACTCGGCCCGCAGCCTCCGGTTCACGATTCGCAAGTCGCCGCCCAGCGCGCCTTTTCGCGCGCCGGGACGTCCCCTTTCACAAAAGGATATCCCTTGAGCTTTACTTCGTTCGATCTGCATCCCCTGCTTTTGTCCAACATCGAATCCCTCGGCTACGAAACCCCCACCCCCATCCAGACCCAGGCCCTGCCGCCGGTCATGGACGGGCGTGACGTCATGGGGCTGGCCCAGACCGGCACCGGCAAGACCGCCGCGTTCCTGCTGCCCATCTTAAACCGCCTGGCCCGCCGCCAGCCGCCCAAACGCCGGGCCATCAAGGCCCTCATCGTGGCCCCCACCCGCGAACTGGCCGAACAGATCAATGACGCCGCCCGCGACCTGGGCCGCCGGACCTCCGTGCGCACCCTCACCGTCTACGGCGGCGTGGGCATGAGCCCCCAGATCCAGGGCCTGCGCCGGGGCGTGGACATCGTCGTGGCCTGCCCCGGGCGGCTGCTCGACCACATGCGCCAGGGCCACGTGGACTTCTCCGCCCTGGACACCCTGGTCCTGGACGAGGCCGACCACATGTTCGACATGGGCTTTCTCCCCGATATCCGGGCCATCCTGGAAAAACTCCCGGCCAAGCGCCAGACCCTGCTCTTCTCGGCCACCATGCCCGGCAGCATCCGCGCCCTGGCCGACGACATCCTCACCGACCCGGTCACCGTGCGCATCGGCACCCAGGCCCCGGCCGAGACCGTGGACCACGCCGTCTACCCCGTGGCCCCGAGCCGCAAAACCGGGCTGCTCATGGAGCTTCTCACCCAGGCCAAGACCGAATCGGTCATCGTCTTCACCCGCACCAAGCACAAGGCCAAAGGGCTGGCCGAAATGCTGTGCAAGACCGGCTGCCGCGCCGCCTGCATCCAGGGCAACCTGTCCCAGCGCCAGCGCCAGGCCGCCCTGGACGGCTTCAAGGCCGGGACCTACCGCGTCCTGGTGGCCACGGACATCGCCGCCCGGGGCATCGACGTTTCCAAGGTCGGACACGTCATCAACTTCGACATCCCCGACACCCCCGACGCCTATACCCACCGCATCGGCCGCACCGGCCGCGCCGAATGCCAGGGACAGGCCCATACCCTGATCACCCGCGAAGACATGTCCATGGTCCGGGCCATCGAACATGCCCTGGGCAAGCCCCTGCCGCGCCGCGAACTCGAAGGCTTCGTGCCCACGCCGCAGGAATACCGCGACCAGCCCACCTCGCGGCCCGATCCGCGCTACCGCCCGCGCAACGGGCACAGCCCCCGCCCCGCAAACGGCGACGGCCAGCGCCGCGACGGCGGCAAAGGCCGCTACTTCGGCCAAAGCCGGCCCGCCGGCCAGCGCCCCCACGGCGCTCGGCCCGCGCCGCGCCGCGAGGCCCAGGCATAAGAGAAGCGGGGCTGCCGCCCTGGACCCCGCCCGGGGGGACACCTGTCCCCCCGGGCCCCCCGAACGCGCTTCGCGTCCGATGGGCGAAAGGCAGGGCTGACGCGCATGCCGCTTCGATCTTTGCCGGGCTTTCAGGCCGGAGACGTCAGGCTATCGCCTGCCGCCCCCGGCCCGAAAGCCCGGCAAGGGCCGCCCGGGAGCTTCGCTCCCGGTATTTCCCGACACCGTTCTCCCTTCCCTTTTCATTGCTTCTCCACCACTGACGGTTTCCGCCGCAGGCGGATACCGTCGGCCAGGAGGCGCGGCATTTCCGGGGTTTTACCCCGGAAATGCCGCGCCACGCGCAACCCGCCGGACCCAGGCGGAACCTCCGCCACGCGGGGCGAAGCCTGCCAGGGGTCCAGGGGGCGATGGCCCCCTGGCGGTGGAGGGGCGCGGGGAGGAGGCAGCGCCTCCTCCCCGTCTTGTCCCCCAGGCATTTCCGCACTACATCTCTCTCATGGACATCAATCCCAGGCGCACCCACAGGTGGCGCTCCGGCCCGGGCGGCCGGGGCCCGGTGGTCTACTGGATGAGCCGCGACCAGCGTGTCGCCGACAACTGGGCCTTATTGAACGCCTTTGCCTTGTCGGTGGCGCATCGCAGGCCGCTGCATGTGGTGTTTTGCCTGGCGGACGGGTTCCTGGGGGCCGGGCTGCGGCAGTATGCGTTTTTGCTTGGCGGCCTGCGGGAGGTGGCGGACGGATGTGCCGAGCGCGGCATCGGCTTCGTTTTGTTGCGCGGCGATCCCGGAGTGACGGTGGCGGCCTATTGCCGGGAGGTGTCGGCGCGGGCGGTGGTGACGGATTTCGATCCCCTGCGGGTGAAGCGGGCCTGGAAGGAGACGCTGGTGACGGCGGTGGATGCGGACGTGTACGAGACGGACGCCCACAACGTGGTGCCCTGCCGTGTGGCCTCGGACAAACGGGAATACGGGGCGCGGACGCTTCGGCCGAAGATCGGGCGGCTTGTGCCGGAATATCTGGAGGACTTCCCGGAGCTGCCGGAGCATCCGTTCGGGGAGCGGGGGCCTTTGGCGGCATGGGATGCGGCGGCGATCCTGAACGGGCTTGGAGCCGACGCCGGGGTGCCTGTGGTGCGGGATGCCGTGCCGGGCGAAGCGGCGGGCCGTGCGGCCTTGCGGGTATTCATCGAAGAGAGGCTGCCGGGCTATGCCGGAGGGAGGAACGATCCGAACGCGGGGCTGGTGTCGGGGCTGTCGCCGTATTTTCATTTCGGGCAGCTTGCGCCCCAGCGGGCGGTGCTGGACGTTGTGGCGGCTGCCGACGAGGCGGGTCGGGAGAACGTGGACGCCTTTGTGGAGGAGTGTGTGGTGCGGCGGGAGCTGTCGGACAATTTCTGCCTGCATTGCCGGGAGTACGACCGCTTCGAGGGCCTGCCGGACTGGGGGAAAAAAACGCTACTGGCCCATGCCTCGGACAGGCGGGAATTCGTATATGGCCGGGAGGACTTTGAGCGGGGCCTGACCCATTCGGACCTGTGGAACGCGGCCCAGGCCCAGTTGCGCCGCACGGGCCGGATGCACGGCTACATGCGCATGTACTGGGCCAAAAAAATCCTGGAATGGTCGCCAACGCCCCAGGAGGCCGTGGACACGGCGGTGTGGCTCAACGACCGCTTCGCCTTGGATGGCCGCGACCCAAACGGCTATGTGGGCGTGCTGTGGTCCGTGGGCGGCCTGCACGACCGGCCCTGGACCGAACGCCCGGTCTACGGCCAAGTACGCTACATGAACGAGCGCGGCTGCCGCCGGAAATTTGACGTGGACGCCTACATCGCGTCGCACCTCCCTTCCCTGCCTGACGCCGCCGGATAAGGAAACTCCCGCCGCCCCTTGGGCCGGGAGGCATGCCGAGAGCGGTCCAAGGAGGGCGCGGGGCCGCTCCCGGATTATTCGGAATCGAACCAGACCGAGAGGCTGTCTCCCATCATGCTGGCGAAGAAATTCTCCGTGTCCGAGGACGACGTGGTCAGGGAGGCGTTGATGTAGGCCGCCATTCCCCCGGACCTGGCGAAGGTGACGTTGCGTTCGGCCTTGATCTTGCGGGCCAGTTCGCACTGGTCGGCGATGGCGTTGAAGGCCTCGGCCAGGACCGGTTCTTCCGTGAAAAGGGCCTCGATTTTTTCCTTGTCCGGATGGTCGCCCACCACGGAAACGGAACCGTCGGCGTTGCGCTTGAGGGTGATGGGGGTTTCGGTGTCGATACCGGCCGCTTCGAGCTTGGTGTTCATGGCCCCCAGAAAATGTTCCTGAAGCAGGGTGGTTTTTTCTTCCAAGGTGGTGAGCACGCTTTGGTTCGGGATGACGGATCCCAGAAGCCCGTTGATGCCGTAGCCGTTCCCGGTCAGGGAAACCAGATCCTGGCTGGCGGTCTTGGAATCCGAGCCCGACGAGCTGGCGGTGGTGTCGTGCGAGCCCGTGGTCTTGCTTGAGGTTGCTGCCTCCGAGGATTCGTCGGAAGTGGAACCGATAAGGGTCATGAGGCGGGTGATGTCGTTGTAGGTTCCGGTGATTTCCATAGCCGTCCTCGCTTGGGGTGGATTTTGCCGCTCGCGGCGATCTGGGAATGTTATGCAAAAAAAGCGCCGCCCGCAGAGGCGGACGGCGCTCGAAAAGGCTTGGCCGGGCCGGATCAGGGCCGCGCGGTCACACTGCTGTCCTCAAACACGATGCGCGGCGCCGGGCCGTCCGTAATCACCTCGAAGACGAAAAGGGCCTCGCCCGAGGCCGATTTGTCCCCGTTTTTGACCTGGTAGCGCACCGGGGCCTCGATACGGGTACGCTTGGTTCCGGGAACGGGCGCGACCTTGGGCGATCCGGCCGGGGTATAGGTCCGGTTGGGCCAGCGCTCGAAATAGCGGACCTTGTCTTCGAGCACGAAGTCCTTTTTGACCACGCCCTTTTTATAGAAATCCACCTCGTCGGCGTAGAGGGTGAGCAGCTCGTCCGGCGCGGCGGCGCCGCTTAAGGCGAAAAAGGACGCGACGAAGGCCGTCATGTCCGGGGCCGGGCCGCCCGAGGCGTCCGTGGAGGCCCCGTCGTGCAGGGGGATGTCCAGAACCTGCCCGGCCGCCACCTTGTCCGGGTTGTCGATGTTGTTTTTGGCCATGATCTCCTTGACGCTGACCTTGAACTTGCGGGCAATCTTGTTCAGGCTGTCGCCGCGCTGTACGGTGTAGGCCACGACCGACGGCCCGGCGGGCTTTTTCTCGGGCTCGGGAGAGGCGGCGGTGGACGGCACCTCGACGCTTTGCATGGGCTGGGCCTCGGGCACCGGGGCGGCCTCTTGGGCGGAAGGGGTTGGGGCGGGGCTCGTGGCCGCCTGTCCCTGCGGCGCAACCGCCGCCACAGGCGGCACCGGCTCGATTCCGGGCTGGGCGGGCTGCGCCTCCTGCTGCGGGGCGGGGGCGGGTTCGGCCGCCTGCCCGGCCGGCGGCTGGGGTTGGGGCTCGGGCCTGACCAGCGGCGTCCCCGATTTGCGGGCGATCACGAAGACTTCGTATTCCTCACCGCTGAGCGCCCCGCCGCCGTCCTTGTCGTAGAGCCGAAACTCCTCGATGGTCAGGTCCGGATAGGCGATGACGCCCTCCTCGAAAATGACCTTGCCGTCTTTGTTCAGGTCCACCCGGCCGAAGGATTTTTCCTCGTCCCGGCCGCATCCCGCCGTCAGCAGGGCCAGCAGCACGGTAACGGAGATCATGATTTTGGCCATGTCGCGCTCCTAGGTTTCCTTGATCTTGATGACCACCACGGTTTCATCGTCACGGCGGGTCAGGCCGCGGCGGTAGGCGGCCAGGTCGGCCATGACGGCGTCGGCGATTTCCGCGGCCGTCCGGGCGCACTGCGCCCGCACCACCTTTTTGAGCCTTTTTTTGCCGTACATCTCACCCGACGGATCCCTGGTCTCCCAGATGCCGTCCGTGCCCAACACGGCCACGCACCCGGCGCCCAGGGCAGTCCTCCGTTCACAGCCGAACACCCAGTCCTTGTCGATCCCCAGGGGAATGCCCTTGCCGCCGAGTTCCCGGAAGGCATCCGCGGCAGGGTCGTAGATCAGGGCCGGATCGTGGCCGGCCCTGATCCAGCGGAAATCCCGGGATGCCACGTCGACCTCCAGGACGAACAGGGTCATGAACCGTCCGGTCATGCCCAGATCCTCGGCCAGTAGGCGGTTGACGTCGCACAGGGCCGTGTCGATGCCTCCCGGAGCCAGAAGCCTGGCCCGCAAAAAGGCCCGGGCGCTGGCCATGAGCAGCGCCGCCGGGATGCCGTGGCCGCTGACGTCGCCCACCATCACCACCAGGTGGGACGGCGTGCCCGCCGCATCCCGGCGCAGGATGAAGTCGTAATAATCCCCGCCGGTCTCGTCGCAGCAGTGGTTCAAACCGGCCACATCCAGGGCCGCGAATTCCGGCGGATGCCTGGGAACAAATCCCTGTTGCACGTTGGCCGCCAGTTCCATGTCGAAATCCAGGCGCTGCTTTTTGAGCATCTCGCCGTGCAGCCGGGCATTGTCGATGGCCACGGCGGCCTGGTCGCAGATCAGGCTGAAGGTCTCCAGATCCGTTGCGTCGAACGGCGTGCCGTCCTCCTTGTTGATGAGCTGGGAGACGCCGATGACCCGGCCCCGCACCGCCAGGGGCACGGTGAGAATGGTTTTGGTGCGATATCCCGTGCGCCGGTCCACCTCGCGGTTGAACCTCTCGTCGGCATAGGCGTCGGGGATCAACAGCGGTTTCCCATGCTCGCAGGCCCAGCCCGCCAGGCCTTCGCCCCGTTTGAGGCGATATCCCTGGCGCAAAAAATCGCTCATGGGGCCCTGGGCCACCCGGAAGACCAGCTCGCCGCGCCCCGGGCCGGGAGCCTCGTCCACCAGCAACAGGCTGCATGTTTCCGCCCCCACGGCCCGGCGCGAGGTGCTCATGATCCGATCCAGCACCTCGGGAAGATCCAGGGTGGAGTTGATGATGCCGCACAGGGCGAAACACTGTTTGAGCTTTTCCAGACGCCTGGTCAGCCGCGCAATGTCGTCCGCCGCATTGGCGCAGGGGGTTGAAGTCGCGGTCATGCGCAAGTCCTGGGGAACGTTTGGCCCCTGGTAATACAAATCTTCCCGTCAGGCAAACGCCCCGAAGAGAACGAACGCGCCTCTCCCGGCCTACGGCGTGCTTTCATGGCATATCCCGGCCTCATGACCATGAGGCCGTCGCAGGTATCGGGATTGCGGCAACGGCGGGAAGTGTGTTCGTGCGGCGTCAGGCGGCGGTCTGGTCCAGCATGGCGATGGCGGAACTCTTTTCATCCTGGAAACGGGCCGTGACCGCCTCGCGGATACGTCTGCCATGGCTGCCGAACTGCCGCTGCCGGATGGAGTAGACTTCCTCGATGACCGCCTTGTCAAAATCCTGACCGGTCTTGGTGGTCTGGGCCGTCTCAATGGCCCTGCTGAAAATGCGCTCCGCGCCACTGGGACCGTGTTGCACGGCCGTGCTCCACAGCACCTCGCGCAGGGCGTGGGAGCGGCTATTGACATCGACCCCGGAGGTCAGGACGATGCTCTTGGCCGCCGGCGAATAGTTGTTGACCCGGATGAATTCGTGTTGCAGGGCCTCGAACCGCTTGGGATCCTCGGCGGCGATCTGCTTCCACTCCTCGGGCATGCGGCCGGACTTGCCGCCGGTGTCCGACGGCCCGGCATTCTTGAGGCGGCTGGCGATGTCCGGGGCCTTGTCGTCCAGAAACTTGATGAAATAATCCATGGTGCCGGTCTTGGAGGCGATCTGGTAGTTGCCGTAGGAGGTGCCGCCCTTCTTGTCGTAGCCGATGCAATCGATGGCCCCGCCGGACTCGTAGCGGGAACTCAGGGAACCGGCGGAACGTTCCAGGCTGGATGCCAGAACCGGCCCCGAGGCGGCGGAATCCACCCTGGCCTCGGCCGCCATGCGCGCCTCCAGGCTGCTTTCGGCCTTGGCTGCGGCCATGAACAGCTCTTCCTCGCTCTGGGTGAATCCGGTGTTCCCCCCCTTGGCGGCCTGCGCCAGGTGCCCGAGATCATCCGGATGCCTGGCGCCGGGATTCACCACCATGCGCACGGCGTTTTTCACCACGCTGCGCCGCACCTCGTTCGATCCGGCGGTCCCGTTTCCAGCCTGCGCGGCGGCCTGGGCTGCGGCAGGAGAGGCATCGGCAATTTTTGCCAGGGTGTGCAGGGCGTTGTACTTGAGCATGTTCATGCCGCCCAGGCCATTCCCAAAGGCCTCATCGCCGCCAAGGCCCGAAAGCCCCGTCCCGAGCCCCGCCATTCCGAGTACGGCGTCATCCGTGGACGCGCCTTCGCCCAGGCCGAGACCGGAAAAGTCTTGAAGCATGGACTTCCCGGCGAAGGCCTCACCGGCCCCGAGCACCTGGCCGTCTATGCCCAGGCGGCTGGACAGCATGGTACGGAACTTGAGCGGGTCTCCCGACGTGGATCTTCCCGAACCGGACATGGCCCCATCCAGATCCTGGCGGGCGCGCATGAGGGTGAGTTGCGAGAAGTCGATGGACATGTCGGGTGGTCCTGTTTTTCCTGTTCTGGTGCTGCCGGAAGACATCAAGCAATCGGCGTGCCAATGTTCAGGACCGGTTGGGGCTTCCCGATCCGCCGCCCCAGGCGTAGACATGGACCGGAGGAAACGCTCCATGAAGCCAAGCCACCGTTTTTTTTCCAATACCCACTGCGAATATTTCCCCTGCCATCGGGGGCTCGATTCCACCGAATTCAACTGCCTGTTCTGCTTCTGTCCCCTGTATTTTCTGCCGGACTGCGGCGGGGATTTCGTCCTGCGTCACGGCCTCAAGGATTGCACGGGCTGCACCCGCCCCCACCGCCCTGGCGGCTACGACGAGATCATCGCCCGGCTGCGCGAAGAGGCCGCCCGGGCCCGGGTCAGGGCAGACGACCCGCCCGGCAGCGAGCCAGGCACGCCCGGAGGGGGCTGATCCTCCCGGGGAATGGAGACCCTCGGCAAAAAAAACCTCGCGCGGCCGGACGAACCGACCGCGCGAGGTCTGACATACCATGGGCCTGACAGCCCGCTAGGAAAGCCGGATGTCCGGCTTCGGGGACGGTGCCGGGACGCGGCCTACCACTTGTCGGTGGCGAAGGCGTCGCTGCCGAAACCGAAGTCGGACGACGGTTCGCCGCCCACATCGGGGGTGCCGGTGCCGCCAGCGGCCGGGGCCGCGCCACCGCCGCCGCCGGACACGGTGACCACGCCGTGCTTTTTGACGTCTTCGATCATTTTCAACAGCTCGTCCACCTTGCCGATGTATTCCGTAACCTTGGCCTCGGAGGCCACGATGAGCTTCTCGCCCTGGCTCTGCAGGGAGGCCTCGAGGGATTTGACCTTGGTCTCGGCGGCCTTCATCCGGGTGTCCGTGTCTTTCAGGATGGCGGTTTTCTCGGCCAGTTCCTTTTCGACCTTCTCGAGCTTGGCGGCCTGCTCACAGATGGTCTTCTTGTCGGCGGACAGCTTGGCGAAAAGCGCATTCACCTCGGCGGTGACGTCCGGGGGCAGGATGGCCACGGACACGTTCTGTCCCTGGGCGGCCAGGTCGCCGCTGGTCATCTTCACCAGCTCGGGGTGCTGCTCGTAGATCCAAGCCTTGGCAAGGGCCGCGGCGAAGGGAGCCAGTTCCTCGTCGATCTCGGCCTGGGTCATATACCCGACCAGTTCCACGACGCTCTTCTTGTTGCCTTCCTTGTCCACACCCTTGAGATACGACACGAACGTGTTCATGGGGAACACTTTGCGAGCTTCAGCCATGGTATCATCCTCCTTTCATTAAACCATGAAAATTTTTTCTTCTTCACGGGCCAGGGGCAGACGACCGACCTGATGGGCATACACCAATGCCGTGGTGCGATAGACCAGATGCCCGAGCTTGGACCAGGGCAGGTAGGCGAACAGCATGAACACGGCCACGAGGTGCAGATAATAGACCGGGTAGGCAAGGGTCGCCACACCGGCCAAACGGAACAGTTCCGAACCGATGCCCGTCAAGGCCACGGCCCAGATGACGCCAAGCAAGTACCAGTCATAGTACGACGACGTGGATTTCGAGGGATCGGCGTTGAGACGGCGCCGGGTCAGATAGGTCAGGCCCACCAGGAGCAGCACCGCGCCCACGTTGGCCAAAAGCTTCACCGGGCTCCACAGGGGCATGGGGGTATGTCCGAGGGGCGCGATGAACTCGATGATCTTGCCGCCCCAATGGCTGACAGCCACGACACTGGTGACGATGGCCAGGGCCACGAACCCGTAGAACAGGGTCAGGTGGCCTTTGAAACGCTCGGTGTTGTCGTTGCCGCACTCGTTCCACTTCACATGGGTGGCGATTTCACCCAGAAGCACGGCCTTGATGGACTCGATCAGCGTCGGTTTGACGCGCTGCTCGCCGATGACCAGGGTCTTGGGCAGGGCCTTGTCGAAGGACTTCCACAGGGTGATCACACCCCTAAAGAAGGTGAAGGCCACGAACATGGTCAAAAGCACGAATGGCGGATCGATGTAGTAATCGCCGTAGAAGACCTTGCCGTAGATGATCTCGCCTTCGGGGATGGTCAGCCCGGTGCTGATGTACCACAGGATGAGGAACAGCACCGCCGGAATGCCGATGAGAATGGGCAGGTACTTGCTCGAGCTCATCCATTCGCCCACGATGGAGGGTTTGACCAGCTTGCGGTAGGTCATGTTGCGCAGGGCGCTGATCAAGTCGCCGGGGCGCGCCCCGCGCGGACACAACTCCGAGCAGGTCTGGCAGTTGTGGCACAGCCAGATGTCGATGTCGCCCTCGAAGCGATCTTTCAAGCCCCACTGGGCCCAGACCATCTCCTTGCGGGGAAAGGGATTCTCAGGCGGCGCCAGAGGGCAGGCCACGCTGCACGTGGCGCACTGATAGCACTTCTTGAGGGATTCCCCGCCGACGGCCTGCAATTCCTTGACGAACTGCAGATCGGGTTGGATTTTTGCAACTTGCGACATTGTCCCCTCCTAGTATCCTTTGAACGGGTTCGGTCCGATTTTCAGGACCATCTCGATAAACGAATCGATCATGTCCGGGACCTTGTCGTACTCGTCGATGGACACCTGGTATTGCTCCACGCGCTCGGGTTCCACGCCCAGGCGCTTGAGCGACTCCGCGATGTTTTCCTTGCGGCGGTTGCAGATCTCCGAACCCTTGACGAAGTGGCACTGATAGTCGTCGCCGTATTTGCACCCGAGCATCATGACCCCGTCCACGCCCTTGGACATGGCGTCGGCCACCCAGATGGCGTTGACCGAACCCAGGCAGCGCACCGGGATGATGCGTACGAAGGGGCTCCAGTGCTTGCCGCGAAGGGCCGCCATGTCCAGGGCCGGATAGGCGTCGTTTTCGCAGGCCAGGATCAGCACACGGGGACCGCCTTCGTCGATCTTGGGCGGGATGTCCATTTCGCGGATCATGGAACCGATCATGTCCACGTTGTAGTTGTCGAAGGAGATGACCCGTTCCGGACAGGCGCCCATACAGGTGCCGCAGCGGCGGCAGCGCGTGGGATTGGGCTTCGGCGTGCCCTTCTCGTCGTCGTCCAGGGCTCCGAAGGGACATTCCTCGGTGCAGCGCTTGCACTGGGTGCAGCGCACGAAGTTGAACACCGGGTAGGACCGGTCGCCCGAGCGGGGATGCACGGCCACGCCCCGGTTGGCCGAGGCCAGGCACTGGATGGCTTTCAGGACTGCGCCGTCGGCGTCGTCCTTGGCCTGGGCCATGGTCATGGGCTGGCGCACGCACCCGGCCGCGTAGATGCCTGTGCGGCGGGTCTCGTAGGGGAAGCAGATGTAGTTGGAATCGGCGTAGCCGTCGAAGAGGTTCAGGTCCGGGAAGGCCGGTCCCTGGCGGTACACCAGGTTGATGGTGGGGTCGGTGGCCGTGGCCGGCACCAGGCCCGTGGGCAGGACCACCAGATCGGCGGTGAATTCCGCCTCGGCTCCAAGGAGCGTTCCCGTGGCGGAAACGGTCAGGGAGCCGCCTGCGGCCTCCTTGACGCCGGTGATGGTTCCCTTGGTGAGCATGACCCCGGGCTTGTCCTGGGCGGCGCGGTAGTAGCGCTCGTTGATGCCCGGAACCATCATGGTGTCGTAGACGATCATGGCCACGGAACCGGGCAGCATCTCGTCCACGTATCCGGCCTGCTTGAGGGCCACCAGGCTGGTCAGCTCGGAGCTGTAGATCAGGTGCTTGGCAGTTTTCACTTCAATGAAGTTGGTCTTGGCCTCGGCCTCTTCCTCTGCTGGAGCGGCGGGAGCGGCGGCCTCGCCCTCGGCCGGAGCCTCGGGTTCGGGGGCCTCGATCTCTTTGACCAGGGCGGCCACGTCCACGGCAAACAGCACGCTCGTCGGGGCCTTGCCGTCCGAGGGGCGCTTGATGCCGCCGTTTTTGGCCATGGCCTCGAACTCGGCCGAGGTGACGACGTTTTTATACGTCCCGTAGCCGAAGGGCTTCAGGTATTCGGTATCCTGGGGGGTCCAGCCGGCGGCCAGGACCACGGCCCCCACGGGCTCGGAGGTCTCGCCGCCCGGGCCGGCGAACACGGCCACGTAGTTGCCGGGCGCGCCCTGCAGTTCCGTAAGCGTGGTTCCGGTCAGCACCTTGATCTTGGCGTTGCCCGTGACCTCGGCGATGAGCTTTTCGATGCCGATGGCGTGGGCCTCGGCATACGGATAGGCCATGGGGAAGGTCTTGTACTGCGTGGCGGCCTTGCCGCCCAGGGCGCCGGTTTTTTCCACGAGGATCACGTCGTAGCCGCCCTTGACCGCGGACAGGGCCGCGTTGAGCCCGGTGAAGCCGCCGCCGATGACCAGGATGGTCTTGACGGATTCGACGATCTCCGGATCGGGGGCCTTCATCTTGGCGAGCTTCATCACCCCCATCTTGACGTAGTCCCTGGCCAGCATCTTGAGCAGATCCGGGGCGGGCTCGTCCTTGCCGAGGGAACTGCCGTCGGGATTCTTATAGGCCAGGACGCCGAATTCACGCAGGTTCACGCGGTCAACCAGCACCTTGTCCCCGAAGTCGAAGACTTCCCAGTCCACGCGGGGGGAGGTGCCGCACAACAGCACGGCGTCCACGCTGGCGGCGTCGATGTCGGCCTTGATGTCGGCCACGGCGGCGGGGCTCGAAAGGCGTTTGTGGGTCTTGATGACCGGACAGGTGCCGCCGAGCTTTTCCTTGACGAAGGCGGCCAGCTCTCCCGCGTCCAGATGCGGGGCGAGGCTGGACTCATCTATATACACACCGATTTTTTCGGCCATCGCCCTCTACCTCCCTCTCACCGTTTGAATCGCTTTCATGGCCGCGCCGGTCGCGGATTGGGCCGATTTCATGACATCAAGCGGCGTCTTGGCGCATCCGGCGGCGAATATGCCTTTTTCCTCGCCGCCCACGATAAATCCCATCTCGTCCAGGGCCACGTCCACCGGCAGTTTCTGACCGGCCAGGCTGGGCTGCATGCCCGTGGCCAAAACCGCCATCTCGAACCGGTTTTCGGACTTGATGCCGGTCACCGCGTCTTCCACGGTGAGCAGCACGTCGCCGGTTGCCGTATCCTCGGCCACCGCCGCGACCTTGCCCTTGACGGTCGTGATCTTGTCGTCGGCCAGGATCTTCTTGGAGAAGTTCTCGTAGCGGCCGGGGGTGCGCAGATCGATATAGTAGATGGTGACGCGCGCGTTCGGGTACTGTTCGCGGACATAGGCGGCCTGCTTGAGGGAGGCCATGCAGCAGATGTAGGAACAGTAGTTGAGGTGGTTTTCGTCGCGCGAGCCGGCGCACTGCACGAAGGCGATGGAGCGCGGGGCGCGTCCGTCCGAGGGACGCACGATGCAGCCGTTCGTGGGGCCGCTGGGCGAGGCCAGGCGCTCGAGCTGCATGTTGGACACGCAGTTTTTGATGCTTCCGGCGCCCAGGTTGGTCAGGCGGGTGACGTCGTAGGGCTTCCAGCCGGTGGCGTAGATGATGCTGCCGACCTTGACCGTCACTTCCTTGGGGGCGTCGCCGGTATTGATGATGTCGGCTCCGGCCAGGGAGGCCAGATCCTCTTTCGAACAGTTGTCCTTGTCCAGGACGTAGCGATTGGGGAAGGCGAACGGCACGTCCATGTACAGGGCCTTGCGGCTGCCCATGCCCAGCTCGAACTCGCTCGGCACGTCCTTGGACAGGGCCTCGGCCGTATCGGACAGGTCCAGGCTGCCGGGTTCCACGTAGCGGGGCCGGATGCTGATGGTCACGTCATAATCGCCCGGCTTTCCGGCAACCTTGGTCACCTCGGCCATGGTGAAAAACTTGACGTTCTTGTTGTTCTTGATGCGCTGGAACTGGATTTCCAGACCGCAGGACGGGGGGCACAGCTTGGGAAAATACTTGTTGAGCTGCATGACCCGGCCGCCCAAGAAAGGGTTTTTCTCGACAATGAACACTTCGTGGCCGACTTCAGCGGCTTCCAGAGCGGCGGTGATACCGCTGAAGCCGCCGCCGACGACGAGTATCGCGCTGCTCGACATCGCAACCTCCCGGCAGTGGTTATAGCCCGCATGCAAACGGCCTGATCCGCGACGATAGACCCCGCGGACGGCTCCGTCAACGCCCGGTCGGTCGTCCCGGATAAGACCGTTAAAAAACGGCCGCGGGCGTAACGCCCGCGGCCGTCATGCGCATCTTTAGTCCGGAATGATCTGGTGGTAGGTCTTCTTGAAGACCTTGGTTTCCTTGGTTTCCGGATCGTAGACGGAGTTGACGAAGCACTTCCACTTGCTGTCGTCCAGGCCCAGGAAGTCGCCGCGGTAGTAGAAGCCCGGGTACCGGGTCTCTTCGCGGAACATGATGTGGGTCATGTGCAGGCGGACGGTCCACAGGCGGTGGTACTGCTCCCAGCAGCGCATCAGTTCGTGCAGGTCGCGGGCGGCCAGCTTCTTGCTGTCCTCTTCCAGCATCTGCAACAGCGCGAAGCCGGTGTCCAACAGGGTCTTGGACGTGGTGTACAGGGTGGCGCAGCCTCCGCCGTACTCGTCCGTGCACTTCACCAGGCGCATCATGAAGTTGTGCGGGCTGATGTAGTTGGGGTTGACGATGGGATCCGTGGAAGCGGCCACGCCTTCCTTGAAGGTGTGCCACGGCTGGTAGATTTCCTTGGCCAGTTCGGCGGCGCTCTGCTTCAGGGCCGGCTTGAAGTCCTTGTGATCCACCACCCAGCGCACCATCTGCTTGCCGACGATACGGCCTTCAGCATGGGAACCGGAGGAGAACTTGTGGCCGGAGGCGCCGACGCCGTCAGCGCAGGTCCACAGGCCGTTGACCGTGGTCATGCGGTTGTAGACTTTGCCGTTGTCGGCCTTGATCTTGTAGTCGTCCGGAACCCACTTTTCGTCCGGGCCGGAAACCCAGATGCCGCAGCAGCCGGAGTGGGAGCCGAGCAGGTACGGCTCGGTGGGCATGATCTCGGAGCCGCGCACTTCGGGCTCGATGTTCATGCAGGCCCACAGGTTGGCCTGACCGACGCACATGTCGAGGAAGTCTTCCCAGGCCTCGGCTTCCAGGTGCTTCTGCTGCTCGGGGGAGAGCTTGGCGAAGGTGGTCTGCAGCGCGGTGGCGGTGTCCATGTAGATGGGGCCGCGACCTTCGCGCATTTCGCGAAGCATCATGTGGTTACGCAGGCAGGTCGGGATGACGTGACCCTTGGCGTAGCCGCGATCCTCGTAGGGCTTCAGCATGGCGCGGTTGGTGGCGCAGTAGTCTTCGCCCTTGGCGTTGGTGGCTTTGGCCTTGAACAGCAGGAACCAGGCGCCGACCGGGCCGTAACCGTCCTTGAAGCGGGCCGGGACGAAACGGTTTTCCATCATGGTCATCTCGGCGCCGACCTGAGCGCACATGGTGTAGGTGGAACCGGAGTTCCACACCGGGTACCAGGCGCGACCCATGCCTTCACCCGTGGACCGGGGGCGGTACACGTTGACCGCGCCGCCGCAGGCCACGACCATGGCGTTGGTCTTGAACACGTACACCTTGTTTTCGCGGGTGGAGAAGCCCACGGCGCCGGCGATGCGGTTCTTCTCGTTGGCGTCCAGGAGCAGCTTCACGATGAACACGCGCTCGAGGTAGCGATCCTGGCCCAGGGCGTTTTTCGCCGCTTCGGCCACGATGCACTTGTAGGACTCACCGTTGATCATGATCTGCCAACGGCCGGAGCGGACCGGAGCCGCGCCGGTGCGCAGGGACAGGCCCTTGGCCTTGGCCGCGGCGCCGTCCAGGTTGTGGTCGCCTTCCTTGACCCAGCAGGGCAGGCCCCACTCTTCGAACAGGTGGACGGAATCGTCCACGTGACGGCCCAGGTCGAAGATCAGGTCTTCGCGCACGAGGCCCATCAGGTCGGTGCGGACCATGCGGACGTAGTCGTCGGGCACGTTCTCGCCGACGTAGGTGTTGATGGCCGAAAGGCCCTGGGCCACGGCGCCGGAGCGCTCGAGGGAGGCCTTGTCCAGCAGCATGATCTTGATCCCGCCGATCTTGTCGGCCCAACGGCAGGCTTCGTACGCAGCGCCACAGGTGCCCATGCCGCCGCCGACCATGAGGATGTCGACGTCTTTTTCGATCAGTTCCGGCTCGGCAAGGGCGATGCCTTTGGGCTCTTCCTTCACGGGAATGGTAGGCATAGGATGTCTCCTCCTATTGTATGCTTAGGTCGTGAGGTGATTACTTGCAAAAACCGTCGAGCCAGCACTGCACGGTATCGGACTCGGTCACCGGGAAGGCCTTCATAAGGACTTCCTTGGGCTCGGCGAGCTTGGTCTCGGTGAACAGCAGCTCGTCGTCCAGGTTGGCGCCTTCGGGCTTGCCGTCATAGGGCTTGATGGAGCCTTCCGGGGTGGTCCGGATGGGGAACTTGTACCGTTTGATGTTGCCGTTGCGGAACTTGATGGTCCACATGATGGAGTCGGCCGACCGCATGGGGATCGAGGTGCCGCCCATGGGAGCGAAGTCGGCGTAGGGACGGGCGCCGATGGCGCCCTGGGGGCAGATCTTCACGCAGGAGTAGCACTCCCAGCAAGCCGACGGTTCCTGGTTGTAAGCCTTCATTTCCTGGGGATCGAGGATCATCAGGTCATTGGGGCAAATGTACATGCACGCGGTTTTTTCACCGCCTTTGCATCCGTCACACTTGCTCGGATCAACAAAGGTAGGCATAGTCGTCCTCCACTTTTTGGTTGTTGATTGCTGCCTGTGCCAATTCCACCGTATAGCAATACGTCGGGTGATTTCACGCGGCCTTAACGAAACAACCGCCGGGAAGTCCCCTCCCCGGCTTTTTTCGTCGCGCCGTGCGCCGACGCCCCTTGCCGGCGACCCTCAGCCTTCCTACCGGGCCGGAAGTTTCCTGCGCCCCTTTTTCCAGGGCGAAGGTAACTCCCCAATATAACAGACTATTAAGTCTTGACGCGGAAAGCTTGTGAGGAATTTAACAAGCTCCCGGGTCCACGTCAAGCGAAGAAACATCTTTTTTGATCACCGTCGCATTCCCCGCGCCGCGCCTGGGGTTGCGGCTGGCCCCGGAGGGAGGCCGGGGCCGGGTGCGGAGAAGATCCGCGACCTGTCCTTTGGGCAGGACATACCGGCATTGGGTACCGGATTTCATCAAGCCTATTAGAAGACTCAAGGCCCTGCATCAAGTCTTTTTTTCATTTTTTGCGCGTCTCGCCGCCCCCTTTCCGGCAACACCCGCAAAACCCAAAGAAAAAAACTTGACAATCCGTCCGCCGCCCGTCTATCCCTTCGGCCATGCGTCACCACAACCTCATCCCCACCACCGGTTTTTATTTTTGGTACTGGTTTAGCCACGCCCGTGGTCGGGGGAGGGGTGCGGTGTAACCAGAACCGCACACAAAGCCTCTCCAAGGGCCGCGGGCGTCACGAAACGCCGGCGGTCCTTTTTTTTGGCCGTCGGCTTCCTGATCCGCGCACGATCCGCCGGGAGGCCGAACCGCAAACCGCGAAGGAGGGTAGGGCCATGCTTTTGGGGAAAGCCGTACGACTTGAGCGCATCCTGAACCGCAACACCCACCGCACCATCATCGTGCCCATGGACCACGGCGTCACCGTGGGCCCCATCGACGGCCTGATCGACATGCGCGAGGCCGTCAACCAGGTGGCCGAAGGCGGGGCCAACGCCGTGCTCATGCACAAGGGGCTGCCCCGCTGCTCCCATCGCGGCCGGGGCCGCGACGTGGGGCTGATCATCCACCTCTCGGCCTCCACCGCCCTGTCCCCCTACCCCAACGCCAAGATCCTGGTGGCCACCGTGGAAGACGCTCTCAAGCTCGGGGCCGACGGCGTGTCCCTGCACGTGAACCTGGGCGACGAGACCGAGCGGCACATGCTCGAACACTTCGGCGAGGTCACCTCCAAGGCCGCCGAATGGGGCATGCCGGTCCTGGCCATGGTCTACGCCCGGGGGCCCAAGATCAAAAACGAATACGACGCCGACGTGGTGCGCCACTGCGCCCGGGTGGGCACGGAACTGGGCGCGGACGTGGTCAAGGTGCCCTACACCGGCGACGTGGACAGCTTCGCCCGGGTGGTCGAGGCCTGCTGCATCCCCGTGGTCATCGCCGGGGGCCCCAAAATGGACAACGACCGCGACCTGATCCAGATGGCCCACGACTCGGTCCAGGCCGGGGGCTCGGGCCTGTCCATCGGCAGGAACATCTTCCAGCACCGCCAGCCGGCGCGCATCGTCCAGGCCCTGCACGGCATCGTCCAGCGCAACTGGGACGTGGACCAGGCCATGGAACTTCTGGCCGACAACGCATGAGGACGTCATGAGCAAGGAAATCTGGGCGAAAGCCGCTCCCTTCGACAAGAAATTCGTCACCCTGGCCCTGGAGTCCGGTGTGGACGCCATCCTGGCCGACGACGCCGACGTGAAAAAAATCGAGGCCCTGGGCCGGGTGCGGGTGGTCCCCCTGTCCGCCGTGGACGTGGTCGCCGTCGCCGCCAAGTCCGACGAGGAAGAGGCCGTGCGCCTGGCCAGCCAGGGCCGGACGGTCTTTCTGGCCCGGGGCTGCGAGATCATCCCCGTGGAAAACATCCTGGCCCAGGTGGCGGGGGTGGGACTCGAGGCCGCCAGCCTGGCCGAGGCCAAGCTGGCCGCCGGAATCCTGGAGCGCGGCGTGGACCGCATCCTGGTTCTCCCCGAGGGCGCGGCCGACCTCAAAAAGATCGTGGCCGAACTGAAAATCAGCCAGGGAACCATGGACCTCTCCCCGGCCGTGATCACCGGGATCACCCCCGTTGGCCTTGGACACCGGGTCTGTGTGGACACCATCTCCATGCTGCGTACCGGCCAGGGCATGCTGGTGGGCAATTCCAGCGCCTTCACCTTCCTGGTCCACGCCGAGACCGAGTCCAACCCCTACGTGGCCGCCCGCCCCTTCCGCATCAACGCCGGGGCCGTGCACGCCTACGCCGCCATGCCCGGGGACAAGACCCGCTACCTGGAGGAACTGGCCGCGGGCGACGAGGTGCTCATCGTCTCGGCCACGGGCGAGACCTCCCTGGCCGTGGTGGGGCGGGTCAAGGTGGAGGTGCGGCCCATGCTGCTCATCGCCGCCAAAATCGGGGACACCGAGGGCCGCATCTTCCTGCAAAACGCCGAGACCATCCGGGTGGTGCGGCCTGACGGCTCGCCCGTGAGCGTGGTCACGCTGCGCGTGGGCGACGAGATCCTGTGCCGCACGGATGTGGCCGGACGCCATTTCGGCATGCGCATCGCCGAAGACATCAAGGAGGGCTAGCCATGGCCGCCCAATCCTCCGCCACGCCGAAAAAACCCGCCGCGTCCCAGAAAAAGGCCCCGGCCGCCAGCTCGCCCGAGGAGCTGGAAGGGTTCCTGGCCGGGGTGCGCCGGGACATCGACGCCATCGACGACCAGATCCTGGCCCTCCTGAACCGCCGCGCCGCCGCCAGCCTCGAAGTCGGCCGCCGCAAATCCGGCACCCACCAGGCCGTGTTCAAGCCCTTCCGAGAAAAAGAAGTCCTCAAGCGCCTGGTGGCCGAAAACACCGGCCCCCTGCCCGCCGAACACCTGCGGGTCATCTACCGGGAGATCCTGTCCTCCTCGCGCCGCCTGCAGCGCCCGGAAAAGGTCGTCTTCCTCGGCCCCGAGGGCACGTTTTCCCATTTCGCGGCCATGGCCACCCTGGGCCGGGCCGGGGAGTTCGAACCCAAACCCTCCATCGACGACGTGTTCGCAGCCGTGGCCTCCCGCGAGGCGGACCTGGGGCTCGTCCCCCTGGAAAACTCCCTGCAGGGCACCGTGGGCCAGAGCCTGGATCTCTTCATGCGCCACGACGTCTTCGTCCAGGCCGAGGTCTACTGCAAGATCAGCCATTCCCTGCTCTCCAAGGCCACGGAGCTGGCCCGCATCAAAACCGTCTATTCCCACCCCCAACCCCTGGCCCAGTGCGCCGGATGGCTGCGGGCCAACCTGCCCGGGGCCAGGATCATCCCCACGGAAAGCACCGCCGCCGCCGCCCTGCGCATCCTGAAAACCCCCACGGCCGCCGCCATCGGACACAGCCGCCTGGGAGAGATGCACAACCTGAACATCCTGGCCGGGCACATTGAAGACCTGCCCGACAACTGGACCCGGTTCCTCATCATCGGCCCAAGCGACACCAAGCAGGAAAACCGGGACAAGACCTCCATCCTCTTCAACCTCCCGGACAAGCCCGGAGCCCTGCACACCGTGCTGGAGAAGCTGGCCGGGCGCGACATCAACATCACCAAGCTCGAATCCCGGCCGTTTCGGGGCGAGAAATGGAAATACGTGTTTTTTGCCGACCTGCAGTGCGACCTAAGCCGCGCCGAATACGCCAGGCTCCTGGACGACCTGCGGGCCTGTACCCACAGCCTGCGCATCCTGGGCTGCTACCCTGCCGGGCCGCATATCGACGTCTCCGGCAACACCGAGGTCATCGAAGAATGAACACGCCGCGACACCGGGGAGGAGGCGCCGCCTCCTCCCCGGACCCCACCACCGCCGGGGGGAATGATTCCCCCCGGACCCCCCCGACGGGGGGACGACAAAAGTTTTTGAAAGAGGGTCCAGGGAGAAAACTTTTTTCAAAAAGTTTTCTCCCTGGCCGCCGGAGGCTCCCATGACCCCTTCTTCTCCCGTCGTCATCAGCGCCCCGGCCTCCAAGTCCGTGTCGCACCGGATGCTCATTTGCGCCGCACTGGCCGAAGGCGAATCCCAGGTCACGGGCGTCCTGGAGAGCCAGGATCTGGAGCGTACCCGGGCCTGCCTTACGGCCATGGGGGCCGAAATCGCTGGCCGGGACGGCGACTACCTGGTGCGCGGCGTGGCCGGGGTTCCCCGGGGCGGGACGGCCGAGCCCGCCGTCCTGGACGTGGGCGAATCCGGCACCACCTGCCGCCTGATCGTGGCCGTGGCCGCCGCCGGGCAAGGGCTCTTCATGGTATCCGGCCGGGGCCGGATGCACGAGCGGCCCATCGGCGAACTGACTCGGGTGCTCGAGGGCTTGGGAACCGGGGTGGATTTTCCCGGCAGGCCCGACTGCCCGCCCGTGCGCATCACCGCCTCGGGGCTTTCCGGCGGCACGGCCGGGATCACCCTGGAGGAGAGCAGCCAGTATCTTTCCGGGCTGCTTCTGGCCTCGCCCCTGGCCTCGGGGCCTTTGACCATCCTGGTCACGGGCCAAAAGGCCGTGTCCTGGCCCTATGTGGCCGTGACGCTTTCGGCCATGCGCGACTGCGGCGTGCCCGTCGCGGTCGAGACCCGGCACGGCGGGGACTGGATCGCCACCGCCCCTGAGGCCATCACCCGGGCCGAGCCCGGCCGCCTACGCTTCCTATGCCGCCCCGGCCGCTACCTCCCGGGTGTCCGCCAGGTGGAGGGCGACTGGTCCAACGCCTCCTATTTCCTGGCCGCCGGGGCCCTTGGCCTGCGTCCCGTACGGGTCGAAAACCTGCGCCGCGATTCGGCCCAGGGCGACCGGGCCATGGTGGACATCCTGGCCCGCATGGGGGCGCGCATCGAACAGGACGCCGCATCGGTCACGGTCCACCCCTCGCCCCTCTCCGGCCTCGACGTGGACATGGGCCATTGCCCCGACCTGGTGCCCACCGTGGCCGCCGCCGCAGCCATGGCCGTGGGCGTGACGACCATCACCAACGTGGCCCATCTGCGCATCAAGGAATCGGACCGGCTGGCGGCCCTGGCCGACAACCTGACCCGGGCCGGGGCCAGGGCCACGGTCCTGCCCGACGGGCTGCGCATCGAACCGGGCCTGATCCCGCCCAACGACACCGTGTCCTTCGCCACTTACGACGACCACCGCATGGCCATGAGCATGGCGCTCTTCGGTCTGCGCGGCGTGACCGCGCGCTTCGACAACCCCGGCTGCGTGGCCAAGTCGTTTCCCCGTTTTTTTGATCAATGGAGCACAGTGACAGGATGAACAGCGCATGCTCTCGGGAAGGGGGCGCCACCCCCTTCCCGAACCCATCCCCGGCCGGGGGGAATGATTCCCCCCGGACCCCCCCGACGGGGGGGCGGCAAAAGTTTTTGAAGGAGGGTCCAGGGAGGAAACTTTTTTCAAAAAGTTTCCTCCCTGGCCGCCGGAGGCTCCCCCAATGACCATATCGTCGATCACCATCGTGGGCGCGCGGGGCGGCATGGGGCGGCTTTTCGCCAGCCGGTGCCGCGCGGCGGGCCTGGACGTCCGGGAGCTGGACCGGCCGCTGACCCCGGAAAAGATCGCGGCGGCCGTGGGTGGGGCGGACATGGTGCTTGTGTCCGTGCCGGTGACGGCCACGGGCGAGGTGGCGCAAAGCGTGGCCCCGGCCATGAAGCCCGGCGCGATCCTGGCCGACGTGGGCTCGGTGAAGGTCTTGCCGGTGCAGGACATGTTGTCGGCCTACACGGGACCGGTGGTGGGCACACATCCGCTTTTCGGCCCCAATCCGGCGGCGGGCGAGAAGACGGGCGCGGACGGCACGGCCGAGGCCCTGCGGGTGGCGGTCATGCCCGGCTGCCCGGGCCGCGACGAGGCGGCCGCCACGGCCGTCGAGGGGCTCATGGACAGGCTTGGGTTCGCGGCCTTTCGCACCGACCCCCACGAGCACGACCGGGCCATGGCCTTCGTGCAGGGCCTGAACTTCGTGACTACCGTGGCCTACCTGGCCGCGCAGCAAAACGCCGGGGACATCGAAAAATTCATCACACCGTCGTTTCAGCGGCGTCTTGACGCGGCCAAAAAGCTCATTTTGGAGGACGCCGGGCTTTTCGGACTTCTTTTCGAGGCCAACCCGCACAGCCAGGAGGCCGTGCGCACCTACCGCAACTTCCTGAACGTGGCGGCCGGGGGCGATGTAGACCTTCTGGCCGAGCGCGCCGCCGCCTGGTGGAACACAGAACCTTCCAGAAAGGACGCATCATGAACGCGATCACCCTGACGCAACGGGGGCAGCGGCTCCCGGCCGACGTCCAGACCCCCATCAGCCTCTTTCTGGGGCTGGTGGGCGAGAAACCCGGCATTCTGCTGGAAAGCGCCGAGGTGGACGGCCGCCTGGGACGCTTCAGCATCATCGCCTGGGACTTCCGGCTGCGGGTGGACGTCAAGGGCGGCCGCCTGCGGGTCCACGCCAAGGACAAGCGCCTGGCCGCCTTGGAGGATCTGTCCGGGGCGCCGTTTATCGACGGCCTGCGCGAGCTGACCCGGCGCCTGACGGTCCTGCCGCCCGTGGAATTCGCCGATCTGCCGCCCATCTCGCGCGGGCTGTGCGGCTATTTCGGCTACGGCATGGCCGGAATCTTCGAGCCCAAGCTCGCCCCGCAACTGCCGCCGGACAAGGCCGAGTCGTGCCTGGTCCTACCGGGCAAGGTGGTGGTCTTCGACCATCTGCGGCACTGCTGCTCGTACCTGACCCTGGACGACGGCGGCCGCAGCAAGCTCGATATCGACCATTCCAGCATCTACCACGCCATGGAGCGGCCGGTCCTGGGCGCGGTGACCGCGCGCCCCGGCCAGGACGGCTACATGGCCGCCGTGTCCACGGCCAAGGACATGATCCGGGCCGGGGAATGCATCCAGGTGGTGCTGTCCACCCGGTTTTCCGCGCCCTTCTCGGGCAACCCCTTCGTGGTCTACCGCCGCCTGCGGCAGGTGAACCCCTCGCCGTACATGTTTTTCATGCGCCTGCCCCGGGTGACGCTCCTGGGTTCCTCGCCCGAGCTTCTGGTGCGTTGCCAGGACGGCCAGCTCACCACCTGCCCCATCGCCGGAACCCGGCCGCGCGGGGCCGACGCCGCCGAGGACGCCCACCTTGCCGCCGAGCTTCTGGCCGACCCCAAGGAACGGGCCGAGCATGTCATGCTGGTGGACCTGGGCCGCAACGACCTGGGCCGCATCGCCGCCCCGGGCACGGTCAAGGTGGAGAAGTTCATGGACGTGGAGCGGTTTTCCCACGTCATGCACATCGTGTCCTACGTGACCGCGAAATTGAAAGACGGCCTGGACGCCCTGGACGTGCTGGCCTCCACCTTCCCGGCCGGGACCGTGTCCGGCGCGCCCAAGGTGCGGGCCATGCAGATGATCGCGGATCTCGAGAAACAGCCGCGCGGCCCCTACGCCGGCTCCATCGGCTGGATCGGCCTGGACCCGGGCCGGGTGGACCTGGATACCGGCATCACCATCCGCAGCCTGTGGATTCGCGACGGCATGCTGTCCTGGCAGGCGGGCGCGGGCATCGTCTACGACTCGGACCCGGCCAAGGAATGGAAGGAATGTCAAAACAAGGCCCGGGTGCTGGCCGAGGTTCTGGCATCCAAGGAGGGCGGCGATGTTTTTACTTATTGATAATTTCGACTCCTTCACCTTCAACGTGGTGCAGGCCTTCCAGATGCTCGGCAAAGACCCCGAGGTCCGCAAAAACGACGACCCGTCCATCCTGGAACTGGCTTCGTCCGGCACCCTGGGCATGGTGTGCATCTCGCCCGGCCCCAGCACCCCGGAAAACGCCGGGCTGTGCCTGGAGTTTTTGGAAAGGCTCCCGAAGACGGTGCCGGTCCTGGGCATCTGCCTGGGACACCAGATCCTGGGGCATTTCGCGGGCGCGCCGGTGGTCGTGGCGGACAGGATCATGCACGGCAAGACGTCCATGGTGACGCACCGCGAGACCGGGCTTTTTTCTGGCCTGCCCAACCCCTTCGAGTGCTGCCGCTACCATTCGCTTTTGGTCAAGGCCGCCCGGGCCGCGGACAAGCTTGAGATCACGGCCTGGACCGAGGAGAACGAGGTCATGGGGCTGGCGTACAGGGATCGCCCCTGGGTGGGGGTGCAGTTTCATCCCGAGTCGGTGTTCACGCCGGACGGCATGAAGCTTCTGGCCAACTTCCCGGAGAACATCCTCCCCAAGGGAACCGGCCGCTAGCGGCCACGTAAAAGGAGACACGCGATGGACAAATTCGTTGAAGCGCTGGAACTTCTGGCCGTGGGCAAAAACCTCCCCGAGGATCTGGCCATGACCGCCTTCCGCTCCATGTACGGCGGCGAGATGCCCAACTCCTGCGTGGGCGCGTTCCTCATGGGACTCAAGACCAAGGGCGAATCCGCCGTGGAGATCGCGGCCGGGGTCAAGGCCGCCCTGGAAGAGGCCCGCCTGGTGCCAGACCTGACGGGCGACCGCATCGACACCTGCGGCACCGGCGGCGACAACACCTGCTCGTTCAACTGCTCCACCGCCGTGGCGCTTTATCTCGCGGCCATGGGGCACAAGGTGGTCAAGCACGGCAACCGGGCCGTGTCCAGCGCCTGCGGCTCGGCCGACGCCGTGGAGGCCCTGGGCTTCGACCTGGTGGTGGAGCCCACGGCCGTCAAGGCCGCCCTTGACGCCACGAACTTCGTGTTCCTCTTCGCCCCCAGCTACCATCCGGCCTTCAAGCGCATCGGCCCCATCCGCAAGGAGCTTGGCGCGCGCACGCTTTTCAACCTCATGGGACCGCTTCTCAATCCCGCCCGGCCCACGCACCAGATCCTGGGCGTGCCCACCTCGCGCCATGTGCCGCTCATGGCCGAGGTGCTGGCGCTCACGGGCCTTCACAAGGGCGTGGTGGTGCACGGCGCAGGCGGCTTCGACGAGCTGACCCCGTTTGGCCCGGCCGACGTGTGCTTCGTGCGCGACGGCTGGCTCAAGCGCGACCGCATCGACCCGGCGGAATTCGGCTTCCCGGCGCATAAGCCCGGCGACGTGGTGGTCTCCGGCCGCGACGAGGCCGTGGCCGTCCTGCGCGGCCTTTTGGCCGGGACGGGCCCGGCGGCCATGCTGGACATGCTGGCCCTGAACCTGGGCGCGGCCCTGCACCTGCTCGAAGACCTGGACATGGCCATGGCCATGGACAAGGCCCGCCAGGCCTTGGCCGCAGGCCTTGCCGCCAAGGCCTTCGGAGCCGCCCATGCTTGAGAAGTTTCGCGCCGCCAAGCGGCCCGAGATCGAACGGCTCATGGCCCTGGCCGAGGCCGGCGGCCTGCCGCCGCCCTTGCCCGGCCCCCGGCCGTCTTTTTCCGAGGCCGTCCTGGCCAGGGCCGTGGCCGGGAAACGGGCCGCGGTCATCGCCGAATACAAGCGGGCCTCGCCCTCCAAGGGCGACATCAACCTGGATCTCTCCCCGGCCGACGTGGCCCGCATCTACGCCGCAAACGGCGCGGCCTGCATCTCGGTCCTGACCGAGGAGGCCTACTTCAAGGGCCGCCTCGACTACCTGGACGAGATCGCCACGGCCTCGCCCGGCCTGCCGCTTTTGCGAAAGGACTTCCTCGTCCACCCCCTCCAGGTGGCCCAGACCGCCGCCCACCCGGCCTCGGCCCTGCTCCTGATCGTGCGCATGCTCGACGACACGGCCCTGGCGGACATGCTGCGCGTGACCTATTCCCTGGGCCTCGAGGCCGTGGTCGAGGTCTTCGACGATAAAGACCTGGACCGGGCCGAGGTGCACGGCGCGCACATCATCCAGGTCAATAACCGCGACCTGGATACCCTTGCCGTGGACCTTGGCGTGTCCGAACGCCTGTCGGCGCGCAAGCGCCCGGGCCGCATCTGGATCTCCGCCAGCGGCATCTCGCGCCCCGACCAGGCCGCCCGCATGGCCAAGCTCGGCTTCGACGCCGTGCTCGTCGGCACCTCCATCATGGCCGGGGCCGACCCCGGGGCCACCCTGGCCGGACTGGCAAACGCCCAGGCCCCACAGGCGGACGCATGATCTCCGTGAAACCCTTTTTCAAGGTCTGCGGCCTGACCCGCCCGGGCGACGTCACGGCCTGCCTGGACGCGGGCGCGGCCATGACCGGTTTTATCTTCGCGTCCAAAAGCCCGCGCCGCATCACCCCCGAACAGGCCCTCGGCCTGCCGCGCGGCGACGCCTACCGGGTGGGCGTCTTCGTGGAGCAGAGCGTGGAGGAGGTTGTGCGCATCATGGACGCGGCCGAACTCGATCTGGCCCAGCTCCACGGCCGCCAAAACGAAGCCTTTTGCCGCGCCGTCGGCCCCGGGCGGGTGATAAAGGCCCTGTGGCCGGAAAAACTCCGTTCGCGGGAGGCTCTGCAAAAAGCCCTGGATCGCTTCGCCGAGTCCTGCGCCTTTTTTCTGCTCGACGCCGGAACCTCCGGCGGCGGGCACGGCCGGTCCATGGACTTCTCCCTGGTCGCCGGGCTCGATATGCCGCGCCCCTGGCTCCTGGCCGGGGGGCTCGGGCCGCACAACCTGGAGGCCGCCCTGGACGCCGCCGCACCCGACGGCCTGGACCTCAATTCCGGCCTGGAAACGTCCCCGGGCGTCAAGGACCATGCCGCCATCGCCCGCGCCGCCGCCATCCTGGCCGGGCGATGGCCGCCAGGCGGCCAAAGGGATGAATGAAGAGAAAAGAGGGGGAGAGGACTATTCCAGGGGGGAAACTTTTTGGAAAAAATTTCCCCCCTGGACCCCCCTTCCAAAACTTTTATCGGGGGGAGGCGGGTTTGCTCAACACACTGAAGAAAGGTGACGAGAGATCATGAAGAAAAGTTATTTCGGAGAGTTCGGCGGGCAGTTCGTGCCCGAGCTACTCATGCCGCCGCTGCTCGAAATCGAAGAGGCCATGGAAAAGATCATCCCCACCAAGGCCTTCCAGACCGAGTTGGCCGCCCTTCTGGCCGACTACGTGGGGCGGCCCTCGCCGCTCTACAGGTGTCCCACCCTGTCCAAGCGGCTCGGCGTGAATCTGTGGCTGAAGCGGGAAGACCTGAACCACACCGGCGCGCACAAGATCAACAACACCATGGGCCAGGGCCTTTTGACCAAGTACATGGGCAAATCGGTGCTCCTGGCCGAGACGGGAGCCGGACAGCACGGCGTGGCCACGGCCACGGCGGCGGCCATGCTTGGCCTGCAATGCACCGTGTACATGGGCGCCGAAGACGTCCGCCGCCAGTCCCACAACGTGCGCCGCATGCATCTTCTGGGCGCCCAGGTGGTGCCCGTGCAGTCCGGAACCAAGACCCTGAAGGACGCCATCAACGCCGCCCTGCGGGTCTGGATCGCCGACCAGGAGACCACCCATTACTGCTTCGGCACGGCGGCCGGGCCGCATCCCTTCCCCACCCTGGTGCGGCTGTTCCAATCCGTCATCAGCCGCGAGGCCAAGGCCCAGTTCGCCGACAAGATCGGCCGGCTGCCGGACTACGTGGTGGCCTGCGTGGGCGGCGGCTCCAACGCCATCGGCATGTTTCACGAGTTCGTGCCCCACCCCGAGGTGGCCCTCATCGGCGTCGAGGCGGCCGGGACCGGCCAGCCGGGCTGCTACCATTCCGCGCCCCTGTCCCTGGGACGGCCCGGGGTTTTGCACGGGGCCGTGAGCATGCTGCTGCAGACCGAGGACGGCCAGATCATGCCGTCGCACTCCATCGCCCCGGGCCTGGACTATCCCGGCGTGGGGCCGGAGCACGCCCACCTGCAAAAGACCGGGCGCGCCCGCTACGACACGGTCAACGACACCGGCGCGCTTCGGGCCTTTTCGGCCCTTTGCCGCGAGGAAGGCATCATCCCAGCCCTGGAAAGCTGCCACGCCGTGGGCTGGGTGCTGGAACACGCCCACGAATTGCCGCCGGGCTGCCATGTGGCCGTGTGCCTGTCCGGCCGGGGCGACAAGGATCTGGGCATCATTGAGGAATATCTGGAGAAAGGGGGGACGTTGTGAGCCAGTCGGTTTTGACCACGCGCATCCGGGAGGCCAACGCCCGGGGGAAAAAGGCGCTCATCCCTTTTTTGCCCGGCGGATTTCCTGACAAGGAGCGGTTTTTCACGGAACTGGACCAGCTCGACGCGGGCGGCGCGGACATCATCGAGATCGGGGTGCCGTTTTCCGATCCCGTGGCCGACGGCCCCACCGTGGAGCAGGCCTCCCTGGACTGCCTCATAAACGGCACCTGCCTGTCCTGGATCCTCTATGAACTGGCCAAGCGCAAGGGGCGGTACCGGGCGGCCCTGGTGCTTATGGGCTATTACAACCCATTTCTGCAGTACGGCCTGGACAAGCTCGGCGAGGACATGAGCGACGCCGGGGTGGCCGGGTGCATCGTGCCCGACCTGCCGCTGGAGGAATCCGGCCCCATGCGTGAGGCCCTGGCGGCGTACGGCGTGGACGTGATCTGTCTGGTGGGGCTCAATACGCCCATCGAGCGCATGAAGGCCTATGCCAAGGTGGCGCGCGGCTTCGTCTATTTCGTGTCGGTTTTGGGCACCACGGGGGTGCGCGACAGCCTGCCGGAGAAGATCAAGTCGCGGCTGGCCGATGTGAAAAAGGTGTTCGACCTGCCCGTGGCCCTGGGGTTCGGCATCAAGACCCCGCAGCAACTGTCCCAGTTCGGGGATTTGATCGACGCGGCGGTGTTCGGCAGTGCGCTGATCGACCATATCCGGGCCGGGGGCGATTCGGCGTCGTTTATGGCCCGCTGGGCCTGATGCCGCGTCGCGGCATAGCGGAAATGACACGGGGCGTCCCGGCCAGGGTTGGTCGGGACGCCCTTTTTGCATGTCAGGGACCGCGTTTTGCTCGGACTCGCCGCCCGGATTCGTCACCCGGACGCGGCGCTTCACCCGGGATACGGCCTTTTCCCGCACGCCTGTTGACGGAAGTCAAACTGATAGTTAGAAATAAGCATGTTTGCGCTTCGATTCTCGACAGCCGCGTTGAAAGCCCTCAGAAAAGCGCCCTCCGACGTGACCAGGCGCATTCGGGAGAGGCTGGACGAACTGGCATGCGATCCCTTCACGGCTGCAAACGTCAAGAAACTCACCAACCATCCGGGATATCGGCTGCGTGTCGGCGACTGGCGGGTGATTTACCTTGTTCAGAATGAAGCGGTCGTCATTTACGTGGTGGACATCGCACAGCGCAAGGAGGTGTATCGATGAACGTCCAGATTCTCGAACACGAAGGGCGCCCGGCGTTCGCGCTGATGCCGATCAAGGAATACGAACGCCTGCTGGCGGCCCTTGAGGATGCGCACGACGCCGCGACCATCGCGGAGTTCCATCGCAGGCTCGTCTCCGGCGAGGAGGAGACCTTCCCGGCGGACATCACCGACCGGTTGCTGGCTGGCGAGCATCCTGTCCGGGTGCTGCGGTCCCATCGGGGCATGACCCTGCAACAGGTCGCGGATGCCTGCGGTGTGACCAATTCGCACATATCCCAGATCGAAAAGGGCAAACGCTCCATGTCCACGGACGTGCTGAAGCGGATGGCCGAGGCATTGCGCGTCGACGCCGAACTGCTCCTTACGTGACCCGGCCGGGAACTACGCCTCGCGGATTTCCCGGACATCGCCTTGGGCGACGTGTCTTTTTCTGACAAGCACCGGCGGATCATTCAGGGATGAGACACAGGCGGCGACCCGGAACCGTCGATGGACGTCACCCCGACGGCGCGTCAAGGGCGTCGCACGGTTCAACTGGCGCGGAAACGCCGCTTGGACTCGTCGAATCGGCTGCGGCGCATGCCTCGTTGGCGGCAGGCCTTGGCGAGGTTGCCAAGCTCCTTGGTCAATGCCAGGACTGGCAACCACGGACGGGTAAGCTTCTCTTCGGCCTTTATGGGGATGCCTCCATGGCGGGTGTTACCAAAATATCTGTCCAATGATACAGCCTAGCCATTCACCTCAGACAATACGATGGCAAGCAATGTCATTGACTTGTATTCCGTAATTTATTATGCAATATTATGAACACAAAAACAACCCCTATTGTCTTTACACCAGACAATGAACCATATTTGGGACGAAATTTGCTCTATCATTTTGACCTTATCATTAGTTCAGCCATGGAGCAGAACTCAATAGCTGCTCCTGCTACCCATGGGATTGACCTTTCAGAACATCAGCAAATGGCATGTCAAATCATCCCTCAGGCCCTTAGTATCGCACTTTCAATTCGAGAATTGATTCGACAAGGTTATCTTTTTGGCGCAAAAGTTCTTGTTAGGGCATTGGTTGAGCGCGCGGTAATCCTCCTCTATTTATATTACAATCCAGATGAAATTGAATGCTGGAATAGAGGATGGAATCATCGTGATGCCCCAAATCTTTCAAAAATGATGGATTCCATCATAAAAAAACAACGGCTAAACACTTCTGTTAAACCCTACGAGTTAACAGCTTCTATGAACAGTCTTGTCCATGCCAAACCAGAATCCTCATATCTGAATTTGGTAACTATAAATGAAAAAATGGTTGGATACTCTGCATCTAAAATCATCAACAATCCGAATTTGTGCGATGAATTATGCTCAGAGGTGATACCATGGATAGCTGTAGTCCAAAGCATGATGGCAGCCTACTTCAATCACCGTGCATAACTAAGTTTCTTTCTGGACAGTCTCGAGGTATTGATTGATAGTGGCGATGGATATGCTTCCATATGTACAGTGATAGTATTCACCTGACACCGCCGTCCCCGGCGGGGTAGCGATTAGGCTGCTTCCATATCCTCGTCCGCGTCGGATTCCTTAAAAGGGAAGAGGCCTTCAAGGAAAACGGCGTACGGC
>Ga0228536_1000852_pt1 | contig 42613 bp, 43 predicted proteins | sample SJ1Smetagenome_FD_168611 | JGI IMG/M metagenome (GOLD analysis project Ga0228536, IMG submission 168611) | Enriched culture of PCE-dechlorinating microbial communities from Ithaca, New York, USA - SJ1.S | ecosystem: Engineered > Modeled > Simulated communities (microbial... > Unclassified...
ATGTTGCAGAGCAGGTTGCGCTCGCGGCAGAGGTCGCTGATGCGCCAGTTGAGGGCCTCGTTGCTGGTGGAGGCGATGACCAGGAAACGGCCGTCCAGGTCCGCGTCGCGGAACTCGCGGCGCTCGAAGGCCACGCCGGGCCGTTCCAACTGGGCGCGCAGCCCCTCGTCGGGTTCGCGGGTATCCAGGACCAGGATGGAACGGGCTCCGCAGGAGAGCAGGGTGGCGATCTTGCGCGCCCCCACCTCGCCGGCGCCCACCACGAGGCAGCTCTTGTTCTCCAGATTCACGAACATGGGATAATAGCGCATGGCCCGATCCATATACCACGGCCCCGGGCTCTGTAAACGCAAAGTGCGCGTCTTGCCAGGAACTGTGCATCCGGGTTAGGCAGGGAACACGGACAGTTGCCCATGAAACACGTGCTCGTCGTCCAGCTGGCCCGCTTCGGGGACCTCGTCCAGACCAAGCGTCTCATCCTCTCCCTGCGCGCCCAACCGGACACCGTGACGCACCTCTGCCTGGACGCATCCCTGGAGCCGCTGGCGCGGCTGGTCTTCCCCGAGGTGGCCACGCATCTCGTGACCGCCCACGGCGCCGGCTTGGCCCAGGCCGGGCCCGTGGCCCTGTTCACGGCCATGCTGGAGCGCAACCGCCAAGTCTTCGCGGAACTTACGGCCCAGCGGTTCGAGACGGTGTACAACCTGAACCGCTCGCCCCTGAACCTCGCCCTGGCCTCGCTCTTCGAACCCGAGCAGGTGCGCGGCTACGCCTGGAGGCAGGGCCAGCCCCTGCAGGCGCCCTGGCCCGAGCTGGCCATGCGCTGGTCCGGCCAGCGCCGCCTGGGCATCAATCTCGTGGACTTCTGGGCCCACTTCGCGGACGCGCCCGTGCCGCCCGAGGCGGTCAATCCCGAGGCCAGGGCCGGAGGAGCAGGCGTGGGCGTGGTCCTGGCCGGGCGCGAGTCGCGGCGCTCCCTGCCGCCCGAAATCCTGGCCCGGTTCGCGGCCGCCGCCTTCGAGCGCGCGGGCCGGGGCCGCATCCTCCTGCTGGGCTCCAAGGCCGAGATTCCGGCGGCCAAGGCCGTGCTGCGGGCCCTGCCGGGCCGACTGGCGGACAAGGTCACGGACCTCTCCGGCAAAACCGACTGGGTCGGACTGGCCGAGGCCGTCGGCGGGCTGGACCTCGTCCTGACCCCGGACACCGGAACCATGCACTTGGCAGCACACCTGGGCGTGCCCGTGACCGCCTTCTTCCTCTCCTCGGCATGGTGCTTCGAGACCGGCCCCTACGGCCTAGGCCACACGGTCCACCAGGCCGTTTTCGACTGCCTGCCCTGCCTGGAGAGCCGTCCCTGCCACCTGGAGCACCGCTGCCTGGCCCCCTTCGCGGACCCGGGATTCGTCCGCTTCCTCTCCACCGGCAAGCCCGGGCATGCTCCCGAGGGCATCCTCTCCCTGCGGGCCGAATTCGACTCCCTGGGCCAGACCTATGCCCCCGCGGCGGGGAAGGACGCGGACCAGAAGCAGCGGCTCCGCTTCCGGGCCTTCCTGGCCCGGCACCTGGGCCTGCCGGGCGCGGAGAAGGGCGTCCCGGACAGCGGACTGGCCGAACGCTTCTACCAGGAACGGGATTGGTTAGTGCGGAATAACATCATTGATTTTAAATATTAGAAAAAGTCTAGACTTTTTCTAGATCATTATTCTCCGCCTTTGGAAGCGGGGGAGGGACGCGGAAGCGCCGCTCCTGGTCGAACAAGCAAGGACGGGACATGGACAAGCATCTGCGCGTTCTCGTGGTACTCCCCATGTACGGCGGCTCGTTGCCAGTGGGACGCTTCTGCGCCCGGGCCCTGCGTCGTCTCGGCCACACGGTCGAGGTGCTGGAGTCCCCGGATTTCCATTCCGCTTACAAGGCCCTGGAAGGCCTGCGCGTGACCTCGGACCGACTGCAATACCTGGAGAACAGCTTCCTCCAGGTGGTCTCCCAGGCCGTGCTGGCCAAAGTGGAGACCTTCGAGCCGGACCTGGTCCTGGCCCTGGCCCAGGCCCCGCTGAGCATCCAGGCCCTCAAGCGCCTGCGCCGGGACAAGGTGGCCACGGCCATGTGGTTCGTGGAGGACTTCCGCCTGTTCACCTACTGGCAGGCCTTCGCCCCGCACTACGACCTCTTCGCCGTGATCCAGAAGGAGCCTTTTTTCGAGCAGTTGCAGGGTATCGGCCAGCCCAACGCCTTGTACCTGCCCCTGGCCGCGGACCCGGAATTCCACCGGCCCCTGGAGCTGACCCCGGCCGAGCGCAAGGAATACGGCGCGGACCTCGCCTTCATGGGCGCGGGCTATCCCAACCGCCGCCTGGCCTTCCGCAAGCTCTTGCGCGAAGGGTTCAAGATCTGGGGCACGGAATGGGAGGGCGACCCGGTGCTCAAACCCTATGTGCAGCGGAACGGGGCGCGCGTCTCCTCCGAGGACTGCGTGAAAATCTTCAACGCCACGGCCGTGAACCTCAACCTTCACTCGAGCATCCAGGCCGAGCATCTCGTCACCCGCGGGGACTTCATCAACCCCAGGACGTTCGAGATCGCGGCCTGCGGGGCCTTCCAGCTGGTCGACCTGCGCGGCCTCATGTCCGGGGCCTTCGCCCAGGACGAGTTGGCGACCTTCACCACGATGGCGGAACTTACTGAAAAAATAGACTATTTCATCAAGAATCCAGAGGAACGCAAGGCCTTCTCCCGACGCGGCCGCGCCCGAGTCCTGGCCGAGCACACCTATGACCGCCGCATGGACGCGCTCCTCGACTTCGCGGCCGAACGCCTTCCCGGCTGGCCCCGGGAGCGGAGCAGGGCGGCGGCCCTGGACGCCGGGCTGCCCGAGCACCTGCGCGCCGAGGTGGCCGCGCTCCTGGAGCGGCTCGGCCTGCCCGCCGACGTGTCCTTCGACGACCTCGTCTGGGCCGTGCGGCAGCAGCAGGAAAAGCTCTCGGATCTGGACGCGGCGATCCTCTTCCTGGACGAGTGGCGAAAACTCTACGCCCGAAACTGAACCGAAAAACAAAAAAGGGCCGGACAAGGTCCGGCCCTTCATGCGTGGAAGATATCCGCCCCTACTTGCCGGTCTTGCTGAAGAGCATGATGCCCACGACCTTCTGGGCCTTGCCCGCGCTCAGGTAGCGCACCAGGAGGTTATTCAGCGGCTCGGGCTTGTCATCATCTGTCTTCTTTTTCTTCACCTTCTTGCCCGCTTCGATATCGGTCATCAGGGTGCAGATGTAGATGCCCTTGTCGTCCACCATGTAGATGGTCTTGCCGTCGGGATCGATGACCCCGGCCAGGGCGTCGTTGGTCTGAGGGGTGGTGCGCTCGCCATAGAACAGCGCGCCCTCCTGCTTGGTGATGGTCAGCGTGGCCTCCACGCCTCGGTAGAAGTCGGCCGAACGGTCACCGGCCTGCTGGCCGTCCTTCTGGAACGGTTCGGCGCTGGGGGCCGTCTTCCAGACGCCCACGAGGTTGGGGATGCTCCCGGCATGGGCCATACCGGCGCAGACGAGAAGACCCAAGAGCAGGGACATGAAGAACACTTTCCGCATACGAACCTCCGAATCGGCAATGGTTGGGGCGGAACATCCCGCCGACATCACTCTCCCACCTTGCGGCGACGCTTGAGCCAGGCCAAAAGCCGCGGCTCCTGGCCCTCGTCCTTGGCGAAATAGAACGTCCTGCCCTTGAGTTCGGAGGGCAGGTAATCCTGCTCCGTCCAGGCTCCGGGGAAGGAGTGCGGATACTTGTATCCTCGGCCGTAGCCCCATTCCTTCTGCATGCTGGTGGAGGCGTTGCGCAAATGCAGGGGCACGGGCTTCATGCCGTTGGTGCGGATCTCCTTCTGGGCGTTGAGATAGCCCGAGTAGGAGGCGTTGCTCTTCGGCGCCAGGGCCAGATACACCGCCGTTTCGGCCAGCGGGATGAAGCCTTCGGGCATACCCACGAACTCCACGGCCTGCTGGCAGGCCACGGCCAGTTGCAGGGCCTGCGGGTCGGCCAGACCCACGTCCTCGGAGGCCGAGAGCACAAGCCGACGGCAGACGAAACGGGGGTCTTCGCCGGACTCCAGCAGGCAGGCCAGGTAGTAGAGGGCCGCGTCCGGGTCGCTGCCACGGATGGACTTGATCATGGCCGAAGCCAATTCGTAGTGCGAGTCGCCGTCGCGGTCGCCCCGGATGACCACCTCGGGCAGGGACTGTTTCAGGCTTTCCGGGCTGCGGCGCTCCGGCGGCAGGCCCGACGTGTATTCCAGGAGGTTGAGCAGAGTTCGGCCGTCGCCGCCGGAGAGCGAGGCGAGGATATCCAGGCTCTCGTCGACGATCTCGGTTTCCAGCACCTCGGCCCCGCGCCGGGCGATGCGCGCCAGCTCCTGCCGGGTCAGCGCTCGGCAGCGCAGCACGTGCAGCCGCGACAGGAGTTGACGAGTCACGCTGAAAGAGGGGTTCTCCGTGGTGGTGGCCAAGAGCACGATCTCGCCGGTCTCCAGCAGGGGCAGAAAGAAGTCCTGCTGGGCCTTGGAAAAGCGGTGCAGTTCATCCAGAATGAGGATCTCGATGCCCGAGAGCTGCTTGCGCAGGGCGGTCAGTCCGGCCTCGGGCGCGCTCACGCGCAGGTATGGCAGGCCCTTGGCCCGGGCCAGGAGCAAGGCGAGGGTGGACTTGCCGCAGCCGGGAGGGCCGAAAAAAAGCAGACTCGGCAGGCGCTTGGCCTCAAGAAAGGCGTTCAACCGTTCGCGCAGATGATCCTGGCCGGCGAAGTCTTCCAACTTCTTGGGCCGGATGCGGTCGGCCAGGGGTTGTTTCTCGGCGATCTCGATCTTCATGGCTCGTTCCGGCGCCCCAGGTGGGCCAAGCCCATGCAGAGCAGGGCGGCGGTTTCCCAGCGCAAGATGCTGTCGCCCAAGCTGGCTGGCTTGAATCCGGCCTCCAGAAGGCGGGCGGCCTCCTCGGGCTCCAGGCCTCCCTCGGGGCCCAGCACGGCCAGCACACGCCCACGCCCGAGATCCTCGGGCCGGGGGATGAGCGAGGCTTCGGCGTTCTCCCAAAACAGATAGCACCGCTCAAAGGTCCGCGCAAACTCGATGAGCCCCGGAACGCCTCCGGTGAGCACATGCACCTCCGGCAGCCGGGAATTGCCGCACTGCTTGGCCGCCTGGATCATCTTCTCGGTCCAGGTTTCCTTCGGGGCGGCCGGGGGATCGCCCTGGCTGCGGGCGGCCCGCCAGAAGGCCAGCCCCAGGGCCCGTAACTCCACGGCTTTTTCCAACAGCCAGTCCCGGCGGCCGGACTTGTTCCAACCCAGAGCCAGGACCAGCTGGTCCGCGGGTTCCGGCCGTTCGGTCAGGGATTCGGGGGCCAGCACCGCACGGCCGCCCTCCACACGCTCCAGCACGAAGAGGCCGTCCCGGCCGCGACCGTCAAACAGACGCACCCGTTCACCCGGTGGCGTGCGCAGAACCTTCAGCAGATGACGGGCCTCGGCTCCCTCCAGAAGATATGGCAGTCCGGAGCCCGGCGTGGGCCAGGATTCCGGAGGGAGATGAAAGGAATTGAGTCGGGCCATGCGCCCCGCCTCACTTTTCCAGGGCCACCAAGTCGTCGTAGCTCTCGCGGCGGCGGATCACCCGGGCCGTGGAACCGTCCACCAGGATCTCGGCGGCGCGCGGACGGGAGTTGTAGTTGGAGGACATGGCGAAGCCGTAGGCGCCGGCGGAGTAAACAGCCAGGTATTCGCCCTGTTCCAGACCAGGCAGTTCGCGGTCGCGGGCCAGGAAGTCGCCGGACTCGCAGATGGGGCCGACCACGTCCACCTTGGCTTTCGGCCGGTCGTGGGCCGCGACCTCGCCGATGCGATGATAGGAGTCGTAGAGCGAGGGGCGGATGAGGTCGTTCATGGCCGCGTCCACGATGACGAAGCGCTTGCTCGGGGTCTCCTTGAGGTAGACCACCTGGGTCACGAGGATGCCCGCGTTGCCCACGATGACCCGCCCGGGCTCCAGGATCACCTTCAGATCCATGTCCTTGAGCCTGGAGGTGAGCGCCTCGCCGAACTCGCGCGGGTGCGGCGGCTCTTCCTCGTTGTAGGTGATGCCCAGGCCTCCGCCCAGGTCCAGATGGCGGATGCCCAGACCCATGTCGTCAAGACGGGCCTTGAAGGCCAGGATCTTGTCCAGGGCTTCCAGGAAGGGATTGATGCTCGTGAGCTGCGAGCCGATGTGGCAGTCGATGCCCACGGGTTCGATGGCCGGCAGATCCCGGGCCAGCTGATAGGCCTCCAGGGATTTTTCGATGTCCAGGCCGAACTTGTTCTTCTTCATGCCCGTGGAGATGTAGGGATGGGTCTTGGGGTCCACGTCCGGGTTGATGCGGAAGCTGATCCGGGCCTTCCTGCCCATATCCCCGGCGATGTCGTTGATACGCGCCAGCTCGGCCAGGGACTCCACGTTGAACATGAGGATGTCCGCCTCAAGCGCCGCGCGGATCTCCTCGGCACGTTTGCCCACGCCGGAATAGACGATGCGCCCGGAGGGAATCCCGGCCGTGAGCGCCCGATGCAGCTCGCCCCCGGAGACGATGTCCATGCCCGCTCCCTGTTCGCCCATGAGCCGCAGGACGTTCACGTTGGAGTTGGCCTTGACCGAGTAGCAGGTCAGGTGATCCAGACCGGAGAAGGCCGAATCGAAGGCGTCGAAGTGGCGGCGGATGGTGGCCGCCGAATAGACGTAGAGCGGAGTGCCGTGCGCCGCGGCCAAGTCCGCGACCCGGACCTCCTCGGCGAAGAGTTCTCCGTCGCGCATCTCGAAATGGTGCATATGAACGGCTCCTTGGAGGATGTGGTGTGTTACTTGGGCCAGGAGGAGAAGAGTTCGGAAAACACAGGCCCCAGCTCCGGGAACTGATTCTGGGCCATGACGCGCCAGAGGTAGATTCCGTCGGGATTCAAATCGCAGACCGACACGCGGAGGGCCGAGCCGATGCGGGTCAGGCCCGCCTGCCCGGGGACGTAAGTGTCGGCCCGGGTGGGCTTGAAGGGACAGCCCGGGCACCCCACGTCCTGACCGTCGCCTACTTCCAGGAGCTGCACACTGAGCGAGGAGAGGTTGTCCACCGCGCCCAACACGCGCACCTCGACCACGAGGCAGCCGCCCTTGCGTTCGGCCCGGATGGCCTTGAAGGTGAAACGGTCCTCGGAAAGCACGGGTTCGGGCCACTCCTTCTTGCCGCAGGCGGACAGGAGGGAGAGCGCGAAGAGGCAGAAAAGGAGGACAGCGTGGCGTCGGGTCATCGGCCGTCCTTGAACGTCTGTTTCCATTGATGGAGCAGGGTCAGGGCCTGGATGGGCGTCAGGCCGTCCACGTCCAGGTCGCGCAGGGCCTTGGCCAGCGGCGATTCCTCCCCCGGCCCCGGGACCACTTCCCGGTCCAGGCCGGGCAGGCTGGACTGACGGGAAAGGAGCGTTCCCCGCGTCCGGGCATCTTGCGATTTTTCCTCGAGGTTCGCAAGAATTTCCCGCGCCCTTTCCACCACCGGTCGAGGCACCCCGGCCAGCCGGGCGACCTCGATGCCATAACTCTTGTCCGCCGGGCCGGGCACCAGGCGGCGCAGAAAGACGATCTCGCCCTTCCATTCGCGCACCGCGATGTTCAGGTTGCGCAACCCAGGCAGTTTGCCCTCCAACGAGGTCAACTCGTGATAATGGGTGGCGAAGAGGGTGCGCACGCCGCCCGCCCGCTTGGCCAGATCTTCGGCCACGGCCCAGGCCAGGGCCAAGCCGTCGAACGTGCTCGTGCCCCGGCCGATCTCGTCCAGGATGACCAGGCTGCGCCGCGTTGCCTGGCGCAGGATGCGCGCGGTCTCCATCATCTCGACCATGAACGTGCTCTGTCCTTGGGCCAGATTGTCCGAGGCCCCCACCCGGGAGAAGATGCGGTCAGCCACGCCGATGCGCGCCCGGGCGGCGGGGACGAAGGAGCCGATCTGGGCCATGAGGGTGATCACGGCCGTCTGGCGCAGCACCGTGGACTTGCCCGCCATGTTCGGGCCGGTGATGAGCAGGATGCGCCGGGATTCGTCCAGGCGAACGTCGTTGGGCACGTAGTTGGCCGCGCCCTGGGCCGCCTCGACCACGGGATGGCGTCCGCCCTCGATCTCGATCTCCAGCCCGTTGTGGATTTCCGGCCGGGTCCAGGAGTTGAGCCGCGCGGCTTCGGCCAAGCCCTGCCAATAGTCCAGCCCGGCCAGAGCTCCGGCCATGAAGACGAAGCGCGCCCGGGCCTGGGCCAGGGTTTCCCGCAGCTCAAGGAATAATGTGTACTCCAATGCCTTGCGTTCTTCGGATGCCGAGAGAAGACGATCCTCCAGTTCCTTGAGGCGGGGCGTCACATAGCGCTCGCAGTTGACCAGGGTCTGGCGACGGATGAAGGACTCCGGCACCGCGCCCTGGTGGGCCTTGGAGACCTCGAAATAATAGCCGAAGACCTTGTTGAAGCCGAGCTTGAGCTTGGGGATGCCCGAGGCCGTGCGTTCCTGCTCGAACAGTTCCCGGACCCTGGCCTCGCCGTGCTCGGTGAGCTGGATGAGGTCGTCCAACTCGGGATTGAAGCCGATCTTGAACAGCCCGCCTTCGCTCGATGCCAGGGGCGGGTTGTCCACCAGTGCGGCGTCCAGGTGCGCGGCCAGATCGCTCATGTCGTCCCAGGACTGCAGCAATCCGCGTAACTCGGCGGGGATTTCCCCGGTCTCGGCGGCCAGGGTCTGGCGCACCCGGGGCAGGGCCAGGAGGCTCTGACGCAGGGCCGCGAAGTCCCGGGGCGTGGCCCGGCCGAGCTGGACGCGGGTGGACAGGCGCTCCAGGTCGTGCACCTCGTCCAGGGCCCGGCGCAATTCCGCGCGTGCGGCGTCCCGGCCAAAGAAAAACTCCACGCAATCCAGGCAGCGGCCGATGCCCGTCGGATCACGCCAAGGTTCGCGCAGGCGCCCGGCCAAGAGGCGGGCTCCCAGGGGCGTGACCGTGCGATCCAGAACATGCACCAGGGTGCCGGACCCGGAACGGCCGTCCAGACGGCGGAAGATCTCCAGGTTGCGTTCCGTGACCTCGTCCAGGATGAGATGGTGCGAGAGGTCCAGGGGGCGGAAGTCCTCCAGGTGGGAGACGTCCTGCTTCTGGGTCTGCCGCAGGTAGAAAAGCAGCGCTCCACAGGCGCGGGTCAGCTCCGGCTTGCCGGAGAGCCCCAGGGCGTCCAGGTCGGCCACTCCCTGGGCCTCCAGCAGGTTGCGTCGGGCCGCGTCCAGGTCGAAGGCCCCGCGCTCGGGCAGAGGCGTGACCTGGGCCCGCATGTCCGCGAAGGCCGTGGGAACCCGGCGCCCCTGGGGCAGAAGCAACTCGCGCGCGCCGATCTTGACCAGCCATTGCCAGAGTTCCGGTTCGCGGGTGGAGGAAAGGCCGCTCCAGTGTCCGGTGGAGACATCCGCCCAGGCCGCGCCGCCAGCGCCGTGGACCTCGTCCCAATAGAGCGCGGCCAGATAGTTGCTGTCCCGGGCGGGAAGGTTGGCGTCCTCGATGACCGTGCCGGGGGTGAGCACCCGGGTCACCTCGCGGCGCACCAGCCCCTTGGCCTGCTTGGGGTCCTCCACCTGGTCGCAGATGGCCACGCGGTAGCCCTTGTCCAGGAGCTGGGCCAGATAGCCCTCGGCCGCGTGGTGCGGCACCCCGCACATGGGCACCTTGGCCTCGGCGTTGGGGTTGCGCGAGGTCAGAGTGATGGACAGTTCACGGGAGGCCACTTCGGCGTCGTCGAAGAACAGCTCGTAGAAGTCGCCCATACGGTAGAAAAGCAGGGCGTCCGGATACTCCTCCTTGATGCGGAGGTACTGTTCGAACATGGGGGTGAGCCGGGGCGCGGTCACGGCGAGCCTGGGCTCCTTATTGGCTGAAGTCGTAGCGGAAGGCGATGGAGTGCCAGCTGCGGCAACGCGGGCAGAGATAGAACACGGCGTCGCGCTTGAGTCCGCAGCTGCGGCAGACGAAGCGGCGCAGCCGCCGCGCCTTGTCCATGAAGAACTCCAGCTGTTCCTTGAAAAAAGGTGTGAAGCTCTGCTCGTCCTTGGTCAGTCGGAAGACTTCCAGGCGGGCCAGCCAGAAGTCCGGCCGCAGCACGAGCGTCTTCTCCAGCCAGGAGCGGGCCTCCAGACGCTGTCCGCATTGCAGCAGCAAACGCGCTCCGTAGAAGTAGAGAAGCACGTCCGGTTCCTGCTCGGCCAGGGTCGGGACCACGGCTTGGAGCAGGTCACTGTTGGACATGGGCGCGGCCTCGCCCCCGTCACGACGGGCTCCGGCGGCTGATTCGATCAAGCCCTCCAGAAAGACGAAGCGCATGGCCGGGTCCGCCTTGGCCAGGGCGTCCCGCAGGGAGGTCTTGAGCTGGGAGGCCGAACCATCGCGGTAGGCCATGGCGAGATGCTCGGCCCAGGCTTCCACCGAAGCGGGGTAGACCTTCACCGCCTTGCGCAGGAAGCTGCCCGCCTGGGGCGCATCCCCGCTTTCGGTCAATTCCTGGGCCCGACGTACGAGGTAGTGAGCCTGGGGCAGGGGACGGCCCAGGCGGCCGTAGAGATCGGAGGCGCGTTCGAACTCGCCTCCATCGGCGGCAAGCAGGGCCTGTTCCTGAAGAATGGCCGGACGGTCCCCCATGAGGCTTCGGGCCTGATCGAAGGCATGCGCCGCGCGGTCCAGGAATCCGCCGCGCCGGAAGTCCCGACCCAGTTCGAACCAGGCCCGGGCCCGGAACTTCGAATCCAGGCCTTGACGCACGATGAGGTTGTTGCGGATCTGGATGGCCCGCTCAATCTCCCCTTGGGAACGGTAGAGGCTGCCCAGGGCGAGGTATATCTCCACCGCCTCCGGGTTGTTGCGCACCACCTGGGAGAGTTCGTCGATAGCCGCGCGGGTGTCCTGCACCGGCAGGGTTTCGCCCTCGCCCGGGCCAGGCGTGAACTCGAACCGCGTGGAATTTTTCCCGCGGCGCAGAAAGTCGAGCAAGGACAAGCCGACGCTCCTACGCCTCCGGCTCGTCGACCGGAGTCTGATAGGGCTGGTTCTCCAGGGGCAGATTGCGCAATTGGTTCAGCTCCCGCTCCAGATTGGATGCCTTGATGCGCAGTTCCTTGACTTGGCCGGCCAGACGAAAGCGTTCGGAGAGGAAATAGCCGATGCAGACCAGCCCGCCGACCAGGAAGGAAGCCAGAACGATGAGGTAGAAGGGCAGCGGGATGGAGCGAAGATCGAAAAGCAGAGGCACGGAGAGGACGAGCACGAAGCTCTGGGTCACGGTGTCCTTGTTCTGGACGAAGAACAGCATGGACGCGGCGAAGAAGAGCACGAGCAACAGAACCTTCACGTAGCGCATGGGTTTCTCCTTGTCAGTCCGCCGCGTCGAACAGCGGTTTGAGGCGGCGGTAGGTGGAGAGCAGGTGCTCGGGAATGACGTTGGTTTCGCCGAACACGGCCATGAAGGAGGCGTCCCCGTTCCAGCGGGGCACGATCTGAAAATGGAGATGAGCCGCGATGCCCGCCCCGGCGGCCTCGCCGAGGTTGAACCCGGCGTTGATGCCGTGGGGCCGGAAGGCGGTCTTCAGCACGGCCACGGAGCGGCGCATGGCCGCCATGCATTCCTGGGCCTCCTCTTCGGTCAAGTCCGTGAGGCAGGACACGTGGCGGTAGGGCGTGACCATGAGGTGGCCGTTGTTGTAAGGGAATTTGTTCATGATCACGAAACAGGTCCGGCCGCGCCAGAGCACGAGACGGCGTTCGTCCTCGTCCGGGTGTTCCGGGATGCAGAACACGCATTCGTCGGGCTTGGGGCCCAGGATATAATCAAGGCGCCAGGGCGCCCAGAGCACTTCCATTCACGCCGTCCGTTCGGTTGATGCGGAGCCGGGGCGGCTCCGGGGCGGGCCTCCCGCCCGTTCGGTTCATCGGAAGGGGCTCAAACCACTGATGCTTATCCTACACGCCCGGAGGGGGGAGGGCAAGCATCCGAGGGCGGTCCAGCTTCCCCGGAATCCTCTTCAATGCCCCATTCCCGCTTCAGGCTCCGAACCAGTTGCAGTTGCTCCTTGCGCCCCTCGGCGCGGCCGTCGATCTTGGCCTGACGCACGGCGCGCAGAATACGGGCGTAGACCGGTCCCTCGGGAATGCGCAACCGCTTCAGGTCGCGCCCCGTGACCTCGATGGCCTGGGCCGCCGGATTGGTCAGGAATTGCGAAATATGCTTGCGGATTTCCTCGCGCCGACTGCGGGCCATGAGAAACAGCACTCCCTCCAGGGGCAAGGTGGTCAGACAGAAGTAGAGTTCGGACAGGGGCGAGGATTCCTCCTTCCAGGCCATGAGACGCCCGAGAACCGCGCCGATGGACTCGCGCAGGGCCAGAAACTCGCGTTCGTCCCGCTGCGACAGCCCCAAGCGGCGGCAGATGTCCACGGCCTGGTCCCCGTCCACACCCTGAGCCAACCCCAACAGGTAGAGTTTCCAGGGCATGGCCGAGGGTTTCTGGTAGAGGAGCTTGTACCAATTGTGGACCTTGGCGATCTCCATGACCAGCCGGGCCTTGGTGGGGTCCAAGGCCAGTTGTGGATGAATGGCTTCCAGCAGCCCCAGTTCCTGCATCCGCGAGAGGCAGTTCAAGGGCGCGTCCTCGTCCAGGATGAGTTGCAGCTCGTGGAAAACCCGGTTGCCGGACAGCCTGCTGAACAGGTTGAGCTGGAGGGCGTTCTTGATCAGACGTAAGGTCTGGGAGCCGATGCGGAAACCGAAGCGTTGCTCGAAACGCACGGCCCGCAGGATGCGCGTGGGATCCTCCACGAAGCTCAGGGAGTGGATGACCCGGATGGTCTTCTCCTTGATGTCGCGCTGCGCCCCGAAGAAGTCCACCAACCGGCCGAAGTGCTGCGGGTTGAGATGCACGGCCAGGGCGTTGATGGTGAAATCGCGGCGGTAGAGGTCCATCTTGATGGAGGACAGCTCCACCGTGGGCAGGGCCGCAGGATACTCGTAATACTCCAGGCGCGCGGTAGCCACGTCGATGCGCCTTCCACCCGGCAGGATGACCACCGCGGTCTTGAATTTCTTATGGGTCTTGGCCCGGCCGCCCATGCGCTGGACCAGTTCCCGGGCGAAGCGGATGCCGTCGCCCTCGACCACCAGGTCGATGTCCAGGTTCACCCGGGCCAGCAGGATGTCGCGCACGAACCCGCCCACGGTGAAGACCTCACAGCCCATGTCTTGCCCCAGTTCGCCGGCCTTCTTCAACAGTTCGAACACGGCGGCTGGCAAGCGGTTGAACATGAGTGTGCGGATGTTGCGCTCACGCCTGCGGTCCGGCGAAAGCGACTCCGGGATGCGCGACGGCTCCTCCACCAGCAGATTCACCAGATCCGTGCGGGTGATGACCCCCCTCAATTCACCGTCCTCGGCCACCACGGGCACCAGACGCTGGCGCTTGCCGAGGATGATCTCCATGACCTCCTGGAGATCCGAACGCGGCGGCACGCTCAGGAAATCCCGCAGCATGTATTCCTTGACCTGCACGTCGCCCAGCTTGTGGGTCATGGCCTTGTCCGCGATCTTGTGCTCCAGCAGCCCCACGCAGCGCATGCCGCCGTCCTCCACCACGGGCACGCCCTTGAGCCCGAAGCGGGTCATCAGCTCCACCGCGTCCTTCATGGGGCGGCTCTGCCCGATGACCACCGGCGGTTTGGACATCAGGTTCTCCACCACCATCTGCGGATTCACGTGGGAGTAGAGCCGGGCGAAGAGTTCGTCCTTGACCTCGGCCAGGGTCTTGTTCTTGATGGTCGCCGAGGCGGCGTAGGAGTGCCCCCCGCCGCCGAAGAAGCCGCAAACCTCGCCCACGTCCACCTCGGCGTGGCGCGAGCGGGCCACCAGATGAATACGGTCGCCCATGCGGCCCAGGGCGAAAAGCACCCGGATGTTCTCCATATCCATGAATTTATGGGCCAGGAAGGCGAAATCCCCGACGAAGTCCTCGGTGCTGGCCTCGGCCATGACCACGTTCACGCCGTTGATCTCCTGGGTCGTGGCGGTCTCCAGCAGTTCGCCCAGAATCTTGACCTGTTCCGAGTCCAGGTCGCGGGAGAGCAGGTCGGTGATGACTCCCAGGTCCATGCCGTTGCGCCGTAGCCAGCCCGCGGCCTCGAAGTCCTCGGCCGTGGTCGAGTCGAAGGCGAAAGAGCCAGTGTCCTCGAAGAGCCCCAGGCCCATGACCGTGGCTTCCTCAGGCAAGGGCACGATGCCGCGTTCGCGCATCTCGGCCACCAGGATGGCCGTGGTCGAACCCCAGGGCTTGACCATGCTCAGCGTGGCGGCCACGTCCTCGTCGGAGTCCGGGTGATGATCGAAGGCGTGGATTTCCACGGTCGGATTGTCCAGGAGCGGCCCAACATGAGCGAGACGTGACTTCTGACGGGTGTCCACGACCACCAGAAGCCGCACGGTATCCTGATCGATCTCCTTGAAATTCCTGAAGTTGAAGAGATAGGTTGTGCTTTGGATATAGAAGTTGCGCAGGTTCTTCTCCTGGCTCCCGGGAAAGATAAGCACCGCGCCGGGGTAGAGCCTGCTGGCAGCGATCATGGCCGCCAAGGCGTCGAAGTCGGCGTTGGCGTGGGCGGTGATGACCGTCGGCGCCGCTATCTTGGATTCCGGGCCCTGGGGCATGCGCAACCTCTCACGCGCCGGAGCGCGGATGGAATTTCCTGTGGATGGAAAGCAGGCGTTCGGCCTGCACGTGGGTGTATATCTCGGTGGCGGCAATGTCGGCGTGGCCCAGCAGCGCCTGGACGATGCGCAAATCAGCGCCGCCCTCCAGCAGATGCGTTGCGAAGGAGTGGCGGAAGGTGTGCGGTGAGATCTCGCGCCGGATACCCACGGTCAGGGCGTACTTCTTGATGAGCTTCCAGATGCCCTGACGGCTGAGTTTGCGGCCGGAGCGGTTCAGGAAGACCTGGGGATCGGCGGGCCTGAACGCGGGACGGGTACGCTCCAGGTATTCCGCCAACAGGGCCTGGGCCCGTTCATGCACCGGCACCACCCGCTCCTTGGAGCCCTTGCCGAAAACCCTCAGAATGCCGGTCTGGGGGTCGAAGTCCGCCGTGGACAGTTCCACCAGTTCCGAGACGCGCAGGCCCGAGGCGTACAAGAGCTCCAACATGACTCGGTCACGGAAGCCGAGGGGAGTGGAGGCGTCCGGGGCGGAAAGCAAGCTATCCATTTCCTCGCGTGAGAGGACGTTGGGCAGGCCTTTCGGCAGCTTGGGATTTTCCAACAGTTCGGCGGGGTCGTCCGCGCGCAGGCCCCGATCCAGGCAGAAGGCGAAGAAGCCGCGCAGGGAGGAAAGGTGTCGCGCCAGGGAGCGGCTGGCCAACCCGCGCCCGCGCAGGCGAGTCAGATGCAGAAAGATGTCCCGGGAGTCCGCCGACTCGGGACCGCGCCCCTTTTCGCGGAGAAATTCGAGCAGGGCGGCGAGGTCGGCGGCGTATCCCGAGAGACTGTTCTCGGAAAGACCGCGTTCGATGAGCAGGAACTCCAGGTAGCGGTCCACCCACGGGTGTTGCGGAGGCGCCTGGCGTTCTCCGGCGCTCATGGAATCATCACGCATGCTCATGTCCCGCTGAAAAAGGGTCGTCGGCCCGGCGTGCCGGTCACGGCGGACATTATCAGGATACACGGTTGTCCGACGGGTCACAAGTGAACCGGCCGGCGATTGACAGGGACGCCGCGCGCATTTAAGGAGGAACTCTCCAATCGATTCCGCCCAGCAAGGAGTTTCCAATGCGCACGTTTCCGCTGGCCAAGCGGCTTCAGGCCCTTCCTCCCTATCTCTTCGCGGCCATCGACAAGGCCAAGGAGGAGGTCCGCGCCCAGGGCAAGGACATCATCAGCCTGGGCATCGGCGACCCCGACATGCCGACCCCGGAGTTCATCGTGGAGGCGCTCTGCGCCGCCGCCCGCAAGCCCGAGCATCATCAGTACCCGTCCTACATCGGCATGCTGGCCTTCCGCCAGGCCGTGGCCGACTGGTACAAGACCCGCTTCGGCGTGGACCTGGACCCGGCCACCGAAGTCATGACACTCATCGGCTCCAAGGAAGGCATCGCCCACTTCCCCCTGGCCTTCATCGATCCTGGCGATCTGGCGCTCATCGCCACCCCGAACTACCCGGTCTATCCCGTGACCACCGCCTTCGTGGGCGGCGAGGTCAAGTATCTGCCCCTGACCGACGAGAACGACTTCCTGCCGGACCTGGATTCCGTGTCCGAGGAAGAGTGGAAGCGGGCCAAGCTCATCTACGTCAACTACCCGAACAACCCCACGGCCGCCTCCGCGCCCCGCAGCTTCTACGAGAAACTGGTGGCCATCGCCCGCGAATACAACGTGATCGTGGTCCATGACGCGGCCTACACGGAAATCTACTTCGATCCGTCGGACAAGCCGCTGTCGATCCTGGAAATCCCTGGAGCCAAGGACGTGGCCATTGAATTCCACTCCCTGTCCAAGACCTACAACATGACCGGCTGGCGAATCGGCATGGCCGTGGGCAACCCGAGCCTCGTGGCGGGCTTGGGCAAGGTCAAGGAGAACGTGGATTCCGGCCTGTTCCAGGCCATCCAGGAGGCGGGCATCGCCGCTCTGCAAAACGGGGAGCCGTACGCCGCCAAATTCCGGGAAGTCTACAAGGAACGCCGGGACGTGATGCTCAAATGCCTTGCCGACATCGGCATCTCATGCCGCGTCCCCAAGGCCTCGCTCTACATCTGGGCCAAGGTGCCGCAGGGGCAGACCTCCCAGGACTTCGTCACCAAGGTGTTGCGTCAGACCGGCGTGGTCCTGACCCCGGGCAACGGCTTCGGCACGCCCGGAGAAGGGTACTTCCGCATCTCGCTGACCGTGAACACCGACAGACTCAAGGAGGCTGCGTCACGGATATCCAGCTTGTAACCACCTACCTGGGGCTCGGCTCGAACCTCGGCAAACCCGAGGAAAACCTGAACGAGGCCCTGGCGAGGCTGGAAAACTACGGCGCCGACATCCAACTCAAAAAACAGTCGGCTATCTACTGGACCGAACCCCAGGGCCTCAAGGATCAGCCCTGGTTCGCCAACCAGGTGGTGGAGCTGGCCGTGGATCCGGAGATTTGGGCTCCGGAAGGGCTGCTGTCCACACTCCTGGCCATCGAGGCCCAGATGGGCCGGGACCGCTCCGCGGAGACTCCCGGCGGCCCCCGGGTCATCGACCTGGACCTGCTGCTGTTCGGCGACCTGACGGCGGACACGGGCTTCCTGACCGTGCCGCACCCGCGTCTGCTCACGCGGGCCTTCATGCTCGTCCCGTTGCGCGAGATCGCCCCGGACCTCGTCCTGCCCGGCGGAGTGGCCGTGAAAACGGCCCTGGGCGCCCTGAACCACCGCCTGGACGGCGACCGTATCTGGCAAGACTAGGCCGCGTGCGGCAAAGGAGTCCCCATGCTCATCAAGTTCCTCATCTTCGCCGTGGCCGCGTTCGTGGTCTGGAAGCTCTTCACCGGCGACCGCAAGCAGAAGCAGGTCCGCGACAAGAAACAGGAAGAGAATCTGGCCGCCTCCGGCGAGATGGTCAAGGATCCCGTATGCGGCGCCTACGTCCGCAAAGACGGAGACATCCGTGTGCGCCAGGGCGAGGCCGTGCACGTCTTCTGCTCCTATGAATGCCGGGACAAATTCATCAAGAGCCTGGAAGCCGGGCAGGAAAAGGCCGAATAGCGACCTGTCACGGGCGGGTGAGCAATTCCACGACCTCGGCCAGCAGATCGCGGGTCTGATTGAACAAGCGGCTGAACCGCCCATAAAGGACCGCGCCTTCGGACACGCCGAGGGCGTCGGCCAGGACGGCATTGGTCTCGCAGCTCAAGAAATATTGCGGCTCCGAGGTGAACGACAGGCCCGCTTGGCGCAGAATCCCGCCAAATGGACGCTCGGCCTCGATGAACGCGGCGCGCAGTTCCGACGCGAACCGCTCCAGATGAATGCGTAATCCCGCCAGGGCAACCGGCCGATCGGCGTTCTCCAATCCCAGCACCACCACCCGATCCAGCGCCTTGTCCGGCGTGAGGATGTCATCGCCCAAAAGCCGCACCGTGACATCGTCACCGTAGTGCTCGGCAAGGGTGGCGGTCATGCTCCGATCATGGACGAGGAGGGCGGCCCACGGCGCGGGAACGGCCCGGGATTCGATCCGGAGAAACGCGGGAAACGACTGGCCGCGTTCGGCATGCAGCCGAAGCAGGGCGCGCATGGAATCGAGAAACTCCATTCGGCTCACCTCGATGTTCCTTTCTCCTATGGAACACCCGAGAAAAAATCACCAGCCCCCTGCGGTGGTCTGGAAATATGCTTCTCACTTCTTTTCTTCCTTCCGCTTTTCCGCTAGTTATGAACCATGAAGTTCTTCATCGATACCGCCAATCTGGACGAAATCAGGCAGGCCAAGGCCTACGGCCTCATCGACGGAGTGACCACCAACCCGAGCCTCATGGCCAAGGAGAAGGGCGACTGGAAAGCCGTGGCCCGGGCCATTTGCGGCGAGGTGAACGGCCCGGTGAGCCTGGAAGTCATCGGAACCGGCGCCGAGGAGATGGTCCGTGAGGCCCGAGAACTGATCAAACTCGGCCCCAACGTGGTCATCAAGGTGCCGATCACCGAGCCGGGACTGGCTGCGGTGCGGCAGCTCACCGACATGGGAATCGAAACCAATGTGACCCTCGTCTTTTCACCGCTCCAGGCGTTGCTGGCCGCCAAGGCGGGCGCGACCTACGTAAGTCCCTTCGTGGGGCGGCTGGACGCCATCGGACACGACGGTTTGGCCCTGGTGGAGCAGATCCTGACCATCTTCGGAAACTACGGCATGTCCACGCAGGTTCTTGTGGCCAGTATCCGCCATCCGCAGCACGTGCTTCAGGCCGCGCTCATGGGAGCCGATGTGGCCACAATCCCGTTTCCGGTGATCCGTGAACTGCTCAAGCATCCCTTGACGGATTCCGGCCTGCAGACTTTCCTGAGCGACTGGAGCAAAAGCCACGGCGCGACCAAACAAAAGAGTCGTCGAGCAAAATAAAAATCATCATACAATTCATTGAAATAGGGGGTTTCTCCAACCCCCTATTTCTCGAACGACAGATTGTCCCGGAATGTAAATTATGTAAACTTTCAAAAATAGGCGGGTGGAAACACGAGGGGCCCCCTCCGCCTTGCTTGCAACCCGTCTGCCCTCCTGGTAAGGAAGCCCTGCTTCCGCGTCATCCATGGGAGTTTTCCCGGAGAACAGTCTTGGCGAAGCAACATCAGCCCCCGGTCTTTCCCGGAACCCAACCCGCGACCTTCAACCGTACCCTCCAGACAACCATTATGATGAAGAAACCGTTCCGTGTGCTTCTGCTCGTTTTCCTGGCCGTTTTCGCTTTGACGCTTCAGCCGCTCCTGGCGGAGCCGCACCAAAACGCCACAGACGCCGATTCGACCGCCCCGTCGAAAAAGACCGAAACGAAGAAGTCCGGCGCCAAGTCCGCCACCAAGCAGTCATCGGCCAAAAGTTCCGGCAAGGACGACGCCAAGACGAAAAAGTCCTCGGTCAAGAAGCCCAAGACCGAAACGAAGAAGGATCCACAGGCCGCCCCAACACCTGAGGCCGACAAGGTCCAGAACGACGGCGACTCAGAAACGCAGCCTGAATCCCCCGCAGCGAACGAAAAGCAGGCTTCGGGCAAAACGACCAAAGGGGTCAAGACCGAACCCCCTTCTCAATCGAAATCCAGCGAAAGCGGCGGCTACGACAAGTTTCTTGAAAAATACGGGGCCTGGGATCGCCTGAGCAAGGAATACAGCAGCTCTGACGACCCGGACCTGATCCTCAAGCGGGCCGTCATGGCCCTGCAGACCGGCGCTCCCCAGCAGGCGCTGGAGATTCTCGAATCCTCCCCCTCCTTCGACGACCAGTCCAAGGAAGTGAAGCGCCTCTGGCTGGGCGGCCAGGCCGCCCGCGCCGCAGGCGATCCCTCCAAGGCCGTGTTCTGGTTCAGCCAAGCGGGCCAGTTGCTCGACGCCAAGGAGCGCAATGCCCGCTTCCAGAACGAACCGGACCTGGATACACTCTGGACCGACGTCTGGCGTCGATTCTTCTGGATCTACTCGTCGAACTTCGGCGCCACCCGCGAAGGCCAGGAAGCAGTCCTGCGCACCACCCTCGAACAAGCTCAGCGGGTCTGGAAAAACAATCCCTTTTGGGACGCCGCCGCCAAGGCCCTGGAGCACGAGTCGGCCGTAGGAGACAAGCCCATGGCGGGCGACGTGGTGGAGATCGGCGAGAGCGACCGGCTTCAGGTCGCCAAGGCCCTGGCCGCCGCCTGCCTGGAATACAAGGACGATGCCAAGGCCGACGCTGAAGCCATCACCGCCCAGGCGCCGCGTGAATTCTGGGCGGCCGTCACCGCCTTCATCGCTTCCGAGGAAGACCCCAGTGAGTTGGCCTCCCTCCACTCCTCCTATCCCAAGGCCTCGATCTTCTGGGGCAGCAACACCATGTCCACCTCTTCCTCGGGGCGCACGGACTGGCTCCTGCCTGAGGAAAGCAACTCCGAGTGGCAGGATATCCGCAAGAAAAACCGTTCCCTGAAGGACGCGGCCAAGCGCTATGTGGACCGTGAACCAGGAAAGGAACTGGAGGCCCTGCCCGTCTTCGGCCAGTATCGTTTCGCCCTGGCCGTCGCCTCGGGCAAAACCGAACAGGCGCAGGCCCTGTGGACCGGTTTGGAAAAGCGTGATCTGCCCTTGAGTCTGAAGGTCTGCGGCATGCTTCTCTTCGATGAAGCCTTGGAGAACCTGCTTCCCGAAGACCCCAACGCGGCCGCGCGGCAGTACTTCCTGCTCCCCGCGCTGGCCTCGGCCGGAGGCGGAACCAGCCTCCCCTCCCACTTGGCCCCGTTCTGGATTCGCCTGGAAGGCCGCCAGCTGACCAACGCCGCAAGCCGCACCTGGCCCCTGGACCGGCTCCTGGTTCTGTCCTCCTGGACCTCCCGCCTGGAAAACGAGCCCTCGGCCGATTTGGCCAAGCGCATCGCCTTCCTCTTCCCCGAGACCTCCACCGGGGCCCAGGCCACGCTCCGCCTCGCCGAGGAGGCCCTCAAGGACCAGCAGTACCAGCTAGCCGGATTCTACCTGAACAACGTGGAGACCATCCGCCTGCCCAAGGAACTCCGTGCGCGGCAACTCGAACTCAAGGGTGACCTGGCCTTCGGACTGAGCAACTTCGACGAGGCCCTGGACTCATACAGCCGCTTGCTCAAAACCGGCGTGAAGCTCTCGGACACGAGCCTGATCCGGGTGGCCTTCATCCTCCAGCAGAAGGGACAGCTCGATGTGGCCCAGGGCCAGTTGGAGAAACTCTGGGAGCGCCATGAGAACATGCCTCCCGCCATGCAGGCCGAGGTGCTCTACTATCTCGGCGAGGGCGCGCACGCCATGGGCAACATCGACAAGGCCCTGGACTACTACCTCCGCCTGGCATGGCAGTATCCGCAGGAGAACATCTGGGCCCTGACGGCCATGTTCCGTGCCGCGCTCATCTACGACAACATGGGCCAATACGACACGGCCAAGAACCTGCTCGTCACGGTCATCCGCAACGCGGAAACCGAGCAGCAGCGGGAAGCCGCCAAAAACCGCCTGGCCGAAATCGAGGCCAAGATGGGCAAGGTCGAGGAACGGCCCAAGTCCGGCGGAACCATGGTCTACCCCTTCTAACGCCTTCGACCTGCACCGACATGAACCAGGGGCGTCCGCGAGGACGCCCTTTTTTCATTGTCCGACGTGACGCGGCAGGCCCTCCTCATTGACAGGCGGGAAGGAGCATCCTGGCCACGCCGCTGCATCAGCGTCCCTCTCCCGCGCCCGGCCAAGCAACCGGTCGCCAAGCACCCCGAGCCTGCGGCGACGCAGCGTCATCCTCATGCGGTCCGGAGCTGAACGACTCCCGACGACCGACGACACGGCTGCCGCCAGCAAGCCATTTGAGTCCTCACAACTCCAAAAGCGTCGTGGCCGCCTTCCTGTACTAAAGGCTCTGACTCAACGACGTTCAGGAGTTTTTCCGTTCCACTCCAACGGCCATGCGCGTCCGCACGAGGCAAAGAAAAAGGGCCCTGGTTGTCGCCAGGACCCTTTGATCTCTGTGGTGCCGAGGGGGGGACTCGAACCCCCACGGGATTTCTCCCACTACCCCCTCAAGATAGCGTGTCTACCAGTTCCACCACCTCGGCATCGGGGGATTTTCAACAAAGGCTTATTGCTTCGGAGCCTCCGGCTGCTGCGCGGCTTTGGGATCCTCGAAAGTCACACCCTCGGGCTTCTTCTCCTGGGCCGGAGTCGGAGCGGTCACCGCGCCGGAAGAATCCAGCATGATGGACTCCACATGCGACACCCGCTTGCTGATGAGCAGGTTGTAGCCCAGGGAGGTCAGCAAAAACACGGCGGCCAGCACCGAGGTCACCTTGACCAGCAGGCCGCCCGCGCCGGTGCTCCCGAACACGGAACCGCTGCCGCCGCCGAAGATGACGCCCATGCCTTCCTGACCCGACTGCAACAGCACGGCCACGATCAGGAACACGCAGGCCAACACGTGAATGACGACAACCAGAGTCTCCAAGTCAAATCCTCACTTTTCTCACGCTTGTCGGCTTCACGCTCCGGCCAGCACGATGCGGGCAAAACTTTCAGCCGCCAAGCTCGCGCCTCCTACCAGCACACCGTCCACATTGTCAAGCGCGATGATCTCGGCGCAGTTTTCCGGCTTCACGCTTCCGCCGTACAATATCTTAATATTATTGCCGATATTTTTAAAAGTGTCAAGCAAAATCCGACGTACACAGGCGTGGGCATCCAAGATTTCCTTGGGGCCGGCCACCTCGCCGGTTCCAATGGCCCAAACCGGTTCATAGGCCACGGCCAGTCTTGTCGGATCGATCTCCCGGGGCACTTCCGTCAAGCCGCTCCGCAACTGGCGCTCCAATACAGCTTCAACATCGCCAGACCGGCGCTCCTCGATCTTCTCACCCACGCAGAGCACCACGTTCAGCCCCGAGGCCAGGGCGAAGGCCGTCTTGCGGCCCACCAGATCATCGGACTCGCCGAGGACATGACGACGCTCCGAATGCCCGGTGAGCGCGAAGGACGCGCCCGCGTCCTGGAGCATGCCCGGCGCGATCTCGCCGGTGAACGCCCCCTCCTTCTCGGGCCAAAAGTCCTGACCGCCGGTCCAGAACCCCCTCTCGTCCTTGAATTTCTTGGACACGGCGCGCAAGGCCGTGAAGGGAGGAAACACGAGAACCTCGCGCCCGGCGGGCAGCCTGCCCTCCAGGAGCTTGACCAGAGCCTTGGCCGTGTCCTTGGCTTCCTCGTAGGTCTTGTACATCTTCCAGTTGGCGGCCATGAGCTTGTTCATCAAGAGCACTCCTTGAGGGCGGACAGACCGGGCAGTTCCTTGCCTTCCAGGAACTCCATGAAGGAACCGCCGCCGGTGGAGATGAAGCTGAATTTCTCGGCTGCCCCGGCGGCATGAACCATGGCGTCGGTGTCGCCGCCCCCCACGATGGTCACGGCTCCGGCATTGGCGGCCATGGCCCGGCAGATGCCCAGGGAACCGGCGGCGAAGGCCGGGTTCTCGAACAGGCCCATGGGGCCGTTCCAGACCACGGTGCGGGCCGAGGCGATGACCTTGGAGAAGGCTTCCACGCTGCGCGGCCCGATATCCAGGGCCATGGCGCCCTCCGGGATGGCCGCCACTTCGGCCGTGCCCGTGGCGGCGGCGTCCTTGGGCGAAGCGCCCAGGACCACGTCCAGCGGCAGGTGCAGCCGGGTGCCCTTGCCCGCGGCCTCGGCCAGGACGGCCTTGGCCTCCTCCACGAGATCCAGCTCGGCCAGGGACGCGCCGATGCCGTGGCCCTGGGCCAGGAAGAAGGTGTTGGCCATGGCTCCGCCGATGATCAGATCGTCCACCTTGCCCAAAAGATTCTTCAGGATGCCCAGTTTGGTGGACACCTTGGCCCCGCCGGAAATGGCCACGAACGGCCGTTCAGGGGCCGCCAAGCGTTCGCCCAGAAACTGCCATTCCTTTTTCATCAAGAACCCGGCGCAGCACAAAGCCGCCGCCCGGGGCGCGTCCACGACCGAGGCGTTGGGCCGATGCACCACGCCGAACCCCTCGCCCACGTAGACGTCGGCCAGTCCCGCCAGACGCTTGCCGAAATCCCCCCGGGCCTCGGGAGTCTTCCCAGTCTCCTCGGCATGGAAACGCAGGTTCTCCAACATGAGCACCTGGCCGGGAGCCAGCTCACGAGCCATTTTCTCGACCTCGGGCCCCACGCAGTCCGGGGCCAGCCGCACCTCGCGGCCGAGGAGCTTGGCCAAGTGCGCGGCCACAGGAGCCAAACTGAGCTTGGGGTCCACGCCCTTGGGCTTGCCCAGGTGGGCGCAAAGGATCAGGGCCCCGCCCTGGTCCAGGACGTAGCGCAACGTCGGCAGGCTCTGCCGGATGCGGTTGTCGTCGGTGATGACACCGTTTTCGATGGGCACGTTGAAGTCCACCCGGACCAACGCTTTTCTGTCCTTCAGGTCGGTCTGGTCGATATAACGCATGGCTGTTCTCCTTGGCCGGTCGGTTCAGGGGATGTCACAACGAAACAGCAAGGCGTCTTCAAGGGTGTCGGGATAGTACCGCTTGCGCACCCCGATCTGTTTAAATCCGAATTTGCGGTAGAGGTCAATGGCTGGAAGGTTGGACTCCTTGACGTCCAGAAAACCTTGCCGGGCCCCCGCCCGGCGGCTGTGCCCCAAGGCCGCGTCCAGAAGGGTCGCCCCCAGTCCCTGTCGGCGGAACTCCGGATGCACGGCCAAATTCATGACTTCCATCTCGTCCTGGATCACCGAGTAGGCGATATAGCCGACTATTTTTCCACTACGCCGTACACCCAAAATATGAAACGCGCCGCGCTCAAGCCCCAGGCGGAATTGCTCCTCGGTCCAATGGTAGGCGAAACACAAAGCCTCCAACTCCATGACCGCGCGGATGTCCGCCGGTCCCAAAACCTCGGCCCCAGTCTCGGGAGTCCCTCCAGCGTGGGCTGGAAATCGCCCCAACTCCGTCATACACTGCGCTCCATGCCCATCCTGAACCATCGCCCCTCTTCCGAGCCACCGTTGGTGGAGGCCGTGGACGACCGCAACCGCCCGCTGCTCGTGCTGCCCCTGCCCGAGGTGCACCGCCAGTTCCTTAATCATCGCGCGGTGGCCGTGCTGGTCTACGACCAGGACAACCGCCTCTTCCTGCAAAAACGCGGGCTTCGACGTACACTCTACCCGGGGCGCTGGGATGTGTCCACCAGCGGACACGTCCATGCCGGGGAATCCGCTCAGGGGGCGGCCATGCGGCGGCTTTGGACGGATCTCCGGCTCCGGCCGGAACGCATCCGCCACGTCCGTGACATTCCCGCCAGCCCGGAAACGGGACACGAATTCATCACCATCTTCGCCGTGCCCCGCGCTACGCAATTGGAGCCGACCCCGAACCGGGTGGCCAGCGGCTTTTTCCACGCCCGCGAGGAAGTCTCCTGCCTGGTTCGGGAATTCCGGGAGCTGCTGGCTCCAGGTCTGGTTCTGCTCTGGGAGCGCAACATCCCCTTCTCGTCCTGGGAACAGCCTTGAACGGGGAAATCAAGACGCGGGAGGCTCCATCAACAGGCGGCTCAATTCCTCGTGCAGCAACCCATTGCTGGCCAAAATATTCTCCCCGCCCAGCCGGTACGGCGCGCTCGCGTCATAGCCGCTGACCCGCCCACCCGCTTCTTCCACCAAAAGCACACCGGCCGCCGTGTCCCAGGCGTTCAAGGCGCTCTCATAGAAACCGTCGTAGCGTCCGCAGGCGACATAGGCCAAATCCAGGGCCGCGGCCCCGGGACGGCGGACGCCTTGGGTTCTGGTCAGCATGCGCCGCAGGTGCAGAGTTATCGCATCCAGATACCGAGCGTTGTCGTAGGGAAAACCGGTGGCCACCAGGGAATCCTCCAGGCGGCCCACGCCCGAGACATGAATACGCTCGCCGTTGCGCCACGCGCCCAGGCTCTTCGCCGTGGTGAACAGCTCACCCAACACGGGTAGGTTGATCAGACCCAGGGCGAGGTGATCACCGCGCCAAAGGGCAACGGAAGTGGCAACGAAAGGCAGCCCGTGAGCAAAATTGGTGGTGCCGTCCAGAGGGTCGATGATCCAGGTGAGATCGCCCAGGCGGGCCATAGATGAGGACTCTTCGGCCAGAAAATCCGACCCGGGCAGGATGGCCGCCAAACGTTCCTTGAGCAGGGCCTCCACTGCCAGATCGGTCGAGGTGACCAGATCGATGCGCCCCTTGTGGCGCACCTCACCCGGTCGGCCCAAATTGGCGATGATGATCGCGCCGGCCTCGCGCACAGCCCCAGCCGCGCGCTCAAGGATCGCAGCGGCGTCAAACGAAGCGCTCATTCCAGCAAGGCCCCTTCGTAGGCCTTGCCCTTCTCCAGGACACGCCCCGTTCCTCGGGCCACGGTGGTCAGCGGGTCCGCGTCCAGAACCGCGTTGAGGCCGGTTTCGCGCTTGATGAGCACGTCCAGGCCACGCAAGAGCGAACCGCCTCCGGCCAGCAAAAGTCCGCTGTCGGCGATGTCGGCGGCCAGTTCCGGCGGGGTCTTTTCCAGGGCGTTGCGCACGGCCTGCATGATCGCGTTGAGCGGTTCGCGGATGGCCTCGCGCACGTGGGAGTCCGAGGCGAGCACGGAACGCGGCGCGCCCTCCACGAGATTTTTGCCCAGAACCTCCATGCTGAGAGGTTCTGGCAACTCCACGGCGGAACCGAGGGTGATCTTCACCTGCTCGGCCATGTTCTCGCCGATCTGCATCTGAAATTCATTCTGGAAATACCGCTGAATGGCCTCGTTCATCTCGTCCCCGGCCACGCGGATGGATTCGGCGTGGGCGATGGCCGAAAGGCTGACCACGGCCACCTCGGCCGTGCCCCCACCGATGTCCAGGACCATGTTGCCCAAGGGCTGATCAAAAGGCAGACCCGCGCCGATGGCCACGGCCAGGGGCTCCTCGATGAGCCGCACGTCGCGGGCTCCGCCGCGCTGACCAGCCTCGATCACGGCCCGCTTCTCCACCGGCGTGATCCCCAGGGGAACGCAGATGATCAGTTTGGGCCGCAGCAGTTTCAGTCCGCGCGAGGCCTTGGCGATGAACGAGGAGATCATCTGGCTGGTGGTGTCGAAGTCCGCGATCACTCCGTCGCGCATGGGCCGGATGACTTGTACGCGCTCAGGTGTCCGTCCCAGGTAGCGCTTGGCCTCAGCGCCCACGGCGATCACTTCGCCGGTGATCCGGTCCAGAGCCACCACCGACGGCTCATTGAGAACGATGCCCTCGCCTGGGCAATACAGGAGGGAGTTGGCCGTTCCTAGGTCCATGGCCAGGTTTCTCCCACCGAGAAAATTCCACAATCGCCTGAAGAACATGAAATCCTTCCGCTGAATGACGACAGGGGGGACCGGATCAGCGACCGGAACGGCGCTGCAGGAAAAATTCCACGCTCCGGTTATAGGTCTTTTCCTCTTCCGTAGTGAAATAGCAGGCGGGCAGCTCACCGCGTTGCCGGTGGTAGTGGAGACATTCGCAGCACAGCCCGTGCCGATCGCAGGTATAGGTGCAATTGCAGTGTGCGGCGTTGATCTTGGCCCGTGGACACTGATCCGTCTTGCGCATGGGACCACACCTCGCGGTAGGAGAATGACGGCGTTCCTGACCGATGCCGTGTCGGCACTGTATGAGGAACGATCGCATCTGTCAATACTTGAAGATCATTGGGAAAAATCAAAGCGTCCAAGTCGGCGACTCGAAGGGTCGAAGGAAAGGCTCGGCCCGGCATTGTCATTCCGCCTCGCCCAGGCTACAAAAAAGTGAGCGATCATTTCCCATTGGCGAACAGAATCCAGGTACACTCCGATGTGGCAGGAAGCCTTCAGCGAACGCACCGACTGCGATTGGAACGACGCCCTCGCCGCTTCGTCGCATCACGGCCTGGAGGAGCTGAAAACCTTCCTGGACTGGACGCACATCAAACACTGCCTGTTGCGCCCGTTCTTCGAGACCGAAAACTACCCGCTGGTGGAGCCGCGGGAGCTGTTGCCGTCCTTCGAAGTCGATCTCCACGAATACAAGGAATTGCCGGGTTTCAGCATGGTCGCTTTCGACCGCCCGTTGCAATCCTTCCGCGAGGTCTTCCAGTATGACGTGCTGCACGGCCTCGCCGATTGGCGCACGGAAGACCTTCTACGGGCTCCTTGCGTTCTGGAACCGGCCCTGCTCAAGGCCAATCTCCAGACCTTCCAAAGCAGGCTATCCAAACGCCTGCATGAAAAACTCCTCAAGCAGTTCGGCGAGTCGGACATCTGCGCCTTGCCGCTTTATTCCGAACTCATGCCGTTTCTCCTGCAACTGGAGCGGGCCCATGTTCTGGCGCGGAACGCCGAAGGAAGCTTCTCCCTGTGCGGCATCTGGGCCTCTTTCCCCTCGGACCTGGACACCGAACTCAAACGCTTCGGCATGAAGATCGGCAAGTTCAGCCACTCCGACAATCTGCGCTACGAATGCAACCGCCTCTTCGTCTACCAGTTCCTCATGGAGACCTACGGCTTCCCCATGGCTTCGGAGCGGCGCACGTCGGCGGCCCTCTTCTCCCGCCGCCTGTCCCGTATGGGCGAAGCCTATCTGGTCCGCGTGCTGGGCCAGTCCGACCGGACCATCACCACCCTCTTTTCGCCGCGCCGCAACCAACGCTGGCCGAAGGTGGAAAAAATCGCCCTGGTGGAAGTGCCCCCGGAGCAGAAGGATGCCCTGGAACTTTTGCGCGACCTGGGATTCCTGGTCGATGAAAAGCGCCGGGCGATCATCCTGCGTGTGACTTACAAACAGCACAAGTACGACCCGAAGAACGTGCGCGAAGACCGGGCCCTGTCGGTGCATCGTCAGGAGATCATCCATCCCCGTAGCGGACGAGTCCTTGACCATCTCAACGTGCTCAAGGACGCGGGCAGCATGCTGCTCACGCTCAACGACATCGTGCGGGGCGAATACCACGGCCGCCATACCTACAAACGCCAGGAAGTGATCACCGAGACCGGCACCCACGAGCAGCGGCTCAAGGTGCTCCACAGCTGGCTCTCCAAGCACCAGCACCGGCTCATCGAGTACTCCGACGACTTCTTCGCCCGGCTCACCAAGATCCTGGACATCTATCTCATGGCGCCGGCGAACTTTGAAATATTCAGCAACCTCGAACAGCTGCATCAGGAAGTGTGGGCCAAGTACAGCGCCGTGCAGCAGGCTCGGAAGATCAAAATCCTTGAAGACCTGCGGTCGCGGCAGTACAAGGGCAGGGCCGTTTCCTACCGCGACGCGCTGCGCCTCATGTGCGACATCCTGGGCCAGCTCAAGTTCGAGCTCGTCAACTATTTCGACGAGTTGGTGGAAAAGGCCCTGGCCATCGGCACGGACGTGCTGAACGACGCCTATCTCCATAGGAATTATGTGGAGCGAAAGGACGACGTCCTCACCGAGTACGGCCGCGAAGTGAAGAAATTGTATGGGCGACTGGTGGGTCTGCGCGACGACATCCGCTCCATCCGCAAAACCCGCCAGGGTTCGCGCGACGCGACCTGAACCGCAAGCGAAGAGGAGGATTCATCCCCGTGGAACAGCTCCGCACCACCCCACTCACCAGCTGGCATCATGCCGCCAAGGCCAAGATGGCCCCCTTCGCCGGGTTTGATATGCCCGTGCAGTACGAAGGCATCATGGCCGAGCACGCCCAGACCCGCACCAAGGCCTGCGTGTTCGACATCTGCCACATGGGCGAATTCCGCCTGGAAGGCCCAGGGGCCAAGGACGCCCTGAACCGCGTGGTGACCCAGGATATGGACACCCTGGCCCCGGGCAAATGCCGCTACGGCTTCCTGCTCAATGAACAGGGCGGCATCCTGGACGACCTCATCATCTATTGCCTCGGCACCGATCGGTACATGCTTGTGGTCAACGGCGCCTGCGAGGAAAACGATTTTTCCTGGATCAAAGACCGCCTAGGCACTGGCCCGTCCTTCGAGAACATTTCCTCGACCACGGGCAAGATCGACCTCCAGGGGCCGGAGTCCCTGGACGTGCTGGAAGCCGTGGTCGGCGGCTCCTGGCGCGAACTGAAATACTTCTCCTTCGTGGAGACCACCTGGCGCGGCAAGCCCCTCATCGTCAGCCGCACCGGCTATACCGGCGAACTGGGCTACGAATTCTACCTGGGCTGGGATCAGACCCCGACGCTGTGGGAAAGCCTGCTGGCCGACGCCCGGGTCAAGCCCGGCGGCCTGGGCGCGCGTGATACTCTGCGACTGGAACTGGGCTATCCGCTCTACGGCCAGGATCTGGACACCGCGCACACCCCGGTGGAGGCAGGGTACGGCGCGTTCCTGACCAAGACGGGAGACTACGTCGGCAAAGCGGGCCTTTCGACCGTAAGGGAGCACCTCGTCCCCCTGCGCATCGACGGCCGCCGCTCGGCCCGGCACAACGACGCCGTGTGCCTGCCCTCGGGCGAACAGGTCGGCGTCGTGACCAGCGGCTCCTTCGCCCCCAGCCTCGGCCACTGCATCGCTCTGGCCTACGTGCGCGACGGCGCGGAGAAGAACGAGGCCTTCGTGATCAAGGCGGCCCGGGCGGAATTGCCCGCGGTACGCGCGGAACTGCCTTTCTACACCCAGGGCTCGGCGCGAAAAAAATTAGGCTGAAAAAAGGCCGCCTCCGGGCGGCCTTTCTCGTCCTAGCGTGGGTCGATGGAGAGCATGGCCAGGCGCAGGCGTTCGGTCTCCCGCTCCATCCCGGCCTCGTCCAGTTCCCCCTCGGGAATGTCCAGAGGCCTTCCGACCCGCACCTGGCAACGGGTGAAGGGATAGGGCAGCTCGAACCGATCCCAGGAGCTGGTGAAGACATGCTTCCGCTCGGGAAAGGCCCGGATGGGCATGATCCGCGCCCCGGCCAACCGGGCCAGGAGGATGACTCCGGGCTTGGGCTCATGGCGCGGTCCCTTGGGGCCGTCGATGGTCAGCACGGCGTGGCGGCACTCCTTGCGCATGACCCGAGCAGCCTTGACCAGGGCTTTGGCTCCGCCCCGTGTACTGGACCCGCGCGTGGCCACGTGTCCCAGGCGCTCCAGGATCCGGGCGATGATCTCGCCGTCCTTGCTCTGGCTCACGAAGGTCACGGCCGGGACATCCAGAGTATAGCCGAAGGCCGTCAAGGCGAACAGCTCATTGTGCCAGAGCGCCAGGATCACCGGCTTCCCGGCCGCATGGCTGTTGGTGATGATGTCCCATTCACCGGCATGGTCGAAGTGGATGGACCGGGCCCAAAGCTTGAACAGCCCGGCGTTCAACGGCGCGAGATCGGCCAGAGAGAAGGAACCCGCCATACAACCTCCTCGGGGAGCCATACTGGCAGACGCGATCCGGCGCAAGCCCCATGTTTCGATCAAAAAATCCTATCGAACCCGACAAAACAAATTGACCAAAGCGATTTGACCTCCTCCCCGCCCCTGTGCTGCATTGACGAAAAGAGGAGCATCAACGTGCCCGAGATCATTCTTGATTGCCAAGGCCTGCCCTGCCCCCAACCCGTGCTCACCAGCAAGCGGCGCATCGAAGAATCCGCTCCGGAGGCCCTGCGTGTGCTGGTGGACAACGAGCCCGCGCGGGAAAACGTCTCCCGTTTTCTGACCAGCCAGGGGTATGTCGTCCAGGCGGAGCCCTTCGAAGGGGGCTTCGCCATAGTGGGACGACGCACGGCCGGAACCCCCGCGCCCGACACGGAATGGACAAGGCCGCTCCCGGACAAAGCCGAGACGCGGGTCACGGTGTTCATCACCGCTGAGACCATCGGGCAGGGCGACGACGACCTCGGCGGCCGCCTCATGCTCAACTTCCTGTCCACTCTGCCCGAACTGGGCAACGATCTCTGGCGTCTCGTCCTAGTCAACGGCGGTGTTCGCCTAGCCGTCGAGGGTCATCCCTGCTTGGAAAAACTCCAGAGGCTGGAAGCCGCCGGGATTTCGATCCTGGTCTGCGGCACCTGCCTGGAGCACTATGGTCTCCTGAACAAGCGGCGCGCGGGCCAGACCACGAACATGCTCGACGTGGTCACGAGCCTGCAACTTGCCAGCAAGGTCATTCATGTCTAAGACTGCACCCGTCGCGGCGAATTCCGCGCGGGAGAAGGCATGGCCCCAGGCGAGAACGCCATTCGTTTGAACAAATTTCTGGCCCAGTGCGGGGTCGCCTCGCGCCGGGGCGCGGACGAGCTTATCCTGGCCGGAGCCGTGACCGTCAACGGAGCACCCGTGGCCGAGGCCGGGGCCCGCGTGGACCCGGAACGCGACGTCGTGACCGTGCATGGCCGTCCCGTGGCCCTGCCTCAAGCCGACACGCCGCTGACCCTGGCATTGCACAAACCCGTACAAGTAGTTACCACGGTGCGCGACCCCCAGGGCCGCCGCACGGTTCTGGATTTCCTGCCGCCGGACATCCGCGCGCAACGGCCCTTTCCGGTGGGACGCCTGGATTTTCTCTCCGAGGGCCTGCTCCTGCTGACCACGGACGGCGAACTCTGCAACCGCCTGACCCATCCCCGTCACCACGTGCACAAGACCTACCACGTGCGGGTGTCTGGTCAGATTCCGACCCGGGCCCTGGGCATCATGCGCGGAGGCATGACTCTGGAGGAAGGCGAACGCCTGGCTCCGGTGGAAACACGCGTATTGTCCGAGACCCGGGGCGAAACCCTGCTGGAGATGACCCTGATCCAGGGCGTGAACCGGCAGATCCGGCGCATGTGCCGCGACTTGGGACTGTCCGTGCTGCAACTGACCCGCGTGGCCCAGGGCCCGGTGCGCCTCGGCGACCTCAAGCCGGGAACATGGCGGAAGTTGAGCGAGGAAGAGGAAACGGCCCTGCGGCGGGCCGTTGGACTGCTCTGAAACAAAACGGCCCGGGAAACCCGGGCCGTTTTGTACTTACTGCTTGGTGTTGTCCAGGATGGTCACGCCCTTGGGCGGCGTGAAGCTGAAGGCGTCGGCCGGATGCTTGTAGCCCTGCTGGAAGTTCTTCAGGGCCACGAGGTTGCCGTTGCCGTAGAAGTCCACGATGAAGACCCGCTTCACGGTGCCTTCGTCATCCACCCAGAGATAGGCCAGAACCAAGCCCGGCTCGGGCTCCTTGGGAATGAGCTTGACCTTGTTCAGTTCCAGATCCTGACCCTGCATGACGACCTTGAAGTCTTCCTTGAGGTTCGCCTGGCCGGAAAGGAAACGAATCATAGTCTTGGAGGTGAAGGCCTGATCCGAACGATAATGAATGGCCTGTCCCTCGCTCTCGATATAGTCCCAGACGGATTCCTTGCCGACCACGAGCAGTTGCTTCTCCGGGGTGAGGGTCTCCCAACGGACCAGGCCGGGATTCTGGAAGCCCATGACGCCGGAGCGCTTCTCCACCTCGCGGGTGGCGGCGTTGGTCAGTTCCTGGTCGAAGTCGGCCTGAAAGGACTTCAGCGCCTCATAGCGTTTCTGAACCTTGTCCGGCAGATCCTGAGCCAGGGCCGCGCCGGTCCAGAGCAGAACCAGGGCGGCGCAGGCGATGACGCGGAACGTTTTCATAGACAGGACTCCTTTTCAATTCAGGAGGCATGAGGTACACCCAAGTCGCCTTGAAGGCAAGGAGTACCCATGAACGCCCCCATGCCGTCACAATTGGAACGCCGCACGATCGAAGCCGAAATCATGGACCGGATGCGCGCCGAGCTGGCTTCGGAGCTGGGGGAGGACCGAGCCTTGGCCCTCCTGCGCCGCGCCTCCCAGGCGGCCGCCCGCGACGCCGGCGCGGCTTTCGCCCGCACGGCTCCCGGCGGCCCCTCCCTGGCCCACTTTCAAAGCATACTGGAGCGCTGGCGCGAGGGCAACGCCCTGGACATCGAAGACGTGCGCCTGACCGGCGGAGAACTGACCTTCTCGATCACCCGTTGCGAATACGTGGCAGCCTACCGGGCCTTGGGGCTCGGCCCCGCCATGACCGACGCGGTGTCCTGTTGCCGGGATTACGGTTTCATCGAGGGCTATTCGCCCAGGTTGTCGCTGGAGCGGAAAGAAACCATAGCTGCCGGGCATCCGGCCTGCCGCTTCCGTTTCGTCTGGAAGGACTAATCCTTGCGGATCACGGCCCGGGGCTTGGCCCCGTCCTGGGGGCCGAGGAGCCCCTCTCGCTCCATCTGTTCGATGAAACGGGCCGCGCGATTGAAGCCGATGCGGAAACGGCGCTGGATGAGCGAGATGGAAGCCTTGCCCTGGGAGATGACGAACTCCCTGGCCTCCTGATAGTGCGGGTCGTCGGCCATGCCGTTGTCGCCGCCATCCCCGTTCTCGCCTTCCACTCCCGCCTCCTTCTTCCAGTCCGCGAAGTCCACCGCGAACTCGGTCTTGGGGCAGTTTTCCTTCCAGAAATCCACCACGGCCTGACACTCGGCCTCGTCCACGAAGGCCCCGTGCATGCGTTTGAGCTTGGAGCCGCTGGGCTTGAAGAGCATGTCGCCGCGCCCCAGCAGCCGTTCCGATCCCACGGTGTCCAGGATGGTCCGCGAGTCGTGCTTGGAGGTCACCTGAAAAGAGATGCGCGTGGGGAAGTTGGCCTTGATCAGGCCGGTGACCACGTCCACGCTGGGCCGCTGCGTGGCCACGATCATATGGATGCCCGCCGCGCGGGCCAGCTGGGCCAGACGCACGATGCTCATCTCCACGTCCTTGGCTGCGGTCATCATCAGGTCCGCCAGCTCATCGATGATGATCACGAGATAGGGCATGGCCGCGAGATCAGCCAAGTCCTCGGGCCGGGAATCGCCCATGTCCCCGAGCTTCTGGTTGTAGCCCTCGATGTTGCGCACCCCCAGGCGGGCCATGCACTCGTAGCGCCGGTCCATCTCGAAGGTGGCCCACTCCAAGGCGCTCTTGGCCAGGGCCATGTCCGTAACCACCGGATGCACGAGATGGGGCATGTCGGCGTAGAGCGCCAACTCGATGCGCTTGGGGTCCACCAGAAGAAAACGCACCTGTTCGGGCGTGGCCTTGTACAGGATGGAAAGCAGGATGCCGTTGAGGCAGACGCTCTTGCCCGCGCCGGTGGCTCCGGCCACCAGCAGATGCGGCATCTTGGCCAGGTCGGCCACCTGGGGCTGGCCCTGGATGTCCTTGCCAAGGGCGATGGTCAGGGATGAGGAGGCGTCGCGGAAGGCCGGCGACTCCAAAATCTCCCGCAGGTATACGGTCTGCCGTTTGGGATTGGGAATCTCCACGCCCACCGAATCCTTGCCCGGAATGGGGGCCTCGATGCGCACGGCCGTGGCCTTGAGGGCCAGCGCGATGTCGTCGGAGAGCGAGGCGATGCGGCTGATTTTCACGCCCGGAGCCGGCTTGTACTCGAACATGGTGACCACGGGACCGGGCACCACCTGCTGGATCTCGCCCTGGACATTGAAATTCCCCAGGCACTCGGCAAGCTGCTTGGCCTGGACCTGAAGCAGCTTGGGATCGGCGCCTTCCTGAACCTTGGGAGGTACGGCCAGAAGATCGAGCCCCGGAAAGGCGACCGCCCCGCTCTTCGCGGGCTTCGGCCGGGAGGGTTTGGCGGGTTTGGGTTTCGGCTGGGGCTCGAAATCGAAGGGCCGCAGAATGGGTTCATCCTCCACCTCTTCCAATAGGGGCAATGGCTCGGGCTCATCCTCCCCCTCGGCCTCCGGCGCGGGTTCCGGCGCCGGACGCGGCTCGGCCTTGCGCGTCAGGCGCACGGCATTGCGTTTGGCCTCGCGCTCACGGCGCTCACGCCGCCGGGCCAGCCAGTCGGCGGCCAGCGAGCGCAGCCGTTTGCCCATGGCCTCCCAGGACAGGCCCAGCAGCAATTGAAGGCCTGCCAAACTGACGAAGAGCCAAAACAGGAAAGAGCCTGCCGGGCGGAGGTAGGAGCTGGTCCAGCGGATGAGGATGCCGCCAACGAAACCACCGCCGCTGATTCCGGTTCCCGGGGCGTGAGGATCGAAGAACCAGGGATGGTGCGACCAGGCCATGAGACAGAGCCAAAGGCAAAAGAACCCGGCCCATCGCCACCACGCCATGCGCAGACCGGCCATGAAGCGGCACAGCCCCAGATAAAGGAAGTAGAAGGGACAGATCAGGGCTCCCCGGCCGAAAAGATCAATGAGCAGGCCCACGAAATAGGATCCGGCGGCCCCGGTCAGATTTCTGATCTTCCAGCCCCGGGAGACGGCCTGGTTGAAAGTCGGGTCGCCGGGGTCGAAAGAGAACACGGCGAGAAACAGGAAGGCGGCCAGAAAAAGATAGGCCAGACCCACGAGTTCCCGTCTCACATTCATGCTTTGCGTGTCTCCTTGCCCGGACGAAAAGAGGCCGCGTGAGCCCGAGGGCCCCGCGACCTCTTCACGCGCCGGGCTCGCGCTCCGGTTTTCGTCTGACGCGCCGGGCTAGGCCCGGCTGATGTATTCGCCGCTGCGGGTGTCGACCTTGATGGTGTCGCCCGTGTTCACGAACAGCGGCACGTTGACCGAAATGCCCGTTTCCAGCTTGGCGGACTTGGTGGCGCCGCTCACGCGGTCGCCCTGGAGCCCAGGCTCGGTCTCGACCACCTTGAGGATCACCGAGGCGGGAACCTGCAATTCCATGAACGCGCCATTGTACAGGAGCACCTGAACCTTGTCGCCCTCCTTCACGTAGCCGCCGTTCTCTCCGACCGTGGTGGAAGAGACGTGCACCTGCTCGAAGGATTCCAGGTCCATGAACACGTAGTCCTGGCCGTCCCGGTAGAGATACTGCATCTCCTGGGTGGCCATGTCGGCCCGGCCCACCTTCTCGCCGGAACGGAAGGTCTTGTCCTCCACGCGGCCGGTGAGCATGTTGCGCATCTTGGTGCGCACCATAGCGCCGCCCTTGCCCGGCTTGAAGTGTTCGGACTCGATGATTTCGTAGGGTTTGCCGTCGATCTCGATCTTCAGACCGCGACGGAAGTCCGTGGTCGAATACATTCTCGGTTCACCTTTGGGGTTGAAGTCCCGGACCAGCCCGGGGTGTCAGCCTTTTCCACGCAGGCGCAGGCAGAGCGCCTGGACCGCCATCCCATAACCGAGAATGCCGAAACCGGCAATGACTCCGATGGAGTGCCGCCCGACAAAGCTTCGCTGGCGCAACGGTTCATCCGTACGCGCGGACAGGTTGGAAAGGTGCACCTCCACGCAGGGAATCCCGATCCAGGCCAGACAATCGCCCAGGGCCAAGCTCGTGTGGGTGTAGGCTCCGGCGTTGATCACCAGCCCGTCCACCTTGTCCTCCCAGGCCTTGGTCAGACGGTCCACGATCCCGCCCTCGAAATTGGACTGAAAGTAATCCAGGACGACATCGTCCGCTTCCTTGCCCAACAGGTCGCGGACAATGCCGGGAACGGCGTCCATGCCTTCCGAGCCGTAGATTTCCGGCTGACGGACCCCCAGGTGCCCGAGGTTGGGTCCGTTGACCACCAGGATACGCAATTTCTTCTTGGCCATTGATCCTCCGCCGCGCTTGACGCAACGGCCGTTTCACGCCACATTCCAGACGTCGGCCGGTCCGCCCGCCGCCCTACTCCTTATGAACCGAACCCTCACGATAGTCAAAACCGCCTTCTTGGCCGACCAGATGGGCGGCGTGGAATTGCCCCAGGTGGCCCTGGCCGGACGCTCCAACGTGGGCAAGTCCTCGCTGATCAACTGTCTGGCCGGCCGCCGCCAGTTGGCCAAGACCAGCGCCACCCCGGGCAAGACGCGCAGCCTGAACTACTACGAGGTCGCCCCCCAGGGCTACTGCCTGGTGGACCTGCCCGGGTACGGCTACGCCCGTTGCTCCAAGGCCGAGCGCGACAAGTGGGCCGAACTCATCGGCCTCTATCTGCGCGACAACCATCTGCTGCGCGGCGTGGCCGTGCTTCTGGACTGCCGCCTGGACCCGCAGCAGAACGACCTGACCCTCACGAGCTACCTCCAGCATCTGCGCCTGCCCATCACGGCCGTGCTGACCAAAGCCGACAAGTGCTCCCAGAAGGAACGCTCCCAGCGCCAACGCCAGTGGGGCGACCTGCTTGGCGGTGGAGAAACGCCCCTGGTATTCTCAGCCAAGACAGGCCTGGGCCGCGAGGCCCTTTGGCGGCGGCTGGACGCCCTGATCAACGTCGCAGGCGGCGCAACCACGGCTCCAGCCGAGCCTTGACCTCTTTCTCCAGGCGGGGACAGGAAATCCAAAGCAGACGACCTCCAGCCGCCAAGCCGAAGAGAATGTTGCCGAGCCAGGCCGCGATGAACGGCGGCAGAAGGCCCTTGTCGCCAGCCGTGACGCCCACGGCGTGCATTCCATACTGAACGAAGACCAGACTCAGCGACAGGCCGAGATTGAGGTAGAGATTCTCGGACCAGCTGGTCAGGGCCAGGGCCAGCAAGGCCATGATCGCTATGGAGAAGGCGTAGGAAAAGCGACTGTGCCAGGCCGTGCGCAGACGCTCCACATTGGAACCGGACTCGCGCAGTTCGTCGATGGTCTTGGACAACTGCCAGATGGGCAGCAGAGTCTGGCTCTCGCTCTGATCCGCCGCCGCGAAGGCCTTCAATTCCTGATGCAGGGGCAGGGACAGGCTGTCCTCCTGGGAGGACAGGAAGCTGGCCGTGTCCAGGATCGTGACCCCGTTCAAACTCCAGCCGCCGCTCCCGCCCTCGGCCGCGCGCGCCGACAGGATGCGGACGAGCTTCTGGCTCTCGGTGTCGAACTCGTAGACGGTGACCCCGGTGGCCTGATTTCGCGCCACCACGCCCTCGTCCATTTCCACGATGTACGCGCCGTCCCGGAACCAAAGGTTCTTCAGGGTCAGCTTGTCCATCTGCTTCTTGCGCACGTCCTCCTTCCATATCCGGCCGGCCTCGCGTTCGCCGTACACGCCCAGCACCTGGGAGAAGCCGAACTGCACGAGGCTCCAGGCCAAGGCGTAGATCAGGAAGAAACGCGTGAACCATGACGGCGACAGTCCCCCGGCCCGCAGGGCCATGAGTTCCCGGCTGCGCGAGAGCAGGCCGAGCTGCACCACCAGGGCCAGCAGGAACACGGCGGGCAGGATCTGGGAGAGGATCACCGGCAGCTTGACCGCGAAATAGGTCAGGATGGAACCCAGGCCCAGACCGGCGGACACGAAGTCGTCCACCCGGTCGAAGAGATCGGAGAGCAGATAAATGCCCGTGCCCACGCAGAGGCACATGAGGATCAAAAACAGGTTCTGCCGCGCCAGATAGCGGCCCAGCACTCCGAAGACGCGGCCCGTCACGCGGTCCTCCGGCGCAGCCGCAGGTGGGCCAGACGCTCCACGAACTGCCCGGCGCGTTCATGCTGGGCCAGCCAAAGGAAGCCGCCGCCCACGCCGAGAAAGAGGATGTTGGGACTCCAGAGCGCCAGGACCGGAGGCAGGGTGCCCGCCTCGGCCAGACTCACCCCCAGGGAAAACAAGGAGTAATAGACCAGAAACAGGCCCAACGAAAGGACGAGGCCGTACTGGCTCTTGAGTCCCCGAAACACGCAGGCCGTGGGCAGGGCGAACAGGCCGAGCACGAGGCAGGCCAGGGGCAGGGCCAGACGCTTGTGGAGTTCGACGACCACCTTCTTGCGCGGGAAGCGGACGGCCTCGGGGGAGTCTGGAGGCGCATCCCGCAGGGCCAGGAGCTTGGCGAAGGACATCTCGCTGGGTCTGCTGTCGCCGGTGCGCATGCCGGTCAGCAGCGAGGCCAGGGGCAGACGGAGGGAATAGGCCCCGAAATGCAGGATGTCCAACTGTTGGCCCACCCGGCGAAAGATGCGGCCGTTCTTGAAATCAACGGCCAGGCGGCCTTCGTCGGGCTCGGTGCGGATGGTCGCCTCCGGGGCCACGATGGCCACGGTCACGTCCTTGCGCGTCTTGTCCTGAACGAAGACGAACTTGAGTCGTCCGGTGTCGTTGTCCACTTGGTGGGCATAGAACGTCAGGCCCAGGAAGTCCCGGTTGAAGGTGCCCGCCTGCAGGGCCAGCCGTGTGCGGGTCTGCACGAAGTCCACCAGGGTGCGCCGGAAGTTGTCCATGCCCCAGGACAGGCCCCAGAAGGAACAGACCAGCCCCAGGCAGGCGCAGACCAGGCCGAAGGCCAGGGGCGCGGGAAGCAGCTGATACAGGCTCACCCCTCCGGCCTTGAGCGCTGTCAGTTCCTTGTCCGTGCTCATGCGGAGAAAGGTCAGGAAGACCGAAAGCATACAGGCGATGGGCAGCAGCAGGACCAGGAAGAACGGCGTGAGATAGAGGAAGATGAGCGCGAGATCGATCACGCCCAGGCTCTGGCCCAACAGCATCTCGCGCAGTTGCAGCAGGCGGCCGATGAGAATGAGGCCCAGCAGGCAGCCCACGGCCAAGCCGAAGATCGCCAGCAGCTCCTTGAAAATGTGACGATGAAGCAGCTTCAGCAAGCGTCCGGCCGGGGGTTGGGATGTTCCCTGAAGAAACGGTGCAGGAAGTCTTCGTCGGCGGGGCCGAGGTTGAAGCGCTGTCCGGCCTCCTCGATGAGCCGGGCGGGCTTGGCCTCGGGACGCTCCCGCATCTGTTCGCAGATCCAGGCAATGGCCTTCTTGGCCAGTTCGCTTTGAGGCATCACGGTGGTCATTGCGGCTCCTTGCCCCGCGATCGCGGAGAACGTCCTGGAGATACACCAGCCTCCCGGCCCTGGCAACTTGCCAATCCCAGCGCCTTCCTATAGCCAGGGGCAGCGGCAACGGCCGCTGAAGGAGCATGAAGCAATGGCGCCCTGGTACATCGCCGTCATCCTGGGACTGCTGGAGGGCCTGACGGAATTCCTGCCCGTGTCCAGCACCGGGCACCTCATCCTGGCCGGGCATCTGCTCGACTTCACCGGCCCCAAGGCCGACACGTTCGACATCGCCATCCAGCTCGGGGCCATCCTGGCCGTGGTCGTGCTCTACCGCGACCGCTTCTGGGGCCTCCTCCGCCCCCATCCCCTGCGCCGCTTTTCCGGTCGGCGCGGCATCCTGCTCCTGTTCCTGACCACCCTGCCCGCCCTGGTCTTCGGCTTCCTGACCCACGGGCTCATCAAGCGCTACCTGTTCGGGCCCATGACAGTGGCCCTGGCCCTGTTCGTCGGTGCCCTGTTCATCCTGGCCGTGGAGCTGCGCCGCCGCAGACCCCGGACCTACGCCCTGGACGAGATCGGCCCGGGCCTGGCCCTGGGCATCGGCCTGTTCCAGTGCCTGGCCCTCTGGCCCGGCTTCTCCCGCGCCGGAGCCACGATCATGGGGGCCATGATCCTGGGCGCGGAACGCAAGACGGCCGCCGAGTATTCCTTCTTGGCCGCCGTGCCCGTCATGTGCGCGGCCGTGGGTTACGATCTGCTCAAGAGCTGGCGGCTGCTTGATACCGGAGACCTGCTTTTTCTCGGCATCGGCTTCGCCGTATCCTTCATCTCGGCCTGGGCTGCGGTGAAGACCTTCATCGGCATGCTCTCGCGCTTCACCCTGCGGCCCTTCGCCTGGTATCGGCTGGCCCTGGCCCCGCTGGTCTGGTTGTTCTGGAAGCCCTAAGGCCCGACGCTCGGAAAGTGCCCACAAAGCCCTTGCCAAGCAGGTCAAGAATAGATATACAGCGTTTCCCGCTTCGGCGGACACCGTGGCGAGGTAGCTCAGGTGGTTAGAGCATGCGGCTCATATCCGCAGTGTCGGAGGTTCAAGTCCTCTCCTCGCTACCACGAAGAACAAGGCCCCGGATTCCGGGGCCTTTTCTTTTTCCATCACCCTTGCCGCACGACCGCCGGGCTCCCGGAATCCCTTGCCAAGCGGCCGGTCGGCCTTATATGCAGGGAAGACGTTCTTTGACATGGGGGCGCACTGGTTTCGACGGGGATGGTTGAAGCCGGAATCGCAGGTCGAGGTTGGTCGATGGCCTCGTAAAAATCGACCACGCACACAAGTGCCAACGACTACGACTACGCCATGGCCGCCTAATAAGCAGTCAAGGCAGGTCTCCAATGAGAGACCCGTTTCCCCGGCCGACGCCTGGTAGGCCGAAGGAAACGCCGACGCTCCGGGCTGGCGGAATCCGGTTGTTCATCCCGGTGACCGCGAGAACTCTGATGAACTGGCCCGAGGGCCGCCCGGACAGGGGCAATCCCAAGGGCGAGAACTTCAAACCTGTCCTAAACCTGTAGACGTTTCGTGCTGAGCGTTCTCGGACGGGGGTTCGATTCCCCCCGCCTCCACCAA
>Ga0228536_1000853_pt1 | contig 42504 bp, 42 predicted proteins | sample SJ1Smetagenome_FD_168611 | JGI IMG/M metagenome (GOLD analysis project Ga0228536, IMG submission 168611) | Enriched culture of PCE-dechlorinating microbial communities from Ithaca, New York, USA - SJ1.S | ecosystem: Engineered > Modeled > Simulated communities (microbial... > Unclassified...
CCGCGCTGGCGATCAGGGGAACGTTCCCCATGTTCTCCGCCCCCGAGGCGATCACGACCTCGGCGTCCCCGGACTTGATGGCCCGGTAGCCCAGGCGCATCCCCGTCATGGAGGAGCAGCAGGCCCGATCGATGGTCAGGGAGATGTTGCTCTCCGGAAATCCGGCCAACAGCGTGATCTGCCGGGCCGGAACGTTCGTGTAAATGGCGTATTCCGCGGGAATGCAGGTCCCGTAATACACCTCGTCCACCTTCGCCGGGTCGAGGCCGATCCGGCGGACGACTTCCTGGAGCACCTTGACCCCCAGGTCGATGCTCAAAATGGACCGCAAAACGCCGTCGAACCGCCCGAAGGGCGTCCGAACCGCGCTGACAATGACTACGTCGTTGGGTTGCATGGGTTGTAAGTACCTTTCTATATTTTTTTATTCTATCCCCGTACACCGGCGGTGACTCCGCCCGGTCACTGGGCATGACCCGGGAGGGGGACTTCCCTCGCGCTCAGAAGCGTTTTTTCGACCCTGCAACGTCTCGCTCCGCTGCAAAGTCATAACTCGCGCCCGAGGGCGCTCAGACAGATGACTTTGCGGGCGCTTCGCTGCGACGGCAGGGTACCCCGAAAAAGCCGCTATTCGCGCTCCGGGAAGCCCCCTCTCCCCGACCAACGTTCGCGGGGGCGAAACCGGGGATTTCCAGGGGAGCAATTGGAACGTCCCTGCCGGAAGCATGTAACGGGCTATTCTAAAATGCCCGGATGCAAGGCCCCTGTTTTTTATTCTTTCCCCGTACATCTGCGGGGGCTCCGCCCGGCCACAGGGGTTGACCCGGGAGGGGGGCTTCCCTCGCGCTCAGAAGCGTTTTTTCGACCCTGCAACGTCTCGCTCCGCTGCAAAGTCATAACTCGCGCCCAGGGGCGCTCAGACAGATGACTTTGCGGACGCTTCGCTGCGACGGCAGGGTGCCCCGAAAAAGCCGCTATTCGCGCTCCGGGAAGCCACCCCTCCCCGACGGACGTTTGCGGGGGCGCGACCGGGGGTTCCCAGAGGAGCAATTGGAAAACGTTTCCGTACCCCAGGCTCTTCGGTTTCAGAAGGCGAAGAGTGGAAACGTTTTCGCGACGGCGGGAGCCCCCGTGGCAGCCCCCGAGCCGCGAGTTTTGTTTCAAAGAGCATCTCGCCGACGTTGCTGAAAAAAGCCGCAGACAAGGCGCGCGAGCCCCGAGGAGAGAGACGTACTTTTTTCGTACGTCGCAACGACGAGGGGTGAAGCGCAACGCCGTATCCGGCTTTTTTCAGAGTCGGCCCTACCGGATACCGAAGTCCTTGCCCAATATCTCTCCCGCACAGATCACGCCCGAGGCGATGGCGCAGTCCATGGCCACGCCGTAGCCCTTGGCGGTGTCGCCGGCGAAGAAGAGACCCTTCACGTGCTCCGACCGGACAGGCACCTTCTGGGTCCCCGCCTGGTTGATGCTCTTGGCGACGCCTTCCAGCTTCCAGCAGACCAGGTCGAGCTTCCAGTCGATGCTCTTTTTGAAGCCGGGGTAGATCTCCTCCATGAACTCAGGAAGCCGCGCGACGATCTTCTTCACGAGCGCGGGATTCCGGGACTCCTTCTCCGTCAGGGGCAGATAGGCCGTGTACAGGTATTTTCCGGCCGGGGCCACCGACGGGTCCACGGCGGACTGGATGTTCCAGCAGATGTACACGTCGTAGTCGAAACCCTCCGACTTGGGGAGGATGCAGGTGTTCTTGAGGCCCATCTTCGCCTCTTCCTCGGGCATGACGAGCTTGTTGAGACCCATGTAGGGGGCGTAGCTGCCGTAGCCGTACATGGACTCGACCTTCGTCGACCAGGCCTCGGGGAAGTACTTCCGGTCGATGACCTTGAAGGTGTGCTGGGCGGGGATGTTGCTGACCACCGTGTCGGCCAGGAACGTCTCTTCCCCGGCGGGGGTCTCGACCCGGACGCCGGTCACCTTGCCGCCGTCCACCTTGATCTCGAGGACCTTGGACTGGTAGCTGACCTCGCCGCCGAACCCCTTGAGCTTCTCAACGATGGCCTTGGACCACTCCATCGTGCCGTTGCCGACAAACCCGCCGACCCAGCCCAGGACGTTCCGGGCCAGCTTGGGGCCGAAGGCGTGCTTGAAGTAACGGAAGATGTCCCCCATGGAGATGTCCTTGGGGTCGTTGATGGTAGAGAAGAGGGTACCCACGGAGTGCAGGTGGTCGAAGAGGATATCGCTCTTCGTGATGCCTTTTTCCTCGGCCCATTGCTGGAAGGAGACCTTCTCCAGGCGGTCGATTTCCTCTTCCGGGAGGCCGTAGGCCTCGTAATAGAAGGCCAGGAAGGGGATCTTCATCTCCTTGCCGATCTTCTTGAGCTGCGGGTCCACGAAGGTCCCGGCGACGTCGCGGTAGAGCGTTCCCTTGAAATAGTTTCCGTACATGGCACCGTGCTTCGCCACTTCCGGGAGCCCGCCGATCAGGTCCTCGAAGTCCAGCATGTAGCCGGCCCCGTTGGCGCTGATGGCGTGATAGCCGATGTCGAGGGTGTATCCGTCGAGCATCCGGTCCGCCAGGATCTTCTCGATCGCCGGGTCGGAGTCCGCGATGTAGGTGAACTGAGAGGCCAGGACCTTCTTGTACCAGTCGAGCCCCTTGTCGGCGATTTCCTTCCCCTGGATGGAGAGGGCCCGTCCCCCCGGGCGGTCGAGCTGCTCCAGGACGAGGACCTTCTTGCCTTCCTTGGCGAGCAGGGTGGCCACGGAGAGCCCTCCGACCCCCGCGCCGATCACGATGGCGTCGTATTTTTTTTCTGCTGTCATGACTATCCTTTCCTTTCTATGTTGTATGGCTTGTTACAGGACCATGAATTCGTGGAGCAGCTCCCCCTGGACGGAGTCCTTCTTCCCGTCGATCTCGATATCCATCTTGTAGTCGCCGAGGAACCGGAAATAGTACTGGTCCCAGGCGGCTGCCTTGGGAAGCTGCATGGTTTCCACGAGCCGGGTCGTGTCGATGGCCAGTTTCATCTTCACGCCCAGGTTGTTGGTTGTGATCACGAGGCTCTTTGCGTACTCCTGTCCGATCTTGGGCTCCTTCGTGAAGTTGCCGAGCTCCGTGTGCATGATGTTCGTCGAGAGAACGATCTCATTGCCCCTGGCGATGAGCAGGGGTGCGAAGATGGGCGCTTCGGGGTCCCGCGGCAGCACCCACCCGTAGTCGAGGCAATAGTCGCCGTTGTGGATGCGTCCCCAGTACCAGGACGAGCAGATCTCGTGCATCCGGGCGTTCCCCCAGTTGTGGTCGTGATAGGCGGCCCCCTTCACGGGGATCGTCCCTTCCTTCATGTACAGCTCGCCCTCGACCTCCGCGTAGGGCACGGGAACGACCCAGCCGGCCACCTTTCCCGTCTCCTCATTCTTGTAGTTGAACCCCGTTCCGAGCTTCCAGCCGGGTACGACGTTCTTGAGGACGAGCCTCGCGCCCACCTTGTTAATGATCATGGACAGCTCGTACCGGCCGCCGCCCAAGTCCTTGAGCCAGCTGTCCCCCATGCGGACGTCGCACCAGTCGGGACCGGCGTACGTCTCCTCGGGCTTCCACACGGCGTAGCGCGCCGTCTGTGTCCCGTCGGGGCGGTAGATCATCAGCTGGGTCGTGGGGATGATGGGGTTCATGAACTGGTTCCGGTAGTGGTACGTGAGCACCATGTGGTAGCCGTTGTCGAAGGAGCAGTCCACGTACCACCATTCATAGTAGTCGCCTTCCGTGTAGATGTGGCTGGCGTCGTCCCGGCGCTGGTAATTCGCGGGATTCCGCTCCGCGCCGGGAACACCGTCGAAGGAGGCCAGGAAACATCGTTTTTCTTTTTCTTCCATGGGTTCTCTCCTTTTCCTCAGAGGGGTTTGAAGTATTGAATGTCGAGGATGTTCCCCTTGCGGTCCTTCGCGAACACGGGCTGGACCCGCATGCCGATCGTGACCTCACCGAACTCGACCTCGTCGAGGAAATGAGCCATGCCCGTGTCGGCACCGTCGAGGCGGATCACGGCGTAGATGAACGGTGCCGGCCTCGGATGGATCGGCTCGGCATAGGTCACGAGGGTGAAGGTCTCCACTGTCCCCAAGGGGCCGATCTCGACCACGTCCTTCAGCTCGCTGAAGCAGAAGGTGCATATGGACCGGGGGGGCCAGAAGACCTTGTTGCAGGCCTTGCAGGGCGACCCGAGAAGTTTCTTCCGGTCCCGGAGAGCCGTGTAGAAGCGGCTTCCTGCCTTGCCGGCCCAGTAGTTTCCATGGGCCGTCAGGTGCTGGTCCACTTCGAAGGGTTTGTATTCCGTCTTGTTTTCCATGGTGTCATTCCTCCCCTTCAGCGCGATTTCGTTTGGGGCTTTTTCTGCCCAGGCAGGGGCTCGATGTAGCGGATGTCGCTCAGGTCGCCGATCCGCTCCTCCTTCGGGCGCAGGACCAGCCGGCAGCGCATGCCCACCCAGACCTTGTCCATGTCGGGCTCGACCTCCACCATGTGGTCCAGGACCGACGTGGCGCCGTCCAGCCGGACGGAGCCGTAGACGAAAGGCGGTTCATGGGGCTTGCCGGTGGTCGGGTCCGTCAGGGGCAGGTACATGATGGTGAAGTTCATCAGGGTCCCCTCGTGGGGCAGCTCGACCCACTTTTCATTTTTCACGTGGCACTCCGCGCAGACGATCCGCGGCGGCAGCTGGACCCGTTTGCATTTCGGGCATTCCACCGCAAAAATCCTGCCGCTGTCCCGAAGCTCCGTGAGGCACTTGGTCATGTACTCGCCCGCGGCGAATTTGTATGGCACATCCACCGTCATGGGGATGGAGATCCATTCTTTGTCTTTTGTCGCCATGGTATCCTCCTCAATCATCCAGAGTCTTGGACAGGGCCGTCATGACCGTCCAGTTGGTGCCGCCGTAGGCCGTCGTCAGGGCCCGGCGCACATCCCTGGGCACCTGGTGCTCCCCGGCATCTCCCCGGATCTGCAGGGCCGCCTCCCAGACGCGGAGCATGGCCGAGGCGCCGATGCAGTTCGTCGAGAGGACGCCGCCGGAGGGATTGACGGGAATCGGCCCGTCAATGTTCGTCTTGCCCTGTTCGATCAGCCGGAAACCCTCGCCGGGGCCGCAGAGACCCAGGTCCTCATACCAGATCAGCTCCGCCCAGGTCGCCGGCTCGTAGATCTCGAACACGTCGAAGTACTTCGCCGGGTCGTCCACACCAAGTTTCCGGTAAAGGCGGCCGGCGCAGGCCCTGGAGAAGATCAGGCGCTTCGTCTTCACGTCCCGCCAGTCCAGCTCGAACTGTTCGTTGTGGGCCGTGTCCATGGCCCGGATCCAGACGGGCTTTTTGCACCGGGACTTCGCCGTCTTCTCGTCCGCCAGGATCATGGCGCAGGCGCCGTTGGAGGCGGGGCACATGTCGAGCATCCGGATGGGCCAGGCCAGCATCCGGGAGTTGAGGGCGTCCTCGATGGTGATGTCGAGCTTCAGATGGGCATACTTGTTTTTCCGGGCGTTCTGCCGGGCCTTGACGGCCACCATGGCGGAATGCTCCTCCGTGGCGCCCCAGTTGGCGATGTAGGAGGATCCCATCATGGCGAAGTAACCCACGGCCGCACCGGCCATGGAGCGGCCCCAGAGGGGATTGGCGACGCCGCTCAGGATGGCTCCCGTGTCGCCCTCCTCCTGCTTCTCGAAGCCGATGCAGAGGACCTTGTCGAAGAGCCCGCTGGCTACATGGTGGGCCCCGGCGCAGACCGCCGTGGCGCCCACGGTTCCCCCCGTGGTGATCTTGACGCCCTGTTTCCCGTAGGCTCCCGTCCCGTGAACAAGCCAGCAGTCCGTCAGGTGGACGCCTTCGAAGAACTCCATATTACCCAGGATGACCAGGTCGATCTCGTCCATGGTCATGCGGGCGTCCTTCAGCGCGGCGCGGACCGCCTCGTTGACCATTTCCGCCTGGTCCACATCGTGGCGGCGCGCCGCATGGCAGGTCTGGCCGCCGCCGATGATGGCTACATTTCGTTTCATGGCTTACCTCCGTCCTTCAGTTGCCGAGTACGACGACGCACTGGTGCTGGCCGCAGAATCCCGTGTGACCCTGGGCGACGACGATGTTCGCACCCTTGACCTGGCGCTCTCCCGCCTCTCCGCGGAGCTGGAGAACCGCTTCCGCCACCCGGTTCAGCCCCGCCACGTTGGTGGGAACCCCCGACAGGAGACCTCCCGAGGCATTGACGGGGAGTTTGCCGCCGATGGCGGTGGCGCCGGAGGCGGTGAACCGCCCGGCCTCCCCGCGGTCGCAGAGGCCGAGCCCTTCCAGCCAGAGGAGCTCCTGGTAGGAGAACTCGTCGCCCACTTCCGCCAAATCCACGGAACGCCGGGGATTCTTGATGCCGGCCATGGCATAGGCGCGGCCGGCGGCCCTCTCCAGGGCGAAATTGTCCGCCAGGTCCCGGTCGCCCAGGTAGTGGGCGTCGTAGCAGGTCCCGACTCCGAGGATCCAGACGGGCTTGTCGGTGATCTTCCGGGCCCTCTCCTCCGAGGCGAGGATCATAGCCACCGCCCCGTCGGTGTCCGGTGCGATGTCGAGCTTGTGCAGCGGGGGGGCCACAGCGGGGGAGGAGAGGACGTCGGCGACGGTGAGATCGCCGGACTGGGAGGCGCAGGGATTGCGCTTCGCGTTGGCCAGGTTCTTCACAACAACCCGGGCCGCGTCCTCCCGTGTGATGCCGTACTTGTACATGTATCGCCGGGCCTGGAGGGCCGCGGCGGAGGTGAAGTCGAATCCGAGCATCCTTGTGTAGATGGGGTCGAAAGCGACGTTGTTGACGATGTTGCGGTTGGTCTGGGACATCTTGGTGTGGGCCATGATCAGCGTACAGGAACATTCCCCGGAGAGAATTCCGACGGCCCCGTAGAAGACGGCCGTCGAGCCGTCCATGGCCATCTTTTCCTCCGCCCGGAGATGTCCGCCGATGACGTCGGTGATGCCGATGTCCGATATGGTTTGGCCGTCCCAGATGTCGTGAGAACAGCTGATGGCGCTGTCTATGTCCCCGGGCAGGGCCAGTCCCGTGTCCTTGAGAACCTGGGAGATGGCCTCGTAGGCCATCTCTCCGTAGTTGACGTCGGGCCGCTTCGGCGCGAAGCGGGTCTGGGCCACGCCCACAATGGCGACTCGTTCGGTCATGCCTGCCTCCTTCACCGGCGGCCTGCCGTGTCTCTGCCGGAGCGGCGGAGACGGCGCCGGGACGCCGGTCGTGCAAAGATGCCCCGGTGCGCGCGCTTTCACGGGCGCACCGGGGGCAAAGATAGATGGTCTTTCTCTATAGCCGCTCGAAAATCGTTGCGATTCCCTGGCCTCCGCCGATGCAGAGCGTGGCCAGCCCGTAGCGCCCGCCGGTCCTCTGCAGGTGCTTGAGAACCGCCAGGGCGAGGCGGCCGCCGCTCATGCCGTTGGGGTGTCCGAAGGCGATGGCGCCCCCGTAGGGGTTCCACTTTTCCGGATCGACGGCATGGCCGTTCTTCTTCAGCTCCTTCATGACGGCCAGGGTCTGGGAGGCGAAGGCCTCGTTGCATTCCACGATTTCCATGTCCGACAGTTTCAGGCCGGCCCGGTCCAGGGCCTTCGGAATGGCATAGGCCGGTCCGATGCCCATGTATTTCGGCTCCACGCCGGCCAGGGCGCAGGTGATGAAGCGGCCCAGGGGCTTGAGTCCCAGGGATTCGCATGTTCCCTTTTCCATGAGCAGGAGGGCCACGCCCCCGTCGTTCATGCCCGAGGAACTCCCGGCGGTGACGGTGCCGCCTTTCTTGAAGACGGGTTTGAGTGACGCCAGCTTCTCCAGCGTCGTCGCCCGGGGATGCTCGTCCCGGTCAAAAACGACGGGATCGCCCTTCCGCTGGGGGATCGTGACGGGAACGATCTCGTCCTTGAAATACCCCGCCTCGATGGCTTTGATGGCCAGGGTCTGGCTCCGGAGCCCAAATACGTCCTGCTCCTCCCGGGAGATGCCCCACTCCTCCGCCAGGATCTCCGCCACGATTCCCATGGGGGCGTTCGTCTCCGGCGTCGGGCCGACTTCCTTGGTGATGAAGGCGTTGGGTGCCAGGGAGAAGGGGACCTTCTGGCGCTCCATCAGGTACGGCGCGTTGCTCCAGCTTTCGCATCCGCCGGCGATGTAGGTGTCGCCGAATCCCGCCAGGATGGCCATGGCGGCGGAATTGACGGTCTGCAGGGCCGATCCGCACTGCCGCTCCACCGTCTGGGCCGTCACGGTGACGGGGAATCCCGCCTTCAGGACCGCCCAGCGGGCGATGTTGACGGCGGCGTTGTTCGTGCAGGCGTGGCCGATGAGGACGTCCTCCACGATGGCCGGGTCGATCTTGGTTTTTTCAATGAGGCCTTTGAGGGCGAAGGCGGCCAGCTCCTCGGGGCGGAACCCGGAGAGAGCGCCGCCCATCCGGCCGATGGGCGTCCGGACGCCGTCGACGATGTATACTTCTCTCATTTCCAATCCTCCTTACTTGCCCGTGAAGGCGGGCTTCCTCTTCTCCAGGAAGGCGTTCATGCCCTCGACGCGGTCCTGCGACCCGAAGCACAGGCTGAAACAGCGCGCCTCGATGGAGAGACCCGTCCGGAGGTCCGCCTGGACGCCCATGTTGATCGCTTCCTTGCCCATGGCCAGGGCGATGGGGCTCTTGGAAGCGATGCGCTTTGCCAGCTTCGCCACGGCGTCGTCCAGTTCCGCCTTCGGGACCAGCATGTCCACCAGTCCGATGCGGTAGGCCTCCTCGGCCTTGATGTGCTCGCCCGACAGGACCAGCTTTTTCGCCATGCCGACTCCTACGATGCGGGGCAGGCGCTGGGTTCCGCCGTACCCGGGGATGATGCCCAGGTTGATCTCCGGGACGCCCATGATGGCCGTGTCGGCGGCGACGCGGATGTCGCAGCACAGGGCCAGCTCGGTGCCGCCGCCCAGGGCGATGCCGTTGATCCGGGCGATGACGGGCTTCCGGAAGTGCTCGATGTTCCAGGTGATCTGCTGCCCCTCCGGAAGGGTGTGGAGGACGTCCAGGTAGCCCGCCCCCTTGGCCATGACGGAGATGTCCCCTCCCGCCACGAAGGCCTTGTCGCCAGAGCCGGTGAGGACGACCACGCGGATCGCGTCGTCCACGGCGATGCCGTCCAGGGCATCCTGGATCTCCAGCATGGTCTCGTAGCGGATGGCGTTGAGCACTTCCGGCCGGTTGATGGCGATCGTCGCCACGGCCCCGTCCTTCGTTACAATGATGTCTTTGTACTCCATAGGATGATCCTTTCTTTCCGTAACTGAATTTTCTTCTTCATCCGTTTCGCCGCCGGTCCGGGGGAAGCGTCCGTCTTGCCCGCGGAACTGGACGGAGCCGGTTCAGAAAACCTTGAAGGGTTTCTTCGTCCCGTCCGGCAGGTAGTCATAGAAGCCCTTGCCGTTCTTGAATCCCAGGCGGCCCGCCTCGATCATCTTGCGGTACAGGATGTTCAGCTTGTCCGCCTCGGAATGGGTGTACTCGAAGACCGAATCCTGGGCCATCTGGATGACATCGAAGCCGCCGAAGTCCGCCAGCTCGCAGGGCCCCATGGGATGTCCCGCACCCAGCTTCATGGCCGTGTCGATGTCCTCCGCCGTGGCGGTCCCCTCGAGGACCATCTGGGCGGCCGTCATGTAGAGGGGGCCCAGCAGGCGGTTCACGATGAACCCGGGCGTGTCCTTGACCTTGATCGGGGTCTTTCCCAGGCGCTTCATCGTGTCCATGGCGATCTCCACGGTCTTGTCCGCCACGCCGACGGGGCAGATGATCTCGACAAGCTTCATCACCGCGGCGGGATTGAAGAAGTGGGTTCCCACGACCTGGTCCTTCCGGTTGGTCGCTCCCGCCACGGCCGTGACCGACAGGACGGAGGTGTTTGTGGCCAGGATCGTCTCGGGCTTGCAGAGCTTGTCCAGCTCCGCGAAGATCTTCTTCTTCAGGTCCAGGTTCTCCGGGACGGCCTCGATGACGAAGTCGGCGTCCTTCACGGCTTCGGCGAGATCCGTGGAGGTTTTCAGGCGTCCCAGGATGGCTTTCATCTGGTCTTCCGCCAGTTTCCCCTTTGCAACCCGCTTGGCGAGGCTCTTCTGGATCCGGGCGGCTCCCTTCTCGACGAACTCCGTGCTGACGTCGTAGAGAACTGCGTCAAAACCCGCCTGGACGGCGGCCTGGGCGATGCCGTGGCCCATGGTTCCGGCTCCCAGAACGGTGAATTTTTTTACTTCCATGATGATGACTCCTTTCTTGGGTTATCCGTTCCCGTCCGCTCGGGTGGAACGGGCTGTTTCGGGCGCCCCCCTGCGGATGAAGGGCGGAAGGCGGCTCCGGAGGGGTGGAGACCGGTCCTTCCCTCCCTTTCATCCAAGGAGAATGGCGCAAAAATCTCGTTTGTGGATCAGGCCGTCTTCTCAAACTCCTTTTTGATTTCCTCGTAGAGGTCGAGCTTCTTCACCTTGCCCAGCAGGGTGAGGGGAAGCTGGGCCCGGAAAATGACGTCCTCGGGGATCTTGTAGTTCGCCAGCCTGTCCTTGAGGAACTCCCGGATGCCCTCAGCCGTCGGGCTCGTCCCCGGCTTCGGCATGATGTAGGCGCGGCCCACCTCGCCCATGACGGGATCGGGCCTCCCGACGACGGCGCTCATCAGGACGTCGGGATGCTTTGCCAGGGCCTCCTCCACCTCCGGCGGGTAGACGTTCTCGCCTCCGCGGATGAACATTTCCTTTTTCCGGCCCACGATGACGAGGGAGTCGTCCTCTTCGAGGCGGCCCATGTCGCCGGTGTGAAAGTATCCCTTGTCGTCGAAGACCCGCCGGTCCTCGTCGGGCCGCCTCCAGTAGCCCTTCATCACGGGTTCGCCCTTGATGGCGATCTCGCCCACCTCGCCCTGGGGGAGGATGGTGTTCCGCTCGTCCATGATGACGAGGTCCACCCCGGGGATGGCCCGGCCGACGGCGTATTTCAGCTTCTCCTCGCCGTGGTCCGGGTGGGTGAAGGTGACAGCGCCGCTCACCTCGGTGAGCCCGTAGGCGTTCCGGGGCATGACGCCCATCTTTCCCCGGATCGCCAGGATCAGCTCCGATGGGCAGGGCTGGCTGGAGACGATGGCCACCTGGATGGACGTCAGGCTGTATTTCTCCACGTTCGGGTTCAGGAGCTCCAGGGCGTACTGGGCCGGCACCTGACCGATCACGGTGATCTTCTCCTTATCGATGATCTTGAGGGTCTCCTCGGGGTTGAACATGTCCATCATGACGAGGGTGTTGCCCGCGTTCAGGCAGGCGATGACGGCCATGACGGCTCCCCCGACGTGGTTCAGCGGGATGTTCAGGAGGAGCCGATGGTCTCCGGAGAAGCCGGTGCTGGCGATCTGGCCGTCGGTATAGGAGATCAGATTCCGGTGGGTCAAAACGGAGGCCTTGGGCACGCCGGTGGTTCCGGACGTGTAGATGAACAGGGTCGGATCGTCCGGCTGCACGGCTGATTTCGCCTTCGTCAGATCCGGTCCCGGATCGGAGAGGAAATCATCGTACGGAATCATTCCGGCCGCGGCCTTGTCGCGCTCCAGGATCACGACCTGCCGGAGGGAGGAGAGCTCGCTCCGGACGGAGGCCAGGCCCTGAAGGAAGTCCAGTCCCAGGAATCCCGCCGTCATGGCGAGGACGGAGATCCCGGCGTCGTCGACGACGAAGCGGACCTCCTGGGGCGTGAAGCGCCAGCTCACGGGGACCGCCACGGCGCCGATCTTTGCCGCTCCGAGGTAGAGAAAGACATTTTCCGGCCAGTTGGGGATGTAGATGCCGATCCGGTCCCCCTTCCGGACCCCGAGCCGGAGGAGCCCCGCGGCAACGCGGTCCGTCTGTTCGTCGTAATCCCGGAATGTAAAGCGCCGGTCCTGGAAGACAAGGGCTTCCCGGTTTGGACGTTCCGTAGCGTATTTTTTGAGAAAATCTCCCAGCACCATGATTTTGCCCTCCTTTTGTCTGGCTCCCTGCATGGATGTCGGTTGGTTTCCCCTTATCGTCCCGGTGCGGACGGGCGCTCCTGTTGTGGAGCAACCCGCCCGCCGGGAAGGATCGTTTCCGCCGGCGCCGCCCTGCACGTTCGCCCTTCCGCTGTCTCAAACCCCGCGCCTTGGGGGGAAACGGTTGCGCCGGAGACCGGACGTCCGTTTCCCCCGCCGGCCGGGGACGGGAGGCGATGGCGTCGCCTTTTATTCCTTGGGCCGCTGGTCGACGATCCGGGTGGCCTTCAGGGTCTGGCCCGGATTGAAGATCTCCGCAAACGGCACGAACTCCACCTTCGGTGTCAGCTCCACGGCCCGCTTGACTTTCTCTTTCAGCTCCCCTTCCATCCTCGCCTTGTCCACGCCCTCATCGGCCCCGACCTTCAGGATCAGGAGGTCCATGGAGTAGGGATCGTCGGCCTTTTCCTTGGTGACGATGAACTGGTACTCGATGACGCCCGGGGTGTTGGCCACGGCGTCCCGCATGGTCTCCGGGTTGATGAGGGTCCCCTTGACCTTCATGAGCTCGCTGGTCCGGGTTCCGTAGGTGCTGCCCACGGTCGTCACGATCCGCTGGTCGTTGCGGCCGCAGATGGGGCAGGGCTCGTTCGTGATGGCGACGATGTCGCCCACGAGGTAGCGCAGCAGGCAGGTGCCCCGGCGGTCCAGGTGGGTGATGCACAGGAGCCCCGGCTCCCCGTCGGGTTTGCGCTTCCCGTTCTCGTCCACGGCCTCGAAGTAGTACATCTGGGGCACCCCGCAGTGGGCCCCGCCCAGCTCCGCGCACTCCTGGAAGGCCGTCTGGCTTTCGGTGAACCCGAAGGCGTTGCTGATGAAGACCTCGCCTGCCCCCATCTTCTGGAGGCGCTTGCGCATGTCGTCCCGCATCCCCTTGGGCACCGCCTCGCCCAGGGCCTGAATCTTGTTGATCCGGGAGAGATCGCGCCCCTGTTCCTCCGCGGTCATGATGAGCCGCCGGATGTAGGAAGCGATCCCCGAGAGGGCGTTGACCTTTTTCTTTTCGATGTCCTCGATGGCCTGCTGCATGGAGCGGTGGATGCTATACGGGAATCCGGGCAACGGCGCGCCGGTGAAGCCCCAGCACATCGTCATCCCCACGGCGGAGGCGAAGTGGACCGTCTTGTAGTACCCGATGTGGGGAATGAAGTGGAACGGGAAGAGGTTCATGAGGATGTCGTCGGGCTCGAGGTAACAGATCTTGCAGCCGATGCGGAACATCCAGGTCTGCAGAAACATGTCGTAAGTCGTGTTGTAGAACCGGGAAGGAAGCCCCGTGGTCGTCCCGGTCGTGTAGGTGACCTCATAGAGGATGTATTCCATGATCTTGGCGAAATCCATGTCCAGCTTGAAGGATTCGCCCCGGTCCTTCATGTAGTCGGCCTTGCTCGTGACGGGGATCTTTTCCAGATCGTCGACGCCCCTGATCGACCTGGGGTCGACGCCCCACTCCTTGAACTTCTCCCGGTAGTATGGGCTCTGCTTCTCCAGCCTCTCCATCTGGGCGACCAGGTTGGCGTCCTGGGCGCTCCGGATCTCCTCCTTGCTCTTGAAGGCGAGGTCCAGCGGCTGGTCCCCTTTGTACAGGGGAATACTGTCGATCCAGGCCATGATCTCTTCTCGGTTCCGCGGTACTTTGAACGCTTTCGACATGCTTTCTCCTCCTTATTTAGATTGACTGGTCAGTCATGTCTGTTGCCACAAAGAACGTCGCTTCCAGAAACGGGATGAATGGCTTTACACGGCCTTCAGGCACCGTGCAGTGACATGGCGGGCACGGATTGCTTCGCAGAGGCCCTCCATGTCGGTGATGGGGTCCGGAAACACCGTCCGGCAGAGGCCGACGCTCCTCAAGTCATGGGCGTCGCTGCAGCCGATGCCGGCCAGGTTCCGCTTTTTCATGGCCTCCTCCGCCAGGGCGGCGCTTTCGCGGTCGTAGGAGGGATGGGCCACCTCCAGTCCGTCCAGGTCGTAGTCGTAGACCCGGAAGCCGGCGCCGTAGAAATCACTGTTGGAGGATACGATTTTCTTGAATGGGTGGGCAGCGATGACGACGCCTCCCTCCCCGTGAACCAGTTCGAGGATCGTCTCCAGGGAACGGCTCGATCCGAGGCTGCGGGGATATCCGAACAGCAGAAATTCCCCCTGGAATTCCCCGCGCTTCGTGTAGCAGGCCACCTCCTGGCCCGCCAGGACGAGCAGGTCCTTCACGCCGCTGGCTTCGACGAGCTCCTGAAGGTTGTCGTCGGACCAGCGGATCCCGTGCTCCGTCAAGACGATGCCGTCCAGACCCGCCTCCCGGGCCTTCCGGAGAAGGCCCGACGGGGGCAGGTTGCTGCAACCGGAGTAGCGGTTGGTATGGATGTGAAGGTCCATCTCCATGGGAACCATTCCGCGGGCTGTTGAAAAATACCCGTATGCTGCGTTTCCCTCATCCTGCGCCGCTCAACGTACCTTGAAGTACGCCTCGCGATTCAGCATTTCGGGGGCCTTGCATCCGGTCATTTTTGAGCAGCCCTTTCAATCGTTCATGATCCTTTTTTATTCGCTCGTACGTCGAAGGGCACGGGATCAGGGCAACGCCGCAGGCAGCCCCTTTTCAACAGCCCGTCCCATTATAAGCCCATCTGCTTGCTGATCACTTCATTCATTATCTCGTACGTCCCGCCGCCGATGGCGAACAGGCGGGAGTCGCGGTAGAGCCTCTCCACCAGGTACTCCCGGCAGTAGCCGTAGCCGCCGTGGATCTGGACGGCGTCGTAGACCACCCGGTCGCAGACCTTCGTGGCGAAGTTCTTCGCCATACAGGCCTCCTTGTAGGCGGGCAGGCCGTTGGCGAGCCGGGCGGCGACGCTGTAGCTCATCTGCTTGGCCGCCTCCACCTGGGTCGCCATCTCGGCGAGCTTGTGCCGCGTCACCTGGAAGCCCGTCAGGGGCTTGCCGAAGGCGATCCGCTCCTTGGCGTACCTGATCGATTCCTCGAGGGCCATTTCCGCCACGGCATGCGCTTCCACCGAGAGGTAGAGGCGCTCCTTCTGGAAATTCACCATGATCCCGACAAACCCCTTGTTTTCGGCCCCCAGAAGGTTCTCCACCGGGACCTCGCAGTCGTCGAAGCTCAGCTCCGCCGTGTCGGAGGACCACCAGCCCATCTTCTCGAGTTTCTTCGAGCAGGTGAATCCGGGCGTCCCCTTTTCGATAATGAGGAGGCTGATGCCGCCGTGGCCCGGTCCGCCGGTCCGGACGGCGGTGGTCACATAGTCCGCGCGGCTGCCGCTGGTGATGAAGGTCTTGGACCCGTTGACGATGTACTTGTCGCCCTTCCGGACGGCCCGGGTGAGGAGGTTCGCCACGTCGGAGCCGCCGCTCGGCTCCGTCACGCCCAGGACGGCGATCTTGTCGCCCGCCAGGACCGGGGGGACAAACCTCTGCTTCTGCTCTTCCGTGCCCAGGGCCAGGATGGGGGGCACGGCGATGGCGCTGGAGCCGAGGCTCGACGGGAGGCCGACGGCGCCGCAGCGCATGATCTCCTCCGTGTAGGCCACCTGGTGAAAGATGTCTCCCGGCGTTCCGCCGTATTCCTCGGGATAGCCGAGCCCGATGAAGCCGGCGTCGCCGGCTGTCTTGTACAGCTCCAGGGGGATAATCCCCTCTTCTTCCCATTCTTCGAGGTGCGGCGCGATCTCCCGGGCGACGAACCGCCGGACGCTGTCCCTCAGCATATCGTGTGATTCACTGAAATAGTCGTTGTACATGGATCTGTCCTTTTGCTTCTGGAATCCTTTTGATTCCGTTCAGTATATGGCCGGGTGGCCGTCTCCGGTGCCCGGAACGTGCATTGCGTAGCCGTCTCCCGGAGGATGCCCCTCGAAATCCTTTGTTCTCCGCTGCTCTTCCGCGGCGCTGGTTCCCCCGAGGATGAAGGGAGGGCCGTCGCCCGTCCCGCCCGAGGGGGAAAGGCAGAGGACCGCCGCATCGTCCAGGACCTGCCCGGGCCGGTCGTACCGCTCGAACAGGATGTCCGGGATCTCGTCCACGGGATGGCACCTGCAGACCTCGCCGAGTTCCCCGGCACCGTCCTCCCCCGATGGGAGCAGGGCGGCGAAGCCGTCCGTGGCGAAGACCAGGCGGGACGAGGCGTCCAGGGAAATTTCCTCGACCTGCGAAAACCGGTCGGCCCGGCCGACGAACCAGAAGTTGTTTTCCGTCAGCCTCCGCACCGTGCCGTTTTCCATGTCGATCCGGTACAGCAGGCTGTCGCCCGCGTGAAACAACAGGCCCCGGAGGCCCCTTTCCATCCGGAAGAGCAGGACTCCCGTAAAGGTGCAGCCGTCGGACGGGTAAAGATCCCGGATCAGCATTGCTGCAGCCAGGAGCACACGTTCCCGGAGGATGGCCGCTTCGTCCTCCCGGAGAATCCGGTCCGCCCGCAGGCCCGGAAGCCCGTCCAGGATCGTGTTGAAGCCTTCCATGACCCGACGGACCGCCCGGGGATTCCGGTCGGATCCGTCCCCGACGGCGAAGAAGCCCTTGTCGGGGTAAATCAGGATTCCGTCGCCGACTCCCGCAGCCGGCGACGATCCCGTCGATCCCGCCCGGATCCGCGCCCCGAGAAGACCGGGGCGGCGGACCGAACGGCGGTGATGATTAAAAAGATAGCCCGGGTCTTGCAAGGTACCCTGCTCAGCCTTTCGGTTTTCTCCCGCAGAGGGCCCTCGTCGTATAGATCACGACGTCTTCGCCCCGCTGGTTCTTGATGGCGTTCTTCGAGACGATGACGCCCGTCTTGTCGTCCTTCGGATCCAGCTTTTCCACGGTTACCTCGCAGTGGATCGTGTCCCCGATCTTGACGGGGCCGGTGAACCGGACCGAATCCATTCCGTAAAAGGCGATGAAAGACTTGGGCAGGGCGACGTACTGGCCGAGCCGGAAGATGAGGGCGCTGCCGATGCACAGGCTCAGCATGCCGTGGGCGATCCGCTCGCCGAAAAAGGCCTTCTTGGCGAACTCGACGTTGGTATGAATGGGGTGCCAGTCCCCCGTCAGCATGGCAAAGAACGTGATGTCCGTCTCGGTGATGGTGCGGGCGGGCGATTTCAGAACTTCTCCAACGGTGTAATCTTCCAAAAACAGCTTGTCCATGACTTCTCCTCTCTTGAAATGGTGTCTCCCCTTATCCGGGATATAAAGGGCATCGGCTTTTATATCCCTTTTCCTCTTCCTCCTACAAGCTGTCTTCCGGGATGCGGATGGCCGATTCGTCCCGGAGCCGGATGATGCGGGCCCGCCCGAAGACCTGGGGGAGGAGGTTGTTTGCATAGTAGGCCGCGGTGTGCGCTTTTCCTTCATAGAAGGCCCGGTCCACTTCACTGAGGTCCCCGGCCTGGAGTTTATCCCTGGCGATGAGGGCCTGCTCCAGGAGCAGATGGGCAATGGCGACCTCGGCAACACAGTCGAGGAAGCGGGTGGAGGTCAGCGGAACCAGGTCCACGTTCCCTTCCTTGAGGAAGGAGCCGTAGAGCAGGGCCAGCTCCATGACCGTCTCGAGGGCCTCCTCCAGGAGGGTGAACTCGCCGGAGAGAACGCCTGCCTTCTGCCCTTTCCGGATCAGGTCCATGACTTCGTCCATCCAGTCCCGGAAGACCTTTCCGCCTGCCATGTTCAGCTTCCGGCCGATGAGGTCCACCGACTGGATATAGTTCGTGCCGTCCCAGATGGAGAGGATCTTGCAGTCCCGGGTGTACTGCTCCACCGGGTACTCCTTGGTGAAGCCGTAGCCGCCGAGGATCTGGATGCCCTCCCGGCCCAGCTCGAAGATCCGGTCGGAGCCGTAGGCCTTCACCAGGGGCGTCAGGAACTCCAGCCTGCCCAGGGCGGTCTTTCGCTCCTCTTCCGTGGCCGCCGCCTTGGACAGGTCCTCCATGAAGTAGGCCTTGAAGACCAGAGCCCGCATGCCTTCCGTTATGGACTTGATATTCATCAGCATCCGCCGGACGTCCGCGTGCTCCACAATCCGCACCCGCTCTCCCTTCCTGCCGAAGGGCACGCCCTGGATGCGCTCCCTGGCGTAGGCCAGGACGTTGGCGTAGATGTTCGTCCCGAAGGCCACCGACTCCAGACCCACGGCCATCCGGGCCAGGTTCACCATGTCGAACATGTAGGCCAGGCCCATGCCGGGCTGGCCGATCAGGTAGCCGCGGCAATTGCCGTTCTCGCCGAAGTTCATGACGCAGGTGGCCGAGCCGTTGAGGCCCATCTTATGCTCGATGCCGATGCAGGACACGTCGTTGGGCTCCCCGAGGGAGCCGTCCTCGTTCACCCAGATCTTGGGCACGGCGAAGAGGGATACGCCCTTGGCGCCCGCGGGAGCCCCCTCGATCCGGGCGATGACGAGGTGGATGATGTTTTCCACCAGGTCGTGCTCGCCGGAGGTGATGAAGATCTTCGTACCCTGGATCCTGTACAGGTCTCCGTCCGGCGTTGCCTTCGTCGAGACCATGTGGGCGTCGGAGCCGACCGCCGGCTCGGTGAGGCACATGGAGCCGCTCCATGTCCCGTCGTACATCTTCCACAGGAAGCGATCCTTGAGCTCCGGCGTTCCGTACTTCTCGATCATCGCCCCGTTGCCGGGTCCCATGCCGGCGTAGCAGCCGAAGGCGAAGTTGGCGGCCATGAAGAATTCCTGGGCCGCCTCGGCGATGACCAGGGGGAGCCCCTGGCCGCCGAAATCCTGCTTGGTGGCGAGGGCGAACCAGCCGCCCTCCTGGAACACCTTCCAGACTTCATGGAAGGATTTGGGTGCCGTGACCCGGCCGCCTTCGAACCGGGCTCCTTCCCGGTCCCCGTCCTGGAACGTCGGCGCCATGACGTCGGCGGCGATCTTCTGCGCCTGCGAGAGAATCATGTCGAAATCCTCCCGGGTGAAATCCCGGTAGGCCTCCAGCTCCAGGAGCCGTTCGATTCCGAGCTGCTCGAACAGGACGAACCGAAGATCCCGGTCGTCCCGCTTGTAAAAGTTCTGGCCCATTCAAACCTCCCTTTTGGAAAACCCCTGTTTGATCACCGAAACGATCTGTTCCTTGGCCTTTTCGATGGGGAATTCCTCATGGTTGAATTCGGGGTTATAGACGTACTGACGGATCGTCATGTCCACGGCCCCATAAATAATATAGGATGCGATCAGGGGTGAGATCTCCCTGCAGTAAATGCCCTGCTCCTGTCCCTCACGGAACACGTCCGCCAGGTTTTTCAGGAAGGCGTTGTATACTTTCCAGTTTTCCGGCGAGTAGAACTGCGAGTGGCGGGGCACGTCCATGATGAGCACTTTCATCATGTCCGAGTTGTGCTGGTAACTCCGGAAGATGAAGTCGATGATGGCCAGGATCTTCTCGCTCGGATCGGAGACGGCCTGATTGATCTCGGCCATCTTCTCGAGGAGCACCTGCCACCGTTCCCGGAAGATCGAAAGGAGGATGTCGTCCTTGCTGGAGAAGTAGTGGTAGAGGGAGCCATAGGCCACCCCGGCCTCCGTCGAGATGTCCAGGGTCCGGCTGGAGTAGTACCCTTTCTCGGCGAAGACCCGGACGGCGGCTTCCAGGATGATGTCGCGTTTGGTCTGCGTCTTCTCCGCCATATCGGTTTCCTCCTCGTACGGAAGCGGATTGGTCGACGACGGGCGGGGCCGGCGGTCCGGTACCGCCGCGGGATCATTCATCCGCGGCGGCCGGACGTTACGGCCCGGAATCAAAAGCGCTTTTCCCGTTGATTGGTCGACATGGGTGCTTCCGTCCGTCAGATGATACCCTTTTCTTTCAGGGGCGCAAGCTCCGTCTCTCCCATTCCCAAGAGCTCACCGAAGACTTCCGCATTGTGCTGGCCGACGTCCGGGGACGCTCCCTCGACGGGGAGAATCTGGCCGTCGATCTTGATAGCCACGCCGGGGACCTTCACCTTGAGGCCGCTGGAGTGGGTCACTTCCGCGACCAGGCCGCGGGCCTCGGAATGCGGATTTTTCAGCATGTCGCCCGCATTCTGGATGGGCGAGCAGGGCACGCCGTTTTTCATCAGCATGCCGAGCAGTTCCATGGTCCCATGCTGAACCGTCCAGCCGACGATGATCTCCCGAAGGTCAGCCTCGTGCACGCAGCGCTGGTAATTGTCGGCGAATTTGGGGTCTTCCATCAGGTCCTCGCGTCCCATCACCTTGGCGAGGGCGCCGAAGTTGTTGTTGTTCGCCGTAGCGATCATGAGCCAGCCGTCCTTCGTCTTGAAGGTGTCGAAGGGGGTGACGTAGGCGAGGCGGTTGCCGAAGCGCTGCACTTCCTTTCCCAGGTTCATCGGGCTGAGGAACGGAACGTCCTGCGTGTTGAGGACGCAGTCGAGCATGGCGACGTCCACGTGCATGCCCTGGCCCGTTGTCCGGGCCTGGAGGACGCCCATCACGATTCCCAGGGCTCCGAAGGTCCCGCTGAGGTAATCCACGGCGGCGTTGCCGGTTCTCGTGGGGGCGCCGTCGGGGAAGCCCGTGGACATCATCATGCCGCTCATGGCCTGGATGACCGCATCGTAACCCGGCAGGGGGGAGAGGGGGCCGAACTGGCCGAAACCGGAGATGGAGCAGTAGACGATCTTGGGGTTGACGGCCTTGATGGTCTCGTAGTCGATGTTCCAGCGCTTCATCGTTCCAGGGGTGTAATTCTCAAGAATAACGTCCACTTTCGCGGCCAGCTTGCGGAAGAGCTCCTGGCCCTCGGGCTTGTTCAGGTCGATCGAGAGGCCTTTTTTGGCCCGGTTGATGCTGACGAAGCCCAGGGGTACGCCGTCTTTCTGGGGGGGGAACAGCCGCGAATCCTCTCCCCGGCCCGGCCGCTCCAGCTTGTAGACTTCTGCGCCGTAGTCCGCCAGAAGGGCGCCACAGTATGGCCCCGAGATGGAACTGGTGAAATCGATTACCTTTACGCCTTTCAAAGGTTTCATCATTCTCTCCTTTCCCTTTGACTTTACAGGATGATCCTGTGTTGTGGCAAAAAGTGACTGACCAGTCAGTCACAAGACGATTAACGAGATCCCGCTACCTTGTCAAGGGATTATTTTCACGGACCCTCCGCCGAGAAATTGCTTGACAAGGTACAGGTTTTGTCCTTTATTCAGCCCTTTCTTCCGGATGAGGTGTTTCCATGCAAATCCCCATCGGACAGATACCCGAGGAAGGCAGAGCCTGTTCCTTCCATAAAGGGGAGGGCTGGCTGGAGGAGTTGCCGGGCGGAAGCGGGCCGTTGGAGTTCACGGTCGGCGGGGTCCAGGTCTCCTGCACCCTCAAGAAAGTCCGCGAGGCGATTTACGTGGAAGGCTCCCTGGTGACGGAGGTTCAGGGCGAGTGCTGCAGATGCCTGGAAAAAGCACGGTTGCCAATCCAGTGTGAATTCCGCTATATCTTTCTGCCCGAACCGGATATACACGCGGAGGAAAAAGAGCTGTCCCGGGATGACCTGGATTGTGTGTATTACCGGGAAGAGATCATCGATCTGGAACCGGTGATCTACGAGCAGATCATGCTTCAGGTTCCGATGAAGATGCTCTGCCGGGACGACTGCCGGGGATTGTGCGGTTCCTGCGGGGCCAACCTGAACCGGGAGGCCTGTACATGCCCCCCCCGCGGGGGGGACGAGCGCCTCGCCGTTCTGAAAAAACTGAAGCTGAGAAATTCTTGAAAACGAGGAACATCGGTCATGCCAAACCCAGTCAAGAGACACTCCAAAACCCGCCGGAACAAGAGAAGGTCCCACGATTTCCTGACCCCGGCCCTGGCGTCCGCCTGCCCGCAGTGCGGCGAGCCGAAACTTCCCCACCGCGTTTGCCCCAATTGCGGCACCTACAAGGGCCGCGAGGTCGTGCCGGCGGAAAAACTGTCGTAGTCCGAGCCGGCCGTTCAGGAGAGGGCCGTCCATGTTCCGACTGGGACTGGTTTTTCCCGGACAGGGATCGCAGTATGTGGGAATGGGCAGCGACCTGTACCGCGAGTACGCCGCCGCCCGAGAAGTCTTCGACCGGGTCCGGGACATCCTTGGCTTCGATGTGGCCTCCCTCTGCTTCGAGGGACCCCGGGAGGCCCTGGACCTCACGGTCAATACCCAGACGGTTGTTTTGACGCTGGAAATCGCCATCTACGAAGCTTTCCGCCGCGAGGTGCCGCTGGCTCCCGAAGTCCTGGCCGGCCACAGCCTGGGAGAATACGCGGCCCTCTATGCCGCCGGCGCCCTGTCCCTGGAACACCTTTTCCCCCTCGTCCGGGCCCGGGCCAGATACCACCAGGACGCCGTTCCCTTGGGGGAAGGGGCCATGGCGGCGATCCTGGGACCCGGAGAAGATGCCGTACGGGAAGCCTGCAGCAGGGTTTGCTCCGACGGGGAGGAGGTTACCCTGGCCATCCACAACGCCCCCGGCCAGACCGTTGTGTCCGGGCATGCCGCGGCGGTGGAGCGGGCGGTGGAAGAGATTCGGCAGGCCGGCGGAGCCCAGGCGGTGAAGCTGCCCATCAGCGTTCCCTGCCACTGCCGTCTGCTTGCTCCGGCCTCGGAGCGCCTCCGGGAGGACCTTGAGAGGATCCCCTTCGGGGAGTTTGCCGTGCCCGTTATCCCGAACTGCGATCCCGGCGTCTTCTATACCCGCGAAACGGCCCGGGATCTTCTGTGCCGGCAGATCGTCCAGCCGGTCCGATGGAAAGAGACCATCGAAAAAATGGCCGACCTGGGGTTGGATACGATCCTGGAGATGGGGCCCAAGCGCACCCTGTCGGCCCTCATCAAACGCATCGACCGGAGGTTCCGCCTGCTGAACGTGGAGAACGCGGATTCCCTGAGGAAAACCGCGGCGCTCTTCGCGGAGGAGATGGAGCCGAAACTGCAATCCTGAAGGAGGAAACGGTTCATGACACTGGAGGAAAAGGTCATCAACATCATCATGGAGCAGCTCGGCGTAACGCGCGAGGAGTGCGTTCCCGAGGCGGCCTTCATCGAGGACCTCGGCGCCGACTCCCTGGACCTGGTGGAATTGATCATGGAGATGGAAGAAAACTTCGGCATTACCATTGCCGATAACGAACTGGAAAAAATCCGCACCATCCAGGACGCCATCGCATTCCTCAAGAGCAAGGGTGTTTCCTGATCATTCATCGACCGCAGGCGGATTTCATGACGAACAGGAGAAGGGTTGTCATCACGGGCCTGGGGGCTGTCACCCCCGTGGGCAACTCCGCCCGGGAGGCCTGGGAAAACATCTGCGCAGGCCGGTCCGGCATCGGACCCATCACCCGGTTTGACACCACGAGCCACCAGACCAGGATCGCCGGCGAGGTGAAGAACTTCGATCCGCTGGCCTTTGTCGATCCGAAGTGGCTCCGCCGCCTCGACCTCTTCATCATTTATGCCCTCGCCGCTTCCGACATGGCCATGGCCGATGCGGCGCTGACGGGGGACACAGCCGGGGGAGACCGGGCCGGAACGATCATCGGATCCGCCATCGGAGGCCTCTCCAGCATGGAGACCGCGAAGGAGGCCTATGATCGGGGAGGCCCCCGGAAGATCTCCCCGTTCGCGCTTCCAGCGGCCCTGGGCAACCTCGCGGCGGGCCACGTGTCTATTCGGTACAGCCTCCGGGGACCCATCAACTGCACCACCACCGCCTGCTCCGCCGGGAACCACGCCATCGGGGACTCCTACCGGATGATCGCCGGCGGTTGGGCGGATGTCATGCTTGCCGGCGGTGCCGAGGCGGCCGTCACGCCCCTGGGGATCGGCGGCTTCAATGTCATGCGGGCCATGTCGCTCCGCAACAACGAGCCGGAAAAGGCCAGCCGTCCTTTTGACCGGGATCGAGACGGATTTGTCATCTCCGAAGGATGCGGACTCGTCGTCCTGGAGGAGATGAACCGGGCTCTCGACCGGGGCGCCCGGATCTATGCTGAGGTCGCCGGATACGGCTCCACGGCGGACGCCTTCCACCTGGCGGCGCCTCCGCCGGGACACGCAGGGGCGGCCCGGTGTATGCGGGAGGCTATCCGGGACGCCGGCCTCCGGCCGGAGGACATCGATTACATCAATGCCCACGGGACCTCCACGCCCCTGAACGACGCCTACGAGACGGAGGCCGTCAAGGCCGCTTTCGGGGAGCACAGCCGCCGGCTGGCCATGAGCTCGACGAAATCCATGACGGGACACATGCTCGGTGCCGCCGGCGGGGTCGAAGCCATCTTCACGGCCAAGGCGGTGGAGGAGGGAATCCTGCCTCCGACGATCAACCTGGACAACCCCGACCCGGCCTGCGACCTGGACTACGTGCCGAACAAGGCCCGCCGTCAGGAGATCCGGACGGCCCTGTCGAACACGTTCGGGTTCGGAGGTGCCAATGCCGTGATTGTCCTGCGAAAGTTTGCACCATGAACATGCAGCCCCTCATTCTCGGCTCCGACCACGCCGGTTACGACCTGAAGGAAGCCGTCAAGGCGGTCCTGGTCAAGGGGAACATCCCCGTAACGGACGCCGGTACGAACGGCCCGGAGCCCGTGGATTACCCCGACTTCGCCCGCCCCGTGGCGGAGGCCGTCGCGGCGGGCCGGTTCCCCCGGGGGATCCTCGTCTGCGGCTCCGGCATCGGCATGGCCATTGCCGCCAACCGGTATCCCGGTGTCCGGGCGGCCCTTTGCCTGGACGAAGAGACGGCCCGCCTGAGCCGCCTCCATAACGACAGCAACGTACTCGTCCTGGCGGGACGCAAGACCGATCCGGAGACGGCCCGGCGCATCGTCCGGACCTGGCTCCTGACGGAATTTGAAGGGGGGCGCCACGCAAAGCGCCTCGACAAGATCCGCGGGATCGAGGAAACCCTGCACCTGAAATAAACCACGAGAACGGGAGGAAGACGGGACCCATGACGAACCTGAAAAAGACCGATCCGGAGATCGCCGACGCCATTCTGCGGGAGACGGTCCGGCAGGCCGGCAAGCTGGAGATGATCGCCTCGGAGAACTTCGTCAGCGAGGCCGTTCTGGAGGCTCAGGGCAGCATCATGACGAACAAGTACGCCGAGGGCTACCCCGCGAAGCGCTACTACGGCGGATGCGAATACGTGGACGTGGCCGAAACGCTGGCCATCGAGCGCTGCAAGAAGCTCTTCGGCGCCGACCATGCGAACGTCCAGCCCCACTCGGGCACCCAGGCGAACATGGCCGTCTACTTCGCCACCCTCCAGCCGGGCGACACGGTTCTGGGCATGAACCTCTCCCACGGCGGGCACCTCTCCCACGGCAGCCCCGCCAACTTCTCCGGGAAACTTTACAACGTTGTGGCCTACGGGGTCCGGAAGGACACGGAGACCATCGATTTCAACGAGGTGGAGGACCAGGCGAAGAAGCACAAGCCGAAGCTGATCGTCGTCGGTGCCAGCGCCTATCCCCGGACGATCGACTTCGAGGCCTTCCGGCGGGTCGCCGACTCGGTCGGGGCGGTCGTCATGGCCGATATCGCCCATATCGCGGGCCTCGTGGCCGTGGGGCTCCACCCCTCGCCGGTGCCCGTCTGCGAGTTCGTCACCTCGACGACCCACAAGACCCTCCGGGGGCCCCGCGGCGGCCTCGTCATGTGCCGCCAGGACTTCGCCCAGGCCCTGAACAGCCGGGTTTTCCCGGGCATGCAGGGGGGGCCGCTGATGCACGTCATCGCGGCGAAGGCCGTGGCCTTCCAGGAGGCCTTGCAGCCGGCCTTCCGGGACTACCAGGCGCAGATCGTGAAGAACGCGAAGGCCGTCGCGGACGCGCTCATGAAAGAGGGCTTCCGCCTCGTCTCCGGCGGAACCGACAACCACCTGATGCTGGTGGACCTCACGGAAGCAGGCGTGACCGGCAAAGATGCCCAGGAAGTCCTGGACCGGGCCGGGATCACCGTCAACAAGAACGGCATCCCCTTCGACACCCGGGGGCCCATGGTGACCAGCGGGATCCGGATCGGCACGCCGGCTCTGACGACCCGGGGGATGAAGGAAGACGAGATGCGCCTCATCGCGGGCTGGATCGCCCGGGTCCTCCGGAACCCCGGGAACGAGGCCCTGGTGGCGGAGGTCCGGGCGGACGTCGCGGCCCTCTGCGAGCGGTTCCCCCTCTACGCGGAGCGAATCCGGGCGGGGTCATGACGGAAGACGGGGCGAAGCGTCCCTCCTGGGACGAATACTTCATGGACATCGTCGGGGTCGTATCCCGGCGCTCCACCTGCGTGCGGCGCAAGGTCGGGGCGGCCCTGGTCCGGGACCGGCGGATCCTGTCCACGGGGTACAACGGCGCCCCCTCCGGGATGGCCCACTGCCTCGACCGGGGCTGCCTCCGGCTGGAGAAGAAGGTCCCCTCGGGAGAGCGCCACGAGCTTTGCCGGGGGCTGCACGCGGAGCAGAACGCCATCATCCAGGCGGCCCTCCACGGCGTCAGCGTCCGGGAGGCGACCCTGTACTGCACGAACCAGCCCTGTGTGATCTGCGCGAAGATGATCATCAACGCGGGGATCATCCGGATCGTCATCCGCGACGGATACCAGGACGACCTGGCGGCGGAGATGCTCCAGGAGGCGGGCATTGAGGTATCCAGAACATGAAATGCCCGTTCTGCGGAAATGCGGAAAACAAGGTCATCGATTCCCGGGTGAGCAAGGACAGCAACTCCATCCGCCGCCGCCGGGAATGCCTGGGCTGCGGAAAGCGCTTCACGACCTACGAGTATGTCGAGGAGGTCCTGCCGGTGGTGGTCAAGAAGGACGGCCGCCGGGAGCCCTTCGACATGCTGAAGATCAAAAACGGCATCAAGAAGGCCTGCGAGAAGCGGCCCATCCCCACGGAGGCCATCGAGGCGATCATCGAGCGGATCGAGCAGGCCTGCCAGGAGTACCAGGGCAAGGAGATCCCATCGACGGACATCGGGGAGCAGGTCATGCGGGAGCTGAAAGAGCTCGACGGCGTGGCCTACGTTCGGTTCGCCTCGGTGTACCGGTCCTTTAAGGACGTCGGGGACTTCATGGAGGAGCTGCAGGACTTCCTCCAGGCGAACAAGGGATCGCAGAAATAGCCGGAAGGCCGGGGAATACGGGTCATGTTCACGGGGATCATCCAGGGGTTCGGCACCGTCCGGGGGCTCGCGAAGAAGGGTCCCGAGGGGCGGCTGGAAGTGGATTCCGCCCTGGATCTTTCGGACATCAAGACCGGCGACAGCATCGCCGTCAACGGGGCCTGCCTCACGGTGACGACGCGGGAGGGGAACCGCTTCTCCGCCGACGTCTCAGCGGAGACCCTGGAGCGGACGACCCTGAAGGGACTCCGGACGGGGGTGCGGGTGAACCTGGAGAAGGCCCTGCGCCCGACGGATTTCCTCGGCGGGCACCTCGTCCTTGGCCACGTGGACGCGGTGGGGCGGATCGTCGAGAAGACCGACCGGGGCACCTCGATCGTCTTCGGCTTCGAGATTCCCCGGGAGCTGGCAAGATACGTCGTGGAGAAGGGCTCCGTCGCGGTGGACGGCATCAGCCTGACGGTAAACCGTTGTGAAAATAACCGTTTCTATGTTAACGTCATCCCCCACACGGCGGGACAGACCACCCTGGGATTCCGGAAAGTGGCCGACGCCGTGAACATCGAGACGGACATTCTGGGCAAATACATCGAGAAGCTTCTGCCGGGAGGAAAGGGCGGCCGGGGGATCGACCTGGCCTTCCTGGCGGAGCACGGCTTCGGCAAGGGATATTGAGACATGGCTGTCAGTTCGATCAAGGAAGCATTGGAAGACATCCGGAACGGCCGGATGGTTATCCTCGTCGACGACGAGGACCGCGAGAACGAGGGAGATCTCTGCATGGCGGCCCAGTTCGCCACGCCGGAGGCCGTCAATTTCATGGCCCGCTACGGAAGAGGCCTCATCTGCCTGACCCTGACGGAAGACCACGCCGACCGGCTCCACCTGTACCCCATGGTGCGGGACAACCGGTCCCGTTTCGGCACGGCCTTCACCGTCTCCATCGAGGCGAAGCACGGGGTCTCCACGGGGATCTCGGCGGCCGACCGGGCCACCACCATCCGGGCGGCCGTGGACGACAGCGCCCGGCCGGAGGATCTGGTCAGCCCGGGCCACATTTTCCCGATCCGGGCCCGGAAGGGCGGCGTCCTCGTGCGGACGGGCCAGACGGAGGGTTCCGTCGACCTGGCCCGCCTGGCGGGACTCAAGCCCTCCGGCGTCATCTGCGAGGTCATGAAGGATGACGGAACGATGGCCCGCATGCCCGACCTGGAAATCTTCGCCGCGGAGCATCACCTGAAGATCATCACCATCGCGGATCTCATCGAGTTCCGCATGCAGCACGAGCGGCTCATTCACCGCTCCGCCTCGGCGCTGTTGCCGACCAAATTCGGCGGCGATTTCCGCATCACCATCTACGAGAACGACGTGGACGACATCCTCCACATCGCCCTCGTCAAGGGCGAGATCACGCCGGAAGACGAGGTCCTCGTCCGGGTGCACTCCGAGTGCGCCACCGGCGACATCTTCGGGTCCCTCCGCTGCGACTGCGGCGACCAGCTCCAGAGAGCCATGAAAATGGTGGAGGATGAAGGCAAGGGCGTGATCGTCTATATGCACCAGGAAGGGCGGGGCATCGGCCTGGTGAACAAGATCAAGGCTTACGAGCTGCAGGAACAGGGCCGCGACACCGTGGAGGCAAACCTCGATCTGGGGTTCAAGGCGGACCTCCGGGACTACGGCATCGGCGCCCAGATCCTCGCAGACCAGGGCGTCCGCAAGATGCGGCTCATGACGAACAATCCCCGCAAGGTGGTCGGCCTGGAGGGATACGGCATCACCATCACCGAACGGATCCCCATCGAGATTGAGCCGACGGACTGCAGTCTCCGGTACCTGGCGGTGAAAAAGAAGAAGATGGGGCACATGCTCAACGGAGTGTAGACGGATTCGGGAAGGGATGGGCAATGCCCCCTCCCGGAGAGGACAAGATCTTTGCCCCGGGCTGTTCAAAAAGGGTTGGATGCAAGGCGCCCGAAATCCTGAGCCGCGAGTCGTACCGTATCGTACGTCGAGTGGCGAAGGACGAGGGGAACGCAGCAGACAGCCGTTTTTCAACGGCCCCGGACGGGAATGGAGAAAAGACATGCCGAAAACGGTGGAAGGAAAGATCGTCGCCAAGGGGATGCGGTTCGGGATCATCGCCAGCCGCTTCAACGATTTCATCTGCGGCCGCCTCATCGAGGGGGCCCTGGACGCCCTCGTCCGGGCCGGCGCCGACGAGAAGGACATCCTGGTTTACAAGGTCCCGGGGGCCTTCGAGCTGCCGCTGGCGGCGAAGAAAATCGCCAAGAGCGGCCGGTTCGACGCCGTCATCTGCCTGGGGGCGGTCATCCGGGGGGCCACGCCCCACTTCGAGTACATCAGCGCCGAGACGACCAAGGGAATCGCCATGGTCGGACTGGAGACGGAAGTTCCCGTCGCCTTCGGGGTCCTCACGACCGACACGATCGAGCAGGCCATCGAGCGGGCCGGTTCGAAGTCGGGCAACAAGGGCTGGGACGCGGCCATGACGGCCATCGAGATGGTGGACCTCTTCCGGAAAATCTGAAAGGCCCGCCGGAAGGCGGCATCAATAGATACCCATGCAAGTCAGAAGAAAGGCCCGGGAAGCGGCCGTACAGATCCTTTACGGCCTCGATGTTCAGGAACGGGACCCCTGGGAAGCTCTTGAACACTACTGGCAGAACTTCGACCGTTCGGAGATGCCTGCGGACGCGCGCGAATTCACCGCGGACCTGGTGACCGGAACGTGGGAGCGGCGGGACGAGATCGACGGGCTCATCGGAAGCTGCTCCGAGCACTGGTCCCTCCCCCGCATGTCCAAGGTCGACAAGGCCATCCTCCGGATGGCCGTCTACGAGCTCCGGTTCTGCCCGGACATTCCCCCCAAGGTCGCCCTCAACGAGGCCATCGACCTGGGGAAGCTCTTCGGATCCGAAAACTCGGGGGCTTTCATCAACGGCATCCTCGACGCCCTGCACGGCCGCTTCGGACGGGAGCAAACGTTACCGGAACCCCAGCCCGGCAAGGAACCGTCCGGCGGGGAGGAGCCGCCCGGTCCGGCATCGAGCTTGGACTGACGGTCCGCAACCCCGCAAAAGCCCGTTTTTCCCCAATCCTGTTGAAAGAACAGACCCGTTGTGTTACGGAGGGACAACATCTCTACGCTAAGGGAGCCCGCCATGAACATCAAGTACAACCCCTGGGAAATCGAAGAGAAATGGCAGACGAAGTGGGAGGAGAACAAGACGTTCCACGTCCATGAGGATCCCTCGCGGAAGAAGTACTACCTCCTGGAGATGTTTCCCTATCCGTCCGGCCGGATCCACATCGGCCACGTCCGCAACTACGCCATCGGCGACGTCGTGTCCCGCTACAAGCGGATGAGGGGCTTCAACGTCCTGCATCCCATGGGCTGGGACGCCTTCGGCATGCCCGCCGAAAACGCCGCCATCGAGCGGGGCATCCATCCCGCCGTCTGGACGAACGACAACATCGCCAACATGAAGAAGCAGCTCAAGCGGATGGGCTTCAGCTACGACTGGGACCGCGAGATCTCCACCTGCGAGCCCTTCTACTACAAGTGGGAGCAGCTCTTCTTCCTGTGGATGTACGAAAAGGGCCTTGCCTACAAGAAGACCTCCTCGGTGAACTGGTGCTCCAAGTGCCAGACGGTCCTGGCCAACGAGCAGGTGGAGGCGGGGCTGTGCTGGCGCTGCTCCACCGAGGTGGTGGAAAAGACCCTGGACCAGTGGTTTTTCCGGATCACCGCTTACGTGGAGGAACTCCTGGAAGGCTGCGACCGGCTGGCCGGCTGGCCCGAGCGGGTTCTCACCATGCAGCGCAACTGGATCGGAAAAAGCCACGGCTTCGAGATGATCTTTCCCATGGCCGACGGCAACGGCGAGATCAAGGTCTTCACCACCCGGCAGGACACCATTTACGGGGCCACGTTCATGCTGGTCGCCGCGGAGCACCCCCTGGTCCTGGAGCTGGCGAAAGGCAAGGAGTGCGAGAAGGAGGTCCAGGAATTCGTCGAGAAGATCAAGCGGCAGGACAAGAACCTCCGCACCTCCGACTATTATGAGAAGGAAGGCGTCTTCCTGGAGTCGTACTGCCTGAACCCCGTGACCCACAAGAAGATGCCCATCTTCGCGGCCAACTTCGTCCTGGCCGACTACGGCACGGGCTGCGTCATGGCGGTGCCGACCCACGACCAGCGCGACTTCGAGTTCGCCAAGAAGTACAACCTTCCGCTCATCGTGGTCATCCAGCCGCCCAACCGGGCGCTCAACGTCCAGACCATGACGGAGGCCTACGTCGACGAGGGGATCCTCGTGAACTCCGGGCCGTTCAACGGGATGGAGAACATGAAGGCCCTCGATGCCATCGCGGATCACCTGATCTCCCTGAACCGGGGCCAGCGGACCATCCAGTACCGCCTCCGAGACTGGGGGATTTCGCGCCAGCGCTACTGGGGCGCCCCGATTCCCATGATCTACTGTGAGAAGTGCGGCACTGTGCCGGTCCCCGAGAAGGACCTCCCGGTGGTCCTGCCGATGGACGTGGAGCTGACCGGGGAGGGCGGCTCACCCCTGGCGCGGCACAAGGCCTTTGCCGAGACGACCTGTCCCGGCTGCAGCGGCCCCGCCCGGCGCGAGACCGACACGATGGACACCTTCGTGGAATCCTCCTGGTATTTCGACCGGTTCTGCTGCGCCGTCCACGATGTCAAGCCCGGCCTGGACCGGAAGGCCCTGGACTACTGGATGCCCGTGGACCAATACATCGGCGGAATCGAGCACGCGATCCTGCACCTTCTCTATTCCCGCTTCTACACGCGGATGCTCCGGGACTTCGGCGTCATCGGCGTGGACGAGCCCTTCGCAAACCTGCTCACCCAGGGCATGGTCTGCAAGGAGACGATGAAGTGCCCCGAGCACGGCTTCCTCTTCCCGGAAGAAGTCAAGGACGGGAAATGCGCCTCCTGCAGCCGGGACGTCATCATTGGAAAAACGGAGAAGATGTCGAAATCGCTGAGGAACATCGTCGATCCCGACTATCTCGTCAAGAAATACGGCGCCGATACGGCCCGGGCCTTCTGCCTGTTCGCGTCGCCGCCGGAGAAGGACCTGGAGTGGAGCGACCAGGGCGTGGAAGGCTCTTTCCGATTCCTCAGCCGCATCTGGCGGATCGTCATGGAGGAATACCTGGAAGACATCCGGGACGTGGCCCCCTTCGACGGGAAGGTGCCCCTGGAGGGAGACCTGAAAAACCTCCGCCGGAAGACCCATCAGACGATCCGCAAGGTCACGGCCGACCTGGAAGACCGCTTCCGCTTCAATACCGCCATCAGCGCCGTCATGGAGCTGGTGAACGCCCTGTACCTGCTCAACAGGCCGGACAAGAGCGATACGCTGGCCCTCTCGGTGGTCCGGGAGGCCGTGGAGGCGGTGCTGCTCCTGATGGCCCCCATCGTTCCCCACATCACCGAGGAGCTTTGGGAAACGCTCGGGCAGAAGACGGCCCTGGCCGACATGCCCTGGCCGGCATGGGACCGGGAAGTGGCCTCCGAGGAGGAGATCACCGTCGTGCTCCAGGTCAACGGCAAGGTCCGCAGCCGCATCACCGTGCCGGCCGACGAGGAGGAGGACAAGATCAAGGCGCTCGCCCGGGCGGACGAGAAAATCGCCAAGATGATCGAGGGGAAGCAGGTGGTCAAGGAGGTCTATGTTCCCCGCAAGCTCGTCAACATCGTGATCAAGGGCTGACGGGGAGGACGGACGACCATGAGGCTTTCGAGACGGCAGATCTTCTGGCTCATCGTGCTGGCCCTGACCTCCCTGTGGGCCTGCGGCTATCATTTCGTGGGCACCGGCGGTGACGGCATCGATCCGGCCATCAAGCGGGTCCACGTCACAACCTTCGGAAATGCCACAACCGAGCCCAACGTGGAGAGCACGTTCCGGTCGGCCTTCATCGACCGGATCATCCAGGGCGGGCGCTTCCAGATCGTCGACCAGGCGGCCCAGGCGGACGCCGTCCTGAAGGGCAACATCAAGACCCTTGTCCGGACGCCCCTGGCCTATACCGCGGGAAACCTGGCATCGGAAGAGCGCTGGACTGCAATTGTGGACCTGTCCTTCGAGGAGAGGGAGACGGGGAAGGTTCTCTGGGCGAACAGCGACTTCAGCCTGACGGGAGACTACAAGGTGAGCCCGACGAGCCTTTCGGTGACCGAGCGCAACAGAAAGGAAGCCCTCATCAAGCTGGCCAGTGACTCAGCCGAGAGGGCTTATTCCATGATCCTGTCCGGTTTCTGAAAAGCCGGGTTACTTCGCTTGAATCGTGTTGACCTTCTTGGTCAGGCGGGAGACCTTGCGGGAAGCGGTCTTCTTGTGAAAGGCGCCCTTGGCGGCGGCCTTCTGGATCGCCGGGATCGCTTCGTTCAGCGCGGCCAGGGAAGCTTCCTTGTCCTTGCTGTCCACGGCCCCGAGGACCTGCTTGACCGACGTCTTTACACTGGACTTCACCATGGCGTTCCGAAGGCGCCGTTTCTCATTCTGCTTGCTTCTCTTGATCGCGGATACGTGTGTGGCCAACTGCCTTCCTCCTTGGGAAATTAAGGTTGAGACATTTATCCGAAATGCCCTTGCCTGTCAAGGTTAAAGTGCCAAAAGTCGTCAACAATCGCTTGACTTGATGTTGCCGATTGGATATGGTGCCCTCCGCAACAAACCAATCCGACCAAGACGTGGGGATGTAGCTCAACTGGGAGAGCGCGGCGTTCGCAATGCCGAGGTCAGGGGTTCGATCCCCCTCATCTCCACCATTTCTTTTTCCACCTCATTTGTTTGCCCCCGTAGCTCAGGCGGATAGAGCACCGGATTCCTAATCCGGGTGCCGAGTGTTCGAGTCACTCCGGGGGCACCATTTCATTGAATTCCCGCGAGACAACTCAAATTCATTTTGTCCACATTTGTCCACGCCTGCCCGATCCGCTTCGCCTTGCCTATTGTCAGGCAAATCAGTTCAGCGACACAAATTCATGGAATCGGTGACAAGAAATCCGGATGATCTTCTACTCTCGGCTACATACCTACAGATGACTCGGTGGTTATTGACAGATTACTGTCATTGGGATATGGCAGGGACGACATCGTTCAGTGCTCTCTCGACGACCATTTAATGATGGTCAACATCCCTGACGGTAGGCAGTCCTTTACTGTCAATGGAGAAAAGATGACCCCGGGTATTTCTCTCTCCAACTCGGAAGTGGGTCTGGCTTCTCTCTCCATCGCGGCGTTTGTCCTGCGACTGGTCTGCACCAACGGGTCCATCTCCAAGACGGAAGTCTCCACGTCATACCGACACATCTCCACCAAGATCGTCAAACAGCTTCCTGAAGTGTTCTCCAAGGTCTCCCAAGAGCTGATGCTCAAGAGGGATCAGTTCAAACTCTCCCTGGCCAGCAGGGTGGATCACATCGAATCCACCATTGACCGGTTCAACAAGCAGTTCCTCCTGAACAAGACCGAGAAGGAAGCGGTGGAGTGGGCGCTACCCCAGGAATACGGGGAGACCATGTTCCATGTGGTCAACACCTACACGAAAGCAGCTCATTACAAGGAACTGACAGCAGAGAGCGAGTATCGCCTCCAGAGAGTTGGCGGGATGATACTGGAGATGGTTGGGTAAACGGAAGTTATTATATCCTGATATCAAATCATAAAATGATATCAGGATATTTATAATATTAACATTAATGATATAATCGATAATACTGATTGGAGGTTTTTTTATGAGAAAAAGCATAATTGTAATAATTATTACATTTCTAATACTGCTGATCGGCATTTCATCATATGCAGAGGAAGTCATAGAATTTGATGGCTATTGGTGGAACACAGCAACTCCGTCACAAAAGCTTGGATATATACAAGGTTTTATTGACGGATCAACCTTATCATCAAAATCTTTTACTGGTTATATGATCGACCTTGTTATAAGGGCAAAAGGCGTAAGTAATAGAGAGGCTCGTGCTGCAAAAGCTAAATTCAATTCGTGGAACCCATATAATCACTCATTTGGTTACTATTATGAGAGAATTGAGGCGTTCTACCGGTCTACACAGTCAATGAAAACACCCGTAGCAAAAATAATGTTTGACCTAATGTCACCTATTCCTGATTAAGAAAGAGAATATAACATATGAAATTAACAAGACCAATTTTCGTTCTTTTAATTTGCCTGATGAATATTGTCTATATACCAACTTGTTTACCATATGAAGAATCTTATGTTGATCAAGTCATACTAAGCAAATCAATGGTAATGTTAATGAAAGAACCAGGTTCTAAAAGTCCAGTGTTAATGAAATTGTCAAAGAAAGATTTCATTGTATTGCTTGATAGAGACCCCATTAATGTCAATTACGTTGCTGTTTATACAAAGGCCAATGCATCTTTTGATACTTTGCAAAAAGAAGAAGTAAGATTTGGGAATACTAAAATTAATGACGGGAATTGGTATAATGTAATACATGTTAAAACTGGTGAAGAAGGTTGGGTTCGCGAGAATGATGTTAAAATTAAATATGCAGTAGAGCGAAAACAGATTAAATTATTTGAGACAGAAAAAGATCCTTTATTAATTAATCCAGAGATATTGATTATTAACAATGCGAATAAAGATCTAAAGTTGAAAGTTGGCGAAAAGATATATGTTATTAATAAGCAGTCACAAAAGACAGTCAATATAGAGAGTGGAACGTACAAATATCATGCCTCAGCACCAGAAGTTATTCCATGCTTTGGTGAACAGACATTTGAGGGAGGCAATAGATATTGGTGGAAATTCTGGATTGCATCACGTTCGGACTCATCGAAACATAATTTGGACAAAGGACCAATTAAAAAAAATAAATTTAGGAGAAAATAATGAAAAAAAACAAATCCCAATTATTATAAATGCAATTCTATTTGTTTGTCCATATGTTCATGCATCATAGGCAGATATTCAAAACGATTTAATATTAAAATCTGTACATTTGTAAAAATATTTCAGGATAACGCTGATCAAGATAAAAGAACAGAGGTTCTAGAGGCATTTATTGTTGATAGTTTAAAACATACTGATCACGAATTGGCTCGAAGTCAACTGTTGCATAATACACTAACAAAATTAAAAAAACGGCAAATAAATATGACATCTCAAGAAATTATGATAATAATAATCAATTTAATTGTTGGATATGTAGTTGTATCTATAATTTTAAAATACAAAAATAACACCGATACAAGCAAACGTACATCAAATTGGGAACACAAATAGTGAACATGGATCAGATTATAACTATGAAAGGGAAGAATCATTTCATCAGGATGGACAAAACCAGACAAACGATCAAGAAAATAATTGGAGACAGAAAACGGACCAATTGTATCAACAAAGCACTTTATTATGGTATGAAATATTACGTGTTGATAAGCAAGCGGACAAAAATGAAATTAGAAGGGCATGTGTTAATCTTATATCACAACACCATCCAGATAAAGTTGAACACTTAGGAGAAGACTTGTGCCGGTTAGCAGAGATCAAATCGAAGGAAATCAATATGGCATATAGTGAGGCTATGAGATTAAGAAATTAATGAAATAGTATTTATGCAGGCTGAATAGAAGAATTATATTTGATATCTATGGGAGGGTATATGCTGGGTATGCCTTTAAAAATATATAAGGGAAACAGGATAGTGATGGCTTTGATAGTGGTCATCATTATAAGTATCATTTGGATGATTGTTAGCGAGAATCAAATCGGTGACACTAATTACTGGATCTGGATTATAGTGGTGATTGCACCATTACTTCTAATTATATATTGGTTTACAAGTGTTGAGATTACTATTTATGATAACGGAATATCCTCCAAGACGTTCCTGGGACAGAAGAAAATGCTTTGGGAAGAAGTAACACGCTTTATATATAGTGCTGTTAAACAAAGTGTTAACTTCATTCCAGTGGGGACCTACTATAATTTACAAATGGAGGATATCCGGGGGCAAAAGATTAAAATTGGTAATAGAGCTAATAAAATGAGTGAACTCTCTAACGATATGATTCAGCAAACGATGCTTCCTTTAACAAAAAAGGCAGTTGATCAGTATAATAGTGGTGCCACAGTCGATTTTGGACTCATTAAACTAAGCCGTGCTAAAGGATTTATTTCAAAGAAATTACTAAGATCCATTGAACTGCCACTTGATCAAATAATAGATTATCGAATTGAAAAAGGGAATTTTCTAGTGTTTAGACAAGGGAAAAGGACAGCAGCCATATGCGTGTCGATAGGAAAGGTGACAAATGTTTTTGCGTTAATAGTTTTGCTGGATTCAATTTTCAAACCTAGAGCATGAAATGAATTTCAACAAATTTAATTTCAATTGTTCTCCTCAATACATCCAATCAATATCTGATGGTCTCTATAAGGAGATATCAGACTCGATATTATCTCTTCCAAAGAGAAACGCTCAGTCCGAGATCAATATAGACCTGTTCTGGCTTCTCTGTTCGAAAGGATGGAATTACGACACGGTCCCAGCAGGTACTGGAGCAGTTCCCTCTGTTTTTAGAATAGACTTGGCGCTTGATGATATCCGAAAACGAAATGACCGAAAACAATGTCTTACCTCTGAGACGATTGATGCCGGATGGCGATCAGATTTTGCTAAGTCATTCTCCGGTAAGTTGGTCCAAGTGGAAGTCCAGTTCGGTAAGGTTGAATCCATGTTCAAGGACTTCTGTGGTTTTCAGATCGCCTATGCTGAACGTCGACTTGCCCTTGGGATAGAAATTGTCATGTATCGCCCGATGGAATACTTCGCCCATCGAAAGAATTCCGTCAGTGGGATGGCAGGGTTTGAGATCGCACAGAAGACACTTTCGATGATTGGGCTTAGTTGTCCTATATGGTTGATTGGGATTTATGAGGAGTGAATTATAAAAATTGTAATAAAAAGGCTGTAGAAAAGCTGATGACAACAATTCCTGAGGCAGTAAAGCAGTTATTGGTAATTGTTAAGGCTTTGCGCGAAGCATATCCTAAAAAACGTTTTACACTTGACGGTCGTTTAGTCGGTGACTTAGGAGAAGTTCTTGCTGAACAGCATTACGATTTGCAGATTTATGAGGATATTAGGAAACATCATGATGCCTTATGTTCTGATGGTCGCTCTGTCCAAATTAAGGCTACTATGCAAGAGTCTCTATCATTTCCAGTCGATCATATTCCCGACTATTATCTTGGCATACAAATACACGCGGATGGTTCAATAACAGAAATATTCAATGGACCTGGAAGAATTGCATGGGGATCGATTAAAAACAGAAAACCCACTAAGACAAATCTTCATAGTGTGTCGATTCAGACTTTTATAAGATTAAATAGCAAGGTAACAAAAGAAGACAGGATACCAAAGAGAGTCAAGAAGTCATATGAATAAATGGCAATGGTTCAAGAGGAAAGTCTAGCTTTTTGCATTTAGCAATAAGGCAGACAATCGTAGGCAAAGGGGATGAAAAAATGGCAAAGCGAGTCTTTGGCGATAAAGTCAATTTTAAGTCGATATCATGTGCGCCTGTAAATGAACTGGGGGTCGTTTATCTATTCGGTGTACAGCACGAAACCTTCGATCTGAAAATTGAATCGATACAGGCGGGATATCCAGATTGCATTGCCAGACGAAAGATTGGAAAGAATCGTTGGGAAGAGGTCAGAATTGAATTTGAATATGAAAGCCGGTCATTTGAGAAGCATCGCCATGATCCGGATGGTGTTGACGTGATCGTATGCTGGGTCCACAACTGGAAGGAATGTCCCCAAAGAATTGAAATTATCGAATTATCAACAATACTCAGCAAGGTAGAAGGCATTGATGGTCAGATAAAGGAGCCAAAGAAACTGTCGGAATGGCAAGAGTTCTGTCAGAAGAAAAGATTGGAAGGTTTGAAGTTTTCAGAAATTGCACAGTTATGGAAAATACAGAAAAGGAGGGTTTAATTTATGGCTCCAATTTTCGTCCCATCCACTGGTCCTGCTGATTGGCAACAACTGCTAGCAGAACCGGACAAACATTGGGCACGTGGTTACTCTGCCCGGACTCTTGCCCATTGCTGGGAGGACGCTAAGGAATTCCCAAGGGAGATTAAAAATGTACTCTCAAAGGATCCCATTCTGAAGGGAGCAGAGCCATTACTGATATTCCCAGAATGGAAAGTCCCTTTACCTGGAGGGAAAAGACCTTCTCAAAGTGACATCTGGGTATTGGCGAAGGTGAATAATGATCTGATCTCGATTGCTGTTGAGGGAAAGGCGGAGGAAGGATTCGGGCTGACTATTTTAGAGTGGAGCAAGCCACTTACAAAAGGAAAGAAGGAGCGCCTATCCTTCCTGACGGATACCTTGGGGCTTAGGGATCCCGTTCCTGGTCATATCTGCTATCAACTTCTCCATCGTACTGCTTCTGCGATCATAGAGGCAAAGAGGTTCGGAGCAAAACACGCTTTGATGATCGTTCATTCGTTTAGCGAGAATGACACAGGTTATTCTGATTTTGAGGCTTTTGTTAATCTGTATGGCGTCAAATCTAGGATGAATCATCTTCTGGCCATCAATATGAAGGATGGGACTTCATTAAAGGTTGGCTGGGTGCAAGGGAATAAAAAGTATCTCGCTTATTAAAAGGAAATATTATGAAGATATCACTTTTAATAAAAATTACAGTCTTCTCATTAATATTGTTAACTTCATATGGTTGTGCAACGTCTAACACACTTAGTGCGCTGAAAGATGCTCATAAGTTTATTCAAACCGGACAACATGAAAAAGCTATCGAAAGATATGAAGAGGCGCTCCAAAATGCGCCAGAAAGCATTGCCGGTGATTTTTTTGTATCCGCAGCTCAAATTAACTTAGCTGCATCTTATCTTGAGATTGGAGATTACACAAAGGCTAAAGAGTATTTTTCATATGCAGAAAAATCAATTAATGAAATAAGCGTTGAAGCTAGTAAGAAGGAGGCAGAAGCTGCCTATTATAATAATTATTGCCTATACAAGACACTAATGAATCAATATGAAGATTCCATTGAAGATTGTTTTAAAGGAGTACAAATAAATACCCAATTGAAACGAAATAAAGGTTTAGCCGTAAATTATATTTTACTGGGGTATATATATTACAAACTAAACGACTACAAAAATTCAGAGCAGTATTTACAACAAGCAATCAATGCAGCAAATAATCTGGATTTATCTTCAAAGATTGATTTAGGTGTATTCATTAACTTGATTAGTGCTAAAGCTTATCACTCGCTTGGATATTTGTATTACAAACAGGGTCGTTATCAAGAGGCAATAAACAATTTAAATAGCGGAATTAAAGTAACCGAAGATCTTTGGGATAAACTCAACAGTTCGGATAAACTTGATTATGAAACTGTTGTGTCATCAATATATCAAACGCTAGCCGCCTGTTATGCAAGAATTGATGAAAAAGAAAAGGCTCTCGAAATAATTGAACGAAGAAAAGCAAGAATATTGTCGGAAAGATTGAGGTCTGACAGCAACATAAGAAGTTACAACATCAGCGACATTCAAAATAATCTTGACAATGATACAGTTGTTCTCTTGTATTCAAACACTGACTTTGATGATCTAATCGTTTTTGCCATCACTGGACAAAATATTATGATGAAAATCATCTCTTCAAAAGATAGAGCTTTCAGCAGTTTTAATAAATATTCTAAGTTAAGTGATGGCATTAATAAAGAAATAAGGGGTATTTTGAATTTAAGGAGCGAGGGAAGCTCGACAATTAAAATGCTTGCGGATGACAATACAGAACTGTCAAAAATCGTTAACTTATATTATTCACTTCTAGTTGATTTTAATAGAGAGGACAAAAGGGGAATCGCGCTTAAGTATAAGGATGATAATACAGTAAAAAGTCAAATTACAAAAGCTCAAGGTAACCTGACAAATCTTTCTAAATCACTATACAACTTGCTGATAACTCCTTTTGGTGAAATCGTTAATAGTAATAAAAAATTGATTATTATACCGGAAGGCGTGTTAACAGCAGTACCATTCGATGCACTTATAAACGGAAAGGGTAAGTACCTGATTGAGACACATGATGTAAGGTACATTCAATCATTATCGACCCTTATGGCTCTTAAAAAAAGAGTTTATAAAGAGCCTAGAAAGAGTGTCTTGATGTTTGGCGATGCAATTTACGAGGACATTGCATGTAAGAAAGGGCGAATTGACTCTGTGGCGCAATTGCGTAACTTGAAAAGGCGGGTGAATGATGACCTAAACAACAATTCATCGATGAGGGATGTTTATTGCCAGTTAGGTTACCAAAATTGGGATAATCTTCCCGGAACACGAAAAGAAATTGATGAGATATCTGAAAGGTATTCTGATTCATATAAGGTAGAAGGCAAAAATGTAAGCAGGAAATTCATAGAGGATATTTCAAGAAAAGGGATTTTGTCAGAGTATCGTTTTATACATTTTGCAACACACGGAATCGTCATTCATGAAATACCGGAACTATCGGCAATTGTGCTGTCGCAAATTACAAAAGGAGATGATGATGGATATTTAAAGGTAAATGATGTTGAAAAATTGAAAGCGAAAGCAGATTTAGTATGTCTGTCTGCCTGTGAAACCGGTCTTGGTAGAATACATAGTAGTGAGGGAGTTGTTGGAGTAACACAGGCATTCATGATCGCTGGTGCCAATGCTGTGTTGTCAACTTTGTGGTCTGTTGATGATCAATCGACAGCACTCTATATGAGTAACCTTTATAAGAGGTTGAGCAATCAAGAAGACAGTGCCTCTCAGATAGCGTGCGATATTAAAAGAAATTTCATTAGAGGGCAATATGGAATTCGATATAAGATACCCTATTATTGGGCTCCTTTTATATATTATGGTATTTGAACTTTGAGAATGAATAAGTATGAAACAAAGTCGAAGAAGATCGGGATCTGGTCTCAAACGGAGTATGAGAGACCCAGGGTAGTAAAACGCGAGCTGCTATTTTTTTAAGAGTTAAAATAGGTCTCATTCCGTTAATCGTGGAGTTGCCCCTAATTGACCGGACACTGCTCTAACTTAAGTTGTTTCCGCCGGTATTCCCGCGGCGACTTCATTTTCAACCCCTTGTGGGGGTGGTTTTCATTGTAATCCTCGAACCATGTCGGC